>Ga0307373_10001125_pt1 | contig 50434 bp, 54 predicted proteins | sample OX2MG_FD_202534 | JGI IMG/M metagenome (GOLD analysis project Ga0307373, IMG submission 202534) | Soil microbial communities from Risofladan, Vaasa, Finland - OX-2 | ecosystem: Environmental > Terrestrial > Soil > Coastal area > Acid sulfate soil | place: Finland: Risofladan, Vaasa | collected...
TGTATCCGGTCTACATCCTCGCCGGATCGTCGCTGGCCGGATTCGCGGTGTGCATGCTGATGCTCGGGCTGGCCGGCTGGCTGGGCAAGCGCGAGGACCGGCAGTTCGTGCTGCTGGTGGCGCTGGTAGTGCTGACCGTCGGCGGCGCGCGCGCGCTTAATCTGTCGGTCGGACTGGCGCTGCTCACCCTCGGCATGCTGGCGCGCAATCTCGACCGCAAGCACGTGCTGCTGCCGCTGCGCTTCGGCTACGGAGGGCAGCTGTTCTTCGTGATCCTGTTCGTCCTCACCGGAGCGAGCCTGCAGTTCGGCGCGCTGGCCTCCGCGACGCTGGTGGTGCTGGCGTTCGTGGTGGCGCGCTTCCTGGGCAAAGCGCTCGCAATCCTGCTGTTCGGCCATCTTTCTGGAATCCGGCCCGGCGGGGCGGGGCTGCTGTCGATCGCTTTGCTGCCGATGGCCGGGCTGGCGGTCGTGATGGTGAACGATACGGTGGCGCTCGATCCGGCTTTCGGCGCGCAAATTGCCCCGGTCGTACTCGCCGCGATCGCGCTGCTCGAGCTGCTCGGACCGCTGGCGACCCAATTCGCGCTGCGGCGCGCGGGCGAGGCGCATCCCGAGGCGCCGGGCGTCTAGCGTCGCCGCGCGATCACCGGGAGCCCCATGGACGAGATGCAGTTCACCCCATCGCCCGAGCTCAGCATCGGCGTCGAGCTCGAGCTGCAGCTCGTGCGCGCGCACGACCTCGACCTCGGGCGCGACGCCGAAGACCTGCTCGCGCGGCTCGCCAAGCGCAAGCTCCCCGGTGCGGTGAAGCCGGAGATCACCGAAAGCATGATCGAGCTGAACTCCTCGGTGCACACGCGCTACGGCGCGCTGCGCGAGGAGCTGGCCGTGGTGCGCGACGCGGTGGTGAAGGAGGCCGGCGTGCTCAACCTGCGCATCTCGGGCGGCGGCGCGCATCCGTTCCACAACTGGGCCGACCGCCGGGTGTTCCCGACCGAGCGCTTCCGCAGCGTGCTGGAGCGCTACGGCTACCTCGCCAAGCAGTTCACGGTGTTCGGACAGCACGTCCACGTGGGCTGCCCAAGCGGCGACGACGCGGTCTACCTGGTGCACATGCTGACGCGCTACGTGCCGCACTTCATCGCGCTGTCGACAGCCTCGCCCTTCTACCAGGGGGAGGACACTTCGTTTCAGTCCTCGCGGCTGAACGCCGTGAACGCGTTCCCGCTGGCGGGCCACATGCCCTTCGTGCGCGACTGGGCGCAGTTCCTGGAGTATTTCGAGAAGATGCGCGGCTTCGGCATCGTCGCCGGCATGAAGGACTTCTACTGGGACGTGCGGCCCAAGCCCGAGTACGGCACGGTGGAGATCCGCGTGTGCGATACCCCGCTCACGGTGGCGCGCGCCGCGCTGCTGGCGGCTTACGCGCAGGCGCTCGCCGCGTATTGCCTCGACGAGCGGTCGCGCGTTCCGTCGGGCGCCATCTATATGGTCAACGCCTTCAACCGCTTCGAGGCGTGCCGCTTTGGGCTGCGGGGCGAGCTGGTGGACCCGTTCGAGGATCGCAAGAAGCGGATCGGCGAGGACATTCTGGACACGATCGCGGACGTCATGCCGCACGCCGAAAGGCTGGGGAGCGCGGCGGCGCTCGGGCGGCTCGCGGCGGACGTGCGACGCGATTACTCCGACGCGGACTGGCTGCGCGCGCGCCACGCGGCCAGCGGTTCGCTGCAGGATGTGGTGCGCGAATCGAGCGATCTCTGGGCCGCGCAGGACTGAAGCAGCGCGGTGGGGTGCCCGCAAGGCCCCCGTATAATGCCGCCAGAAAAAATGGGGGAGAGGAGAACGTGTCGCCGGTCGTGCAGGCGCCCGCCGTCTTCGGCATACCGCTGGATTTCATCCTGTTCGGGGTAACGCTGGTCGGCGTGGCGCTGTTTCATCACCACACGCTCAAGGTCGCGCTGGCCGGTCTCGCGCTCATCACCCTGTACAAGCTCGGCTTTGCCGGATTCCAAGAGGGCACCGGGCTGGCGGGCCTCGCCGCCCACATGCGCAACGAGTGGGTCGTGCTCACCAATCTGCTTCTGCTGCTGCTCGGCTTCGCGCTGCTGTCAAACCATTTCGAGGAAAGCCGGGTTCCGGCAGTGCTGCCGCGCTTCCTGCCTGACGACTGGAAGGGGGCGTTCGCGCTGCTGGTGATCGTGTTCGTGCTGTCGTCGTTCCTCGACAACATCGCCGCCGCGATCATCGGCGGCACGATGGCCGCCGCGGTGTTTCGCGGCCGCGTGCACATCGGCTATCTGGCCGCCATCGTCGCGGCCTCCAACGCCGGCGGCTCTGGAAGCGTGGTGGGAGACACCACTACCACCATGATGTGGATCGACGGCGTGAGCCCGTTCTGGGTGCTGCACGCCTACGCCGCGGCCGGCGTGGCGCTGGTGGTGTGCGGCATTGCCGCGGCGCGCCAGCAGCAGCGCTACTCGCCGATCGTGAAGGACGCGGCCGCCGATGCGCGCGTCGACTGGGCGCGGGTGGCGATCGTGGCCGCGATCCTGCTCGCGGCGATCGCGGCCAACGTCCTGGTAAACGTGGTGTACCCCGATGCGTCCGGCCGCTTTCCGTTCATCGGCGCCGCGGTCTGGGTGACGCTGCTGGTGTGCGTGCCGTTGCGCCGCCCGGCGTGGAAGCTGCTGCCCGACGCGTTCAAGGGCAGCGTTTTTCTGCTCTCTCTGGTCACCGGCGCGTCGATGATGCCGGTGGATAAGCTGCCGGCCGCGTCCTGGCATACGACCCTGGGGCTGGGCTTCGTGTCGGCGGTGTTCGACAACATTCCCCTCACCGCGCTGGCGCTGACCCAGGGCGGCTACGACTGGGGGGTGCTGGCCTACGCGGTGGGCTTCGGCGGCTCGATGATCTGGTTCGGTTCGAGCGCGGGAGTGGCGCTGTGCAACCTCTTTCCGGAGGGGAAATCGGTCGTCGCCTGGCTGCGCGGCGGCTGGCACGTCACGCTCGCCTACGTGGTCGGCTTCGCCGTGCTGATGGTCACGCTCGGCTGGCGGCCGCATCCGCCATACAAGGTGAAGCCCGCGGCCGCGGCGCTGTCCGCGCCGACGCGCGTCGCAGGCTAGCTCGCGCGGGCGCCGGCGCGCAGTGCGCTCAGTTCGGCGCGCAGCGTCTGAAGCTCGGTGCGGTCGCTGAACGCGAGCACCCAGTGGGTCAGGCGACCGTCGGTGTCGTACAGTGGCCCGATGGCAAGCTCCACGACCACAGGGGTGCCGTCTTTCCGGCGCGCCGTCGTGTGTACTCGCGCGGGGGCATCACCGGACACGCGGTTCGCCGGGTCGTGCGAGAACGGTACCAGCGCAGCGAGCGGCTCGCCGTGCGCCTCGCCGGAGCGATAGCCGAAGAGCGCTTCGAATGCCGCGTTCACGTAGGTCAACGGGTGAGCAGGCGAGCGCGCGTCGGCGAGGGCGAGCGGAAGGCCGCAGGCCGACAACGCCGCGCGGCTCAGGGCACTGTCGCTGAGCAGGCGATAGAGCGCCGGCGGCCGGCACGGCGCGGCCGGCACGCGCGACCGCTGCGCTCGCTACCGGCCGCGGGGCCGGCCCGCGCAGCGCTTTGTCGGAGATTGTCATGACCGCACTTGTGCCACGGCTGAGCGGCGGCCGGCAAGGGGCCATGGCGGCGAGAAGCGCGGAATTTTCACGCAAATGTGACAAAGCCCACAATCGCTGCGCCGACCGCCGCGTCCCGGCGCGCTCAGCTGTCCTGCCGGAGCCTCAGGCGACCGCGCGCGGGTGCACACGCACGGCGACGATCGCTTTTGCCTTGCTGAAGTCGTTGGTGTAGCCCGCGGCGTACAGGCAGCACGCGAGAAGGTTCAGGATCGGCTGCGGCACGGCGGCCTGCCCGGCGAGCGCCAGCCCGATCCAGCGCGCCGTGGACTTCGCGTCCGCACTCTCGGGCAACGCCGGAGCGTGCGTGCCCCGCGCCGCAATTGGTGCCGGGTCGGCATCGAACAGCAGCTCGCGCCCGAACTCGCCGACGTGCTCCATCGCCGGTCGCTGCGTCGGGTCCGGGTAGGCCTCGCCCTCCGCGCCGACGAATACCAGAGCGCGCTCGTCTTGCCCGGCGAGCACCGCCGCGAATGTTTCCTGCTGCGCCGCGTCGCTCGCCGGAACGAGCTTCAGGGCGGCGCGGTCGAATGGATCGAGCAGGGTAGCGATCAGCTGCGCGCAATTGGGCACGCCGAGCCGGCCGCGAAGCGACAAGAGCTGCATCAGCCCCGGCGCGAGCAGTGCGGTCGGCACGTACGCGACGCGTCGCTCGGCGAGCGCTTCCTGCGCCTCGCTCAGGGACACGCACGGCAGAATACCGAGCTCGCGGAATACGGTCGCGCTGGCGACGCGGCCCTGGCCGTCGAGCGTGCCGTGTACCAGCACCGCAATGCCGAGCCGGGCGAGCAGCAACGCCACCAGCGGCATCAGGTTCGGCTGCTGCAGCGCGCCGGCGTAGCTCGGAATCACCGCCGGGCGCGTTGCGGCGGGAGCGGGACCGGGCAGCGCATGAAGCCGGTTGAGCCTCGCCTGCGCCGCGCGGCGCAGGCCCGCCAGCTCCGCCGCGGCGAGCGCCCGCATTCCCAGCGCGGCCAGGATTGCGCCGGTCTCGAGCTCGGCCACTCCGTGATCGAGCAGCGCAGAGAACAGCTCGCAGGATTGCGCTTCGCTGAGCTCGCGCTCGTTTGCGCAGGGGCTGGCCAGCTGGCGGATGAGTCGGGCGATGAGCATGGGCACTTGGCGGCCGGCTGGCGGCCGGCTGCCTGACATGCTGCAACCAACGTGCCAGATCGAAATGCACGAGCAGCGTGCCTGCCTGCGCCCCGGGGCGGCTGTTCTCGGTGCATACGCGCGCTCACGCGCATCGCAATGGTGCGTCTGGCGGGGGAAGCACGCGCACGCGGCCGCAGTGCACAAATTGGGAGCCGGCCGATAAGCCGGGTTCTGTCCGAGGGGAAAACCCCTCCGGGCAGCCATTCCTCTGGGCCCGGAGTTGCCTCGCGGGCTCGTCGGAGGCGGGGGCTCGCGCCCGCGCACCCTGTTGCCACCTACCCGCAAGCTCGGCCGAGCCGGCCTCGAGCGCTTGCCTATTTGGTGTTGCTCCGGATGGAGGTTGCCGCGTTTCACCCGTGCGGCCCGCTCGCTCGAGCGGAGCTTTCGGTACCGCACGACTCGTCTCTGTGGCCCTATTCGTCGCGTCGCCGCGCCAGGGGGTTACCCTGCATCCCGCTCTGCGGAGCCCGGACTTTCCTCTGCGCTCTCGCGCACAGCGGCTGCCTAGCCGACTCCCGCTGCGGATTCTACCTGAGCGCGACGAAGCGGCCGGAAGTAGCGCGTGTCGTCGTAGAAGTCCGCCCGCTCGCTCTCGGGCATCCAGCCGGGGTAGCCGAATATCGGCAATGCCGCGAGGGCGCGCGGCGTGCCGGTCGTCGCGTGCGCGCCGAGCCACTGCGCCGCGCGGGCGTCCAGCGCGCCGACCAGCTCGGCGGCCGGGGCGTCGAGCAGCGCGGGCTCGACCTCGACGATCAGTGCCTTGCAGGTGATGCCGGGCCATGGCGCGAGCGCCATCTCCAGTACGGCGTGTCCGAGGACCGCGAAGCGCAGACGCGAGCGCGCGTGCGCGCGCCGCTCCCAGAACAACTCGCGCCAGCGGAAGGCGCGGATCAGCTCGGCGAGGGCCGGATCGGCGCACGCCACGATCGCGCCGCCTTCGTCGAACAGCGTGAGCATGTCGCGCAAGGGCCCGCGCCGGCCGCCCTCGCGCGGAAGCTCGGCGGCGTGCAGCGCGTTGATGCGCGCCTTGCTGCGCGGGAAGGCGATCCAGGCCAGCGCGTTGAACAGGTCGTGCCAATTGTGCGGCCGCGTCTGCACGCCGCCGCTGTCGAAGACGCGCTGCTCGTAATACGTGCCCTCGCCGGGGCAGGGCGCGACGAAGCGCACCGGGATGCCTCTGTCGGTGCGCGGCGCGGCGCCGAGCCCGGCCGCGAGCCTGTTCAGGCGCTCCGCATCGGGCCAGCCCGGCTCGCGCAACAGCGCCGCGAGCGCCGGGCGCACGGGTTCGAAGATCGGGTGCGCGAGCGCCGTCGCGCTCAGGGCAATGGGCAAGCGTGTGCCGTCCGCCGGGACGCTGCGCACGCGTTCCTCGCCCTCCTTCAGGCGATTTTCCAAGCCACCGACTCGCCGGCGCGCAGGGGCACCAGCTCGTCCGCGCCGAAGGCAAGCGTCGCCGGCACCTCCCAGGCCTGGCGCACGAGAGTGATCCGGTCGCGGTTCACCGGCAGGCCGTAGAACTGCGCGCCGAACACGCTCGCGAAGCCTTCGAGCTTGTCCAGCGCGTCCGCCTCCTCGAATGCGGCCGCGTACAGCTCCAGCGCGGCGTGCGCGCTATAGATGCCGGCGCAGCCGCAGCCGCTCTCCTTGGCCTGGCGCGCGTGCGGGGCGCTGTCGGTGCCGAGAAAGAACTTGGGGTTGCCCGAGGTGGCGGCTTCGACCAGCGCTTCGCGGTGCTCCTCGCGCTTGAGCACCGGCAGGCAATAGTGGTGCGGCCGCAGCCCGCCCAGGAACAACGCGTTGCGGTTCATGAGTAGATGGTGCGCGGTGATGGTGGCCGCGATGTTGGGCCCTGTCACCTCGACGTAGTGCACCGCGTCGCGAGTGGTGATGTGCTCGAGCACGATCTTCAGGCCCGGAAAGCGCTCGACCAGCGGCCCCAGCACCGCCTCGATAAAGGCCCGCTCGCGGTCGAACACGTCGATCCCCGGATCGGTCACCTCGCCGTGCACCAGCAGCGGCATGCCGATCGCCTCCATCTTCTCCAGCGCGTGGAAGCAGCGCGAGATGCGCGTCACGCCGGCGTCGGAATGGGTGGTGGCGCCGGCCGGATAGAGCTTGACGCCCTGCACCCTGCCCGAGAGCTTGGCGCGCGCGATCTCCTCGTCCTGGGTGTCGTCGGTGAGGTAGAGCGTCATCAGCGGCTCGAACTTCGCGCCGCGCGGTAGCGCGGCGACGATGCGCTCGCGGTAGGCGAGCGCGTCCTGCGTGGTGCGCACCGGCGACTTCAGGTTCGGCATCACGATGGCGCGCGCGAAGCGCTGCACCGTGTGGGGCAGCACCGCGGCCATCTCCGCGCCGTCGCGAAGATGCAGATGCCAATCGTCCGGGCGGATAAGGGTGAGGGTGTCCAAGGTCGCTGGCAGGGCGGGTTCGCGCGCATTCTAACCCGCGTGCTCAGGCCTCCTTCGCCCGGCGCAGCGCCGCGGCGTAGAGCGCGTTGCGCGGCGCTCCGGTGATGCGGGCCGCGAGCCTAGCCGCCTCGCTCGGCGGCAGCGACTCCAGCAGCACGCCGAGCACGCGCTCGGCCTCGGCCTGCGTGTCTTCGGCGCGAACCGCCCCGGGGCCGAGCACCAGCACGAACTCCCCCTGCTGGCGGTGGGCGTCAGCGAGCAGCCATTCGCGCGCTGCGCCCAGCGGCTGGCGCGCCAGCTCCTCGAACTTCTTGCTCAGCTCGCGCGCGATCACGATCTCGCGCGCCGCACCGTATTGCTCGAGCAGATCCTCGACGGCCTCCAGCACGCGGTGCGGCGCCTCGTAGAAAACCACCGGCCAGGGCACGTCGAGCGCGGCAAGCGCCTTGCGGCGGGCGCCGCGCGACGCAGGCAGGAAGCCGGCGAACAGGAAGCGCTCGGCGGCGAAGCCCGAGGCGCTCAGCGCCGCGAGCCCGGCGTTCGGGCCGGGCAGCGGCACCACGCGGATGCCGGCGCCATGCGCCTGCGCCACCAGCAGCGCTCCGGGATCGGAGATCGCGGGCGTGCCGGCGTCGCTCACCAGCGCCACGCTCTTGCCCTCGCGCAGCGCGGCGAGCAGCTTGGCGCTGGCCGCGCGCTCGTTGTGCTGGTGCAAAGCGACTGTGCGCGCAGAGATGCCGTGGTGCGCCAGCAGCGTGCGCGAGGTGCGCGTGTCCTCGCACGCGACCAGATCGGTGCCGGCCAGCGTCTCGAGCGCGCGTGGGCTCGCGTCGGCGAGGTTGCCGATCGGTGTGGCGACGACGTAGAGGATTCCGCTGGCCATGGGACGCGAGTCAACGCCGCATTGTGCTGGGCCGTTAAGCGGACGGCAACCGAGCAGGAACATGAACCCGACGGGCGCCCGAGCCGAGGACCTGTGCGCAGAGCTGCTGCGGCGCGCTGGGCTGCGCATCGTGGCGCGCAACTGGCGCTGCCGGCACGGCGGGATCGATCTGGTGGCCGAGGACAACGGCACGCTGGTGTTCGCCGAGGTCTGCTTGAGGCGCAACGCGCGCTTCGGCGGCGCTGCGGAGAGCGTCGGCGCGCACAAGCGCGCCCCTGGTCGCTGCAGCCCGACAGTTTCTCGCCAGCTGGCCGCCGGTGCCGTGCCGCTTCGACGTGCTGCTGCTCGATGCGCTCGAGCTGCGGCGCATCGAGTGGATCCGCGACGCTTTCGGCGCGTGAGCGCGTCGCGGCGGCGCCGGCGCGCGGTGTAGAATCACACCTTTGCAAGCGCTTGCGCGATGGGCCACGTGGAACACAGCGTCAGTCAGGCCGAGCTCGCGGCACGGGTCGCGGAGCAGTTTTCCGCCAGCGCGCGGCTCAAGCTCGCGGCCGCGCAGCCGCTGGCGGCGCCGATCGCGCGCGCGGCCGCCCTGATGGCGGCGGCGCTGCGCGCGGGCGGCAAGATCCTCGCCTGCGGCAACGGCGGCTCGGCGGCCGACGCACAGCATTTCGCCGCCGAACTCGTCAACCGCTTCATGATCGAGCGCGCGCCGCTCGCCGGGCTCGCCCTCACCACCGACAGCTCGACGCTGACCTCGATCGCCAACGACTACAGCTACGAAGAGGTGTTCGCCAAGCAGGTGCGCGCCCTCGGCCGGGCGGGCGACGTGCTGCTCGCGATCTCGACCAGCGGCAACTCGGCGAACGTGGTCGCGGCGATGCGCGCGGCGCGCGAGCAGGGGCTGCGCAGCGTGGCGCTTACCGGCCGCGGCGGCGGCCGCATGGCGGCGCAGCTCGGGCGCGAGGACGTCCACGTCTGCGTGCCCGACGCCGACACCGCGCGCACGCAGGAAGTCCATCTGCTGGTGCTGCACTGCCTGTGTGATGGCATCGACTATCAGCTATATGGAGCCAAGGAATGACCCAGACCAGATGGATGCTCTTGATCGCGCTTACGGCCGTGACGCTGTCCGTGCAGGGATGCTTCGAGATGGCCGCGGTGGGGGTCGGCACCGCGGTCATGTCGGCCCAGGACCGGCGCACCACCGGAGCGCAGATCGACGACCAGGGCATAGAACTGAAAGTCTCCAACCGGGTGAGCGACCGCTACGGCAACAGCGTGCACGTCAGCGTCACCTCTTACGACCGCAACGTGCTGCTCACCGGCGAGGTGCCGGACGAAAAGACCAAGACCGATATCGCCAAGATCGCCTCCGGCGTGCAGGACGTGCGCGGCATCGTGAACGAGCTGCAGATCGCGGGTGTTCCCTCGGATCCCTCCATTGCCAACGACGCTTACCTCACCGGGAAAGTGAAGGCGCGCTTCCTCGACGCGGGCAAGTTCAACGTGCTGCACGTGAAGGTGGTGACCGAGGCGGGCGTAGTGTACCTGCTTGGCATCGTGACCCCGCAGGAAGCGGCGGACGCGGTCGAGATCGCGCGCACCACCGACGGGGTGCGCAAGGTGGTCAAGATCTTCGAGTACTGCAAGCCGGACGACGCCCGCTGCCGGTCGGCCGCGCCTGCCCCCGCGCCCGCGAAGAGCTGAGCGTCGACGGCGAGGCGCAGGCCTTGAGCGGCAGCGCGCCGGTGCCGGATCGGCCTGCATTCGAGCGCAAGCTGCGCACGCCGCAGGACGCGGCGCGCTGGGCCGCGGCGCTGGCGCGTCCGCTAGTGTTCACCAACGGCGTGTTCGACCTTCTGCACCGCGGCCACGTCACCTATCTCGCGCGCGCCCGCGCCCTCGGTGCCGCGCTGGTGGTGGCGCTCAACGGCGATGCATCGGCGCGCCGGCTCGGCAAGGGGCCCAAGCGGCCGATCCATCCGTTAGAGGACCGGATGGCGCTGATCGCGGCCCTGGAATCGGTCGACGCGGTGACGTGGTTCGACGAGGACACGCCGGCCGCGCTCATCGAAGCCTGCCGTCCGGACGTGCTGGTCAAGGGCGGCGACTGGCCAGCGGACAAGATCGTGGGCGCGCGCGAGGTGCTGGCGCGCGGCGGGCGCGTGTACTCGATCGCCTTCGAGCACCAGCGCTCGACCAGCGCGCTGCTCGAGCGCATCCGCATAGGCTAGAGGACACCGCGGCGGCCCGGTCGCGCCGTATGCGGACAGTCGAGCTATGATTCCGGCATGCGTCTGCATCAGATAAAGATCGACTACCACGCTGAGCAGGACCGCATCCTGATGCTGATCTCGACCAGCGACAGCATCGAGGTGCGCGCCTGGCTCACGCGCCGCTACGTGATGCTGCTGTGGCCGCTGCTGGTCAAGCAGGCCGAGGAGGCGAGTCCGCGCATCAGCACGCAGGCCAACCCGGAGGCGCGCAAGGCGCTGCTCGGGCTGGAGCACGAGCAGGCGGTGGCGAAGGCGGACTTCTCCAAACCCTACGACGCCTCGCCGCAGCACAGCCAGCCGCTCGGCGACGCGCCGCTGCTGCTTGCGCGCGTGCGCACCGGGCGCGACCGCAACGGCCACGCGGTGGTGGCGCTGCATCCGGCGGACGGGCAGGGCCTCACCCTGACCCTCGACCCGGTGCTGCTGCATTCGGTGTGCCGCCTGCTGCAGGCGGCGGTGAAAAAGAGCAACTGGGACATCGAGCTCAAGCTTCCGGGACTGCAGCCGCAGCAAGTCGCGGAGCGCGGTCGGCATACGCTCAACTGAGGGACGGTGCCGGGCACTTGCCTGCAAACTTTTCCGAGGGACAGGACATGAAATACATCGTCGACAGCAAGAAATCCGTCGCGCAGGCGGTGGCCGACCTGCAGGAAGCCGTCAAGCGGCACAATTTCGGCGTGCTGCACATTCACAACCTGCAGGAGACCATGCGCAAGAAAGGCGTGGAATTCCCCGAAGAGTGCCAGATCCTCGAGATCTGCAACCCTCACAGGGCCAAGGAGGTGCTCGCCAGCGACATGAGCCTGAACATGGCGCTGCCCTGCCGCGTCTCGGTGTACTCGCAAGCCGGCACGACCAAGATCGGCATGCTCAGGCCGAGCGCGCTGCTCGCGACCCTGTCCGATTCGCCGGCGCTCGCCGCGGTGGCGATGGAAGTCGAGGCCGCCACGATACGCATGATCGAAGAGGCGAAGTAAGCCGGGCGCCGGCGCGCCGGGAGCGCAGCGCTCGCGCCCGTTTCAGGCGGCGCGCTCGTCCTTGAGCCGGGCGCGCAGCGCCTCCAGCCGCGCCGAGGCATGCAGCCAGTCGTCTTCCGCGGCCGCGAGCGTGTTGCGCAAGCCGGCTTCGGCGAGCACCGCTTCTCTGAGCTGCTCGCGGCGCGCCTCCGCGTACAGCTCCGGATCGGCGAGCGTCGCGCGCGCCGCCTCCATCGCGCGCGTCAACTCGCCGACGCGTGCCTCGATCCCCGCCAGCTCCTTCTCGAGCGGCTTCAGGCGCTGGCGCAGCTCGGCGCGCCCCTCGGCCTCGACGCGACGCTCGTCTCTGCGGCTCTGGCGCGCCGGCGCCGGGCGGCGCGCGCGCTCCTCCTTGAGCCTGAGCTGGCGGTAATCGTCCAGGTCGCCGTCGAACTCGCTCACGTGTCCGTCGCCGACCACCAGGATGCGGTCGGCGCAGGTCGCCACCAGGTGGCGGTCGTGCGAGACGATCAGCAAGGCCCCGGCATAGCCTTGCAGCGCGAAGGCGAGCGAGCGCCGCATCTCCAGATCGAGGTGGTTGGTGGGCTCGTCGAGCAGCAGCAGGTTGGGGCGCTGCTTGATCAGGGCGGCGAGCGCCAGGCGCGACTTCTCGCCGCCGGACAGGGGCCCGATCGGCCTCTCGGCGCGCTCGCCGGAGAAGCCGAAGCGGCCGAGGAAATCGCGCAGCTGCTGCTCGCGCTCGCCGCGGAACAGCCGGGCGAGCATGGCGAGCGGCGTCTCGTCAGCGCGCAGCAGCTCGACCTGGTGCTGCGCGAAGTAGCCGATGACGACGTCGCGCGCTGCGCTGCGCCGGCCCGCCTGCGGCGCGAGTTCGCCTGCGAGCAGACGCACCAGCGTGGTCTTGCCGGCGCCGTTCGCGCCGATGATCGCCAGCCGGTCGGCGCCGCGGATCGCGAGCGACACGCCGGACAGCACGCTGCGCGCGCCGTATCCGGCCGACACGTCCTCGAGCGCCACGATGTGCTCCGGCAGGCGCGCGGGCTCCTCGAACTGGATGCGGAAGGTCTCGGCGGCGTACAGCGGGGCGACGCGCGCCATGCGCTCGAGGCTCTTCAGCCGGCTCTGCACCTGGCGCGCCTTGGTCGCCTTGGCGCGGAAGCGCTCGACGAAAGAGGAGATGCGCTGGATCTCGCGCTGCTGGCGCGCGGCGAGCGCCGCCTGCTGCTCGAGCTCGGCCGCGTGCAGGTGCTCGTACTGCGAATAGTTGCCGGCGTACAGCCGCAGCTGCTCCGCGGCGATCGCCAGGGTGTGGTCGGCGACGCGGTCGAGAAAGTCGCGGTCGTGCGACACCACCACCAGCGTGCCGGAGTAGCCGCGCAGCCAGTTCTCGAGCCACAGGATGGTGTCGAGGTCGAGGTGGTTGGTGGGCTCGTCGAGCAGCAGCAGCTCGGAGGGCTGCATCAGGGCGCGCGCGAGATTGAGCCGCATGCGGTAGCCGCCGGAGAACTCCTTCACCGGCCGCTGGGCATCGGCGCTCGCGAAGCCCAGGCCCGCGAGCAGCGCGAGGGCGCGCGCCTGCGCGGTGTAGCCTTCGGCGCGCGCGTAGCAATCGTGCGCGAGCGCCAGGCGCTCGCCGTCGCCCGCCGCCTCCGCCTGCAGGATCTCGGCCTGCGCCGCGCGCAGCGCGCCGTCGGCCTCGAGCAGGTAGTCGATCAGCGGCTGCTCGAGCGCGGGGGCCTCCTGCTCGATGCGCGCCACGCGCGTGCCGGGCTGCAGCTCGCAGTCGCCGGCGTCGGGGGCGAGCTCGCCGGCGAGCAGCGCGAGCAGGCTCGACTTGCCGCTGCCGTTGGGGCCGATCAGGCCGACCTTCCAGCCGCGCTCGAGTGTAAGCGAGGCGGCGGCGAACAGGCGCTGCGGCCCGCGCGCCAGTGCGAGATTGCGGAGCAGAATCATGCAGGCGAGCGCAAAGGGATCGGAGTATAATGCGCCGCGTTGCAGCTTCACTCTTCCGCAGAGTACCCCGTCATCAGTTCAGCGTTCGAAAAGCTCGGCCTCATCCCGCCGCTTCTGCAGGCAGTGCGCGACCTCGGCTACGACCAGCCGACGCCCGTGCAGGAGCAGGCTATTCCCCTCGTGCTTGAGGGGCGCGACCTGATGGCAGGGGCCCAGACCGGCACCGGCAAGACCGCGGCGTTCGCGTTGCCCATCCTGCAGCGGCTCGCGCCGAATGCGTCGAGCAGCGCGTCGCCGGCGCGCCACCCGGTGCGCGCTCTGGTGCTCACCCCGACGCGCGAGCTGGCGATCCAGGTCGAGGAGAGCTTTCGCGGCTACGCCAAGCACCTGCCGCTGCGCAGCGCGGTGGTGTACGGAGGGGTCGACATGAATGCGCAGATCGAGCAACTGCGGCGCGGGGTCGAGGTGCTGGTCGCCACGCCCGGAAGGCTGCTCGACCACGTGCAGAACAAGACGGTGATGTTCAACCAGGTGTCGATCCTGACGCTGGACGAAGCCGACCGCATGCTGGACATGGGCTTTATGCCCGACATCCGCCGCATCATCGCGCTGTTGCCCCAGGTGCGGCAGAACCTGATGTTCTCGGCAACCTTCCCGGACGAGATACGCAAGCTGGCCGCGACCATCCTGCGCGACCCGGCGCAGGTGCAGATCGCTGCGCGCAATGCGGTCGCGGACCTGGTCACGCACGTCGTGCATCCTGTGGCGCGCGAGAAAAAGCGCGAGCTGCTGTGCCACCTGATCCGCGCGCGCAACCTTTCGCAGGTGCTTGTGTTCAGCGGCACGCGCATCGGCGCCAACCGGCTCGCGCACCAGCTGCGTCGCGAACACATCCACGCCGACGCGATCCACGGCGACAAGTCGCAGGCCGAGCGCCTGGTGGCGCTGGAGGACTTCAAGGCGGGCAAGACCGCCGTGCTGGTGGCCACCGACGTGGCCTCGCGCGGCCTGGACATCGAGGGCCTGCCGCAGGTGATCAACTTCGACCTGCCGCACTCGCCCGAGGATTACGTGCACCGCATCGGCCGCACCGGGCGCGCGGGGCAGACCGGTGAGGCGATCTCGCTGGTCGCGCCCGATGACCTGGAGGCGCTGGCCGGGATCGAGCGCCTCATCAAGCGCAAGCTCGAGCGTGTCTTGGTGCCGGGTTACGAGCCCGACGGCGGGACGGTCGCGGCGCTGATGGGCCAGGAGGCGGCGCGCAACGCCCCGCGCGAGGCGCCGGCGCGCGTGGCTGCAACGCGCGAGCCGGCAACGCGCGAGCGCGAGCGGCGCCGCCCCGCGCGGCTGCCGGAGCGCGCGCCCTCGGATCCGATCTTCTCCCAGCCCTACGTGCCGGCCGCGCCGAGCGCGGCCGCCGAACCCGAGGTCGAGCGCCAGCCCGGCAAGCCGCGCACGCGGCAGGTAGCGGCGCTGCTCGGCGGTCTGAAGCGCGCGAGCGGCTAGGGCGCCGCGGTCTTGCGCGTTGCGGACGCTCGCTGGCGCTAGAACGGCAGTGGCGCTTCGGGCTTCAGCGGCAGCAGCGCAGCGCGGAACTCGCGCTGGATACGCGCCAGCGCCTCGACGGTGTCGGCCTCGAAGCGTAGCACCACCACCGGCGTGGTATTCGAAGCGCGCGCCAGCCCGAAACCGTCCCGGTACTCCACGCGCACGCCGTCGATCGTCAGTATGCGCTCGGCGTCGGGGAAGGGCTGTGCCTGCTGCAGCGTGGCCACCAGGGCGTGCTGCTCTCCCTCGGCGACCCGCCAGTGCAGCTCGGGGGTCGAGGGTGCGTCCGGCAACGCCTTGAGCGGCGCACTGGCATCGGCCGAGCGCGACAGGATCTCCAGCAGCCGCGCGCCGGTATACAGCGCGTCGTCGAACCCGAACCAGCGCTCCTTGAAGAAAGTGTGGCCCGACATCTCGCCGGCGAGCGGCGCCCCGCTCTCCTTTAGCTTCGCCTTGATGAACGAGTGGCCGGTCTTCCAGATCACCGGCCGCCCGCCGTGGCGCTCGATCCAGGGCGCGAGCAGGCGCGTGGACTTGACGTCGTAGATGATCTCGGCGCCGGGGTTGCGCGCGAGCACGTCGGCGGCGAACAGCATCAGCTGCCGGTCCGGATAGATGATCTCGCCGTCCTTGGTAACCACGCCGAGCCGGTCGCCGTCGCCGTCATAGGCGAGGCCCAGCTCGCTCGCCCCGGACTTCAGGTGCGCGACCAGGTCGGACAGGTTGTCGATCTGCGACGGGTCGGGGTGGTGGTTCGGGAAGTCGCCGTCGACCTCGCAGTAGAGCTCCTCGACCTCGCAGCCCAGCCGCCGGTACAGCCGCGGCACCAGCATACCGGCCACGCCGTTGCCGCAATCCACGGCGATCTTCAGGCCGCGCGCGAGCTTCACGTCGCCGGCGATGCGCTCGACGTAGGCGTCGAGCACGTCGGCCTGCGAGCGCGTGCCGGCACCGGAGGCCACGCGCCCGGAGTCGATGCGCCGGCGCAGCTCCTGGATCTCCTCGCCCGCAAGGGTGACGCCGGCCACCACCAGCTTCAGGCCGTTGTAGTCGGGCGGGTTGTGGCTGCCGGTGACCGACACGCAGCTGCCGCAGCCCAGGTGATGCGCCGCGAAGTAGGTGACCGGCGTGGGCACCATACCGAGCTCGATCACGTCGGCGCCGGCGCCGGCGAGCCCCTCGGCGAGCGCGCCGGCGAGCTCCAGGCCCGAGTGCCGGCCGTCGCGCCCCACGGCGAAGGTCGGCGCGCCGCGCTCGCGCCCGAGCGTGCCCAGGGCGCGCCCGATCACGCGCACGATGTCGGCCGTGAGGGTGCGTCCGACGATGCCGCGGATATCGTAGGCGCGAAAGATCTCGTCGGGGATCGTCATGGGCTGGCGAGGAACTCGAGGATACGGCGCGGCAGCCAGTTGGGTCTGCCTGGAAACGGGCCTTCGGGAAAGCCCACGTGTCCGCCGCTCTGCGGAAATTCTAGCAGCACGCAGGGGGCGGCATCGCACACCGCGCGCTCGAGCGCCGCGCGCGGCAGGAATGGATCGTTCTGCGCATTGAGCACCAGCGTGGGCACGCGGATGCGGCCAAGCCATGGCGCGCTCGAGGCGCGCGCCCAGTAATCGTCGGTGTCGCGAAAGCCGTGCAGCGGGGCGGTGACCGCGTCGTCGAACTCGCGCAGCGTGCGCGCCCTGCGCGTGCACCGCGCCTCGAACAATGCCGGGAAGTGCTCGAGCTTGGCGAGCGACTTGCGCTTCATGGTGGCGAGGAAGTTGCGCGTGTAGATCTGGCGGTTGAAGCCGCGGTCAAGCGTGTCGCCCGCGGCGGCGAGATCCATCGGCGCCGAGACGGCGACGGCGCGACGCACGCGCTGGGCGGCCTCGGCGCCGCGCTCGCCGAGCCATTTGAGCAGCACGTTGCCGCCGAGGGACACGCCGACGGCGTACAGCGCCGGCGTGCGCGCGGCGAAGCGCGCGAGCATCCAGTCGATCTCCGCGCTGTCTCCAGAATGATAGGCGCGCGGCAGGCGGTTGGGCTCGCCCGAGCAGCCGCGAAAGTGCGGCAGCGCGAAGCGCCAGCCCTGCCGCGCCGCGGCGTGGGCGAGGGCGCACGCGTAATGGCTCTCGGACCCGCCTTCGAGCCCGTGGAACAGCACGACCAGCCGACCGGCCGCCGCGTCGCCCGCCCAGTCGACGTCGATGAAGTCGCCGTCGGGGGTGTCCCAGCGCTCGCGCTGGTACGCGGGGCGCGCGGGGGTGCGCAGCACCGCCGCGATGGTCTGCAGGTGCCCGCCGGGAAGCCACCAGGGGGCGCGGTAGCCCGAGGCGATGCGCGGCGCGCTCAATGCAGCGTCTGCGGGGCGTCGTGCGGCACCTGGGCTTCTCCGGGGACGACCGAGCCGTGGTGCGCCACCATGCGCCAGCCCGCCGCGGTGCGCAGATAGACGTTGGTGGCGACCACCGGGGCCTGGGCACCCGTCTCGCCGGCCAGCGTGATGCTCTCGTGCACGCTGTGCACCGCGACCATCACCGCGGTGACCGCGACCTGCTGGCTGACCTGCACGCGCATCTTGGGGCTGTCCGAAAAGATGCGCCGCCAGCCTTCGCGCACCTGGTCCTGGCCGGCGAGGCGCGGCCAGCCGGGGTGCACGCAGACGATTTCCTCGTCGTCGGCCCACACCGCCATCATGGCGTCGAGGTCGGCGCTCTCGAGCGCGTCGTAGAACGCGTTCTCCGCGTCCTGTGCGGTCGGAAAGATGCTGGGCATGCGCTGCCGCGGGCTGCAGGTTGGGTGCAACGCGCCACCTCCGCGCGTCACGTGACCGGCGTGGATGGTAGCACACCGAGCTCGCCGAGCTCGGCCAGAACCCGCGCGGGCAGCAGCTCGCGCATGCAGCGGAAATGACCGAGCGGACACTCGCGCGCGAAGCACGGGCTGCACTCGATGCCGAGCCAGAGAGCGCGCGCGCGTTGCGACAACGGCGGGGTGTGCGCCGGGCTCGACGAGCCGAACAGCGCCACCTGCGGCCGCTCGAGCGCGGCCGCGACGTGCATCAGCCCCGAGTCGTTGCTGACCACGAAGTCGGCGCGGCCGATCAGCTCGATCGCATCGTCGAGCGTGGTGCGCCCCGCGAGGCTGCGCACCGCGCCCGCGGCCGCCTGCGCCACCGCGTCGCACACCGGGGCGTCACTGGCCGAGCCGAGCAGCCACACGTCGATGCCCTGCGCGGCGAGCGCCTTCGCGAGCGCAGCGTAATGCTCCGCCGGCCAGCGCTTGGCCGGTCCGTACTCGGCGCCGGGGCAGAAAATCGCGTTGCGCCGCGGCGCTTCGCCGAAGCCGAAGCGCCGCGCGGTCAGCGCTGCTGCGGCGGCGTCCAGCCGCAGCCGTGGCCCGGGCAGCGGCTCGCGCGGGTCGCTGCCGGGCGGCTCGGCGAGCCGCGCGTAGTGGCGCGCCATGGGCTCGCGCTGGCGCTTGTCCCCGGGTGAGCGGTACAGCAGGTTGAGCAGGCCGTAGCGCGACTCGCCGACGTAGCCGCTGCGCACCGCGATGTCGGCGAAGAAAGGGGCGAGCGCTGACTTCCATGTGTTGGGCAGGACCATCGCCTGGTCGTAGCCGCGCGCGCGCAGCATCCGCCCCAGGCGCCAGCGCGCGCCGAGCGCGAGCCCGCCGCGCCCCCAGGGGCTTTCGATCACCTCGTTCACTTCGGGCATGCGCCGCAGCACCGGCGACACCCAGGCGGGGGCGAGCACATCGAGATGTGCGTGCGGCAGCTTCGCGCGCAGCCGCGCGAGCAGCGGCTGCGCCATCAGCGCGTCGCCGATCCAGTTGGGGGCGACGATCAGGATGCGGGGCACGGTAGTGGCGTCCCCCGCGCCGCGCTCAGTGCTCTTTGGGTGCGGCGCCCTTGTACACGTACAGGGTGCCGCAGTAGGGGCACAGCACTTCGCCGGTGTCCACGACGTCGAGGAACACGCGCGGGTGGCGTGCCCAGAGCGGCGCCGCCGCCGTCGGGCAATGCAGGGGCAGGTCGGTCTCGGTCACCTGCACCAGGCGCGAAGAGTCGGCGGTCTGCGTGCTCATCGCTTGGCCTTCTTCATCGGCACCGGCGTAAGCCAGTGCTTGTGCTTCCTGTCGCGGCCGCTCACCACGTCGAAGAACGCCTTCTGCAGCTTCTTGGTGACCGGGCCCGCCTTGCCCGCGCCGATCTGGCGTCCGTCCAGCTCGCGGATCGGGGTCACCTCGGCGGCGGTGCCGGTGAAGAAGCACTCGTCGGCGATGTAGATGTCGTCGCGCGTCAGGCGCTTGGCGACTACCTTGTAGCCCAGGCCCGCGGCCAGCTCGATGACGGACGCGCGTGTGATGCCGGTGAGCGCCGAAGTGAGCTCGGGCTCGAAGATCGTGCCGTCCTTGACCATGAACAGATTCTCGCCCGCGCCCTCGGCGACGAAGCCGTCCACGTCGAGCAGCAGCCCCTCGTCGTAGCCGTGCTGCGTGGCCTCCAGCGTCGCCAGCACCGAGTTCGGATAGGTGCCCGACATCTTGGCGCGCGCCATCGTCACGTTGACGTGGTGCCGCGCGTAGGAGGCGGTCTTCACGCGGATGCCCTTTTCCAGCGCGTCGGGGCCGAGATACGCGCCCCAGGGCCAGGCCGCGATCGCTACATGCACCCGGGCGCCGACCGGCGAGACCCCCATCTTCTCTGAGCCGTAGAACGCGATCGGGCGGATGTAGCAGGCCTCGTGGCCGTTCGCTCTTACGACCTCGATCTGCGCCTTCATCAGCTGCTCGCGCGTATACGGGATCTTCATCATGTAGATGTGCGCGGAATTGAGCAGCCGCTGCGTGTGCTCCTTGAGGCGATAAATCGCCGTGCCGGAGACCGTCTTGTAGGCGCGTACGCCCTCGAAGACGGCCAGGCCGTAGTGCAGCGAGTGCGTGAGCACGTGGGTGGTGGCGGATCGCCACGGCACCAGCTTGCCGTCGTGCCAGATCCAGCCGTCGCGGTCCGCCATCGAAGTCGGGCGGCCTGCCTTTGCCTGCGGCATTTCTTGGTCTCCAGGGAGCGGGTAGTGTAAGTCGTTATTCTAGCGAAAGATCCACTTGTGACGCACTGGCGTGGTGCTGCCGGCCGAAGGCTACGCTCGGCGAACGCCGCACGAAGCCATTTCCAGACGGGTCCTGGCGCGGCGACATGCGTCGACGCACAACATCCTCAGACTTCGTCACTTGCCTGGATTATTCGACGGGTCGAAGCCCGGCCCTTTGAAGCGATCGAGCACCGACTTGGCGTCCCGTCCGAGGCAACGGCATTTTCCGGCCTGGTTCAACGGGTTGAGTCTTGGCGAAGCGGATATCACAGCTCACGCGTCAGCGCGGGGTCCTGCAGCATCTTGATTCAATGGAAGTACACTTCCCGGACGATGTGGAGCCGCAAGTGTTAAACCACAGCTAGTCCGACAATTTAACGTTAGCCTTCAAAGCGCCCCACTTCAATTCATGTCGAGAGGACGGCAATGTTTCTAAAATCAAACGATGCCGACTTGTTTGTAACTTCATTTGGAAGCGGTTCGCGAACGATCGTCGCGCACGGCGGCTGGGTAGGCAGCGGCGAGTTATGGCAACTGCCCTTCGAATCTCTCAGTCACCGTTGGCGCGCCGTCACCTTCGATCATCGCGGCACCGGCGCGACGCTGAATCGCGCAGTGACCATTACGTTCGAGATGTTGGTGAATGATCTGTTTCGCGTGCTTGACGCTCTGGAGATCAAAACCTGCGTACTGGCAGGCGAATCTGCGGGCGCCTGCGTCATACTTGAGGCGGCATTGCGGCAGCCCAATCGCTTCAGCGGGTTGGTTGTGGTGGACGGTCGATATGAGGGCACCAAGAACGAGGGCAGAACACGCCTCATCGAGGGCTGTAAAGCGGATTTCGCAGCCACTATGGAGGCGTTCGTCAATGCCTGCACGCCGGATGAACACTGCGAAGCCGAACGTCGCTGGGGCAAGCAGATTGTGATGCGGTCCAATGGCCCCGTCGCGGTGCAATTACTGGAATGTCTCGAAGTTGTGCGACTCAAAGACCGACTGAGCGAGATCCAGCAACCTACGCTTGTGATTCACGGCGACCGTGACGTCATCGCACCCATCGCCGACTCGCAGTATCTGGCGCAAGAGCTTCCGTACGCCAAACTTGTGACGCTCGCAGGCGCGGGTCATGTTCCTACTGTCACCCGACCCATCGATGTCGTTAGGGCAATCGAGGAGTTTTTCGCGACTAACACGCCATGAGGACTCGTATCAGCAACGGGGCCAACCCGCGCGTTGCAGCCCACGCGATGACGCGCGGCTGAACGCGAACGTTATCGCGCCAAGATAAGCGTGGCGCACCTTGCCGGGTGAAAGTCCTGGTTGGGAAAGGGCTAACCACCCACCCGTATCGAGTGTTGCACCGACGGCGGAGCCAGAGGTGTCCATGCTGGCGAACAAAGGAGGTGAGGCGTACACAGAGAATCCTGTAGGCCGCAGGGGCAACCGCGTGCCCTGAAAGTTGGTACAGCTTCGAAATAAGTTTGTTGCGGATGGCGAGGGTTTTAACGTGCTCGAAGTCAACATGAAACATCCATCAGGGTGAGGGTGTGGATGTCCGCCGGAGTCCTCAGGCTGTGGCATGCAGGAAGAGATGCGTCGAAGAACTTGGGAGGCCCCATAGGCTCCTGGCTGTGGGAAGGCTGCCGTAAGGTATACGGATATTGAGCCACGGAAGGGGGAACCCGGACACCGAGTTATGCCGGAACCTAAGGGGCGGACTGGAAAGCAGTGTAGGAAGGCGGAGTACTACTGTGAAAAGGAAAGGCCGCCGGATGCCGATGGGGAGTCTTATCAAGCGTAGTACTCGGAGCGTGGGAAAGCCACGTACAGGGGGAAGGACTTGACGGAAGTACGCAGCCCGCAAAGGAAACTTATGCCGGACACTGTCGGATCGGAACAACATAAGCCAACCTCACTGCGGGGAATAGCCAACAAGACGAAAGCCGACGAGCATCATCGATTTCGCGATCTTTACCGGTGCCTGAATGCGGAGCTACTGACGGACTGCTGGGGCGATCTGAACAAGAACGCTGCCAGTGGTGTGGACGGAGTGACCGCACAAATGTATGCAGGGAATCTGCATGCGAATATCGAGGCGCTGGTGGAGCGGCTGAAGTTGAAGCGCTACCAAGCTAAGCTGGTGCGACGGCACTACATTCCCAAGGAAAAGGACAAGCAAAGGCCCTTAGGAATACCGGCTGTCGAGGACAAACTCGTTCAGGCTGCCTGTGCGAAGCTGATGACTGCCGTCTATGAGCAAGACTTTCTGGAGAGCAGTTACTACTTGGGGTCGTTTTGCTCAGGTGCTCGATCTTATCCAGATAGCGCGGCCCCGCATTACCGAGATCAGCCGACGGAGAGTGATGGCATGAACGTGACGCCTTGCAACGCGGACGCGAGTACAACCGAGGAACCCGGTGCGGAAAAACTGCACGCCGGGGTCTGTGCGGGGGGCCGCCCGTAAGGGCGGTTCCTACCGCAGAAAGCCTTGAGGTGAGCAAGAACCGTTTGGAGTCGTTCTCGGATGGTGTCATTGCCATCATCCTGACCATCATGGTGCTCGAGCTCAAGGTGCCGAAGGAGCCGACCCTGGCGGCGCTCGGGCACCTCTGGCCCCTGTACGTCGCCTACCTCCTGACGTTCGGCAACGTGTTCATGATGTGGGTCGCGCATCACGACATCGTGGCTGCAACGCGTACGGTCGATTACGCGATGCTGTTTGCCAATGGTGTGCTCCTGTTCTTCATGTCGCTGGTGCCATTCGCCTTGGCGTTCGCGAGCGAGACGCATTGGACAGAGCCAATTCCCGTGGCCCTCTACGGCATGGTTATGCTGGCGGCCTCGGGCGGCTTTGCATGGCTTCGTCTGGCCGTCGGCAGTCATTCGCAGGATGCGCAGGTCCTGTCGCAGCAGCGCGTTCATGCAACAACTACGCTCGTTCTCGGCTGCGTCTTCTTCGCCGGCAGCGTTGCGGCGTTCTATGCGCCACGCGCCGCACTGTTCTTGTATGCGTTGGTCCCGCTGTTCCGCATCGGCCAGATGTTCGTGCGTGGTCACGCGCGGGACTGACCCTTCGCTCCGGCCGCCTTGCGGTGGATCGTTTCGCCAGCCTCCGCGGGCGGCTGAGCTCCATCGTCAGGCGCTGCGGGCGCGAGAACCAGCGAGGTCCCGATGAATATCGAGCAGTTCATGCACGGCTACAAAGCGGCGTGGGAGCGGCGCGACGAGGCCATGTTTGCAGCGCTCTTCCTGCCGGACGGCCAGTACCACAACACCCCGTTCCAGGTACAAAGGGGCAGGGCTCAGTTGGCGGCGTACTGGAAGCGGGTGAAGCTTCAAGAGGATGTTCACGTCACGTTCGAGGTCCTGGCCAGCGCGGCAGGCTCCGGCATCGCTCATTGGCACGTCACTTACCAGGTCGCGTCGGAGGAGCTGTTCCAGATCTGGGCCAGGTCCACGGGCACGAACCTGGTGGCCCGCAAGCCTGGCGATCCGTTGCCTCGCATGGTGCTGGACGGGGTGCTGCAGGCGACGTTCTCGGGTGGGCTGTGCTCGGAGGCCAGAATCTGGTGGCACAGCATGCCGCAACCGGCGTGAGGCTCCGCGTTTGCTCCCGTTCGAGCTGCTGATTCTCGACTGTGACGGCGTCGTCGTCGACAGCGAGCCGCTCACGATGCGGGTCCTGGGGGAGATGCTCGACGAATTGGGCGTCGCCATCGAAGCCGAGGAGGCCGACCGGCGGTTCATCGGCACGACGTTCGATCGCACTCTCGAGCTCATCGCCGAGCTGCTGGGATTGCCTCTACCCGGAGATTTCGTGACCAGCTACCGGGCACGGACGTTCGCCGCCCTTGAAGCCGAGCTCAAGCCGGTGCCGGGCATCGAGGCGGCGCTGAATCAGATCACGATTCCCTACTGCGTCGCGTCGAACGGGCCGCACGTGAAGATGCGCAAGACGCTGGGCGTCACCGCGCTGCTGCCGCGTTTCGAGGGCAGGATGTTCAGTTCGTCGGACGTGGAGCGTGGAAAGCCGTTTCCCGACTTGTTCCTGTTCGCGGCCCGGTACTTTGGCGTGTCGCCGGATGCGTGCCTCGTGATCGAGGACAGTGCGAGCGGGATCGCCGCGGCGCGCGCCGCGGGCATGTCCGCCTACGGTTTTTCGGCGCGCACGCCCGACGAGACGCTGCTTGCCGCCGGTGCGCACCGAGTGTTTAGCGGGATGTCGGCGCTGCCCGCGCTCGTGGCGGGTGTCCCGGGCCGCGCTACTTGAACGGCCCGAACACGGTTTCCCAGAGTTCTCGAACGGCCGCGACGCGCGAAGCGACTTCCTCCGGCGGAACGCGGGCGTACTGGGCGCCGTTCAGGCGCAGCGCATGCTGCAGCCGGCGGAACTCGCGATAGGCGTCGCGGCACCTCTCGGCCAGCGCAGAACGAATCAACCCGAGTTCGGCTGCGATCCCCAACAAGGCAATGTTCCCCAGATTGCCGGTCAATCTCTCGTGCCGATGGGAATGCGCCAGCACCAGAAACTGCACCGCGAACTCGATATCGATCATGCCGCCCGTGTCGTGCTTCAGGTCGAACAGCTGCGAGCGGTTCGGATGCGCGGCGTGCATTTTCTCGCGCATTTCGAGCACTTCGCGCGCCAGCGCGCCAGGCCCGCGCGCGCGCATCAGGATCCGCACCCGGAGCGCTTCGAACGCTTCGCCGATCTCCTTGTCGCCCGCGCTGTAGCGCGCCCGCGTCAAGGCCTGGTGCTCCCACACCCAGGCGCTTTTCTCCTGATACTGCTCGAATGCCGCCAACGAGGACACGAGCAGCCCGCTCGCGCCGCTCGGGCGCAGCCGCAGATCGGTCTCGAACAGCACGCCTGAAGAAGTCCGCGCAGTAAGCAAGTTGTTCAACCTCTGCGCGAGCCGAGCGTAGTTCTCCGGCGCCGCCTCGTCAGGATCGTCGTACAGGAACACCAGGTCCAGATCGGACGCATAGCCCAGCTCCTTGCCCCCGAGCTTGCCGTAGGCGATCACCGCGAAGCGCGGGTGCTCGCGATGGCGCGTGCGCAGCTGCGACCAGGCCAAATCCACTGCGGCGGCCAGGGTCCGGTCGGCGACTTCCGACAGGTGGTCGGCCAAACGCTCCACCGTCAGCAGCCCCGCCAGGTCCTGCGCGAGCAGCCGGAACACCTGCGCCTGGTGCTGCTCGCGCAGCACGTTCATTTCCTGCTCGGGGTCGCCGGCGTTCGCGCGCAGCTGCGCGCGCAGCCGCCGCTCGTAGTCGGCCCAGTCGGCCGGCGCGTACAGCACCCGGTCGTCGAGCAGCTCGTCGAGCAGCAGCGGGTGGCGCGTCACGAATTCGGCCGCCCAGCTCGAGGCCGACAGGATCTTCGCCACGCGCCCGAGGGCGTCCGGATTTTCGGCGAGCAGCGCGAGGTAGGCCGCGCGGCGCGCGATGGCCTCGATCAGGTCGAGGCCGCGCGCGAGGGTGGCGTCCGGATCCGGCGTGCCGGCCGCGGCGGCGGCGAGCGCGGGCACGAGCGCGTCCATGCGCCGCTTCGATTCCTCGGGCAGCATCAGGTAGCGCTGGCTCGCGCGCGTCGCCGCCAGGCGCTGCGCGCAAGCCTGCGGATCGCGGTAGCCGCGTGCGGTGAGCCAGCGCGCCGACGCTTCGCGCTCGTCCTGCCACACCTCGCCGTTGTTGCCCGTCTCTGCCGACTCGGCGAGCACCGCCTGGAAATGGCGCGTGACGGCGGCGCGCACTTCGGCGAGCCGCCCTGCAAGCGCTTCCCAGGAGGCGAAGCTCATCATCGCCGCGACGCGCGCGCGGTCCCCGTCGTCGGAAGGCAGCGTGTGCGTCTGGCGATCGTCGAGGTACTGCAGGCGGTGCTCGAGGTTGCGCAGGAACACGTAGGCGTCGGCGAGCTCGGCGGCGGCCTGCTCGGGCAGCAGGCGCCGCTCGGCGAGCCGCGCCAGCACTTCGAGCGTCGGGCGAGCGCGCAGCGCGGGATCGCGCCCGCCGCGCACCAGCTGCAGCGCCTGGGCGACGAACTCGATCTCGCGGATGCCTCCGGGCCCGAGCTTGACGTGTTCGGCCAGCTCGCGGCGCGCGACTTCGCGGCGCACCTCGGTATGCAGCCGGCGCATGGCGCTCAGGGTCGGGTAATCGAGGTACTTGCGGTACACGAACGGGCGCACGATCGCGGCCAGGGCCTCGCGCTGCGCATCCTCGCCGGTCAGCGCGCGGGCCTTGATCCAGGCGTAGCGTTCCCACTCGCGGCCCTGGGCGACGAAATACGCCTCGAGCGCGTCGAAGCTCGCCGCCAGCGGGCCCGAGTCGCCGTAGGGGCGCAGGCGCATGTCCACCCGGAACACGAAGCCGTCCTCGGTCGCCTCGCCGAGCAGCGCGATCAGCTTGCGGCCGAGGCGCACGAAGTACTCGTGGTTGGACAGTCGCCGCGCGCCGTCGGTGTCGCCCTCCTCGGGGTACAGGAACACCAGGTCGATGTCGGAAGACACGTTGAGCTCGCGGCCGCCGAGCTTGCCCATGCCGACCACGACCAGGCGCTCGGCGCACCCCGAGGCGCCGCGCGGCGTGCCGTGCTCGGCGGCGAGGCGCGCATCGGCCCACTGCAGCGCGAGCGCGATCGTCAGCTCGGCCAGGTCGCTCATGGCGGCGCACACCTCGGCGAGGTCGGCCTCGCCCGCCAGGTCGCGCGCCATCTCCCGCAGCAAGACGCGCTGGCGCAGGCGGCGCAGGCGCCGCTTGAGGGCCTGCTCGTCGTCCGCCTCGGCCCCGGCGAGGGCGGCTTGCATCTCGGCGCGGCCGAAGGCCGGCCGCGTCGCAACGGCCTCGGCGACGAGCTCGGGCCGCGCGGCGAGCAGCTGCTCGGCGTAGCGCGAGCCGGCGAACGACGACGTGCGCGCGGCGCTGCTCAAGGTCGCAGGAATTTCTGATTGGGCACGAGTAGTTACGGTTTAAAATGCCGTCTGGTTCCGCGCCGCGTGGCGCGGCGAGCAAGAACTTTTCCCGCCGTTGTGCCCCCAAGCCGTGTGCCGAACCTCATCTCACCGGGACCAGTAGGTCGAATATAGGGGCAACGCGAAGCGCGATGCAAACCGAGGATCGCAGCGAGGAGAGCAGCGCCGAGCGCCTGCTGGAGCGGGCGGGGGCTGCCGGCTGGTGGCTGCCCGCCCTCGAGGTGCTCGCCTGGGTAGCGTTCTTCGTCTTCGCCGGCGTGTTCCTCACGCTGCGTTACTGGCTGCTGCCCAACATCGAGCGCTATCGCGGCGACATCGTCGCCGTCCTGTCGCGCGAAATCGGCTTGCCGGTGAAGATTGGCGCGATCAGCGCCGAGTGGCAGGGGCTGCGCCCGCAGTTGCACTTCGCAGACGTGCGCCTGTACGACGCGCAGGGCCGCGAGGCGCTGGTGCTGCCCTCGGTCGACAACGCGGTGGCGTGGAGCTCGCTGCTTCATCTCGACCTGCGCCTGCATTCGCTGACCATCGAGGGGCCGCGGCTCTCGGTGCGGCGCGACGCGCAGGGCGCGATCATCATCGCCGGCATCAAGCTCGGCGGCGAGCGGGCCGAAGGCGGCTTCGCAGCTTGGCTGCTCGATCAGCGCGAGGTCGTGGTGCGCGACGCCGAGATCCAGTGGCTCGACGACAAGCGCGGCGCGCCGCCGCTGGTGCTGTCCGCGCTCAACCTGCGCCTGCGCAACGCCGGCGCACGGCACCAGATCGGCTTCACCGCGCGGCCGCCGAAGGAGCTCGGTGCGGACCTCGACGTGCGCGCGCTGCTGACCGGCAGCACGGTCCGGCAGCTCGCGGCCTGGAACGTGGAGGTGTACGTGGACCTCGGCTCGACCGACCTCGCCGGCTGGCGCCCCTGGGTGGACGACCCGATCGACCTGCAGCGCGGGCTGGGCGCGCTGCGCCTGTGGGCCACGTTCGGCGGCGGCAAGCTGCAGCACGTCACAGCCGACGTGGCGCTGTCGCAGGTCGCCGCGCGCCTGGGCAAGGACTTGCCGCTGCTCGAGCTGCAAAGCGTCAGCGGCCGGCTGCAGGGCAGCGCGACCGCGCGCGGCTATGAGTTCGGGGTGCGCAACCTGGCGCTCGCCACGGGGCAGGGCCGGCCGATGCGCTCGACCAGCTTTCAGGTCCTGTGGGAGCCGGCGGTGGCCAAAACCTCCGGCGGCACGGTGGTCGAATCCAGGCCGGCGCATGGCTCGTTCAGCGCCAGCCTGATCGAACTCGGCCCGCTCGCGCGGCTGGCCGAGTATCTGCCGTTGCCCGCCGGCCTGCGCCGACTGCTGGCCGAGCTCGAGCCGCATGGCAGCGTGCGCGACGCCAGGCTCGACTGGAGCGGCGAGCTTCCGGCGGCCGCGGCGTTTTCGGGCCGGGCGCGCTTCTCGAACGTGGCGCTGACGGCCTGGCACGCGGTTCCGGGCTTCGCCGGGCTGTCGGGCAGCGTGAGCGCGAGCGACCGCAAGGGCAGCCTGTATCTCAATACGCGCAACGCCGAGATCGACCTGCCCAAGATGTTCCCCGAGCCGCGCATGTCGCTCGACACGCTGAGCGGTCAGGTCGACTGGGAGCGCCAGGCGCCGGGCGCAGTGACGCTGCGCATCGTCAACCTCAGCTTCTCCAACCAGCACCTCGCCGGAAGCGCGTTCGGCACCTACAGCTACGCCGACGGCAAGGGCCCGGGGGTGATCGACCTTTCCGCGCGCCTGGTGCGCGCCGACGGCCGCTTCACGGCGAAATACCTGCCGCTCACGACGATCATGAACAAGGCAGCGCGCGACTGGGTGGCGGGCTCGGTGCTGACCGGGCGCTCCGACGACGTGCGCCTGCGCCTGAAGGGCGACCTGAGCAAGTTTCCGTTCATCGATCCGGGGACGGGGCAGTTCGACGTCGCGGCGCACGTCACCGGCGGCACGCTCGAGTTCGCCCCCGGCTGGCCGCGCATCGAGGCGATCGACGGGGACCTGCTGTTTGACCGCGACCGCCTCGAAATCGTCGGCCGCAGCGCCACGGCCTCCGGGGTCGCGCTCAGCGACGTGCGCGTGAGCATTCCGAGCATGACCGGGGCGACGCGGGTGCTGGTGAGCGGCCAAGCCGACGGCCCGACCGACGATTTCCTGAAGTTCGTCCAGCGCAGCCCGGTGCGCGGCATGCTCGGCGGCTTCACCGACGGGGTGAGCGCGACCGGCCCCGGGCACCTGCAGCTCAAGCTCGAGCTGCCGCTCGCCAAGCTCGAGCAGAGCAAGATCGCCGGCACGTACCAGCTTGCCAACGACGCGCTGCGCCTGCGCCCGGGGATGCCGGCGCTCGAGCACGTGAACGGGGCGGTGGGTTTCACCGAATCGGGGCTCACGCTGCACAACCTGAAGGCGCGCCTGCTCGGGGGCACGGTCACGCTGAGCGGCGGCTCGAAGCCGGGCGAAGGCGTCGCGGTGAGCGCGCGCGGCCATGCGACGGTGGCCGGACTACGCGCGGCGTTCGACCATCCTTGGTGGCGCTATCTGTCCGGGGGCGCCTCGTACGTCGCCAGCTTCAAGGTGCTCGGCGGCAGCACCCAGATGAGCTTCGATTCATCGCTCGCCGGCGTGGCGAGTGATCTGCCGCCGCCGCTGGCGAAGACGGCGGCCCGGGTCCTGCCGCTGCACGTCGAGTTCCTCCCCGGCGAGGGCGATGCGCGCGACCGCATCTCGGTGGTGCTCGGGCGGCTCCTGCGGGCCGAGTTCCTGCGCGTGCGCCAGGGCGACGCGATGCTGCTGCAGCGCGCCTCGGTGGCGCTCAATCCCGTACCCGGAGCGCCGATGCGCCTGCCCGAGCGCCTGGCGACGGACCCGGCGCGCCAGGGCCAGGCAACCCTGGTGTACGGCACCCTGCCGGCGCTCGACCTGGATCGCTGGTTGCCGCTGTTCGGCGACAGCGCGGCCGGCGGCGGGGCGACCTTCGACCTGCGGCTGGGGGTGCTCGATGCGTTCGGCAAGCGCGTGCACGACGTCTCGCTGCGCGCGGGCGCCGACGCGAGCGGCTGGTCGGCGAAGGTCGACGCGAAGGAGCTCGCCGGCGACCTGTCCTACAGCTACCAGGGCGGGGGCAAGCTGATCGCGCGGCTCAAGCATTTCGAGATTCCCGCTGACGCGCCGGGCGTGGAGCCCGGCGAAGGCGTGAAGGACCTGCCGGCGGTCGACCTGGTCACCGACCAGTTTACCTTCCGCGGCAAGCAGCTCGGACGGGTCGAGGTCGGCGCCGAGCGCCAGGGCGCGGACTGGCGCATCGGCAGGCTGGCGATGGTCGATCCCGATGCCTCGCTGAGCGGCCACGGCATCTGGCACACCGGCCGGCCTTCGCGCACCTCGCTCGAGTTCACGCTCGAGGCGACCGATGCGGGCAAGTTCCTCGCCCGCATCGGCTATCCGGGCTACGTGAAGAGCGGTTCAGCCAATCTCTCGGGCGCCGTGGCCTGGAACGGCGATCCGCTCAAGATCGACTATCCGAGCCTGTCCGGGACCCTCAACCTGGAGGCGAAGAACGGCCAGTTCCTCGAGATCGACCCGGGCGTGGGCAAGCTGCTGTCGCTGGTGAGCCTGCAGGCGCTGCCGCAGCATCTCACGCTGGGCTTTCGCGACGTGTTCTCGAAGGGCTTCCAGTTCGACCACATCGCCAGCTCGCTGCAGGTGGCGAACGGCAGCATGACCACGAAGGACTTCAAGATGAGCGGCTCGGGGGCGGACGTCGACATGTCGGGCGAGGTCAACTTGGTGCGCGAGACCCAGGACCTCAAGGTGCGCGTGGTGCCGAAGCTCGGTGCCAGTGCCTCGACGGTGCTCGGGCTGGTGAACCCGATCGTGGGCATTACCAGCGCGATCGCGCAGAGCCTGCTGAAAAACCCGCTCGGCCAGATCTTCGCCTACGATTATGCGATCACCGGCACCTGGAGCGACCCCAAAGCGCAGAAGGAGCGCGCCGCGCTGCCCGCGATCCCGGCCGTGGGCGAGCCGATCGGACCGCCGGCGCAGGCGAATTGAATCCATGACCGGCGTGCGCTTTGCCGCGATCCAGATGGTGTCAGCCGCGGAGCTCGAGCCGAACCTCGAGGCGGCGGAGCGCCTGATCGGCGAGGCGGCGCGCGCGGGCGCGAAGCTGGTGGCGCTGCCGGAGAACTTCTACTGCATCAGCGGCGACGAGTCCGCCAAGGTCAGGCTGCGCGAGCCCGACGGCGACGGCCCGATCCAGCGCTTCCTGGCCGGGGCGGCGCGCGCGCACGGCGTCTGGGTGGTGGGCGGCACCGCGCCGATCGCCTGTCCCGACCCGGCCCGCATCCGCAGCGCCTGCATGGTGTACGACGATGCGGGCCGGCGCGTCGCACGCTACGACAAGATGCACCTGTTCCGATTCTCCGCGGGCAACGAGCGCTACGACGAGTCGCGCACCCTCGAGGCGGGCGGGCAGCCGGTGGCGGTCGAAAGTCCCTACGGTCGTCTGGGGTTGTCCATTTGCTATGATGTCCGCTTCCCGGAGCTGTATCGCGGGCTCGGGGAAATCGACGTGCTGTTCGTACCCTCCGCGTTCACCGTGCAGACCGGCGAAGCACACTGGGCGACGCTGCTGCGCGCGCGCGCCATCGAGAACCTGGCGTACGTGGTGGCGCCGGCGCAGGGCGGGCTGCATCCGTCGGGTCGCCGTACCTACGGACACACGCTGATCGCCGATCCGTGGGGCGCGGTGCTCGCCGAGCGCGCCGAAGGCGAAGGCATGGTGCTCGCCCACATTGACCGTGACCGCATCGCGCAGTTGCGCCGCGACCTGCCCGCGCTCATCAACCGGAGGCTTTCCTGATGGACACCGTAATCGCCGCCCCCGAAGCCGCCAGCGGCCTGCTCGCCGCCGCGGAGGTCTGCCTGCTTGCCCCCTACGAGCTCGCGCCCGCGAAGCTCGATCACGTGCTGCACGCGCTCGGCGAGCACCGCATCGACTACGCCGACCTGTTCTTCCAGTACACCCGCTCCGAGGGTTGGAGCCTGGAGGAGGGCATCGTCAAGTCTGGCAGCTTCAACATCGACCAGGGCGTGGGGGTGCGCGCGATCTCCGGCGACAAGACCGCGTTCGCCTATTCCGACGAGATCAGCTTCGCGGCGCTGGAGGATGCGGCCCGCGCCACGCGCGCCATTGCGCGCGCCGGCCAGAGCCGCCGCGTCCCCGTTCGTGGGGCCGCGGGTGCGGGGGGACGCCATCGCCCCCCCGCGACCCGCTATCAGGCGCTCGATCCGCTCGCCTCGCTCGGCTCGGAGGCCAAGGTGCGCATGCTCGAGCGCCTAGAGCGCAAGTGCCGCGCGCTCGATCCGCGCGTGTCGCAGGTGATGGCGCACCTGGGCGGGGAGTACGAGGTGGTGCTGATCGCGCGCTCCGATGGGGTCCTGGCGGCCGACGTGCGGCCGCTTGTGCGGCTTTCGGTGCAGGTGATCGCCGAGGCGGGCGGACGGCGCGAGACCGGCAGCGCGGGCGGCGGCGGGCGCACCGACTACGCGCACTTCAGCGACGCGGTGCTCGAGGACTATGCCCGCCAGGCGGTGTCGCAAGCGCTCACCAACCTCGATGCGCGCCCCGCGCCCGCGGGCACCATGACCGTGGTGCTCGGTCCGGGCTGGCCGGGCGTGCTGCTGCACGAGGCGATCGGGCACGGCCTGGAGGGCGACTTCAACCGCAAGGGCAGTTCGGCGTTCGTCGGCCGCATCGGCGAGCGTGTGGCGGCGCCTGGCGTCACGGTGGTGGACGACGGCACGCTGCCGGACCGGCGCGGCTCGCTCACGGTGGACGACGAGGGCAACCCGACGCGGCGCACGGTGCTGATCGAGGACGGCATCCTGCGCGGCTACATGCAGGACAGCCTGAACGCGCGGCTGATGAAGATGCCGCTCACCGGCAACGCCCGCCGCGAGTCGTTCGCGCACCTCACCCTGCCGCGTATGACCAACACCTACATGCTGGCCGGAACGCGCGATCCGGCGGAGATCATCGCCAGCGTGAAGAAGGGGCTGTACGCGGTGAACTTCGCAGGCGGCCAGGTGGACATCACCAACGGCAAGTTCGTGTTCTCGGCGGCCGAGGCCTACCTGATCGAGAACGGCAAGGTGACGCACCCGGTGAAGGGCGCGACGCTGATCGGCAACGGCCCGGACGTGCTCACGCGGGTGGCGCTGATCGGCAACGACCTGAAGCTCGATCCCGGCATCGGCACCTGCGGCAAGGAAGGCCAGAGCGTGCCGGTCGGGGTCGGTCAGCCCACCCTCAGGATCGACGGCCTGACGGTGGGAGGGACGGCCTAGCGCCGGGCTAGCCGGGCCCTGCGTAGATGTTGAGGTACTTCACGCAGATCACGCGCAGGCAGGACGAAATGTTCTTGTCGTTCGCGATCAGGCAGCTGTCGTGGATGCGCTCGATCAGGCGGGGCAGCGGCAGGCCGACCTCGCGCGACATGTCCTCGAGCACGTTCCAGAACGCGCGCTCCAGCGAGACCGTGGTGCTGTGCCCATGGATGCGGAAACCGCGCTTCTCGGGAATGAACTCGCCGATCTGCGAGGTCGTGCAGGCATCGAACATGTGGGCGAGCAGGTCGTTGCGCTCGAGGTAGATGGACATGGCGGCGTGACCAAAATGACTTGATTTTCAATATAAGTCGGCGGCGCGGGGCGATCAAGCGGCTGTTTGCAACAGTTACTACCCGCGCGCGCGGTATGCGAGCTTAGGATCCTAGGCCCGGCAAGAGGCGGCGGCGCCCCGAGGCGCCCATGGTCAAGGAGGAGGAGGAAGGTGGAGTTTTTCCAGAAGACGCTGGACCCAATCATCGCGCTCGCGGCGATCGCGGTGCTCGACATATTCCTGTTCCTCACGGTCGGGGCCTGGACCGTCGGCGGCGGCGAAACCATGATGACCGGGCTCGCCGCCAAGTTCTTCATGGGCGACGCGGTGTACCGGATCCCCTTCTGGAAGTTCGCGTTTCCGCCCGATCCGACCTACTGGAAGATCTACATCAGCCTGGGCATGGTGTTCGGCGCGTTTCTCGGGGCGGTGCTGTCGAAGGAATTCTACTGGCGCATGCCCCACCGCGTGTGGGAGTGGGTCAGGATCACCATCGGCGGGCTGCTGATGGGCATCGGCATCCGGCTCGCCTTCGTGTGTAACGTCAGCACATTCTTCGGCCTCACGCCGGAGATGAACCTCGGCGGCTACCTCGCGGTGAGCGGCATCCTCGCGGGCGCCTGGGTAGGAACCTGGATCTACAAGAAGACTCTGGAGGACTAGAGATGACGCCCGTCGCCGGATGCGTGGCTGCGTTCATTTTCGGCACCACGGTGGGGCTGCTGGTGCAGCGCTCGCGCTACTGCAACGTGGCCGCGCTGCGCGACGCCATGCTGTTCAAGACCTACCGCAACACCAAGGCGATGCTGGTCGCCATGATGATCATGACGCTCGGCTTCACCGCGTTCATTACCATCGGCGCCGGCAAGCCGATGCGCTTCGACGTGGGGCTCAACACCTTCATCGGCCTGTTCCTGTTCGGCATCGGCATGGTGCTCGCCGGGGCGTGCACCGTCTCCACCTGGGTCAAGGCGGGTGAGGGCAACCTCGGCGCGTGGTGGGCGCTGCTGTTCACCTTCGTCGGGATGTTCCTGTTCTCGCTGCTATGGTCGTTCGTCTACTGGCCGCCCGCGCCCGCCACCATGACCGGCGCGCCCAATCTGAGCGGACTGCAGTTCGGATTCGCCAATGCCGCCACCCTGCAGAGCAAGACCGGGATCCCGGCCATCGCGTTCGGCCTGATCCAGACGTTCGTGCTGGCGGCCATTTACCGGGCAATTCTCATGCGTGAGCGGCAGCGGGCGCAGGCGCACGCCGCGGCCGAGAGTGCGGACTCGAATGCCTGCGACGCCTGGGCGGCCCCGGTCGGCGCCGCGGCGGCGCAGGGCGCGATGGCGCGCGCAGCGGACCAAAGCGCCTGAGCGGCAGCAACTCGAACCAGCAAAGGAGCGCAGTCGGATGGGACTCTTTACCAAGAAAGCGCAGCCCGCGCCGGGCGCCGGCTCCACGGCCGAAGCCGTGCTGCCGAACGGGACCAAGGTCAGCGTGAAGCAGAGCATCAACTGCCTCGGCGATTCCTGCCCGCGCCCCCAGTTGATGACCAAGAAGGCGCTCGCCGCCGCAACGCAGGGCGACGTGATCGAGGTGCTGATCGACAATCCGACGTCGATGGAAGCGATTCCGCCGATGATGCCCGGGCTGGCGAGCACGCATCTGGCGACCGTCAGGGCCGAGCGCTGCTGGCGCGTGTTCGTGCGCAAAGGCTGATACAGGGGAGGGCGACCATGCGCTGGGCTAAGCTGCAGATGGTGGTTGTCTCGCTGCTCTCGGCCGCGCTGAGCGCCGGCGGGCTCGCCTACATCTTCATCGAGCATCCGGCCTATCTTCGCGCGACAGCGGAAGGCGTGCCGTACTACACCCCCGAGGTGATCGACCCGATTACGCACAAGCCGCTGGACCTGGACATGCTGATCCGGCACTTCGAGGGCAAGGATCCGAAATGACGCTCGATTTCGAGACCTTGCTGCAGATCGGATCGTTCTTCGTAGCCTTCTACCTGCTTTACCTGGTGCTGACGCACGACGTCTTCTAGGGAGCATCGCGATGACCAAGGGGCTGGTGATTTTTTGGATCGGCGCGCTCGCCGTCGTGCTGGGGCTGTTTGCAGCGCTGTTCCCGTACGCTGCGGTCCCGGCGCAGACTCTGGCGAGCTCGCGCGTCGCGCGGCCGATGGAGCGCATGGGGGCCATCAACCTCGGCGGTGGCTACGGCACGGTGTCCGTCGTGGATCTCGTGGGCTATTACGTCGAGCATCCCCCGGTCGCCCGAGCGCGCTCCGGCGGGGACTCGGGCGGGCACCATTTCCGCGGCTGCTGAAGCACCGTGCGTCGCGCCATTCTCGGATCAGTAGTCGCGGCCGGCGTAACGCTCGTCCCGGGCGTCGCCGGGGCGTCCGCTGCGCTCGACTATGTGCCCAACGCCGCAGCCGTGGGCGCCGTCACGGTCGTGGACGCGCGCGCACCGGCCGCCTGCCTTGCCAAGAGCGTGCGCGGCGCGCATTGTCTGCCGGCGGCGGACTTTCTCGGCCCGCACGGCCGCCTGGCGAGCTTCCGGCAGATCTTCTGGCTGCTCGGCACGGCCGGGCTGTCGGGACGCGAGCATGTGCTGGTCGTCGGGGACGATCCAGTGGAGCGCGATTTCGTCGCGGGCATGCTGTATCTCAGCGGCCAGCGCAAGGTTTCGATCCTGACGCGGGCGGTTTCGCAGGGCGCGGGGCTGGCGCCCGACGCGCTCGGGCCGGGCAGGCCGCGCGCGATGCTGCGCAATCCGATCTACCAGGGCACGGTCCGCGGCGACGACATCGTGCTCAGAACGGAGCTGGCGCGCATGCTCGCGGCGCGCAATGCGCCCGCGATGCTCGACGGGCGCGGCGAAGCGGAATACTGGGGCGAGCACATCCGCGCGTGGCGCGGCGGGCACGTGCCCGGAGCGCAATCGCTGCCGATGGGCGCTGCGCGCCGCGAGCTCGTCGGCGGCCATCTCGATCTGCCCGCGGGCAGGAGCTTCGTGGTCTATGGCCACGATGCGTTCGAGTCGGTGGCCTACTTTACGCTGCTGCGGGCGGCGGGGACGGATGCGCGCGTGCTGCTCGGCGGCTGGGCGGGGTGGGCCAACCATCCCGATCTGCCCGTCGTTTCCGAAACCTACCCGGACCGGGCGACCGGGCCGGTCCTGCGCGCCCCCGAGCCCTCGCGCTGGCTGGCGTCGCTCGCCGTCTTCAACCTGCTTGCCGTGCTGTCGCTCGCTGGCGGCCTTGCCTACGCATGGAAGCGCAAGAGCTGATCGCCGACCTGCTGTTCGTGGTCTCGACCGATCGCGGCGCGGGTCCGCTCGCCGGCCTCGCCGATGCCTGCCGGCGCCGCGGGACGCGCTGGGCGTGCTTTTTCACCAACGACGGGGTCAAGCTGCTGGCCGATGATGCGGTGCGCTCGGCGACGCAGGGCAGCGCGCGGGCCGTCGCCTGCGAGCACTCGTGGGCGCGCTTCATGGGCGCGGCCGCCTGTCCCGTCGAGCTGGGCAGCCAGACCGACCACAGCGCGCTGGTCGCCTGCGCCGCGCGAGTCGTGGCGCTCTGAGGACCGCGATGACGACGCGCACGCGCTCCATATTGCTGCTCGGCCGGCGTGACCACGCCGAGGCGATGCGCGTCGCCGCCGGCCTGACCATCTTCGGCCACCGCGTGCGCCTGGTGATGATGGGCGGTCCGGTGGCCGACAGCGCGGAGAACGCGGCGCAGCTCGAGCTGCTCGATCTCGCCGACATCGTGCCGCAGACGACGGTGACCGGGCAGGAGCTCGAGTTGCTCGACGCCCCCGCGCTCGCCGACGCGATGCGCGCGGCGGACGTGGTGATGAGCATCTAGGGAGCCACGGTGGACGTAGTGGTGCTGAAGCTGGGCATTTTCCCGGACGCCGACACGATCGAGCGGGCGCTCGCGCGCCTGCCTCGCGACTGTGTCCAGTCGGTGTTCGAGGTTTCCAAGCCGGAGCGCGGCGAGAGCGAGTGGGATCGAATGCTGGACCGGCTGCTCGTCGCTGACCGGATCATCGTGGTTTAACAAGGAGGAGGACGGATCATGAAGAAAACCTGGGCCATCGGCGCGCTCGTGTTCGCGGCAAGCGGAGGGTCGGCGCTTGCCGCTTCGGCGCAGCCGCTCGTGAACGTGGACTGGATCAAGGCGAATTCATGCAAGCCCGGGGTGGTGGTCCTGGACGTGCGTAGCTCGATCGACGGCGGCTCGCAGATCGACTACCTGCGCGGCCACATCCCGTGTGCGATCTACAGCGACTATATGAAGGGCGGCTGGCGTACCAAGGTCGACAACGTCCCCGGAATGCTGCCGCCGGTGCCGCAGATCGCGAAAGTCATCAGCGACCTCGGCATCGACAACAACACCCACGTTGTCATCTATTCGGCGGGCAACAGCGCCACCAGCATGGGCAGCGCGACACGCGTGTACTGGACCTTCAAGGTGCTGGGCGACAACAACGTCTCGATCCTCAACGGGGGTTATGCGGGCTACATTGCGGACAAGAAGAATCCGGTCCAGACCGGCATGAACGCGCCCAAGGCGAAAACCTTCGCCGCGCACTTCCGCAAGGACCTCGACGCCAGTGAGGCGGACGTGCGCAAGGCGATGGCGGAGAAGGTGGTGCTGGTCGACAACCGGCCGAGCGACGAGTATCTCGGCGTCAATCGCGCGCCCGTGGCGAAGCGCGACGGCACGATCCCGGGCGCGAAGAGCGTGCCGGAGTCCTGGCTCACGGCGAACGACGGCGGGACCTTCCGCAGCGCCGCCGAGATCAAGAAGCTGTACAAGCATGCGGGCGTTCCGACCCAGGGCGACGAGGTCAACTTCTGCAACACGGGCCACTGGGCCTCGGTCGGCTGGTTCGCCTCGCGCGAGATCCTGGGCAACAAGCACGCGACGCTGTACGACGGCTCCATTGCGCAATGGTCGGCCGATCCCAAGGCGCCGATGGAGCAGAAGATCAAGGCCGAGTGAAGCGCGCGCTCGGCCTGTGCACGCTGGTTTTGTGGGGCCTGTGCGGCGCCCTGCCGGCGCAGGGCGCCTCGGAGGCTGGGCGCGACCTGCGCCTGGAGCTCGCGCTGATCGCGGGGGACGCGAGAATGCTCGCCGACTCCGCGACGCCGGCCCGGCGCAAGGAGGGATTGACCGAGCGCATCCGCAGCAGCCTCGGCAGTCTGGCGATCACCGTGCGCTACGCGCTGCAAGCAAGCGGTCGCTCCGACCCGCAGCTCGCCGCCGGAGCCGGCCAGCTGCCGGCACTGTTCGCCGCCGGCAAGGTGGAGGAGTTTGCCCGCGAGTCGGCGCGGCTTGCCGCCGCGTATCCGCTCGACCTGTCGTACTTCCAGCCGCTCGCCGCCACCGCGCGGCGCATCAAGGCGGGGCGCGCCATCTACCGTCAATACTGTATCGGCTGCCATGCCAGCCCGGACCCGAGCTCGGCGAATCCAGCTCCGGAGCTGTTTCGCATGGCGCGGACCGAGCCCCGAGAGGAGCTGCTCGCGCGGCTCCTCGGAGGCATTCACGGCGACCGCATGACCAGCCTGGAGAATCCGTTCACCGACGAAGCCATCGCGAGCCTGGCGGCCTACTTCATCACGAGGCAGGAACGTCCGCCCGCATCCGGCTCGGCGCATCGAGCACCATGAGTATCAACCTGTGTTTACAACCAAGAAAAGGGAGATAAGCACCATGCATCACCTGAAGAAAATGCTGGCCACCACCGTCCTGGGCCTGCTGCTCGCGGCGCTCTTCCCCGCCCTCGCCCTCGCGGCGGAGATTCCGTTTCCGAACGTGCCCAGTCCGGCGCAGAACCCGAAGCTCTCGTACGGCGGGTACTTCAAACACCACCAGCCGGTCAAGATCCTGTTCGCGGTCGGGCAGCCGGGGCCCCAGCTCAAGGAATCGCTGATCAACTCCGCGCTCGTGATCCGCTACCTCAAGGCGCACGGCTACCGCTACAAGATTCATTTCGTGCTGTATTCCCGGGCCGTGTTCGTGGCCGATCAGCTGAACCAGAAGTACAGCACCTGGGCGCCGCTGATGGAGGCGCTGCACAAGCAGGGCGTCACGTTCTCCGTGTGCCACAATGCCATGGCGCTGCTGCACGTGAAGAGCGCGGACGTGTATCCGTACATGAAGGTGATCCCGGCCGGCATCCTCTCGGTGGTGGAATACGAGATGAAGGGCTATCACCCGATCTTCAATCCCAACACCGAGACCGAATAGACGGTGCTGGGCGCGGGGCGGCCGGGGGCGCCGCCCCGCGTGTCGCTCGCTACGCGCTCCCGACCTCGCTGGGCTACCATTTCGCATGGCCGCCGATCCCACGCTGCCCGCGAACGAGACCGCGGAATTCGCCGGCGCGGACGCGATCGCGGGCGCGATTCCGGACGGCGCGCTCGTCGCCTTGCCGCCGGACTACTCGCTGCCAGCGATGGAGGTGGTGCGCGCGCTGGTACGGCGCAAGGCAAGGCGCCTGAAGCTCCTCGGTGTGCCGGTGCTCGGCCTGTGCGCCGACCTGCTGATCGGCGCCGGGTGCGTGGCCGAGGTCGAGACCAGCGCGGTGTCCCTCGGCGAGGCGGGCCTCGCGCCGCGCTTCACCGAGGCGGTCGAACGCGGCGAGATCGCGGTGCGCGACGCCACCTGCCCGATGGTACACGGCGCGCTGCAGGCGGCCGAGAAGGGCGTGCCGTTCATGGCGCTGCGGGGCGTGCTCGGCTCGGATCTGGTGCGGCACCGCCCCGACTGGAAGGTGATCCAGAACCCGCTCGCCGAAGGCGAGGATCCGATCGTCGTCGCGCCGGCGCTGTCGCCCGACGTGGCCCTGTTCCACGCCCGCTGGGCCGACCGCGCAGGCAACGTCTGGGTGGGCAGACGCCGTGAGCTGGCCACCATCGCGCACGCCGCCCGGCGCTGCTTTGTCACCTTCGAGGCGCTGCGCGAGGGCGACATGCTCGAGGACGAGCTGCTCGCGCCGGGCGTGGTGTCCTCGGTCTACGTGACCGGCGTGGCCCAGGCGCCCCGCGGTGCGTGGCCGCTCGGCGTGGTGGACGAGTATCCGATCGACGACACGCACCTCGCGCTCTACGCGAAGGCCGCGCGAAGCCGCGAAGGTTTCGAGCGCTATCTGGAGGAGTTCGTGCTCTCGGGCGCCCGTTGCGCATGACCGGCTACGCCACCGAGGAGCTGCTCGCCTGCGTGCTGGCGCGCCTGCTCGGCGATGCGGTGCACGTAGCAGTCGGGGCGGCGTCGCCGATCCCGGCCACCGCGTGCACTCTGCTGCGCGCGAAGACGGGCCACCGGCCGCGCATTTCGCTGCTGCACCGCCGGCGCGGAAATCCGTTCACCGAAGGCTCGCGCGAGCTGTTCGACCTCGCGGGGCAGGGGCGGATCGACGTGTTCTTCCTCGGCGGCGCGCAGATCGACGGCGAGGCGAATATCAATCTCGTGGGTACGGGCGAGCACCGTTCGCCCGAGCACCGCTTCCCGGGCTCGTTCGGCTCGGCATTCATGTACTTCGCGGCCAAGCGCACGATTCTGTTTCGCGAGGAGCACAGCCCGCGCGTGCTGGTGCCGAAGGTGGACTTCGTCAGCGCGCCGGGCTGGAGCCCACCGGGCGTGTGGCGCCGCGGCGGACCGCAGGCGCTGCTCACCGCGTGCGCGCTGTTCGCCTGGGACCAGGAGCGGCGCCGCTTCCGCCTGGAGAGCGTGCACCCGGGCCACACGGTGGATGAGATCCGCGCCGCGACCGGATTCGAATTCGAGTGCCCGGCGCAGGTGCCGGTCACGGCCGAGCCCGCCGCCGGGGAGCTGGCGCTGCTGCGCGGCCCCGTCGCACGCGAGATCGGCGCGAATTACCCCGGGTTCGCGCGCCGGGTATGGGGCGAGCCGGCACTGACCGCCTGAGCGGGCGCGCCGCGCGCTTCGCGGCCGCGCTGCTCGCGCTCGCCCTCGCGGCTTCGGCGCAGGCGTTCGACCTGGAAGGGCACCGCGGCGCGCGCGGCCTGGCGCCCGAGAACACGCTGCCGGCGTTCGCCGCCGCGCTGTCGCTCGGCGTCACCGTGCTCGAGCTGGACACCTGCGTCACCGCCGACAACGTGCTGGTGATCTGCCACAAGCGCAGGCTCAACCCGGACATCACCTGCGGGCCGGAGTGGAAATGGTTCGCGGACCCGGGCCGGCGATCCATTCGCTCACGTTCGCGCAGCTCGAGCGCTACGACGTCGGGCGCATCAAGTCCGGAACGCGCAATGCGGAGGCCTTCCCGGACCAAAAGCCCGTGGACGGCACGCATATCCCGCGGCTCGCAGACCTGTTCGCGCTGGTGCGCAAGTCCTGCAACACCGCGATGGGCTTCGACATCGAGACCAAGATTTCGCCCGATACGCCGGACGAAGCGCCGCCTGCCGGCGAATTCGCGCGCATGCTGCTCGAGGCCATCCGCGCCGCGGGCATGGAGCGGCGCCGCGTGATCGAGTCGTTCGACTGGCGCACGCTGCAGACCGTGCAGAAGATCGCGCCCGAGATCCAGATCGCCTAGCTCACCGACGTCTCGGGCTCGGCCTGGACCGCGGGCTTCGAGCGCGGCCGCTACGGCTCGGCACCCGGAATGGTGAAGGCTGCCGGCGGGCGCATCTGGTCCTCGGAGTACCGCTGCATGGTCGACGCGCTGGTGAGCGAGGCGCACGCGCTCGGCCTGCAGGTGCTGGTGTGGACCGTCGACGCGCCCGAAGCCATCGGGCAGATGATCGACATGAAGGTCGACGGCCTCATCAGCGACTGTCCGGACCGCGTGCGTGCCGAGATGCAACAGCGCGCCCTGGCCCTGCCTGCGCCGACCCCCGTGGTCCCGCGAGCGGCGGCACGCACGGCCTTTGCCGGCATACACTAACGCTATGAATACCGTCGCGACCGCGCGCTACGACCGCGCCACCGAGAACGTCGGCAACGTGGTGCACCTCGAGCACGTCAACCTGACGCAACCCGACCAGCGCCTCGCGACCCTGTTTTACGTCGTCGGCCTGGGCGGCACGCGTGATCCCTACCTGATGGTCGGCACGGGCAACATGTGGGTGAACTTTGGCCGCACCCAGATGCACCTGCCGACGCGCGGTGCGCAGCGCCTGCGCGGCAGGATCGGCTTCGTGGTGCCCGAGCTCGGCGCGCTAGCCGCGCGCTTGAAGCGCGTCGCGCCGGAGCTCGCGGGCAGTGGCTTCGCGTGGCGCGAGGCGGGCGGCGCGATCGAGGCGACCTGCCCCTGGGGCAACCGCATCCGTTGCCACGCGCCGGCGCCCGAGTTCGGCGCCACGGAACTGGGGCTTGCCTACCTCGAGCTGGACGCGCCCCAAGGCAGCGCGGCGGCCATCGCGCGCTTCTACCGCGACGTGTTGCGCGCGCCAGCGCGCGTCGAGCCGGGCCGCGCGCTCGTCGCCATCGGGCGCAATCAGCACCTCGCGTTCGTCGAGACCGAGGCGCCGCTCGCGGACTACGATGGTCACCACATCCAGATCTACCTCGCCGACTTCTCGGCGCCCTACCTGTGGCTCAGGGAACGCGGCCTGATCACGCTGGAACCCGACGCCCACGAATGGCGCTTCCAGTGGATCGTCGATCCGGCGGACGGCAGGCGCCTCTACCAGCTCGAGCACGAGGTGCGCAGCATGAAGCACCCGCTCTTCGGGCGGCCGCTCGTCAACCGCGACCCGGGGATCAGCAACGCGACCTACGTCCCGGGCTGCGACGACCTGCGCGCCCGCTATTGAAGCGAGCGCCGCGCAGCCGCCGTTCGCGTTACTCCTGCGCCCAGCGCAGCGAGCGGTGCACCGCCTCGTGCCAGCGCGCCATCAGCTCGGCGCGCGACTCGGAGGTCATCTCGGGCTCGAAGCGGCGGTCGACTTCCCAGTGCTCGGCGATCTCCTCGCGCGATTGCCACAGCCCGGTCGTCAGGCCCGCGAGGTAAGCCGCGCCGAGCGCGCTCGTCTCCAGCACGCGCGGGCGCACCACCGGCACGTCGAGGATGTCGGCCTGGAACTGCATCAGCAGATTGTTGGCCGTGGCGCCACCGTCGACGCGCAGCTCGGTGAGCTTCTCGCCGGAGTCCATCTGCATCGCGTCGAGCACGTCCGCGGTCTGGTAGGCGATCGACTCGAGCGCGGCGCGCGCCAGGTGCGCGCGCGAGGAGCCGCGCGTGAGCCCGAGGATGGTGCCGCGCGCGAACGGGTCCCAGTGCGGTGCGCCCAGTCCGGCGAACGCCGGCACCAGGTACACCCCGCCGTTGTCGGGCACGGTCGCGGCGAGCTCCTCGATCTCGTGCGAGTGGCGCACGAAGTGCATCTCGTCGCGCAGCCACTGCACCACCGCGCCGGCGATGAACACGCTGCCCTCGATGGCGTATTCCTTGTCCGCGTCGCGCGCGTCGCGCGCGTAGCCAAGCTGCGCCGCCGCGGTGGTCACCAGTCCGCTTTCGAGCTGCACCGCGCGCGCGCCGGTGTGCATCAGCATGAAGCAGCCGGTGCCGTAGGTGTTCTTCGCCATGCCGTGGCGGTGGCAACCCTGGCCGAACAGCGCCGCCTGCTGGTCGCCCGCGATGCCGGCGATCGGAATCGCGGCGCCGAGCACCGAGGGCGCCACCATGGCGAACGCGTGCGCCGACGGATAGACGTCAGGCAGGATCGCGCGCGGGATGCGCAGGATTGACAGCAGCTCGTCGTCCCAGTCGCCCTTGTGGATGTCGAACAGCAGGGTGCGCGAAGCGTTCGACGGATCGGTGACGTGCACGCGGCTCTGCGACAGGTTCCAGACCAGCCAGGTGTCGACCGTGCCGAAGGCGAGCTCGCCGCGCTCGGCGCGCTCGCGCGCCCCGGGCAGGTTGTCGAGCAGCCAGGCGAGCTTGGTTCCGGCGAAGTACGGATCGAGGATCAGCCCGGTCTTGCGCCGGATGGTGTCCTCGACGCCCGCGCTGCGCAGCTGGGCGCACAGGGCGGCGGTGCGCCGGTCCTGCCACACGATCGCGTTGTGCAGCACCTCGCCGGTCTGGCGGTCCCAGAGCAGCGTGGTCTCGCGCTGATTGGCGATGCCGACCGCGCGGACCTCGGTCGGATCGGTGCGCGACTTTTCCAGCACCTCGCGCGCCACGTCGCGCTGCGACACGTACAGCTCCACCGGGTCGTGCTCGACCCAGCCCGGCTGCGGGTAGATCTGGCGGATCTCGCGCTGCGCGACGTGCAGGGGGGCACCCTCGTCGTCGAACAGGATCGCGCGCGAGCTCGTGGTGCCTTGGTCGAGCGCGAGGATGTACTTCATGGTGTCGTTCTCCGAACGGGCGCCCGGAATTCTAGCAGTGCCGCGGGTGATAGAATCCGCGGCGTCGCAGAGAGCGTTCTGCACCCGATCAGTGCCGCGCTACAACGAAAGAACCCCATGAAGATCCACGAATATCAGGGCAAGGAGTTGTTCCGGAAGTACGGCGTTGCCACGCCGCGCGGCATCGCCTGCTTCAGCGTCGAGGAGGCGGTCGCGGCGGCAGGCAAGCTGGGCGGCGGCGTGTGGGTGGTTAAGGCGCAAATCCACGCCGGCGGACGCGGCAAGGGCGGCGGCGTGAAGGTCGCGAAGAGCCTCGACGAGGTGCGCGAAAAGGCCGGGCAGATCCTGGGCATGCAGCTGGTGACGCACCAGACTGGGCCGCAGGGCCAGAAGGTGCGGCGGCTGCTCGTCGAGGAGGGCGCCGACATCAGGAAGGAGCTCTACGTCGGCATGGTAGTCGATCGCGGCACCCAGCGCGTGTGCCTGATGGCTTCCTCCGAAGGCGGGATGGACATCGAGGAGGTCGCCGCGAAGACCCCCAAGAAGATCCGCAAGGTGTTCATCGATCCCTCGACCGGGCTGACGAACGGCGAAGCCGAGGAGATCTCGCGCCAGATCGGCGTTCCCGAGCCCTCGATCGGGCAGGCGTGCGAGCTCCTGCAGGCGCTGTACAAGTGCTTCTGGGAGACCGATGCCTCGCTCGCCGAGATCAATCCGCTCATCTACACCGGCGAGGGCAGGGTGCTGGCGCTCGACGCGAAGCTCAATTTCGACGACAACGCGCTGTTCCGCCACCCCGAGATCGTGGCCATGCGCGACCTGGACGAGGAAGATCCTCTCGAGATCGAGGCCTCCAGGTACGACCTGTCCTACATCTCGCTCGACGGCGAGATCGGCTGTATGGTGAACGGCGCGGGGCTCGCCATGGCCACCATGGACACCATCAAGCTGTTCGGCGGCGAGCCGGCCAACTTCCTCGACGTCGGCGGCGGCGCCACTGCGGAGAAGGTAACCGCGGCGTTCAAGATCATGCTCTCCAACCCGAAGGTGAAGGCGATCCTGGTCAACATCTTCGGCGGCATCATGAAGTGCGACACCATCGCCGAGGGCGTGGTCGCGGCGGCGAAGGAGGTGAAGCTCTCGGTGCCGCTGGTGGTGCGCATGAAGGGCACCAACGAGGACCTCGGCAAGAAGATCCTCAAGGATTCCGGCCTGCCGATCATCTCGGCGGGCAACATGGCGGAGGCCGCGCAGAATGTGGTGGCCGCGGTGAAGGGCCGCAAGGCGGCCGCGAAGAAGGCCAAGCCGGCGAGGAAGGTGAAGCCGGCGAGGAAGGTGAGGGTGGCGACGAAGGTGAAGGTGGCGAGGAAGGCCGGCGCGGGGCGCAAGACGAAGGCCGTCACGAAGGCAAAAGTGCGGAAGAAGGCGAAGCCCGCGGGGAAAGCCAAGGCGGCGCGCCGGGCGAAAGGGAAGAAGAAATGAGCATCCTCATCGACAAGACGAGCCGGGTCATCACCCAGGGCATCACCGGCAAGACCGGGCAGTTCCACACCCGCACCAGCCGCGAGTACGCGAACGGCCGCGCCTGCTACGTCGCGGGCGTCAATCCGAAAAAAGCGGGCGAGGACTTCGAGGGCATCCCGATCTACGCGAGCGTGCGCGAGGCGAAGGACAAGACCGGCGCGAACGTCTCGGTGATCTACGTGCCGCCGCCTTTCGCCGCCGCGGCCATCTGGGAGGCGGTTGAGGCCGATCTCGATCTGGTGATCTGCATCACCGAAGGTATCCCGGTGCGCGACCTGATCGAGGTGCGCGACCGCATGCGCAAGCAGAACCGCGGGACGCGGCTGATCGGGCCCAATTGCCCCGGGCTCATCACCCCGGGGGAGCTGAAGATCGGCATCATGCCCGGCCACATCCACAAGAAGGGCCGCGTCGGCGTGGTCTCGCGCTCGGGCACGCTCACCTACGAGGCGGTCGGCCAGCTGACCGAGCTCGGCATCGGGCAGTCGAGCGCGGTCGGCATCGGCGGCGACCCGGTGAACGGCCTCAAGCACATCGACGTGATGAAGCTTTTCAACGACGATCCCGGCACTGACGCGGTGGTGATGATCGGCGAGATCGGCGGCTCGGACGAGGAGACGGCCGCGCAGTGGGTCAAGCAAAACATGAAGAAACCCGTGGTCGGCTTCATTGCCGGGATCACCGCCCCGCCGGGCAAGAGGATGGGCCACGCCGGCGCCATCATCTCGGGCGGCAAGGGCACCGCGCAGGAGAAGCTCGCGGTGATGGAAGAGTGCGGCATCAAGGTGACGCGCAATCCCGCGGAAATGGGCCGCACGCTCAAGTCGGTGCTGCGCTGAGCGGCACGCGTCTGCTGGGCCGCAAGGCATGGCAGACATGCAAGGATCTCCGACATCGGTCGCTGTCTAGGATGTGCATCATCGTTTCAGACACCGTAGGAATCTCCGGCCTTTAGGCCGGGGAGGATCAATCCCTCGTCCTGGCGATCGACCAGGGCACCCACGCCAGCCGCGCGCTGGTTCTCGATCGGCGCGGGCGCATCGTCTCGAGCGGCGAGCAGGCGATCGGGATGACGCATCCGCAGCCCGACTGGTCCGAGCAGGACGGCGACGAGGTCGTCGCCTCGGTCCTCGCCGTCGCGCGCCGCGGTTCGGTGTGCGTGGCGGGGCTGTCGAGCCAGCGCGCGAGCGCGGTGTGCTGGGACCGGCGCGATGGCCGGCCGCTGTGGCCGATCTTCAGCTGGCAGGACCGGCGCGCGCACGCCTGGATCGACCAGCTCGCGCCGTACGGCGCGAGCGTGCACGCGAAGACGGGCCTGTTCCTGTCGTCGCACTACGGCGCAAGCAAGCTGCGCTGGGCGCTCGACCATCTACCCGCGGTGCGCGAGGCGATGCGGGCGCGAACTCTCGCCTAGGGGCCGATGGCGAGCTTCCTCGTCTTTCGCCTGCTGAAGGAGCGCCCACTCGCCGCCGATTCGCAGTGCGCGGCGCGCACGCAGTTGTGGAACCTACACGCGCGCGATTGGGATCCCGAGCTGCTCGCGCTGTTCGGCCTGCCGGAGGGCTTCCTGCCGCGCGGCGTGCCGACTTGCGGTAACTGGGGCACGCTCGAAGTGGACGATCTCGCGATCCCGCTCAGCGCGGTGAACGGCGACCAGTCGGGCGCGCTGTTCGTCTACGGCTGGCCGGAGGAGGATTGCGCGTACGTCAACATCGGAACCAGCGCGTTCGTGCAGCGCGCGCTGACCCGGTTTCCCGGCACCGTGCCGCGCCAGCTCAGCGGCATCATCCTGGACGACGCCAGCACCACGGTCTACATGGTCGAGGGCAACGTGAACGGCGCCGGCACGGCGCTCGAGTGGCTGCGCGGCGAGCTTGGAGCGCCGAATTTGTTCGCCGCCCTGCTGCGCTGGCTCGAGCGGCCGGGCGAGCCACCGCTGTTCCTAAACGGCATCGCGGCGCTGGGCGGGCCGATTTCCATTCCCGCTTCGTCGGCGGCGCACAGCCGTGGCAGCGCGCCGTGGCGGTGGTTGAGCGCATTGCCTTTCTGCTGCAGGCGAACATCGACCACATGGCGTGGTACGTGCCGACCCCGGGTCGCATGCGGGTAAGCGGCGGCGTGTCTCGGCTCGACGGCCTGTTCCGGCGGCTCGCGTCGCTGAGCGGGCTACCCGTGCTCCGCCGGGAGGTCCTGGAAGCGAGCGCGCGCGGCATCGGCTACCTTGCTGCGAGACGGCCGGGGTAATGGGATCGTGCCGCGCCAGAGGATCTGTTCGAGCCGGTCGACGACCCTGAAATCCGGGTGCGCTATCGGCGCTGGTGGCCAAAGCGACCGGCGTATGATGGACGCGAAGGAGGATTGGTATGGCGCGGGTGGCAGTTGTGGGCGGCGGGGCCTTCGGCACCGCGACGGCGTGCGTCATACGGCGCTCCGGGCACGACGTCGTGCTCTGGGCGCGCGAGGCGGACGTGGTCGAGGACGTCAACACGCGCGGCGTGAATTCGGTGTTTCTGGCGGGTATTCCGCTGGTTCCGGGACTGCGCGCCACGGGCGATTTCGCCGAGGCGGTAGCCGGGGTTGCGTTCGTCGTGCTCGCGGTGCCGGCGCAGTTCATGAGGAGCATCGCGAGTCAGCTGCGCCCAATGCTGCCCGAGGGCATCCCGGTGGTGAGCTGCGCCAAGGGCGTCGAGCGCGAAAGCTGCGCGCTCATGCCGGAGGTGATCGCGGAGGCGCTTCCCGCATCGACCGTCGCGGTGCTCTCCGGACCCGCGTTGGCGAGGGAAATCGCGGCCGACTTGCCGACCGGTGTGACGCTCGCCTGCGAGAGCGCGCAGGTGGGCCAATTCCTTGCGCGTACGATCGGCACGCCGCGCTTTCGCACCTACCTGTCGGACGACGTGATCGGCGTGGCGATCGGCGGCGCGATGAACAACGTGCTCGGGGTCGCCTGCGGCATCGTCGAGGGCAAGAAGCTCGGACAGGACGCACGCGCGACGCTGCTCACGCGCGGGCTCGCGGAAATGGCGGCGCTCGGGCGCGCCAAGGGGGCGAAGCTGCGCACTTTCATGGGCCTGTCCGGCGTCGGCGATCTGGCCCTGACATGCAACGACCTGCACGCGCGCAACACCTCGCTCGGCGTCGCGATCGGCCAGGGGCAGAACGCGCACGACATCATCGCCGGACGCAAGGTGGTGACCGAAGGATTCTTCTCCGTCCAGGCGGTCGCGGCGCTCGCTCGGCGCCTGGGCATCGAGATGCCGATCTCGCAGGCGCTCGACGAGGTGCTCAACCACGACGCCGACGTGGACGGGGCGATCAACCGGCTGCTCGCCCGTCCTTACGACTTCGAGTGGGGCATGGGCTGAGGGGGCGCTACGGCATCGCCGGCACCGCAATGCCCGAGCCGTTGTTCGCGCAACGCGAGTTTGCGTTCCGACGCGCGGGCCGGTTTGCGCCGGATCGAGGCGCGGCCTCCTCGCACGGGCAGCATTGCTCCGATGTGTGAGCCGTTCGCCATGCCGAGCCGTTACGACGCGGACGTGAGCTTCTCGCTCGAGGAGTTCTCGCGCTGCGGCGGACTCGCGGGCCCGCACAAGGACGGCTGGGGGATCGCCTATTATGCCGATGGCGACGTGCGCCTGATGAAGGAAGCCGAGCTGGCGAGCGACAGCGCCTGCGTGCGCTTCATCCGCGATCACCCGTTCTCCAGCTTTCTCGTCGTCAGCCACATCCGCAAGGCGACGCAGGGACAGACGACGCTGCGCAACTGCCAGCCGTTCGTGCGCGAGCCGGGAGGCACGATGCACGTGTTCGCGCATAACAGCCACTTGGAGCGCGGGCGGTTGCACGCGCTCCTCGCGCTCGACCTGTACCGGCCGGTGGGCGAGACCGACTCCGAATACGCGTTCTGCGCGATGCTCGAGCGCCTGCGCGGGCTGTGGCTGGACGCGCGCGGCGTACCGCCGCTCGAGG
>Ga0307373_10001127_pt1 | contig 50381 bp, 49 predicted proteins | sample OX2MG_FD_202534 | JGI IMG/M metagenome (GOLD analysis project Ga0307373, IMG submission 202534) | Soil microbial communities from Risofladan, Vaasa, Finland - OX-2 | ecosystem: Environmental > Terrestrial > Soil > Coastal area > Acid sulfate soil | place: Finland: Risofladan, Vaasa | collected...
GTGTCAAGCAAAGATCGAACCTGCGCGAATGTTCTTTCGTGTTCGATGTCACTCGCGAATCGCGAATGTCATCATTAGCTGCAGGGGGAATATCCATGCCATCTGATAAAGCTAAGAAATGCGCGCATCCGAACTGCACCTGTGACGCCGGATCCGAAAAATACTGCAGCGCGCAGTGTGAAGCGATGGAAAAGACGCCCGACATCGATTGCCGTTGCGGGCATCCGGGCTGCAAAGGCCGCGCGCATTAGGCGAATGTGAAGTTTGGGCCGGGATCCTAACGCGCGAGCCGGACCGCGACTCCGCCGTGGAGCGTGTTCGCGTTACGCGCTCTTCGACTCCGCCTTACGCTCGGCGAATAGCGTTATCATCTGCCGAGTAAACGCCGGGATATCGGCAGGCTGCCGGCTCGAAACCCAGTTGCGGTCGCGAACCACGGGTTCGTCTTTCCAGCTGCCTCCTGCGTTGCGAATGTCGTCCTGAATCGTGTGATAGCTGGTCAGGGTGCGACCCTTCACAAGGCCTGCCGAAACCAACAGCCACGGCGCGTGACAGATCACTGCGATGGGCTTGCCGTCCTTGTTTACGCTGCGAATAAATTCCTGGGCGCCCTTCTCGACACGCAAATGATCCGCGTTCAGCGCTCCTCCCGGCAAAAGCACGGCGTCGAAGTCATCCGGGCTTGCCTTGTCAAGCGTCAGGTCAACCGTCACGCGCCCTGCTTTTTCACCGTGGTTTATCCCTTGCACCTTTCCCGCCTGCGGCGCAATTACGGTTGTCTCGGCGCCCGCTTCATCAAGCGCCTTTCGCGGTTCCAAGAGTTCCGCTTCTTCAAAACCGTCACTCACCAGAACTGCAACGCGCAAGTGCTTTAATTTAGGATCTGGCATATACCCCCCCTTAACTCCGATTCCTGGATTCTTACGCTCGCAAGAAATGGAAACGCGGACAATCGGGAATTGTGTTTATAAATTTGGAAGGTTCGCTGTAGAAAATCGGTACACAGAAAATAGCTACATCACGTCGCGGATGCGCCAGAGCACATACGCGACGCCCATCCAGATCACCGTCGCTCCGCCAATGACCAGCCAAGATTTGTGCGTCGGCAGAAAGCGCCACGCGAGCAGCGCAAAAACAAACAGCGCAAAACTTCCAATCGCCGCTCCAGCCGCATCGACGCCCGCGGCTTCTCGTCCGCGAATCGCGCCGTGCATCCCCGCGCGCTCTTTTTTCTCACGCTCGTGTTTTTCGATTAATGTGACGCTGGCGGGGAGAATTGCCGGAAACGCCAGAAACAGCCCTCCAATCCCCGGCCCAAATTTCTTCGCGATGATTCCGGTCAGCGCGGTAACGATTCCGCCGCACAAAAATCGAATGGCGTACTCGTGAAACTTCGTTTCCTTGAGCGCTGCGAGATTCAATGAAATGTTCATGCGCGTTATCGCAGGAGGCCGAACCACAGTCCGAAAGCTGCGGCGAACCACAGCAGGATCGAAACGCTGCCGGCCAGTTTCGCGGGCCATTTCTTGCGCATCATCAACCAACTCACCGCCGACGCGTAAAGAAAAAATGCAATCGCTCCGAGCATCATCGAGCGCGCCTCGATCGACGCGTAGTCTTTGCCTTCCGCCACCAATGTGAGCCCCAAAGTCGCCAGTGCAATCGAGGGCGCCGCTCCAAAAAGTCCCGCAAAACTTTTTGGCTCAAACACATCACCGAGCACCGAAAAGACCGACACAACGCTTCCGCCGATCAGAAACCGGAACAGAATCTCCTTCAGCAATGTAGGCTCTCCGTAGGGGCGCGTCAGGCGCTCAAAGCGCCGCGTTGGGCTTGGTCGCCTTCCGAGGAATTGCGAAATCGTTGCCAAAAACAGAAGGCCCGCCTTGCGACGGGCCTTCGGGGAGAAAAGCTCCAGGGCCAATGCGCGGATGGCCAAGAAACCGTTCTACATGGGGCAGTCTAAGAGACGCCGACAAACGAAGTCAAGCGCTAAAGGGAGGCCAAAACACAAGGAATGTAAGGCCTTATGATTTCCGAGTCCAACTGAAAAACCGGGCCTGCGGGCGAGTACTCAATATAAATCCTTTGCCCTTATAGGTTTAGTAGATAGCCCCAATTGGATGATCTCGAGGTCCTCGGGCCTGTCGAAGACCTGCCCGGGCCATCTCCGCTTTATAAGCAGCCGAAGCGCCGCGAATAGCAGGCCTCCGAGGAGGGCAAATCCGCAGATTTCGCCCGCGCCGACAATCGTCCCAACGATCATAGTGCCCATGGAAGGCTGCTTTGCGTGGTGAAAGATGGGCGCATCCCAGATGACAGCCATCCCGGAATGGACTTGCGCCAGCAGCGCGTCCGCCGAGGCTTTTGACGGCGCGTCGGCCAGCAACGCAACCGTCGTTCCGTCACGCTTGGCATAAAACTCTGGACCGTGTGCCGGGCCGACGGTTAGGCCGGCGATATTCAGGGTCTGCGATAGCTTCGCGAGCCGCGAGGACGCAATCTGCGGAGTGGGATAGTCGGCAATCAGTAACGTCGCATTGCGATTTTGCAGACGATAATGCGCCAACTCCGCTTCGGCGCCCATCGAGAACCCCAGCCAGTCGCCACTCGCCAGCGGCAAAAAATGCTGCAACGCGATGGGGCCCAGAATGTAGTGGTCCGAGCGCGGCACAAAGTCGTCCGTGGGAAGACGCTCGGGAAGAGCTGGATAGGCTCCAAATTGCGCATGGCCTCCCGCGCGAGCGATCAGCATCTCTATTTCGCTCTGGAATCGGTCGAGACGCGCGCCGTCGAATTCCAATACCAGGTTGCCGGTCAACGCCAGAGCTCTATCGGCAGACATGCTGGAATGCTTGGTGAAATTTGCTTCGGGCATATCCGGCGTGCGTAAAAACGAATACGCGCCATACGCTCCGGATGGGTCATTGAATAAATACGCAGTGGCGGCCAGCGATTGATTCCCGTGCGTGTAGGTCCGCCGTTCCGCGCTTTTCAACCCGTATTCCTTCAGTGTTGCGGCCTCTGTTCCGGCAACTTCAGGTTTCGATTGCGTTGAATTCCAGTTTGAAAGCGATGCGGGCAGAATTTGCTGTGCAAATGAGCGGGGACCCGCGAGCAGCCCCAGCACGAAGCAGAATGGGAGAACGCGGCGTATCGCTTTCAGGTCCATAATTCTTAGTGGCATTATACGACGGAAAGGTTATCTCTGCTCGCGCGCCGTGGTGGTCGTCGAGGCAGCCTGGCGGTCGCTGACGAGCGTCTGTTTCCGCCGGTCGTAGTTGAGGCTATTCAAGCTCGACAAGTAATTTTCGACGCCGCGGAAAAGTCCTTGCGCGATGCGCTGACGCTGCGCGCTCTTTTCCAGCATGCGTTCATCCGTGGGGTTGCTGAGAAACGAAATTTCCGCCAGCACCGATGGCATGTCCGCGCCAATCAGAACTACGAATGGCGCTTTCTTGACGCCCCGGTTCCGTTCGGCCGTGCTGACCTGGCGAAGCTGCGTTGTCAGTGAATTCTGAATATCGGTGGCGAACTCCTGCGATTCCTCAACCTTGTCGTTTCGCGCAATCTTCTTGATCAGATCCTGGAGTTCGTGGATGGACTCATTCGACACGGCGTTTTCGCGCGACGCCGTTTCCAGCGCCTCGGGCGAAGACGTGAAATTCAAATAATAAGTTTCAATCCCGCGCGCGGCCTCGTCATGGCTGGAGTTCGCGTGAATCGAAATGAATAAATCCGCGTCGGCCTGATTGGCAATGGCCGTGCGTTCTTCGAGCGGCACAAACACATCCGTCTTGCGCGTGTAGATTACCTGCGCGCCGGGCAATTTTTGTTGAATCAGCTTGCCCAGCCGCAACGCCACATCGAGGCAAACATTTTTTTCCAGCACGCCGTGTGGGCCGATGGTTCCCGTATCGTGTCCCCCATGTCCCGGGTCGATCACGATGCGGCTGATTTTCAGGCCAAGGGTGCGCGTCAAGGACCGACTTCCGTTGCGTGTGGGCCGATCGGCCGCTAAAGGAACATAAGGCAATCTCCGGTCGCGATGAACCGTGCGCTCGGGAGCCAGGCTTCCAGGGTTCGGGCCGCTAGGCTCTTGGGTAGCCGACGAGACTTCCACTTTTTCGGCCGAGGCTGTTGAACGATTGGCGCTCGGAGCTGGCCGGTCGCCCGCAAGTCTTGCCGGGCCCGTTACCGCCGGTGCTGAATTTGCGGCGCTAGTATTTGCGACTGCACCATGCACATCAATCACAAGTCGATACGGATTCGGCAATAGAAACGCGGAATATCCTTCGATGCTTCGCACGTCGAGAACCAACCGCACAACTCCGCTTTTGTTCTGCGCCACGCGCACACTTCTGAGGAAGCCATTCGGAACCGCGAGCTCTTTGTCGGTCAGGGAGTGTCCCAGATGCGCCTGATAAAGATCGAAATAAATCCGGTCTGGATTCTTGATTCGGGCGGACTGGTATTTCACCGCGCCATTCAAATCCACCACAACGCGCGTGTAGTCGTCGGCGTTCCACGTGCGAATGGCCGTCACGCTCGAAGGCCCGCCATTTTTAGGCGCGTCCGCAATTTCGTTTGATTTCGCGTCTCCGTTATCGCCGGCATCGGTTGAGGTTTTTTCCGCGCGCGCTGCTTTTGGCGAGGGGGAGTCTCCCACGATGCGGCGTTCTTGATTTGCTTGCGCGGATTCCGCGGCGCGAGCGCTATCCTCGGCCGTTCTTGCGGGCATCGACGCGAGCTCCTTCAATTCTTTCCGCGCGTCGGCGCTCTGTTCGGAACGCGGGAATCGCCGGAGGTATTGCGTGAATGCGTTTCTCGCTTCGGTTTTGTCGCCGAGATCATTCTTTTGGATTTCGCCGATTTGGAAAAGCGCGTCTGAGCGGAGTTTGCTGGTGGGATATTGCGAAATCAAAAATTTATAGGTGACGATGGACGACTGGTAATATTCCTGATCGAAATTATCGCCCATGTCGCGATAAAGTTGCGCGACGGCTTGCAAGGCCAGCGTTGTTTCCGGCGCAGATGCGGTCAACAAATAAACTCGGCGGTAAGCGGCGACAACTTTTTTGTATTCGGCAAGCGTCCGGCTGCCGGCAGGCTCGGCTCCGAGCGACTGTCGCAATTGCTGCGCTTTGGCATATTGCGTTTTTGCCTGCGCGTGCAATGACGACTGCGCTCGCGCGCTCGGCGCGAAAAGCAGAAACAAGGATAGCGCCGCCCAAGCCGCGCAAACGGCTACGACCCACGCAGAAAAAGTTTTCACCGGGATTCGCCCGCGTCGATTCATTCGTTGGTGAATAAAGGCCGGCCGCTGCGACCCGTGACTTCGCGGATCGGGAAATGCCGCTGGAATTCGCCTGTCGGCGAATGTCCTGAGCCGGACTGGAAATAGGTGTTGGTCACTTTTCTGACGTAGGCGCGGGTTTCTGGGTACGCGGGCACGCCGCCAAAACGCGCCACGGCTTGCTCGCCCGCATTGTATGCCGCAAGCGATTCCTTTAGGTTGCCATGATAGCGGTCCAGCAGCTCCCGAAGGTACTTTGTCCCGCCCTCGATGTTCTGGGCGGGATCAAACACGTTGCCTACACCGAAGCGTTCTGCCGTGGATGGAATCAACTGCATCAATCCGTAGGCACCCTTGGGCGAAACTGCGTTCGGGTTCCATGCGGATTCGTTCTGAATAACGGCCTGAACCAGCGCCGGATCCACGTGGTTACGCTCGGCCGCGGCATTTACGACCGACGCAAGCTTCGACGGGGCCCCGGCCTGGCCATTGCCCGAACCGCGCCGGACCGTCTTCGTTTGCCGATTCGCGTTCACGTAGATAACCTTACCGTTCCTATCCACATAGGATGCAATTTGAGCCCGTGTAGGCTGCACAAAACACAGGCCCGCCGAGGCGAAAATCGCCCAGGCAAGGATTCGAGATGCGACACGTCTAAGGGAAAGGCTGGGCATTTCAGTTTCCTCACAAACGGCACACCCGTTGCGGGATAAGGATCTCCCGGCAACGTTTCTAGCGCTTGTAAGGAATTATAACATCCGCTCGACGAGCGGATAGACTTGCGCGATGGCAGTTTCGATACCAGCAACATCCTTGCCTCCGGCCTCGGCCAGGTCTGGCCGGCCGCCTCCGGAGCCCCCCACGAACTTCGCTAGTTCCTGCACCATCTTCCCGGCATGGAGGCGGTTCGTCAAGTCTTTAGTAACGGCCGTAATGAGAGACACCTTACCGTCGTCCCCGGCTAGGAGGACCACCACCCCCGAGCCCATTTTCTGGCGCAGGCCGTCGGCGAGCTGCCGGAGGGCTTCCCGCTCGAATCCGGGCACCCGGGCGGCCACCACGCGAACGTCTTTCACGGTTTGCGCCCCTTCGAGGAGGGAATCGGCCATAGAAACGGCGGATTTGCGCTTCAGGCCTTCGAGCTGCTTTTCGAGCTGCTTGGTGGTTTGGGTGAGCTTTTCGACGGCCTCGAGGATCTTGTCCTCGCCGGTGTTCAACATTCCAGCGAGCGCGCGAAGAGTGCCGAGGGCTGTTTGGTACTGCGCCAGTGCCGCGTCACCGGTCATCGCTTCGACTCGGCGAACGCCCGCCGCGACCGACTGCTCCATCGAGATTTTGAACACGCCGATTTCGCCGGTTCGCGCGACGTGCGTCCCGCCGCAAAGTTCCTTGCTGTAAAAGCCGCGTGGATAGGCGGCGTCGCCGATGGTGACAACGCGGACGTTTTGCTCCGGATATTTGTCGCCGAAAAAGGCGAGCGCGCCGGAAGCGAGCGCGTCGTCGATATTCATGATGTCGGTCTGCAACGGAAGATCGCGCAGAATTTCTTCGTTCACCTGCTGCTCGATCTCCTGCAATTCTTCGGGCGCGAGCTGCGCGAAATGGCTGAAGTCGAATCGCAAATGGTCGGGCGCGTTCAGCGAACCGGCCTGCTTGACGTGCGTGCCCAGAATGTTTCGCAGCGCCGCGTTCATCAAGTGCGTACCTGTGTGATTTCGCATGATGCGCGCGCGACGCGCAGCGTCGGCGACAGTGGCCACGCGGTCGCCCACAACTAAATCTTCTTTAGCGACGATGCGGTGGGCGATCAGTCCCGCGACGGGATAATACGCGCCGCGCACTTCGGCGACTTGTAATGACATGTCGTTGTCGTAGAGTCCGCCCGTGTCCGCCATTTGTCCGCCGGACTCGGAATAAATCGTCGTGCGATCGAGGACGACTTCCGCTTCCTCGCCGGCTTTCAGTTTCTTCACTTCGCCGTCTTTTGTGACGATGGCTTCGATGTGGCAATCGCGCGTCGTCGTGCCAAAATAAAAATCCGGCTCGGTTGTGAAAGTGTTCGCGAGCTTCGTGTAGACCGGCTTCGCCGCTTCCTTGTGCGCGCCTTTCCAGGACGCCTTCGACCGCTGCTGCTGCTCCTCCATGGCGCGGTCGAAGCCTGCCCAATCAATCTTGACGCGTGCATTAAGTGCGAAATCCTGGATCAGATCGCGTGGTAGACCGTAGGTATCATAGAGTCTGAAGGCCCTCTCACCGCTGTATACTGGAACCCTGCGTGCTGCTTCAGGATCGGCAGCTGGGTGTCTGTCCGCAGCAAGAGTAATAAAGTCGTCATCTAATTTCTTCAAGCCGGTCTCCGTTGTTCGAGCAAAGCGGTTTTCTTCCTCATAGAGAATCCGCATTATGCGATCAGCATGCTCTTCGAGTTCGGGATACGCTTGCTTCATTTGAACTTGTACGACCGTCGACACAAGCTCAAGCGACAAGCGATTTTGGGCAACCTTCGACACAAGTGGGTCCGACAGAGACGAGCCCTGCAAATGACGGACATGGAGAAGCGCCCTCCGGATGATCTTGCGGAGCACATAGCCTCGTCCCTCGTTTGAAGGAATCAGTCCGTCCGCGATGAGGAAGGTTGCAGCGCGGGAGTGGTCTGCGACGATTCGGACCGACGGCATGCGGCCACCAAGGGTCTCAGACATCCTTCCCTCTGAATTGAGATAACGGTAGGGCTGTTTCGACTCATGCTCTACGTCGATTCCGGCGAGGTCAGCCACTCTCTCAATAACAGGGGTGAACAAATCGGTGTCGAAGTTACTGATTACGTGTTGCAGGACGGCGGCGACGCGTTCGAGACCCATGCCGGTATCGACGGAGGGTTTTGGTAGGGGATTGAGCTTGCCGCTGGCGTCGCGATTGAATTGCATGAAGACCAAATTCCAAATTTCGACATAGCGGCCGCAGTCACAAGGAAATTTGCAATCGGCGTGGCCTTGATCGGAGGCTTCCGGCCCCATGTCGTAATGGATTTCGCTGCACGGGCCGCAGGGGCCGGTGTCGCCCATGGCCCAAAAGTTTTCCTTGAGGCCGGGAATCTCGATCACGCGATCTTTGGGCGCGCCGGTTTGAATCCAGAGCTTTGCGGCATCGTGGTCAGGCTGCAAATTTTCGTGGCCGCCGAAAACGGTGAAATATAATTTCTCCACGGGAATGCCATACCAATTTGGCGACGTGATGAGTTCCCAGGCGAAGGCGATGGCGTCTTTTTTGAAATAATCGCCGAAGGAAAAATTGCCGAGCATCTCGAAAAAAGTGTGATGGCGATTGGTGAAGCCGACGTTTTCGAGGTCGTTGTGTTTGCCGCCGGCGCGCACGCATTTCTGGCAGGTGGTGGCGCGATTGTAATTGCGATGTTCGAGGCCGAGAAAAACGTCCTTGAACTGATTCATTCCGGCGTTGGTGAAAAGCAGCGTGGGGTCATTCGTGGGGACGAGCGACGAGCTACGCACAATTTTGTGGCCGCGCTCCCCGAAGTATTTCAGGAACGTCTGCCGAATTTTATTTCCCGGCCACTTCAGTTGTTCCGCGTCCACTCAGTCCTCGCAAAGTGCCAGTCGAATCGAATCATTATCGCAGAGGCGTTCCGCGCCCGCAATGCGCCGCAACCCTGCCCGGGGGCGTCCAGGTTTTATCCTCGACAGACGACGACATAACGGCGCGATTGAAACCCCGACCCCGCCGAGGCGCAAACGGCCTCATGTCAGCCTGGGGAAGGCGCTGGCGGGACATGAGCTACAAAGCGCCCCGGGTTGAAAGGCGACGTGTGTCCGGTTAGATGTCGTCGGGGGGAGGGGGATCGGGAAGGTCGGCGGCGTCAGCACCGGCGTTCTCGGCAGGGACGGTTTTTGTGGCGGCGCGGAGTTCGGCGCGGATTAGGTCGGAGGAAAAACCGGCGCGGAGCAAATTGCGATAGAGCGACGCACGCGTCTTTTCATCAAACGGGTCGTCGAGCGAGCCTTTGATTTGACGCAGGCGGCGTTCGATGCGGGAGCGCACGAGCGCGGCTTCGTCGGTTTCGGCGAAGACGGTTTCGAGCGCCGCTTCGATATGTCTGTCGGGGACACCGCGGCCGCGGAGTTCGCGCGCGATGCGGAATTTGCCTTGGCGACGTTGCTCCGCGTGGATGCGCGTGTAATCTCGCGCGTATCGCGCGTCGTCGAGGTACTGGAATTTTTTGAGCTTCTTCAGCACTTCGCCGACGTGCCCTTCGCGGTCGGTGCGGCGCGCGAGATAGTCGCGCATTTCGTGGACGGAATAGGAGCGGCGCATCAGGGCTCGCAACGCGGCGGCGTAAAGTTCGGGTTCGGTGGAGAGCTTTGGTGGGGAGGAGCGCACAAGAAAAGCATAAAACGCAGGGAGGAAGGAAGCAAGGAAACGGGGATACAGGCGGGACAGAAACTTGGGGGGGGGGCCTAGTTGCCGGTTCCCGACAAGGTGACCCGGGTCGGATCTCCGGTGAACGTATTTACCTCAGCTTCGATGGACACGATCTGACCTCGATGCACAGTTGTTCGGTTCGGAGGATCGACGATGCTAACGTCGCCTGAGGATTCCTGGTAGGGCGTCGGTTTGGCGGCGCCCACCGACTGAAGGGGAGATGATTGCGAAGACGAAGATTGGACGAAAAGGCCGGAAGCGGCGAGGATCAGGAGCGCGAAGGGTAATCTCAGAACCATTGAGGACATTCGCATGCGCAACTCCCTGTCGCGATTCTGGTCGCGGCGAGCCTCGATGGTTATTGGCGGCGCTTGCCTTCGATGCGGCGCCCCCACCAATCGTAGTCTTCGCATTCCTCGGAGAACATGCGGTAGAGGCCCCAGCCGCGGGGCTCGACGTCGCTGTGAAATCCAAACCACAGCGCAATAGAAAACAATCCGGTGAAGAGCAGAATGATTTCCCAGCGGCCAGCGGCAATCGTGATTGCGTTGGTCAAACGGGAGTAGGGCGAACCCGCGTCAGAGCCCAGAAACCTGCAAACGAAAATCGAGTAGGAGAATGCCAGCATGGCAATAAACAAGCGAAGCAGGCCGCGCACTCCGAAGAAAAATGTGTACCAGGCCTGCTTGGGAATTGCCGAGCGCATGTTCATCTCCAGATTTGCTGCCTCTATTCTACGGCGACGCTTATCGCCGAGGGCCAGTGCGTTCAAACTCCGTCATCGTGCGTTCCATATCTTCGCGAGCGGCGTCAGCGGAGGAACGAATACCCTGAATGCGCAGCTTGAACTCGTCGGGATTGGTGGCGCGGATCAGCGCTTCTTCGAGGGTGATCAAATTCTTCGTGTACAAATCGAAGATGGACTGATCGAACGTCTGCATGCCGTACTGGCTAGTTCCGGCGGCGAGCGCGTCGCGGATCAGCCGCGTTTTATCAGGATTTATGATGCAATCGCGAATATATCCCGTGGAAATCAAAACTTCAACCGCAGGCACGCGGCCCACGCCGTCGCTCTTGCGCACCAGGCGCTGGCTGACGACGGCTTTGAGGGTGGACGCGAGCTGCAGGCGAATTTGCTTTTGCTCCGGCGGGGGGAAAACCGCGATGATGCGCTGAATGGTTTCGGTAGCATCCAAAGTGTGCAATGTTGAAAAGACCAGGTGGCCGGTTTCCGCGGCGAGCAAAGCTGTGGAAATAGTTTCCAAGTCGCGCATTTCGCCGACGAGGATGACGTCCGGGTCCTGACGAAGGGCGGCGCGGAGGGCAGTGGAAAAGGTCGAAGTATCGACTTCGACTTCGCGCTGGTTGATGAAGCCCTTTTTGTCGCGATGCAAATACTCGATGGGGTCTTCGATGGTGATGATGTGTTCGGGACGGATCGAATTGATGCGATCAATCATGGCGGCGAGGCTGGTCGATTTGCCCGATCCGGTGGTTCCGGTGACGAGAACCAAGCCGCGCTGCTCTTCGCAGATTTTGTCGATGACGGGAGGGAGATTCAGTTCTTCGATGGTACGAATCTTCGTGGGAATCACGCGGAGCACCATGCCGACGTTGCCGCGCTGCTGAAAGACGTTGACGCGGAAACGGCCCAGACCCGCGACGCCATAAGCCATGTCGAGCTCGGCGGTCTCCTTGAATTTCTGCTTCTGCCGGTTGGTCATCATGCTGAACGCCATGGAGAGCATTTCTTCCGGCGTGACGCGCGGAACGTCGGCGAGGGGCTGAAGGATGCCGTCGACGCGCAGATAGGGATGGTTGCCGACTTTCAGGTGCAAGTCGGACGCCTTGCTTTCCACGGCGCGGCGCAAAAGATCATCAATCACAATAGCCATCGCGAAATCTCTCTTTCGGGAATCTGGGATCAACCTAGCATGCGATATAGGCGGGGGCAATCACCCGTCGAGGCGCGATTGCCTGGAATGCAACTGGTCTAGAGGCCGGAAGTTGGAGAATGAAGGTGCCAGAAGAAGGGGACGAACGAATAACGGAGTGATGAATCAGGGTTCGCGAACGAAGAGAATCTGGTAGACCCAGGCGCCGATGACGCCGCCAAGAAGAGGGCCCGCCCAGTAAACACCGTGGTTGGCCCAGTGATGAGCGACGATCGCCGTCCCCAGCGCCATGGCGGGATTCATGGACGCTCCCGTGTATGGCGAACCGACGACTGCGCCCGCAAAGATAGCGAATCCAGCCGCGAAGCCGCCGAAGCGCGCAGAAGAATCCTTCGCGGTGGCGACTGCGCCGAAAAAAACAAAGACGAGGAAAAGTGTCAGCAGTCCTTCAAGGAAAATGCCTTGGGTACGCGAAAAGCCGGTGGCGAGGTCCGGCGTTCCCATCAAAACCGCGCGCCAAGCCTGTTGGGGCACAAATCGCGCGACCGTGTAAGCCCCGGTGATGGCTCCGAGGATTTGCGCGACGCCGTAAAGCAAAGCTTGAATCGAGCCAAGTCTGCGCGTGACCCAGAATCCGATGGTGATCGCTGGGTTGAAGTGCGCGCCGGAAATGTGGGCGAGGGCGCAAACCAAAATCGCGAAGGTGAGGCCCCGCACGAGAGCGATGCCGATCGATCCCAAGCCTGCCGTGCCGCCGGAGCGGAGGGCCTCGTCAACGCATATCGCAGACGTCGAGAAAAATACGAAGAAGAATGTGCCGATGAATTCGGCGAACAGTTTCTGCCAGATTCGGTACATGTTCCTCCCGGAGGCTCAGCGCCGTTGCTACGAGGCCGCGATTCTAGCAGGAGTGTGCTGAAATGTTGAGATATTGCGTCGTCGTAAGAGGGCAGAGCACCAAGAGGCGGACAATCTGAAGGCCGCCCACAGCATGATCGACGCTTGACACTGGTTGGCGCGCGGAGTAATGTGTTCCTCCTGAGAATGAGTCTAAGTATCATAAAATCGGAAGCAGCGACGTCGCGGCGCACGCGGGAGCGGGAATTGATTTTCGATTTTGTGGAAACGCTGCGCGGCCATTTTTCGGCGGACGATTTGTTCTTTGGACTGCATCACCGAGGCCAGCGCGTTTCGAGGGCTACGGTGTATCGCACACTCGATTTGCTGGTGGAGCGAGGGATGCTCCAGCGCGTGCCCATGGATCAGGGCGGCTTCCTTTACGAACACATTCACGGACGCAAGCAACACGCGCATCTTTATTGTTTGGGCTGCGGACGCCTGACGGATTATCCCATGCCGTCGCTGGGGCTGATACCGGGGCGCGTGCGGCGGGAAGCAGGTTTCGAGGCGGAGCATATGCTCTTGCGCGTCTGCGGATATTGCAAACGCTGCCGCGCGCGCGGGAAGGCTGCGAGAGCGTAGTTCAAGCGAACGACGGAAGTTTGTGGGAATTTCAGGGAGTTCAATCACACGAGGAGGGATGAAGCATGGGAAAAGTAGCTCGCGAAATGGTGGTGAATGCCGGAGTGAATGTGGACGAGCTGGTGAAGAAACTGGTTCGCGCGGCGTCGGCGGAACTGACGACGTTTTATTACTACACAATTTTGCGCGTGAACGCGATCGGATTCGACGGGGAGGGACTGAAGGAAATCATCGAAGACGCGCGCATTGAAGACAGGAATCATTTCGAGGTGCTCACGCCTCGCATTTACGAACTGGGCGGAGCGCTGCCGCGCGATGTAAAGGATTTTGCGAAGGACGCGGCGTGTCCAGATGCGTATCTGCCGAAGAATCCTCGCGACATGAAGGAGATGCTCACGGTGCTCGTCGAAGCCGAACGGTGCGCCATTCGCGTGTACACGGAGATTTGCGCGATGACGGCTGGGAAGGACCCGCGGACATATGACGTCGCCCTCGCCATTCTGCACGAGGAGATCGAGCACGAGGCGTGGTTCTCGGAGTATCTCGGCGAAGGGCCTTCGGGGCATTTCCGCCGGGGCTTCCCGGGCGAGTCGCCTTACTGCGCGAAGTTCATGGTCGTTCCAGGGGCGAAAGGCAAGTGACGAGTGGCTAGTGACGCTTCGTTCCTCAGGGTAAACGAGTGATTAGAGGGCGAGGGATCTGCGCGTGATTTTGAAGAAGGTGCAGATTCCTCGTCTGCTGCACGTGTGGTGACGAAAGCCTCAGGTCCCGTTCGCGCCGAAGCGGCGCGAACGGGACCTGAGCTACGAATGATAACTAATGGCCGCAGACAACTGGGTGGAAGTTGCGCGGGTGGAGGACGTTCCGCGCGGCAGCGTGTGTGGCGCGCGCGCGAACGGGCGGATGCTCGCATTGGTTAACGTGGACGGCGTGATTCATGCGCTTGACGGCGTTTGCCCGCACATGAAAGGTCCGTTGTGGCAGGGCGCGATTTGGCACGGGCACCTGGAGTGTCCGTGGCATCACTTCCGTTACGATCCTGCAACGGGCCGCAACACGTATCCCGCGAACGTTTATCCTGACGATGTGCCGCAATTGCAGGAGCAGATCGCGCCGGTATGCACGTTTCCAGTTCGCATCGAAAACGGTAAAATCCTGGTGAGATGTTCGGCGAATGGGCGTGAATGAACAATCGAGCGGATACGGAAGAAATGAAGATTGAGAGGATCGGAACGGTTTTTGCGGAACGGGAGCCGGATGGGCGATACAACGGGTCGCCATGCAAGGCAGTCGTGCGTTTCGGGAAGCCGTTTCAGAACGAGGACGCATCTTGGTACTGTCCTTATAGTGTGACCAGTCCAGCAGGTGAACGTTTGTTTTACGGAGCAGGTGTCGATTCGTTGCAGGCGCTAAGAATCGCAATTTCGAATGCGGCCGCGGAAGTCAAGACACTGTACGCGGACCTGAACCTCAGGTGGGCCAATAATGAAGAACTGGGTTTCTAGCCGCTTGCAACATTTCGAAGTCGGACGGTTACGCGCTTTAGCGCACGGCGACGGTGGCGGGGGCGGGGACGGGCGTGAGCCAGCCGTGGCGATCGTCTTTTGTGCCGCCGGTGAGGGCGTAGAATTCGTCCTGAATCTTTTTGGTGATGGGGCCGCGCGCGCCATTGCCAACTTTGATTTTGTCGATCGAGCGCACGGGCGTGACCTCGACGGCAGTTCCCGCAAAAAATACTTCGTCGGCGACGTACAACATTTCGCGCGGGAGCACTTGTTCGGCGACAGGGATGCCCATTTCCTGGCAGAGGGTGATCATCGTGTCGCGCGTGATGCCGGGCAGCACGCAACTGGAGAGCGGCGGCGTGAGCACTTTGCCGTTGTGCACGACGAAAACATTTTCGCCTGAGCCCTCGCTGACATAGCCGTTCACGTCGAGCGCGATGCCTTCGACGTAGCCGTTCACCATGGCTTCCATGCGAATCAATTGCGAGTTCATGTAATTCGCGGCAGCTTTGGACATTTGCGGCAACGTATTCGGCGCGGAGCGATTCCACGAGCTGACACAAACATCAACGCCGCTCTTGATGGCTTCTTCTCCGAGGTAGCGGCCCCAATCCCAGCACGCCATGTAAACTTCAATCGGATTGGAGAACGGATTCACGCCCGCTTCGCCGTAGCCGCGCATCACGATGGGCCGGATGTAGCAGGAGTCCATGTGATTCGTGCGGACGAGGTCGAGCGCAGCCTGGCAAGTGTCATCGACGGAAAAAGGGAAATCCATGCGGTAAATGTGCGCGGAGTTACGCAGACGTTCCATGTGTTCGCGGAGTCGAAAGACGGCCGGACCTTGCGTGGTTTTGTAGCAGCGGATGCCTTCGAAAACCGCGGTGCCGTAACTGACCACGTGGGACACAACGTGGATTTGCGCGTCGTCCCAATTGATGAATTTCCCGTTGTGCCAGATTTTTTCGGTCTTCGTCAGGCTCATCGATGCTCCCCGCGGGCGCGTTATTATGAAGTCATCCAGCGAACTTGCGCATTATAGCATACGGAATTTCGGCCAGTGATTAAGGTGAAAGGCTCGTCGTGGAGGCGCGTTCCGTCCAATTTGGACGGTTACTCGGCGCCGCTATTCTTTTTCCAGTGCAGATCGATGCGGCTGGGGAAAAAATAATAACTCGCCGTAGCGGCGTAGAGGATGAGGCTGGCTTTCGTATTGAAAAAACCGAGAGCGATGGCCACCACAAATACGCACGGAGCGATCAGGATTCGTCGTGATGCGCGGTGAACCGCTTCGCGAGGCAAGTCTTTGTCCACCAAGCGCCGGCCACGCGTCGCGTATGCCCATACCGCGTAGAGCACAAGTCCGACGGCAATCAGGTTGCCGCCGTAAAACGCGATGGCAATTGGCTCGTCGAAGTGCGAGGAAATGAGCGCGGCGGAAAAGGGAATCAGCGTGACGAAAAACAGAAAGACGATGTTCAGCCACAGGAATGGCCGATTCGAGCGGCGGATAAAGTGGAATTGGTTGTGATGCCCGACCCAATAAATCCCAAGCACGAAGAAACTGATGGCATAGCTCACGAAATTCGGCCAGAGGGATGCGAGATGGCGTGCCAAGTCGACGGCCCCGGCCTCTTGTGCGGGACCGGGCACCTTGATTTCGAAAACGAGCAAAGTCATCGCGACGGCGAAGACGCCATCGGCCAGAGCTTCGATGCGACTCTTCGTCAGCCCGCCTTCGTCAGCATTGCTCAAGCGGCCTTCTTCTGTTTGAGGAGATTGTCGACGCTGCAGCAATACGGGCCGCTGAACGCGAGCAGAAATGCTCCGGCGGAGGCGGTGAAAACAGAGTAACTGAGCGCGGATTCAGCGCCAGTCGAGAAGGTCATAGCTAAAGCGAAGAGCAGCAAAAGAACGCCGCTGGCGAGCGCCGTCAGGCGCGTTGCCATCCCCAGGAAAAGCAAAATGCCGACGAGCACTTCGAGCAGCGTATCAACCCAAGCGAGGGTCGGTATCCAGTTGTGGGGCAAAAACCAGTTCAACACAGCCGTATAGGATGAGAAATTTGCGAAATTTCCCCAAGCGACACCTGACTTGCCTGCCGGACCCGAGAGTCCGCAGCGGTCGGCCACGGCGGAGAGAAATGACGCGGCAAGAGCGAGACGCAGGAAGAGTATGCAAGCATTTTTGGCGTTCGCGTGACGAGCTGTATCTTCGTTTCTGCTGTCGATCGTCGTGGCCTCCGTGGCGGTTCGCCGCGTCTCTACCGGCGTAGCAATTGGAATGCGATGTTCGGGCCCAGACCTTGTTTGACCGCGAGATAAATCCAGAGCATGGCGAAGGGTTCGAGCAGGCGCGCGTTTTTGAGCGGGCCGGCATCTATTGCATCGAATCCGAGGTCGGCAGCGAGCTGTGATACGGATTTCTTTGCGGCGGAGTCATCTCCGGCGATGCACATGACCGGCTTCCCGCCAGCGTAACGCGAATCCGCCATGTTTCCCGCGCCCGTGGTGTTAAACGCCTTTACAACATGCGCGCCTTTGGCCCAGGCGGCGACTTGCTCCGCCGCAGACGTCGTGTGACCCAAAACGAGGCCGGACAGATCCGGCGCGAGGGGGTTCATGCAATCGATGACGATTTTTCCGGCGAGATTTCCGGCGGCGGCAACGGCATTTTGCGCCGCATTCCACGGCGTCGCCAAGACAACAATTTCCGCAGTGGAAGTCGCATCTCGCACGCTTCCCGCGCGCGCGTTCGCGCCAATGGATTTCAGCAACGCCTGCATCTTTTCGCTCTGTGGCTCCGGGACTCCGAAGTAAACGGAACGCCCCTTGGCTGCCCAGCCCTTGCCCAGCGCTCCGCCTACGTTTCCTGCACCTAGGATTGCGATTTTCATGAGCGGTTCTCCTTCCGTGGTTTTCGAATGCCAAAAGCTATTGAGGATTAGCGGTTGGATGTGGGGCTGGCGCGGCACGCTGATTGATGATTTGGAACTGATGATTGATTTCCTGCAGCAGGTGGCCGCGGGTGAGCTCCCAGCTTCCCAAAAGGAGGAACGGAATCAGCGCGGCGACGGCCCAGAGTTTGGCTTTGCCGCGAATTTTCTCCTCGGGCTCCCAGCGAAACAGGCGGCGGGAAACTTCGAAGGCCAAAATCAGGCTGACGCCCAGCGCGATGGTAACTTCGAGAACTTCACCGAAGCTCGCGGCATGCAACATGGCCCCTTCAAGGCCCGTGGCCAGGTATGTCGCGGGCAAAAAGAGGGTAACTTTCTGGACCCAGCTGGGCATGAATGCCACCGGAATCGTCACTCCGGAAAGAAAGAGGAACAGGGACCAGATGATGTTGTTGATGACGGTAGTTTCCTGCATGTCGTTCGTTACGCTCGCAACGATCAATCCCATCGCGGAGAAAGTTGCGGCGCCCAGTGAAACCAAAATGAACACTGCCCATAAATTGCCCCATGTGGGCATGTGAAAGACAAAGCGACAGATCAAGAATTCCAGGATGACCGTCGGGAAAACGAGAAAATAATTCGAAATGATGCTGGAGGCAAGCATCGCGCCGGGCCCGATTGGCGCGAGGTGGAATCGGCGGAGGATTCCTTGTTCGCGGAACATCACGAGTTGCATGCTCATGCCCCAGAACGCGCCCATCACCGACAATGCGAGGATGGCACCCAATAAATAGGGCACCGCCGTGGGATTGCCGCGACCGAAGAAAATCACGTAGCCGAAAAGAAAGCCGAGTGGCATGGCCATGCTGAAAAACAGAAAGGTGCGGCTGCGCAGCGCCAGCTTGATGCGCATCATTGAAAGCGTCCAGGTCTGATTTACCACGCCATTCTTCTCCTTGCCTTTCGATGCTCTTTCCATAGGCCGCGCCTGGTTTGCGCGCATGCAAACGGGCCAACGTGAGGTCTTCTTCGCCACAACGGCCTCACGTCACCGGCACAAGTCGCCGGGACGGGACGTGAGCTACAGAGAGTCATTCGCGCAGACGGCGGCCCGTCAATTCCAGAAACACATCTTCGAGCGACGGCGAAAACATTTCCAGGCCCTGGAGCTCGACGCCCTCCGCTTCTAAATGCTTTACCAGCGCGACGATGGTTTGCGTCGGCTTGCTTGAATGCAAAAGGTAGGTTTCTTCGAGTTTGCGGCAATCCGTAACGCCGTCGAGATGGTTTAGCGCGCCGTCCGTTGAAGGCTGGCTGAGGCGGACTTCAATTCGCGTGGTGCCGGCGGAGCGTTGCTTGAGTTCGCGGGGCGTGCCGAGGGCCATGACGCGGCCGTAGTCAACAATGGCCACGCGGTCGCAAAGGCGCTCCGCCTCTTCGATATAGTGCGTGCTCAAAAGGATGGTCTTCTTTTCTTTTTTTAGGTCTTCCAAGGTGTCGTAAATTTCGCGGCGCACTTGCGGGTCGAGGCCGGCGGTCGGCTCATCGAGAAAAATCATGCGCGGGTTGTTTACCAGTGCGAGTGCTAGCGCGAGGCGCTGTTTTTGTCCGCCGGAAAGCTGGTTGTAGAAGGCATTGCGTTTTTCTTCGAGTTGGAAACGCTTCAGCAACTCTTTTGGGTCGCAATGGTTGCGATAGAAGTGCGCAAACATTTCGAGCGTTTCCTCGACACGCATTTTGTCGGGAAGCGAAGTGGACTGCAGGGCCGCTCCGACGACGTGTTTCATTTCGACGGGGCTTTTTTGTGGATCGAGGCCGCAAACCCGCACGGTTCCGCGGTCTTGAGTGCGCAGCCCTTCCAAGATTTCGATAGTGGTGGTTTTGCCGGCGCCGTTCGGACCTAGCAGCCCGAAAAGTTCGCCTTCGTGGACCTCGAAGCTGACACCGCGCAAAGCCTCGACCGCGCCGTAGTTCTTGTAGAGGCCTTGGACTTGAATGACCGGTTCACTCATGATTGCTAACGTGCCGATGTACTTCCTTTATGATTTGACCGAAGCTACTTTTCTATCACAACGGGCGCTACTTTCGCGAACTCGCTTGCTGGCGCTTCTGTTTCGCTGAGGATTTCGAACGCGATTTTGAGGGCTGCCACTGATGGGCGGCCAGATCAACGACCATGCCGGCAAATTGCGTGCCCTCGCTTTCGAGAAGACGGCGCTGCTTGCTCCCGTACGGCTCGCGAGGCAAAATCTCGCCTCCTGCTCCCACCACGCGATGCCAGGGGATGCCTTGGCCGGACGGGCACCCGGCAATGGCATAGCCGGCCGTGCGAGCTCCGCCGGGCAAATGCAGCATGCTGGCAAGCTGGCCATAAGTCACCACACGCCCCCTCGGAACGCTTTTGACGAGCCTATAAACTTTTTGCCATCCACGAGTGTTTTTTACCATTGTGGCGCCGATCCTTTTTCGTCTAAAGTAATGGGACTCGCAATTCCTCGATGAATTATCCGAATGCTTTTTGAGAATTCCGCATCCAACTAAGTATGAAGTGAAGCACGTTTGATTCTCGCGTTCACTTTCCTTGCCTCGATTCTTGCCTCGCGCATGCCCGTTTTTGACGCTTCCTTGCTAATTACCGATACGATGCAACCGTCCGAAGAAGAGCGCATCATACCATTGACGACGTAGTGGATAGAACGTACACTACGCCGCAAGGTAACAAATTGGGAGAGTGAGCGTGGCGTTCGTCCGGCGCAAAGGGAACTCGTATTACCTGGTGCACAACGTCCGCCGTGGCGGAAAGGTGGAGCAGCTCTATCTGGCGCGCCTGGGGGAACGGCCGCACATAACAGATGACGTCGTGCGGGCGGTGACGCGGAACCATCCCATGTTGGAACTGGATTGGTCACGGTTGCGGGAGGAAGTCAACAGCCGGGTGGAGCTGTTCGACCCTCGCTCTCCGTATGTGCAGCAATTGCTGAACTCGTTGCGGCTGATCAATCTCGATCTGGCGGATCTGTCGCCGCCGCTCTTGCTCCTGCCGGATCACGGAAGTTCCGGCCATGACCTGGTGACGCAGCTCAGGCTTTTGCGCTCCACCGTTGATATTAAGCTTGAGCAGTTCGAGCGCGTGAAGCCACGCGCCGTTGAGGGGAACCGGAGATACCGGTAGGGGAGAGAAATACCATGACCCGGGCACAACATTTGGATCCTACGCAACGCAGCCGCGAGTCTCGCGAATTTGAGTTCGCGTTGCGACGCAAGATTGTGGGCCAGGAAGAGGCGGTACAGTCGGTGGTGGATCTCTACCAGGTGTTTCGCGCCGGATTGAACTCACCGGGGCGCCCTGTAGGCAATCTCCTGTTTCTGGGGCCAACAGGCGCGGGCAAAACGCGTGTGGTCGAAGCTACCGCCGAAGTGATATTCGCTGATCCGCGCGCGGTCATCAAAATCGATTGCGCCGAATTCCAGCATTCGCACGAAATCGCCAAGTTGATCGGCTCGCCTCCGGGATATTTGGGGCATCGCGAAACGCATCCGCTGATTACCCAGGAAGCACTGACGCAATATCACACGGAGAAAGTGAAATTGTCGTTTCTGCTTTTCGATGAGATCGAGAAAGCGTCGGATGCACTGTGGCAGTTGCTTCTGGGCATTCTCGACAAAGCCACGCTCACTTTGGGCGACAATCGCCGCGTCGATTTATCGCAGACGATGATTTTTCTTACGTCTAATTTGGGCGGTTCGGAAATTAGTGAACTGATGACCGGTAAGCTGGGTTTTGCTCCGATGAACGCGGCGGACACGCCGGCGAGACTTGAAGAGAAAATCGAGCGCACGGCCGCCGAAGCCGCTAAGCGGAAATTCTCTCCCGAGTTCATGAACCGGCTCGACAAAGTAGTGGTTTTTCATCCTCTGCGCGAACAACAGCTTGAGCAGATTCTGGATATCGAGCTGGGCATGGTGCAGCAGCGCGTGCTCGAAACGGCGAAGGGCAAGTTCCTGTTCCGCGTGACGCAGCCGGCGCGCGAATTTTTGCTGAAGGAAGGCACCGATCTCAAATACGGCGCGCGCCATCTGAAACGCGCCATCGAACGCCATCTGGTCTATCCGCTGGCGAGCCTTCTGGCGACGGATCAGATCCGGCTGGGCGACGTTTTGTCGATTGACTGGGACGCCGCGTCGAACTGTCTGGTGTTTTGGAAGGAAGCCGAAGGCGCGCTGGTGACGGTCGAGCCGCCGAGTCCAGGACTCGCCGCAGCGGCTGCCGCTGATGAAGACGGCCATGGCCGCGAAATTCCGATGGTGCCCGTGAGCGTTGAGGCCGCCGCTCCGGCAGCGCGCGCGTTGCGTCCCGTGGCGCAGCAGGCGTCTCCGTCCGAAGAAGGCCGTACGCGGAAGGCGAGGCGGGAGCGCGCGTAGCCGTTGCGTGTTTTCCTATTCGCGTTGATGTTTGATGGCTAGTCCTGCTTATCCTGGAACCGGTGAAGGGTGCGTCGTGTCGACGTTTTTGTGACGCGCACCGTCCCGGAATTGATTTTCCTTTTCCCACATTTCTGCGAGCTCAAAAATCCCTTGCGATTGTCAAATGGTGGCGCACAAGTGCAGGTCCGCGAAACCTTCTCCGTTATATGTTTTGCCGAAACGCCGAGCGGCCTATGCCTCGGCTGATTTTTCCGCAGGTTCGTCGAGGCTGCCGCCGTAAATGGCAGGCACCTTCGCGCCCATAGCGCGCAGGTAAGCGGCAAATTGTCCGCGATGATGGATGGTGTGCGAGAGAATCATCTGCAGATAAATCACCGCAGGGTAATCGTATTTCCGCAAAAATGAGAGAGGCCGCGCAAAATATTCGCCGCTCAGTTTCGAGGCTTTTTTGAAATTCGGCTCGAACTGCTCGTCGTACCACGCCCCAACGTCCGCGCCCGTCTTGATTTCGTCCGGCACTTTGCTGCTGACGCCCGCGTAGAATTGCCCTTGGAAGATGGAATCCAAAAACCACGTCTCCATGATGACGATGTGCCAGGCCAGTTCAAGCGCTGTTCGCGCCCGCGGGTGGATGCGATACCCGCACTGGTCGTCCGGCAATGCCGCAAAAACTTTGCGCGTGATCTGCGATTCGGACTGCAAATTCGAAAGCAAGTGGCTTGAAAGTGTCGCGGCTTCGTCGGACGTCATGGTGGCGCTCCCTACAGAGAACTGAGCAGGAGTATATACGCTTTGGACGATTGGGTGCAGCGATGGCCCACGCGGTTTCTAGGACAAAACGAGGCGCTACGCCGTGGGCACGACGGTGGTGATGATTTTGTGGGGCGTGGTGTCAAGATGTTGGCGGGGCTTCCACCGAAGTATCGGCTTGCGCGCCGCGGCGACTTCATCAAGCCGTCCTACGCGCGTCGCATGCGGAGCCGTTTTCACAAGTTCCGGATTTGTTTCCGCTTCCTCCGCGATGGAGCGCATGGCGTCGATAAACAAATCACATTCCTCTTTTGATTCGGATTCCGTCGGCTCGATCATCAGCGCGCCGGGAACGATCAGAGGAAATGCGGTGGTATAGGGATGAAAGCCGTAATCGATCAGGCGCTTCGCGATGTCCATCGTGTTCACGCCATGCTTTTTTTGCCGCGCGTCACTGAAAACCACTTCGTGCATGGACGGCAAGTTGTAAGGCAAATCGTAGAAAGTTTCGAGATGCTTGCGAATGTAATTCGCGTTGAGCACCGCGTCTTCGGTGGCCTGTCGAATTCCGGGGCCGTATGCCAGCGTGTAGGCCAGCGCACGCAACAGCACGCCGAAGTTTCCACAATAGGCGCGGACACGGCCAATCGATTGCGGACGATGGAAATCGAGGGCAAACTTGCCCTTGTTTTCGACGACGACCGGGACCGGCAAGAATGGCTCAAGGAGTTTTTTGATCAGCACGGGACCCGCGCCCGGACCGCCCCCACCATGCGGTGTGGAAAAAGTCTTGTGCAAATTCAAATGCATCACGTCGACGTCGAAATCGCCCGGCCGCGTGACGCCTGCGAGCGCATTCATGTTCGCGCCGTCCATGTAGAGCAGCGCGCCGCGTTCGTGTAGAATTGCAGCAATTTCAGCGATGTTCTCCTCGTAAACGCCGATCGTCGACGGATTCGTGATCATCAGCGCGGCGACGTCTTCGGTGACAAACTGCCGGAAGTGCGCGATGTCGATTTGGCCGCGTTCGTTCGATTTGATGTTTTCAACTTCGTAGCCGGCGATTATGACCGAAGCGGGATTCGTCCCGTGCGCGGAATCCGGGATCAGAACTTTCTTTCGCGCATTACCCTTGCTTTCGAGATACGCGCGAATCAGCAGCAATCCCGTCAATTCGCCTTGTGCGCCCGCGACAGGTTCGAGCGACGCTGCGTCCATTCCTGTGATTTCGAGCAGGCACGTTTCCAAATCGTGCATGATGCGCAGACAGCCCTGCGAAACTTGATCCGGCTGCAGGGGGTGTTCCGTTGCCAGGCCATCGAGTCGCGCCACGAATTCGTTCACGCGCGGATTGTATTTCATCGTGCAGGAGCCGAGGGGATACATGCCAAGGTCGATCGCGTAATTCCACGTCGAGAGACGCGTGAAATGGCGGATCACTTCGATTTCGCTGACTTCGGGAAATCCTTCGACGCCACCGCGCGCAAACTCCGCGCCCAGTTCTTTTGTTGGGTCGATGGAGGGTACATCGAGCGGAGGGAATTCGATTCCGCGCTTCCCGGCGACGGATTTCTCGAAAATCAGGCCTTCGTTCTGACTTACGTGTTCGCGAGCCTTGCGAATTCCCGGGCCTGTCAGATCAACGTCTGCCGTGGTGTTCTTTTCGCCCAAACTTCGCTCTCCCTATGCGTTGGCTTGCAAAATATTTTTCACAGCGGCAGCCAGGTGTTCGATTTCGGTGCGCCCAGTCACTTCCGTAACGCACATCAGGCCGCGCTTTTCCTGGCCGGGATAGTATTTGTCCAGCGCCAGCGGACCGACGATCTTTTCCGCGAGCAGCTTCTCGTTGATCTGTTTCATCGCGATTGGAAATTCCACGACGAATTCGTTAAAAGTCTTTCCGGAGAAGGGAAGCGTCACGCCGGGAACTGTTTTCATGAGTTGTTGCGCGAAGTTGGCCTTCGCGAGATTCTGTGCGGCAAGTTCGCGTAAACCTTCTTTGCCGAGCAGGCACAGATGAATTGTCACGACGAGTGCATATAGCGCTTCGTTGGTGCAGATATTCGATGTGGCCTTCTCGCGGCGAATATGTTGCTCGCGCGTCGCGAGAGTCAGGCAAAATCCGCGGCGTCCGGCGGCGTCGGTGGTTTCTCCGGCAAGCCGTCCAGGCATTTGGCGCACGAACCTGTCGCGCGTCGCAATCACGCCCACGAACGGCCCGCCGTAACTGGGAGGCACGCCGAAACTCTGCGCTTCGAGCGCGACGATGTCCGCCTCGTTGGGTGGTTTCACGATGCCCAGCGACATCGGTTCCGTGACGCAATCGATCAGCAGCGCTCCATGCGCATGCGCTGTTTCGGCAATCGGGCCGAGCGATTCGAGAACGCCGAAGAAATTCGGCGACTGAACGACAATCGCGGCCGCTTCGTCGAGCACCTCCGCGCGAATTGACGCCGCGTCAACCTGGCCGGACGCGGCAAAGCCAAATTCCTCGACTTCGATTCCGAGGTGCTTTGCGTACGTTGCCAGCACCTGGCGGTATTCGGGATGCACGGTGCGTGCGACAAGCACGCGGTGGCGGCGCGTCAAGCGTTCCGCCATCAGCACGGATTCGGTGAGTGCCGTCGAGCCGTCGTACATCGACGCGTTCGCGACTTCCTGACCGGTGAGCTGTGCCATTAAGGTTTGAAATTCAAAAATAGCTTGAAGCGTTCCCTGCGAAATTTCCGCTTGATAGGGAGTGTAGGAGGTCAAGAATTCTCCGCGCTGCACAAGCGCGTCCGTCACGACGGAGCGCACGTGCCGATATACGCCAGCGCCCAAAAAAGAAGTGTAGCCGCGGGAGTTTTCCTCCGCGCGCGCCTTGAAATAATCGATGATTTCCATTTCCGAGAGCGGCCCGGGCAACTTCAGCGGTTCTCGGAGCCGGTACTTTGCAGGAATTGTTTCAAAAAGCTTTTCAATCGATTTCGCGCCGATGGCGTCGAGCATTTCCTGGCGCTCGGATTGGCTTTTGGGAAGGTAGCGCATCAGGCGGTCTGTTCCTTCTCCTTCTCGGCGACATATTCCTGGTAAGCCTTCGCGTCCATCAGCGTTGCGGTGTCCTGCGGATTTTCCATCTTAATTTTCACGAGCCATGCGGAGCGATGCGGGTCCTGATTAATTTTTTCCGGCGTGCCCGCAAGCTCGGAATTCACTTCCGCCACTTCGCCGCTTACCGGGCTGAAAACTTCGCTGACGGCCTTTACAGATTCCACCGTGCCGAGGACTTCGCCTGCTTTCACCTTTGCGCCAACTTTCGGCAGCTCGACGAACACCACGTCTCCCAGTGCGTGTTGGGCATAATCGGTGATGCCGACCGTTCCTGTTGTTCCGTTGATCTGAACCCATTCGTGATCTTTTGTATAACGAAAATCCGCTGGATACATCGGCATCTCCTCCGCTGGAGAATAAAACAGCAGGCCCGTTCGCGGAATAGCTCGCGAACGGGGGACTGCGTTACAAAGTCAAAATCATTTCGCCCGTTTGTAGAACGGCATGGCCACGATGTGGGCTGGCGCCACTTGCCCGCGCACCGAAATGCCAATGGGCGTGCCGGGCGCATTGATCTTCGGGGGCACATAAGCGAAGCCAATATTTTTCTTCAGAAAAGGCGCCGGACCGCCGCTAGTCACGTTGCCAACTGCACGCTCGCCCTCGAGCACGGCGTAGCCATCGCGCGCGATCAATCGAGAATTCATGGCGAATCCCGCCAAGATGCGCCCGATTCCTTTTTCTTTTTGCTTCACCAGCGCGTCGCGGCCGAGAAATTCACCTTTATCGACCTTGCAGATCCATGCGAGGTTGGCTTCCCACGGCGTGGTGGTTTCGTCGATTTCGTGACCATAGAGCGCCATGCCCGCTTCCAGGCGCAGCGTGTTTCGTGCGCCCAGTCCGCAAGCCGCGACGCCGAGCGGCTGCCCGGCATCCATCAGCGCGTCCCACATTTTCTCGGAATGCTCGGGCGCAAAATAAATTTCGAAACCGTCTTCGCCCGTATACCCGGTGCGCGCAATCAGGCAGTGCACGTCGTTCACGTCGCCAAACACGAACCAGTAATATTTGATCGGCGTCAGGGCGACTTTTGTAAAACGCTGCAACAATTCCAGCGAGCGCGGGCCTTGAATCGCAATCTGCGAATAGCGCGGCCCGGCGTTTTCGACTTCCGCGCCGAATTTATTGTGTTCGACGATATGCGTGCAGTCGCGATCCTGATTTCCAGCATTGACGCACAGAAAATAATGAGTGCCGGAAAATTTGTGGACAAGGAGGTCGTCGACAAAGGTCCCGCGCGGCGTCATCAAGCCCGAGTAGTGCGCTTGGCCGACGGCCAGCCTGGCGGCGTCATTGCATGAAACGTGCTGGACGAGGTCGAGCGCGCCAGCGCCGCGAATTTCGATTTCGCCCATGTGGCTGACGTCAAAAAGTCCCACGCGAGTGCGGACCGCTTCATGCTCGGCCAGAATTCCCGTGTACTCGACGGGCATATCCCATCCGCCGAAATTCACCATTTTCGCGCCCATCCGCCGGTGGACGGAATTCAGAGCTGTCTTGCGAACTTCAGCGGTTGCGGGTGTGCTCACAGGAAAATTTCTCGCTCATGAAGCGAAGAAGTGAAACTAGCATGCGCCCACAGGCGTGTCAAGAAAGCGCCGCCGCGGCTCGCGCGTGCATTCTAGTTCCTAGAAGGCCATCCTCTACAACAAGACGCATACAATAAGACGCACGCCAATCTAGGCTATTCACCGTATCGATTCGGAAAGGGCAGGCTATTACTCTGGTTACCGGCTAAAGGGCCTCTTGATGGCAAAGAATCATTGCAGTCAGAGTTCCACTGGAGCCTACGAAGTTTCCCACATTCGACCCGCCGACTGCGACTGCCCCAAAGCCAAGCTGCAATTGGTTTCGAGCAACGAGTTCCATTCAACGAGCTGAGCGAATGACCATGATCGGTGTAGCCAAACCTAATCCGAATAATAAGGAGAGCACAAATGTCAGGTGAATCGACGAAAAAGCAGTTGGACAAAGACGAGCAGGACGAAAAGCAGCACAAGGACGGCCAAGGTCAGCACGGAAGCCATGAGAGTGGTCAGGGGCAGCACGGCGAGCACGGCGGCCAAGGCGGAAGCCAAGGACAACATGGCCAACAGGGCGGTCAGGGTCAGCATGGAAATCAGGAAGGTGGGCAGGGACAACGCGGCGAGCAAGGCGGTGAGGGCGGAAACAAAGGGCAAGACGGAAGTAAAGGTCAGCAGAGCGGCCAGGGCGGAAGCCAGGGTCAACATGGCCAGCAAGGCGGCCATGGTCAGGAAGACCGCGAGAAGAAAGGCAAAGGTCGCGATCAAAAGAGCGACCGGGGCCAGCACGACAAGCGTTAAGCTAGCTGTTATAGTTCGATTCGGGAGGAGGCTGGGCTGGCTTCCTCCCGTTTTCTTTGTACGTTCGAGATGTTGGGCGCTTGGACGGCGCGGCGACGGAGTCTGCGCGACACGACTTGCGCGAATGCGAACGGGTCAATGCACGTTACAGGTACAGACCGCAGGAAGGCGCTTGTAGAGCGTGCCGCGATGACCTAATATTTGGAAGAGGAGCGTCGCGGATCCCATGGCCGGGCCTGTTGTTTGCGTTCAGTGCGATAAGCCGGAAGGAAAGTGCGGTTGCGAGAAGTACTGCACCTATTGCCAGTCGCAAGCCGGCATTCGTTTATGCGAGGACGGCCTGTACTATTGCCCGGATTGCCGCGAAGCTTGCGAAGTGCGCGTAGCGGACGATCGTGAACACTGACCACACGCGAACGGAGTTGAGGTTTAGCCGTGATGAACGGCTGCTGGCCGGGGTTCGTGGCGCCGTCGAGCACGTCGCAAACCGGCATGGTCTGGCTGCGGACGATCGCATTGATTTGGCGGTGGCCTCCGAGCAGGCATGCCGCCGGGCTTTTCTGCAACTCGATGGATCTTGCGACTCTTGCACTGTAGTGATAGACGATTTTGTGGATCGCGTGGAAGTAAGCGTGGAAAGCCCCCCCAGTTCGGGCCCTGGGAAACCAGGTGTTGCCGTAAAAGCCGCTTTCGCGTTGCCCGCCGATGATCCCGAGGCAGACATAAGAACGCGAGTGGATCGCGTCGACCACGATTCCAGCCACGGGCGCGCGCGAATCGTTCTGACAAAATACTTCCACAAAAATCCCGCACATCCCTGAGCCGCGGGCGTTCCGATTTTTTTTCGTTCCAATCGGCGGAACTATTTGGGGAAGGCCAAAGTCCGGCTGCGGATCATGGAATTCAGCTGTTCGTTCGTGACGGGCATTTCAACATTCAGGTCGTTGCCCGAAGGACTGACGGTGACGTTTTCAAGCGCCTGCGCCAGCACCGGATCGGATTGCTGCACCTGATAGCGGCGCATCACGATTCCGCCTTGCAGCATCGCCGCAAGTTCATTCGCATCTTCCGAAGAATCACAAATGGCTTTGAATTTTGCGTCCAGGCCATCGCCGGCTTCCACCTGGATCTCCATGTTGTGAATGCGGTTGAGAATTGCGGAAGCTTGCGGAAATTGGCTTGCTTGCGGCAGCAGTTGATGGAGTGCGAGCTGCGTATTGGCTTTGTCGAGGACGGCCCAGATAGTGCCGCTGCCGTTTGCGGCGTTGATCAGCGGAAAGAGATTGCTGTTAGACAGCAGGCTTTCCGCGCCGCCAAACCGGACACTGATGACCTTCTCTAGAATATCGCGCTGCCCAAAGGCCGCCGTGTTGTTGTCCAAAAAGAAAAAGAAAATATCGTTGGGACCCGCGCCGCTGCCGAAGGCCCACAATTTGTAGCCGTGGACTTCCAAACTGGGAATTTTCTGCGACGCAAACCGCGCTTCCGCCGAGTCAGGCGAAAATGAGCCCAGCGCGACGCCGGCGATTTCATAAGGATGCTGAGAAGTTGGGGACATAGCGCCCCAGGCGACTTCGTCGATCTGCGTATCGGGATCGATGCCGGCGGAGCGCAGGAACTGTTCGAACTGACGATAATTTCCGGGAAGCATTTGCTGCTGAAGTTGCAGGAACCACGAATGCTGGCGCGCCTCTTTCAGATCGGCATAGGCAATTTCGCTGATGTCCTTCGGGAACAGGCCGATGATGTCGGTGCCGAGAGTATTGGCCGCGGCAGGCGAGGGAACCAGCATCAGGGCAGCGAGCGCCAGCACCGCCATTGAAGAAATAAATGAGCAGATAAATACGGCCATGTATTTTGGCGCCAGAGAAAATTTCACGTTGCCTCCTGCCTTCTTGTTACGCGCGGACACTGTGTGACGTCAGCCGCGATTCGATCTCCTGCGATTGCGTGCGCATTGCGGCGACGAATGATGCGTCAGTGATGGAATCCAGATTGATGGCTACGTTTGCGAGCGCGCCGCGCGCCCCCGCGACGGCCATCAGACGGGCGACGCGAAGGTCTGAAAGCATAGAAGCGCTGGAGATGGCTTCCAGTTGCCCGATGCGCTCAAAAAGTTCCAAAGACTTACGGGCAACAAGCATCGGAATTTCGGCGGCCCCGCGCGTGGCCTTTTGAATTGCTTCTTCGCGGCGGCGCGCGTCTTCGGGCGAATCCTTGGGCAGCTTAAACGCCCCGAGAACGGCGTTGTAGGATTCCGCGTCGCGATCGATGGCATCGGCAAGTTCCGTGGCGGCAGAGAGCATGTCGGTAACAGCCCGGTCGAGCTGGTCGGCATAGGCGGCCTGCGATTTCTTTTTGCGTGACAAACCGGCGACCATTTGCGCGAGGCTTGCGGCAAGCGCCCCAGCGAGCGCCGAGACAGAGCCGCCGCCCGGAGTTGCCGTCGGCTCGGCTACGGCGTCCAAAAACGGACGAGCAAGCGCTGCGAGTTTGCCGGGGCCGGAATCCGGCGGCGCGCCAGAAAGAGCGGCGGCCAGGCGATTTTCGAAAACCTGAGCGGGAGAAAAATTCCCGAATTGCAGATAAAATTCGGCGCTCATTTCGATGGCGCGCTTGGGAATCAGGCCGACGATTTCGCTGCCAATGATGGAGGCGCCATAACGCGCCGCTTCGCTGCGGACCATTTCAAAGACGCGGTGAAGCGGCGTCTGTTCGTAGTCAGTCATGTTGATTGAAACTTGCGCGACGTGGCGCGCGCGTAGGTCAACGCCCATGGCTTTTACGTAGCGCAAGCCGCCGTTTGAAAAACGGATGGACTTGGCGATTTTCTTCGCGATGTCGACGTCGGGCGTGTCCAAATTTATATTGTAGGCGATGAGAAATTTTCGCGCTCCAACAATCACCGCGCCCGCCGTGGGATGCAGCCGCGGTTCGCCCACGTCAGGGGCGCGGTCGGGATTCTTCAGCACTTCCTCGCGGATGCCTTCAAATTGGCCTTTGCGAACGTTTTCAAGATTCGTGCGCTCGGGGCGTAAAGCGGCGGCTTCGTAAAAATAAACGGGAATTTGGTAGCGTTTCCAGATTTCGTCGCCGACTTTTTTCGCGAGCGCAACGCATTCGTCGATGGTGACGCCGTCGACGGGAATGAACGGGATGACGTCAGTGGCACCGAGGCGCGGATGCGCGCCGGAATGCTTGGTGAGGTCAATCAGCTCGAGCGCTTTGCCGATGCCGCGAAGGGCCGCTTCGGCGACGGGTTCAGGCTCGCCAGCGAGCGTGATGACGCAGCGATTGTGGTCCGCGTCGCTTTCACGGTCGAGGATGTAGACGCCCTCGACGGCTTGCATCGCAGCGACGAGCGCGTCAATCTTCGCGGCGTCGCGCCCTTCGGAAAAATTCGGCACGCATTCGATCAGACGCTTCATCCGAAAGTGGCTTCCTCGTTATGAAATAACACTCTTCGATTCGTTTTGTTGTGAGATGCGCAACCGAATCAAACGCGGCTGGAGCGTTCCCGGGCATAAATGATTTGGCCGCGCTTGATTGTGAGCGAGCACCGGTTCACACCAAAATAATAGGGAATTTCGCGGTAATCATCTACATCGAACGCGGCGAGGTCGGCGAACTTGCCAACTTCGAGCGAGCCGACGCGATCGTGGCGTCCGAGTGAATACGCGGAGTTGATGGTAGCGGCGGCAATGGCTTCGGCGGGCGCCATGCGCATCTGCGTACAAGCGAGCGACAAAATCATCGGCATGGATACCGTGGGGCTGGTGCCGGGATTGAAATCGGTGGCGAGGGCGACGATGGCGCCAGCGTCGATCAGCTTGCGCGCGGGCCCGTATTGCGCGAGGCCAAGATGGAAGCAGCAGCCGGGAAGCATTGTGCAGGTGACATCAGAATGCGCGAGGGCGCGGATATCGCTGGCGGCTACTTTTTCAAGATGGTCGGCGCTAGCGGCGTGCATTTCGACGGCAAGTTTAGCCGCGCCGGTGCGCGCGAGTTGTTCGGCGTGCAGGCGCAAACCCAGGCCGCAGGCTCGCGCGGCGGTAAGAATTTTACGCGACTGCGTCACGCTGAACGCGCCACGGTCGCAAAACACATCGCAGAATTCTGCGAGATTTTCATTCGCGACTTGTGGCAGCCATTGGTGGCAGATCGACTCGACATAAGCTTCCGGTGTCTTGCCCGCGCGATTGCGATATTCGAGCGGGACAACGTGCGCGCCCAAAAACGTGCGGACGACATCGAGCGGCTGCTCGCGCTCAAGATCGCGCAGGACGAGGAGAATCTTGCGCTCGCTTTCCCAGGTGAGGCCGTAACCGGATTTGGCTTCGAGCGTGGTGGTTCCGTGCGCTGCGAATTGTGCCAGATGCGCGAGCGCGCGACGCTTCAGATCCCCGAATGACGCCCCGCGAAGCTGGTGCGCACTGTTATGAATGCCGCCGCCTCTGTGCGCGATTTCTTCGTAAGTAGCGCCCGCAATACGCTGTTCGTATTCGGCGGCGCGCGCGGCGGGAAAAACGAGATGCGTATGCGGATCGACGAAACCGGGAAGAACAACACGTCCGCCGAGGTCGAGCCTGCGCGCGCGGTGGGATTCGCGGAGGCGTTCGATGCGGCGGCGCGGCCCAACGCCGACGATACGCCCGTCGCGAATCAGCAGCGCGCCATCGCGAACGATGCCCAGATCGCCAAGCGCGCGGCCACGGCGCGGTGCAGGGCCGCGCAGAGTGATCAGTTCGGCGCATCCGGTGACGAGGATGTCTTTCGGCTTCGGCGCGAGCGGAAATTTTCTCACGGTTGCCAACGGTACTGAAAAGCGCAGCGAGGCGCAAGCGCTGTCACGCGCCGCTCCCGCTTGTCTGTCGGCAGAAAAGAGGTCGCTTTTCTTGCTGGATTTTCCTAGGGGTTTTCAGCAGATGCCGCCCTGAAAAACCGCCGCGCTTTTGCTGACGCTATTTACGGCGTGGCAGATCGATGCGAAGGGAATCCACCGGGAATTTGCAAAACGAAACTTCCCACTCCCACGATAATTTCGCAGCCAATCTTCGACATTTCTAATCGGTACAGTAAATTGTTAGAATTGCCCGTAACTTACACAAAGCAAACGATAGTGGTGCATTCTAATCGGTACAAATCAGCACTTCTTGCGACGTGCCTATTTCGAGGTGAAACGGCCCAGCACAGAGCGGCAACCGGCGGCGAAACGCGAATGTCGGAGTATACTCGGGCGCGTTAATTAGCGGCGATGAACGTTTAGGTTTGGGGGAAAACAATGCACAGACGGATAGCGATCGTGGCAGTGATGTTCGCGGTGAGCGGCCTGGCATTGGCTTTCGCGGCGCACGAGCGGCCGGCGCTGGCGCAAGGCGGCGCGCAAGCTCGCGAGTTCGACGTTGTGATACGCAACGGACACATCATCGACGGAACTGGCTCGCCGTGGTATTCGGGTGACATTGGCATACGTGACGGGCGCGTTGCGGCGATTGGGAATTTATCGCGCGCGCAGACGAAGCGGGTGATTGATGCAGCAGGTCGGGTGGTCGCGCCTGGGTTTATCGACATGTTGGGGCAATCAGAAATTACGATGCTGGTGGACCCGCATGTGCCGTCGAAAATATTTCAAGGCATCACGACCGAGATCACAGGCGAAGGAGATTCCGTTGCGCCGCAGACAGACGCGACACTGAAGGATTTTCGCGAGGAGTACGCGCATTACGGCATCGCGCCCGATTGGCGGACGTTTACGCAATATTTTGCGCGGTTGCGGAAGCAGGGAATGGGAATCAACCTGGGAACGTATGTTGGCGCGACAATCGTTCGCCGAGTGGTGATCGGCGACGCCGACCGGAAGGCGACGCCGGAGCAACTTGAAAAGATGAAGGTGCTGGTTGCGGAGGCGATGCGCGAAGGCGCGATGGGACTCTCGACGGCGCTGCAATATCCGCCTGCGCCGTACGCGTCGACGGATGAGCTGATCGCGCTGGCTTCGGTTGCCTCGCAATATGGCGGAATTTACGCGACGCACATGCGGAATGAAGGCGACGGCGAAATGGCGGCGCTCGCGGAGACGGCGCGAATCGCGCGCGAGGCACACATCCCGGTGGAGATTTTCCACTTGAAGACCGCGGGCAAGCCGAACTGGGGGAAAATGCCGCAGGTGGTCGCGTTCATCGACAAGCAGAGGAGCGACGGAGTCGACATTGAAGCGGATACGTACGCGTACACGGCATGGAACAACGATCTCGCCGCGTTTATACCGCCGTGGGCGCATGACGGCGGCGACGCGAAGATGATTGCGCGGCTGAAGGATCCAGCCACTCGCGCGCGCATACGCAAGGACATGGAAACGCGCTCGACTTCCTGGGATAACGAATGGCAGGAAATCGCGGGGCCGGAGGGCGTGCTGATCAGCTCGGTGCAAAATCCTGATCTAATGCCGCTGCAGGGGAAAACGCTCGCTGAGATTGCGAAGATGTGGCACGAGGATCCCATCGACGCGTTGTGCGATTTACTCATCAAAGACAATGCGTTCCCGAATGTTTCCGTATTTGGCATGACCGAGCCGGACGTGGAGCTGGCGCTCAAGCAGCCGTGGGTTTCGATTGACAACGATTACGGCGGAATGTCGCCCACGGGATTGCTCGGCAAAGAGCACGCGCACCCAAGAGCGTATGGGACATTTCCACGAATTCTTCGGAAGTTCGTGCGCGAGAAGCGTTTGCTTACGCTGCCCGAGGCGATTCGAAAATTTTCGGCGTTGCCGGCGCAACGGGAACACTTGACAGATCGCGGCGTGCTCAAAAAAGGGATGTGGGCGGATGTTGTCGTTTTCGATCCGGCAAAAGTGCATGACGTGGGAACGTATGAGAAACCAAATCAGCTTGCCGTGGGGATGGATTACGTGCTCGTGAATGGCGTGCCCGTGATTGCCGATGGGAAAATGACGAACGCGTTGCCGGGGAAAGTTCTTTATGGACCGGGTTACGCCGAGAAACAGTAAAGGTAAGATGGCCGTCGAGGTGATATTGCGATGCGAGTGATTCGTCTGGTGCCTGCAATTCTTTTGATTCTTAGTTTGGCTTCGTTCGTGAGTGCGGCACATCGGCCCCATTATGCGCGACGAGCAAGGAAGCAAAGCAACGGCCTGGGAAGCGTGAGTTTTCCGGTTTCGTGCGCGCCGGCGGTGCAATCCACTTTCAACACGGGCGTCGCGCTGCTGCATTCGTTTCAATATCAGGAGGCGGAGCAGACGTTCACGCAAGTGGCGCAGCAGGATCCACAGTGCGCGATGGCGTACTGGGGGGAGGCGATGTCGCTCTATCACCAGTTGTGGGACTGGCCGAGTGCGGACACGCTGAAGCAGGGATTGCAAGACACGATCGAAGCGCAGAAGCTGCGCGCGCAAACGGATCGCGAGCGGATGTACATCGTATCGGCGGGCGTCTTTTTTCAGGACAACGCGAATCTGAGCCGCGCGTCGCGCGTGAAAGCATATTCAGATTGGATGAATAGGATTTTTACGAAGTATCCCGACGATGTGAATGCGGGCGCGTTCTACGCGCTGTCGCTGATTACGCTGCAAGGAAAGCCGGCCGATCAGTTGGCGAATCGAAAGCAAGCGATTGCGATTTTGGATAAATTGATGGCCGTTGCGCCGAATCATCCGGGAGTGGTGCATTATTTGATTCACGCGGCGGACACGCCGGAGCTGGCGCCGCAGGGACTGGAAGCGGCGCGGCGTTACGCGAAGATTGCGCCGGATTCCTCGCACGCGTTGCACATGCCTTCGCATATTTTTGTGCGGTTGGGATTGTGGCGGGAAGCGATCCAGTCGAATCTGGCGGCAGAAGCGGCCGCGGCAAAGGCCACGCAGGCGGGACAGGCGGATGCGAGTTACCAATTCCACGCAATGGATTTTTTGGATTATGCGTATCTGCAAAGCGGACAGGCGGCGAAAGCGCGAGCATTGGTGGACGAGCTAAAAAGCGTTCCGGGCGCGACAGCGGAAGACATTGCAAATAATCAAGCGAACTTCGCGGCGCGCAACGTGCTCGAGCTCCAGCAGTGGAAGGAGGCTACTAGCCTGCACGTTCCTGAACTCGCGACCCGAACGCAAGACGCTTTCTGGGTAGGTGCCATCGGTGCCGCGCGCAGCGGTGATGTGGCGAGTGCGCAGGATGATATTAAGAAGCTACGGGCGGCCCGCGTCGCTGAGGAATCTGGGCCTTGGAGCGAACAAACGCCGATGGACGCTAAGAGTCTTGCAGGCCAGTTTCCTGTTGCCCCCTCGTGGACTCTTCATGAAGCGGAAGCAGTGGCGTGGCTGGATTACGCGGAGGGCAAAAACGCGGAAGCGGTGAAGACCATGCGCGCTGCTGCGGCGCAAGAAGAAACAAAAGGGGTCGATTCGCTGGCGATGCCGGCTCGCGAAATGCTGGGCGATATGCTGATGGAGATGAAAAAGCCGCGGGAGGCCCTTGTCGAATACAAAGCAGCGCTGGTCGAATCGCCGAACCGATTCGACTCGCTGTACGGGGCGGCACAAGCGGCGCAGCTCAGCGGAAACGCGGAGACCGCACGAAAATATTATGCGAAGCTGGTTGAGGTTTGTGGCGACGGCGCGGATCGTCCGGAACTTGCGCAAGCCCGCATCGAGTTGGCGAAAAAATAGCTGCTACCAACAAAAACTTTTACTCCACGGTCAGGTCGCCGGCGCCGACGTGCGCGTGAAGGGCGTATTTGCCGGCGGCATTCTTGTGGAGAGCCGTGTTGGTTCGAAACGAGCGAAACAGGCCGCCTTTTGAAACGCCGAACGCACTTGCTTCCAAGTCGCCCGTGGTGACAGAGAGATCGACGGGTGCATAGTCCCCAGGGTTGTCGAGCGAGAGTTCAAGATCGCCAGCGTGAATTTGTAAATCCTTGTTGCCCGTAATTCCCCGGATTTCAAGGTCCCCCGCGAACATGCGCACGTAAAGATCGGAGCTGCGCGGCAGCTCAATGGTGATTTGGAAATTGTTGCTTGGACCGCCTGTGATGTCGAGGTCGCCGCGATTGCCGGTTTTCTTCAGTATGACGCGAACGTTGCCGAGGTCATCCCTGTTCGGGGCGGCGAAATGGATCTGGATTTTGTCCTCGTCGCTGCCGGTGATGCGCACGCCAGAGGAGCGGATGTGCATGCGAAGCTGTCCGCCGGAAGGGAAGCCGGTGGTGAAATGATCCTGACCTGTTTCGGAGAGAGTATCTGTCTTTTGTCCGAAAGCGACAGTCGGCAGGAGAAGCAACAGTGAAACGGACAGGATTCGGGAAACCGTTCTTAAAGCAAAGACGTTCATTGGCATTGGACGCACCTCAGGTTGCTGCAAACAGATACGGCAGCGCGCGGCGAATAGTTCCATCTTGGCGACGCGTTCAGGGCCCGGCGTGCGCATCAATTCGACCATCGTGGCTACTGCACTTTGCGTTCGTGTCCCTTGGATGCAACGGTCCAGTGCACTTTGTCAGCGGAGAATTCTGTTCGGTAATCGATGGAGGACGGCCCCGTCCACACGTTGACAACTCGAAAGTAGTAGGTCTGCCCTGAGCTGTCCTTGTCTTCCCAGGGAAATGTCCAGACGTTGCCCTTGACCAGGAGTTTCCCGGTTGTCGCCTCGCCGCCGTCCGAGGGAATGACGTAGTTTTTGTAGACGTCATCTTTTTCGTTATAGGTGTAGACAATAAGCGCCGCCGCTTTGCCGTTGACGAACTGATGGCACGCGTAATACGCGCCGCTGCGCCAGCAGTCATTGCGCAGAGTAGTGGCCTCCTTGCGCGCTTTGCTGAACTTGGTATCGAAATGCTCAGTCTCCGATTTCCACGTTCCGGCGTAAGCCGATATTTTGGCAATAGCGGTGTTTCCCGATTGCGCGAACACCGGGGCAGCGGCGCAGAACATGATGAACAGCACCACGAGTCTGCGAGTCATTCGTGTTGTCCGATCCGTGGTTGAGCCGTTTAGGCTTTGGCGGCGCGGCGGAGGAATTGCGGCGCGAAAATTTCCTCCGCGAACTGTTCGAGAGCTGTCGGCGTTGTGTTTTCAGCTGAGCGCGTTTCTTGCGGATCGAGCAGGCCCTCATTTGCGCCGTTCCACAATTCAACCAGTAGAGCCGCTGAACTTTTCGGCAAACCCATACTTGCGAGCGCGGATTCGAGAAGCGGCAGCGGCATTTGGACGTAGCCCAGATTGGGCTTGCCAATGGCGCGTCCGATGATTCCAGCCGTTTCTTTCATGGTCACGTCGCGCGGCCCGAGAAGTTCTTGAGTGGAATGCCCGGAGAAATCGCGTTTGGCGAGGCGTCCGGCGGCGTAGTTGCCGATGTCCTTGGTGGCGATGGTCGGGAAGGGCGCGTCGGCCGCGGAGGCGCCGGGAAGGACGTTCATCATGCGAATGCCGTCGATGCTCATCAGGAAATTTTCCATGAACGTCGCAGGGCGAAGATGAAGAACATTGAGGCCGGAGATGCGATTGAGTTTTTCTTCCATGTTGTGCAAGCCGAGCACAGGACCGGTTTTCGCGGTGTTCTGCGCGCCGATACTGGAGAGGGTGACCGCGAATTTGACGCCAGCATTGGATAGGGCCGAGGCGTAAGCGTCGCTGATGCGTTCCTGATAGTCGCGAAAATCGTCGCGATGCAGGGCCTGCGGAATGACGAGATATACGGCCGTGGCGCCGTCGAATGCGCGAGCCATCTCGTCGGCATTTTCTACGTCAGCGACGAAGGGTTCCGCGCCTTTGGAGGTGAAACGCTCGAGCTTCGCGGCGTCGCGGCCAACCACTCGAAGCTTTTCCCCTTTTGTGAGCAGCGCTTCCACTGCGGGGGTTCCTGTGTTTCCTGTGGCTCCGGTGATGACGATCATGTCAGCCTCCTTGCGAAATTGCTGTGGCAAATCTGAATCCGTCCTCAGGTTCCTTTGTTGGCCTCGGGTAACGCGACGTTTTGCGTGCGCGGGCGCTCGCTACGAATACGATGCGCGAATTGCCGTACGAAAACAAATTTAAGTACGAGAAAAACGACGGCCGCGCCTTCGAGGATCAGTCCCCAGCGGTGCGCGGCGGGATAAATCGAGATGCCTGCGACTAGCGTAGCCATACAAAGAACAAGGGCGGCATTGCTCAGCAGAAAAGCGCGGCGCGCCGCGCGGGAAATATCCTGTCGGCGGGCGATGAGAATCGTGACGCCAATCGCGGCGACGACCGAGAGCGCGATAAGTCCAAGCAGACCGAATTGGATTTTAGCGTTCACCGAAATTCACATTCCTACGCCATGGGGATTCTGACGTTGTGTTGCTTTGCAAAATCGATGGCCTCGGGATAGCCGGCGTCGACGTGACGCGCGACGCCGATGCCGGGATCGTTTGTGAGCACGCGCTCGATGCGCGAGGCCATTTCTTTTGTGCCATCGGCGACCGTCACTTGCCCGGCGTGAACGGCATAGCCGATACCAACCCCGCCGCCGTCGTGAATCGAAACCCAGCTTGCGCCGCTCGCGGTATTGAGCATGGCGTTGAGCATGGGCCAGTCGGCGATGGCGTCGGAGCCGTCGCGCATGGCTTCCGTTTCGCGGTAGGGCGAAGCGACCGAACCGCAATCGAGATGGTCACGGCCGATGACGATGGGCGCTTTCAATTCGCCGCGCGCGACCAGATCGTTAAGCGCAAGGCCGAATTTGTCGCGTTCACCGTAGCCCAGCCAGCAGATGCGCGCGGGCAAGCCCTGAAAATGGACGCGCTTTTGCGCGAGCTTGATCCAGCGGCAAAGCGATTCGTTGTGCGAAAACATTTCGAGGACGAGCTGGTCGGTGCGATGAATGTCGGACGCCTCGCCGGAAAGCGCGGCCCAGCGAAACGGCCCGCGGCCTTCGCAAAATAGGGGGCGAATGTAAGCGGGAACGAAACCGGGAAAATCGTAGGCGTTCTTGACGCCTTGCTCGAATGCGAATGTGCGGATGTTGTTGCCATAGTCGAAAGTGATTGCTCCCATTTTTTGCAACGCGAGCATGCCTTCGACGTGAGTGGCGATGGATTGCATGGCGCGCTTGCGATAAGCCTCGGGATCACGCTCGCGGAGTTCTTTTGCGTCTGCGAGCGACAGACCCTGCGGGAGGTAGCCGCCGATGGGATCGTGCGCGCTGGTCTGGTCGGTGAGCAAATCGGGAACGACGCCGCGACGCGCGAGCTCCGGAATTAAATCCGCGCAATTGCCGATGAGGCCGACGGAAGTGGCTTCACGTTTGCGGACAGCATTTTTCAGGATGCGCAGGGCTTCGTCGAGATCGTTGACCATCACATCGCAATAGCCCGTCTTTACGCGGCGCTTGATGCGTTCAGGATCGACTTCGATGCCGAGGTAAGCGGCGCCATTGAGCGTGGCGGCGAGAGGCTGCGCGCCGCCCATTCCGCCCATGCCTCCGGAGACGACGAGTTTTCCGGAGAGATCGGCACCTGCGCCGAAATGTTTGCGCGCGGCGGCGGCGAAAGTCTCATACGTGCCCTGCAGAATTCCCTGCGTGCCAATGTAAATCCAGCTTCCCGCGGTCATCTGGCCGTACATGGTCAAGCCCGCGCGTTCGAGTTCGTTGAAATGTTTCCAGTCGTCCCAGTGGCCCACCAGATTGGAATTGGCGATGAGGACGCGCGGCGCGTATGGATGCGTGCGAAAAATGCCGACCGGCTTGCCGGACTGCACGAGAAGCGTTTCGTCATTTTCGAGACTGCGAAGGGATTTTACGATAGCGTGAAAACATTCCCAGTTGCGGGCCGCTTTGCCGCGTCCGCCATAGACGACCAAATCCTCGGGGCGCTCGCCGACTTCGGGATCGAGATTGTTCATCAGCATGCGGAGAGCAGCTTCCTGCTGCCAGCCTTTGCAGGAAATTTGCGTTCCGCGCGGCGCGCGCATGGGTTGGTAGACAGTGCTATCTTCGGTAGCGAGCTTGGACATGAGTCCTCCGCGAGGAACGGCTATCTTAACGCAGCGCGGAAGCGAAAAGTAGAGGCGGGAAGATGCTTCGGGCCCATAGGTCAAAAAAGTCGTGCGCACCTTGCTGCAACGCTGCGGCGCGTACGGCTAGGAGGGTGTGGTCCACATGCGTATAATGCGGAGCGCACGCAGTTAAGAATGCCGCTAGATGGTGATGCGAAAATGGATTATCCCGCACTGACGAAATGCTTTCTGGACGCGGTCGATCAGCATCCCAACGCGCAAGCGCAGATGTATCGAACGGCGAAGGGCTGGCAGGCGTATTCGTCAACGGAAATGCTGCGGAGGATTGCGGGGCTATCGAAGGCATTGGCGGCGCTGGGCGTGAAAGCGGGAGATCGCGTTGGACTTCTTGCGCCGAATTCGCCGGAATGGCACGTCGCGGATTTTGCCGTGCTGGGATTGGGCGCGATGGATGTGCCGATTTACTACAACGAATCGCCGGAACGGCTGGAATATATTTGGAATGACGCGGGCGCGAAGGTGGCGATTGTCTCCGGGGAAGCGCAAGCGCGAAAAGTGGCGGCGTGTCGCGGAAAAATTCCGGCGCTCGAGAAAATCATTTGTGTCAGCGCTCCCGAAGAGTTGCGCGAAGAGTTCCTGGATTACGCGACGCTGATTGCCGCGGCCAATGATACGGATATCGCGGAGTACCGCCGCGCAGCGACTGACGTGCAACCGCAGCAACTGGCCACGCTGATTTATACGTCGGGAACTACGGGTGAGCCGAAGGGTGTGATGCTGACGCACGCGAATTTGACGTCGAATTCCATCGACGCAACGTCGTCGATCGGATATTTCCCCGGTGATGTGCAACTTTCCTTTCTGCCGCTTTCGCACGTCTACGAGCGGATATTCGATTACACAGCGCTTTTCCACGGCGTCACGGTTGCGTATCTGGAAAAAATCGAGGATGCGGCGAAAGCGCTGGTCGAACTGCGTCCGACAATCGCGGCGGCTGTGCCGCGGGTGTTCGAAAAAACGTACGCGAATATCGTGGAGAAGGGCCATCAGGAAACTGGGCTGAAGCGGAAAATATTCGACTGGGCGTTGCGCGTGGCGACGGAAGCAGAACCGTGGCGCGCCTACGGCAAGGATGTGTCGGCCGGGGTGAAGGTGCGCTGGGCCATTGCCGACCGGCTGGTGTATTCGAAAATTCGCGCGGGGATCGGCGGACGCATGAGGGTGTTTTACTCTGGCGGCGCGCCGCTAGCGAAGGAACTGGCGGAGTTTTTCTGGTCGGTGGGCGTGCCGATCTATCAGGGATATGGGCTGACGGAATCGTCGCCGGTGATTTCAACGAACGCGCCGGGAGAAAATAAAGTTGGCACGGTGGGACGGCCGATTCGCAATTGCGAAGTGAAAATTGCGGCGGATGGAGAAATTCTGGCGCGGGGTCCGAACGTCATGCAAGGCTATTACCGCAAACCGGAAGCGACGCGGGAGGCGCTGGGTTCGGACGGATGGTTGCGTACCGGAGATATCGGGCTTTTGGACGCGGACGGTTATCTGGTGATCACGGATCGGAAAAAGGAATTGCTGAAGACGGCGGCGGGGAAATTCGTGGCGCCCGCGCCGATTGAAATCAAGTTGCGGACAAGCCCATACATTGCGAATGCGATGGTTGTGGGCGACACGAAAAAGTTCGTGTCGGCGCTGATTGTGCCGAATCAGACGGCCATTGCGGCGAAGGCGCGCGCGGAAGGGATTGCATTGGAGGGGGAGAAAATTTCCAACGACGCTTGGGCGCGGGAATTGATTAGCGGGGAAATCGAGAGGCTGACAGAAAATCTGGCGCAATATGAGAAGCCGAAAAGGTTCGCGTTGATCGAAAAGGATTTCACGGTTGCGGGTGGTGAGTTGACACATGCGCTGAAATTGAAGCGGCGCGTGGTTTTGCAGGAATATAGCGATGTGATTGCGCGGTTGTATGCGGACGTGGAGGAGCCGAGGCCGCAAACGCGCGCGTGAGATTGACCTTTTTGTACCCAATTTGTACCCAAATTGAGCTGAGAGCTGCGAGGACCGTGCCGACCCATGTGAAGTCGGCAGCATGAGTAGAACAAGATCGCCGATTCGGATCGCTGCGGTCGCGGGCTTTGCCCTATCGGCGTTTTTGTTCTCTTTGCTTTATATCAGCCGAAGAATTCTGAAATACTGTCTCGCCTGCAGTTCCCGGGTTTCCTTGTATGTTGGCTACAGCCTGGTGACGCCTTCATTCCGTTGGGCACCGAGTATGCGCTGATCGGTCTGCCGATAAATGGGGCCATCTACGCCCTAATTATTTACGCCCTGCTGCGCTTGGTGTTGCCGCCGAAATCTGGTACAGGCGTTTAGCCGTTACGTCTATTTGCCCTCAGCCTGCTAGAATGTTTCCTGGACCAATTCACAGGAGCCAAGGTGTGCCGAGTTCGACGGTGCAAGATCGACTGGTGATAGCAGGACGCGCGTTTCGTTCGCGGCTGATTGTGGGGACGGGGAAATACCGTTCGCTGCCGGAAATGGCGCGGGCGCACGAAGCTTCGGGCGCGGAAATCGTGACGGTTGCGGTGCGGCGCGTGAATTTGACGGACCGCACCAAGGAATCGCTGCTCGATTACATTGACCGCGCGAAACTTTTCATTCTGCCGAACACGGCGGGATGCTACACGGCGGATGAAGCGATACGCGCGGCGCGGCTGGGGCGCGAAGCGGGACTGTCGGAATGGGTGAAGCTGGAAGTGATTGGCGACGAGCAGACTTTGTTTCCGGAGACGGAGGAGTTGGTGCGCGCGACGAAAGCGTTGGTGAAAGAAGGATTCATCGTGCTGCCGTACACGAATGACGATTTGATCGTGGCGCGAAAGTTGGTGGACGCCGGAGCGGCGGCTGTGATGCCGTTGGGCGCGCCGATTGGGTCGGGGATGGGGATTCAGAATTTGGCGAATTTGCGAATTTTGCGCGAACGAATCACGGAAGTGCCGCTGATCGTCGATGCGGGCGTGGGAACTGCGTCGGATGCAGCGATTGCGATGGAGCTTGGCGCGGACGGCGTGTTGATGAACACGGCGATCGCGGGCGCGCAGGATTCCGCGCTGATGGCGGAGGCGATGCGCGCGGCGGTCGAGGCGGGACGCAAGGCGTTTCTCGCGGGCAGGATTGCGAAAAAGTTGTACGCGACAGCGTCGAGCCCGGCGGCGGGAGTGGTGCGGTAGTCGGACGTTTGGAAGCTGGAGGCTAGAGAAAACGACTGCGCTGCCGGTAAAACAGCGGATCGCGTACATCGACTGGATGCGCGGACTGGCGTGCGTGCTGATGTTTCAGACGCATTGCTACGACTCGTGGCTGAGTCCCGCGGCGCGGAAGACAAATTTCTTCGGGCGGTCGCAACTGCTGGGCACGCTGCCGGCGCCTCTGTTTCTCTTCCTTGCGGGAATTTCTTTTTCGTTGGTAACGGACCGGATGCGGCAGAAGAGCGCGCCGGCGAATGAAATTGCCGCGACAACGATCCGGCGCGGGGCGGAGATTCTCGGACTTGGGCTGCTGTTTCGCGTGCAGGAATTCGCGCTGGGCTATCCGTGGTCGCCGTGGACGGACCTGCTGCGCGTCGATATCCTGAACACAATCGGCGTGTCGATGATGTTGATGGGCGTAGTGTGCCGGTTCGCGCGACGGCGGCCAACGAACGCAATGCTCGCAGCGGCGGTGGCGGCAGGAATCGCGCTGGCGACGCCGCCGCTGTGGACGACCTGGCAGCCGCGATGGTTGCCGTGGCCTATCGAGTCGTACCTTAATGGCGTTCACAATCTGGGAACGCCGCAGCACTGGCTTTTCCCGATTTTTCCGTGGACGGCATTTGCGTTCGCGGGACTCGCCGCGGGATTTTTCCTGATGAGCGACTGGGCTCGCGCGAGGGAGGCGCAAGCGGTTTTTATTTTGGGCGGAGCAGGCGCGATTTGCGGCGCGCTCGGCTGGTGGTTCGACTCGCTACCCGTACATATGTACGCGGTTTATGATTTCTGGCACTCGAGTCCCAATTTTCTGCTGATCCGCGTCGGCGTGGTAATGCTGATCGTGCCGCTGGTCTACGCGTGGTGCCGATGGGGAGCGGCGCAATGGGGATTCAGCCCAATTATTAAGATGGGACAGGCGTCGCTGCTGGTTTACTGGGTGCACATCGAATTTGTTTATGGACGATTTTCGATTTTGACGAAGCGGGGAGAGAGCATCGCAATGGCTTCACTGGGACTGTTGATTATTTTTGTGGCGATGACGTTGTTGGCGACGGTGCGGATTTACACCAAAGGCCGAGGCGGCGAAATCCTCGCGCGATTGCGGCAAACGTTGCGGCCGGCGTCGGAGGGTAGTTGATAGTTGACAGTTGACAGTTGAGAGTCGAGAGGCCGAGCGCGTGAACGCCGTTGCTATAAGAAACACCGCAGAGACGCAGAGAGCGCCCAAAAAAATGCGAAAACACGGAACAAGAAGTGGCGCGTTACCTTTTTGGATTCGGAGTGGCGCTTGAGGATTGTGGGGCGTGGCTGTTTGGGGAATCGGGGATTTGGAAAATCATTTCGCCGGGGCGGGCGAGGCCCATGCGGTCGCGCGCGATTTTTTCGATGGCTGCAGGATCTGTTTTAAGACCGTGGATGCGCTGCTGTAGTTCCTGGTTTTCCTGGTCGAGCTGCTGGATTTGCGCCTGGACGGCTTGAATCTGAATTTTTGAGCGATGCATGGCGACGAGGCCGTGCGTGCCGAAAACGTCCTGAAGCAGCAGCAAGAAAAACGCGAGCGCAAAGAAGTAGCGCGCGTTGCGACGAAAGAAAGACTGCGATTCGTCGTCAATTTGCTCCCCATTATCGGCGCCACTATTCTTGTTCAGGCCGTGACCCATCTTCAGGTCGTGATCCACTTGCGCGCCTCCTCGGCGATTTCCTTCGACCTCTCGGGCGTTTCCGCTTCGGCATAAACACGAACAAGCGGCTCGGTGCCCGACGGGCGCATGAGAACCCAGGACTCGTCGTCGAAAATCAGTTGCAGTCCATCGATGCGATCCGTGCGCTTCACGTTCTTGCCCGCAAATTCGGACGGAGCTTTCCTGAACTTCGCCGCCAGCCCCTTGATCACCTCGGGCGAGAGGTGAAGATTCACGCGAACGGGCCAGTAAGCGCGGCCGACGCGACGAAATAAATCCTTCAACTGCTCATCGAGCGATGCCCGGCGCGCCGCGATCATCTCCGCGACAAGCAGGCACGCCAGAATTCCATCTTTCTCCGGAACGTGGCCGCGAATCGTCATGCCCGCGCTTTCTTCGCCGCCGAGCGCAATCTTATCCTGTTCGAGATACGGACCAATATACTTAAATCCGACCGGTGTTTCGAAAACAGGCACATGGTGGTGCTTCGCGATCGCGTCGAGAAGATGGGTGGTGGCGACGCTGCGCGCCACGCCGAGTTTCCATCCGCGCGACTGGATGAGGTAATCAAAGACGAGCGCGAGAATGTGATTCGGCGAGATGAAGCTGCCGTCGCGATCGAGAATGCCGAAGCGGTCCGCGTCGCCGTCCGTGGCGAGGCCCGCGCTGGCTTTTGTTTCCTGGAGCGCTTTGACGAGAGGCTTGAGATTCTCCTCGGAGGGGTCGGGGCCGGAGCCGTCGAAAAGAACGTCGCGCTCGGTGCGAATCGCGTGTACTTGAATGTCACGCTGCGCGAGAAGAACGTCGAGCCACCCGGCGCCGCAGCCGTGCAAGGCGTCGTATGCGAAGGAGAATTTCGAGGAGGCGATGACATCGAAACGCACAAGCTCGTTGAGACGTTGGAAATATGGCTCGCGCAAGTCGACCATTTCGAATTTCGGCTGTTCTGTTTGTTCCGAAGTTTTCGGAGCGCGCTTGATTAATTTGGCGACGCGCGCTTCGATATCTTTCGTGACTTCTGGGAGCGCGGGCGCGCCGTCGGGGCCGGAAAATTTTAGGCCGTTGTAGGCGGCGGGATTGTGGCTGGCCGTGATGTTGATTGCGCCTTGAATTTTGCGGCGGCGAATTTCAAAAGCAATCGCGGGCGTGGGAGTTTTGCCGCAGAAGAGAATCGGGCAGCCGTCGTTGACCAATACGGTGGCAGCGGTGCGGGCAAATTCCGGAGAGAGGAAGCGCGTATCATGGCCGACGAGCAGCGTGGGATTCTTCGAGAGGCTGCGAACATGCGCGGCGATGGCGGCGGATGCGATGCGGACGCCGTCGAAGGTGAAATCGTCGGCGATGATGCCGCGCCAACCGGATGTGCCGAAATGGATGGGGTTGCTCGTCATGCGAGCAACATTGTATCTTGCCGCGCGAGAATCGAACATTGGGAAAACCGTGTAGAACAGGAAATAATTATGGGCAGATTTGGCAACTTGTTGAACGTTGTCATTCCGACGAGCAACGGCGAGGAGGAATCTGCATTTTCCTTTGGAGTTTTGTAAACTGCGGTCCGTCGCGGCAGCAGAGATGGCAACCAAGAGCACTCTTTCAACAAACGGTTAGAAGGGGCACAGCATGACGGACAAGATCGTCGTGATGGTGACGTGCGGGTCGCAAGCGGAGGCGAAGAAAATTGCGCGCGCGGTGGTGGAGGCGCGGCTGGCCGCGTGCGCAAATGTGATGGGCAGTCCGGTGCAGTCGATTTACCGGTGGAAAGGGCAGCTCGAAACCGCGAAAGAAGTGTTACTGCTGCTGAAGAGCACGCGCAAAAGATTTTCGGCGCTGGAACGCGAGATTCGGCGGCTGCACAGTTATGACACCCCAGAGATTATCGCGGTGGCGATTGTGGAGGGATCGAAGGGTTACCTGCAATGGATCGAAGAATCGGTTCAGGCAATCGGGAGAGGTGAGAAGAAGTAATGAGATGCTTGTCCACCGAGCCCCGGCGAGTTTGATAACGTACGGGCCGCAGATCATTATCGGCCGAGGCGATAGACCACTGCGAGCAAGGTCTCGACTGGTACAGGCGTGTTGTGGCAGGTCTCCGGGGCGAACTCCCACCGCTCAACGGCCGTGAGGGCGGACTTGGCAAGACCAATGTCGGGTGCGCTGAGAACTTTGAGATTGTGCAGTCGCCCATCCGTGTCAATCACAACATAAATGAGAACTGCGCCGTCCGTGCGGGCGAGTTTTTCACTCACTGGGTAAACAGGGAGGATTGAGTGACGAGGTTTGGGCAGGGTGTCCGGATCATCGCAGGAAGGCCAAGTCGTTGCGCTTGGGGCGGGCTGAAAATCTGTTGGGTCTGTGCTTCCCAAAGGCGATATCGAATCCACGATAAACGTGACGGGCAGGGCAGGGTCTTCGTTGATACGAATGTTCCCCGGAAAGAGCTTTCCAAAGAAGGGAGTAAATTCTGACAATTCGAAGAGTTCATTGTTGACAGGCCCCTCACTCACAAGCATTCCTTTGCCAGGATCAAAGCAATAATCCGGAGTGTAGAGATTCTCCTTCGATTTCAGCGTGACGCAGTCGGACTTGGCTTTTTTGATTTTCCCTTGATACAGTTTCACGCCCTTAAGATCGTTCATGGCCTCTGGCCTAGCCCAAATATGGAGATCCTTGATGAAGTTCATCGCTTGGTCCAATTCCGCAACAGGCTGAACTTCTTGGGAAGTGGTACGTGACTGCCAGTATAGGTTCTTCCCGCCGACGCGGACACGAGTGTAATCCGAGAAATGAATCTCCTCCCGCCACTTTTCGGGCGAGGCCCACTTCAGAAGGTACGCGCCCGTAACATCCTTGCGGCCCCTCTGACGGGCGTTAATCGTGCCGCGCAGCTCAAATGGTGGCGAGCCTGGGGCGCGCAAGTCACTAACAGCGAGCGCCTTTGCAAACAACGCTGTCGCTTGGGCACGCGCCGCCACGTCTTTGGCGGACTGGCTGCGGGCTGAAGGCGCGAAAGGCCAAGCGAGAACCGATAGCGCCGCCAGTACAGAAGAAGTGAATTTGCCGACGCGGTGCGCTCTGGGAATGTCGCGCATTAGATCTTGGAGAGCGCGTGGTCGAGGTCGGTGATGAGGTCTTCAACGTCTTCGATGCCGACGGAGAGGCGGACCAACCCGTCGGCGATGCCGATTTGCTTGCGAACGTCGGCAGGAATGGAGGCGTGAGTCATGGACGCGGGATGCGAGATGAGGGTTTCGACGCCGCCGAGGCTCTCGGCGAGCGAGCAGAGCTTCACGTGATTGAGCAAGTTGCGTGCCGATTCGAGGCTGCCCACGTCGAAAGAGAGCATGGCACCGAAGCCGCGCTGCTGTTTTTTGGCAATCGCGTGCTGCGGATGGGAAGGAAGTCCAGGATAGATGACGCGCTGGACTTTGGGATGCGATTCGAGGAATTTGGCCATGGCCATGCCGTTGGCGTTGTGGCGATCCATGCGCACGGCTAACGTCTTGATTCCGCGAGAGACGAGGAAGCAGTCCATGGGAGCGAGTCCGGCGCCGGCGGAGCGTTGGAGGAAGTAGATTTTTTCGGCGTCTTCCTTGCGCGACAGGATCGCCGCGCCGGCGATGCAGTCGCTGTGGCCGTTGAGGTACTTGGTCATGGAATGAACGACGATGTGAGCGCCGAGAGCGAGAGGCTGTTGGAGATAAGGGCTGAGGAAGGTGTTGTCCACTACCATTGTAAGATTCTTGTCGCGAGCGAGCGTGGCGACGGCGGCGAGGTCGGTGACGATCATCGTGGGATTCGTGGGCGTCTCGACGTAAATCATTTTGGTTGAGGGGCGCAGCGCATTTTGGACCTGTTCCAGACAAGAGGTGTCAATAAAACTGAATTCCATGCCGAGTTGAACGAGGAATTGGGTGGTTAGGCGGTAGACTCCGCCATAAACGGCGCGGGAAAGAATGGCGTGGTCGCCCGGGCGGAGCAATCGAAAGACCGAATCGATGGCCGCCATACCGGAAGTGAAGACGTAAGCGGCGATTCCGCCTTCGAGCTTGGCGACGGTGCGTTCGAGGGCTTTGCGATTGGGGTGATTCGTGCGCGCGTAATCGTAACCTTTGTCTTTGCCGAGGGCTTCCTGGACGTACGTGGAGGTTTGATAGATGGGAGCGACGATGGAGCCGGTGGAGGGGTCGGGTTCCTGGCCCACGTGAATCGCGTCGGTGGAAAATCCCATCGTGAATCCTCCTGATAGCGCCGGGCTAAACCGGCAGGTTGTTGTGAATGAAAGAGTCATACGGTAAAGGTCTAACGAACCATACCGACCTTGAGTCATGTGCGGTTGGCCGTGAGGCCAACCTTGAAGCGT
>Ga0307373_10001128_pt1 | contig 50347 bp, 47 predicted proteins | sample OX2MG_FD_202534 | JGI IMG/M metagenome (GOLD analysis project Ga0307373, IMG submission 202534) | Soil microbial communities from Risofladan, Vaasa, Finland - OX-2 | ecosystem: Environmental > Terrestrial > Soil > Coastal area > Acid sulfate soil | place: Finland: Risofladan, Vaasa | collected...
TCGAGGATCTCGTCGAGGTGTTCGAGGCCGACCGAGAGGTGCCCGGCGTCGGGGACGAGGTGGGCGGCCGCCCCCGGCACCGTCTCGGCGAGCCAGCGGCCGTGCGCGAGCGGGACCATCAGGTCGCTCTCGCCGTGCCACAGCGAGACCGGGACCGCCAGCTCGTCGGTCTCGAAGCCCCACGGCTTCACGAAGGCGAGGTCGTCCTCGAGCCAACCTTCGATGCCGTTGCGGAGCCCCTCGTGGAAGCCCGCCGCGAGGTCCTCGCTGAACGCGCCGGCGAGGACGCGGCGATCCGCCGGGGGGAGGAGGCTCGACAACGCCGCGACGATGCCCTCGGGGGTGATCTGGCCGAGCGCCCATCCCCACCTGTCGAGCAGGGCCCGCAGCGGGGCTTCGCCTTCGAGCGCCGCCCCGAACTCGGTGAGGTTGTCCTCGCCCATCCCGGCCAACCAGTCGAGGCCTGCTGCGGCGTGCGGGGCGACGCCGCCGATGACGAGGGCGGCGGCGGTCCCGGGAAGACGCGCCGCGCAGGCGAACGCGTGCGGGCCGCCCCCCGACCACCCGGCGACGAGGCAGCGCGTTGCGCCGAGCGCCTCGAGGAGCGCGGCGGTGTCAGCGACGACGTCGACGACGGCACGACCAGGAAGGGGCGTCGAGGCCCCGTAACCGGGGCGCGCGGGCGTGACAAAGCGCAGGCCGCGGGCGTGCGCCGCCGCCTCGAGCGCGCGGTAGGGGGGAGCGCCGCCCGGGGTGCCGTGGTGGAAGACGAGCGGCAGCCCCGCGGTGGGGCCGCTCACCCGGTACTCGAGCTGCCGCCCGTCGGGGAGCGCGAGCTCCCTGTTCATCGCGCCCGCTCGGAGCGGCCGCGGGCCCTCAGCGGCCGCGGCGCAGTCGCCAACGCTTCAGCAGGCGCATGAGCTTGCGGAGGATGAACATCACGCCACCACCCTACGAGGAGCGCCCGCCCGCCGCCGCCCGCCTCAGACGTCCTTGGTGTACAGCTCCTCGGGCATCGTCGAGCTGAGCCCCGACTTCGCGAGGCCCGCCTCGAAGGTCTCGCGCACGTAGGGGTCCTCCTCGGCGAAGCCGATCGCGTGGCCGCCGAGGCTGATGTTGCTGTTCACTCCGGCGCCGGACTCGGTGAAGCCGCGGTAGTTCTCCGGAAGTGGCCCGCCCCACATGTTGAAGACACGGAAGGGGTCGGCGGAGACGGCGAAGTGCTGGTGGAACCAGTCCCCGCCCCCGGGCGCCGCCGAGACGAGGCCGCCCGGGCCGTAGTCGATGCGGTTCACCTGGTCGCCGTGGCCGTCCTTCCACGGCGTGAGGCCGAGGTGGCGGGGCCAGTTGAAGGTGTAGCCCTCTCCGCGCAGGCAGACGAGCACGGCGTGCGCGGTGTGGTAGTGGGCGCGCGAGTAGCGCCCCGGCGGGTACTGGGCGATGAAGGTGCCGATCGCCTCGTCCCGGAAGCCCTGCCAGGCCGGCTGCACCCGCCGGAAGCCGGGGGTGCGCTGGTTGTCGAGGGGCAGCTCGGAGTTGATGATGTCGGGGTAGAAGTTCGTGCGCGCCTGCGCGCGCTTGGTGGTCGGGATCGCGTAGATCTGGTCGTCGTACTTGTAGAAGTCGCCCTCCTCCCGGTAGTGCTCGGGGAAGGCGAAGTCGTTGTCGAAGATGAAGTCGGTGTTCCCGAAGATGTTGAAGATCCCCGGGGCGTTCGTCGCGGCGATGATCACGACCCGCTCGTTGGTGGCGTTGACGAGGCGGTGGTGGACGTTCGGCGGGAGGTAGAAGAGCGAGCCCGGCTGCCACTCGACGAGCTGCTTGTGGTCCTCGCGGATCCACGTCTCGGTCGTGCCGCGCCCCTCGAGGACGAGGTAGAAGGCGTGGTAGAGGTGCCGCTCGGGATTGAGGACACCGCCGCCGGGGATCTCGAGGACGAACATCGACTTGATCCCGTCGAGGCCGGAGAGCTCCATGTAGGCGCCCCTCCCGCCGAGGCGGTCCCACGCCCCGAGCTCGAGGTCGCGGACGTCGCGGAAGCCGATCCCGCGGTGCACCGGGATGTTCTCCGAGACGAGGAACTTCTCGAAGTTGGAGAGCTGTGCCTTGCCCTTCTGCAGTCCGGCGCGCTCACTCTCGCTCGCAGGCTCCTGGAACAGCTCGGTCGTCACGGCCCACCCCCTCGTGACGGCGGCCGCCCGGCCACCGTGCTCACCCCCTCTTAGCACCGCGACGGCGTGCCGTGCACCGCCGGAGGCCGCGTGACGGCTCCTTAGCATGTGGGGCCAACGAGCGATGGGAGCCCCGTGACCCGATCCGATCCACTCACCCTGATGGCCGTGCACGCCCACCCCGACGACGAGGCCTCCTCGACCGGCGGGGTCCTCGCCCGCTGTGCGGCGGAGGGGATCCGCACGGTCCTCGTGACCTGCACCAGGGGTGAGTTCGGCGACGGCCCCGGCGGGGTGAAGCCGGGGGAGGAGGGCCACGACGAGGCGGCGGTGGTGGCGCTGCGCGCGCGGGAGCTCGCTGAGAGCTGCCGGATCCTCGGGGTCACCGTGGCGGAGCAGCTCGGCTACCACGACTCGGGGATGATGGGCTGGCCGCAGAACGAGGCTCCCGGCGTCTTCTGGCAGATGTCGGTGGACGAGGCCGCCGCGCCGCTCGCCGCGCTGCTCGCGCGCTACCGGCCGCAGGTGGTCGTCACCTACGACGACAACGGCTTTTACGGCCACCCTGACCACATCCAGGCGCACCGCATCACCCGCACGGCGATCGCGCTCACCGGGGACGTCGTCGAGAAGCTCTACTACCCGGCGATCCCCTACTCCGTCCTCGGCCGCTTCGCCGAAGCGCTGCAGGAGGCGGGGATCGAGATGCCCGAGCAGGAGGAGCGCGAGGAGGGGGTCCCGCCGGACTTCGGCGTCCCCGATGAGCGCATCGCCGCTACCGTCGACTGCTCGGACTTCGCCGACGCGAAGTTCCGCGCCCTCGCGGCGCACGGGAGCCAGACCGACAGCTCCTTCTTCCTCCGCCTGAAGCGGGAGACCTTCGACTCGATGTTCGGCACCGAGCGCTACGTCCGTGAGTTCGACCGCACAGGGAGCACCGTCCCCGAGGACGACCTCTTCGCCGGGCTGCGCTGAGCACGCGGAATCGGGCCCTGCGGGGCCCGGCTGTACGGTGGTCCATGCGCGACGCACCTCCCGCCGCGCCGCCTGGCGCGCTCGTCGGCACTCCCTCGCAGCCCCCGCAGGCGGCACCGAGGCACCGGATCAGCGTGCAGCAGGCGACCGCGATGGCCTACGTCACCTCGATGTTCATGAGCGCGATGGACAACCACATCGTGAACGTCGCGCTGCCCACCCTCTCGCGAGAGTTCGCTGCGCCCCTCTCCTCGGTGCAGTGGACGGTGATCGCCTACGTCCTCAGCCTCGCGGTGTGGATCCCCGCCTCGGGTTGGATCGGCGACCGCATCGGGACCAAGCGCTGCTTCCTCGTCGCCCTCTCGCTGTTCACCGTGGCCTCCGCCCTCTGCGGCCAGGCGCGCAACCTCCCCGAGCTGATCGCTTTCCGCGCGCTGCAGGGTGCCGGCGGCGGGATGCTCGTCCCGGTCGCGACGTCGATGGTCTGGCGGGCCTACCCCCCGGCCCAGCGCGCCCGCCTCGCGCGGCTGATGATCATGCCGATCCTCGTCGCGCCGGCCGCCGCACCCGTCCTCGGCGGCCTGCTCATCCAGGACCTCTCCTGGCGCTGGGCCTTCTACGTGAACATCCCCTTCGGGGTCGTGGCGGTCGCCGCCTCCGCCCGCTACCTCGCCGAGCACCGTGAGACACCGCACGGCCGCTTCGACCTCCTCGGCTTCCTCCTCTCCGGCGGGGGGCTCAGCCTGCTGCTGTACGCGATCTCCGAGGGCTCGCTCGTCGGCTGGGGCGCTCCGAGGGTGCTCCTCACTGGCGCGCTCGCGCTCGGCGCGCTCGCGCTCTTCACCCGCCTCGAGCTGCGCCGCGCCGAGAGCCCGCTCCTCCGGCTGCGCCTGTTGCACAACCGCCTCTTCCGGGCGACCAACCTCGTGACGGGGCTCTCCACGGCCTCGTTCCTCGGCATCTTGTACCTGACGCCGATCTTCCTCCAGGAGGCCCGCCACCAGAGCGCGCTGAGCTCGGGGCTGACGACCTTCGTCGAGGCGATCGGCGTCGTCTGCGCCACCCAGACCGTCGGCCGCCTCTACGGCCGGATCGGTCCCCGGCGGATGAGCGCGGCGGGGATGCTCGCGCTCATGCTGCTCATCCTGGCGCTCGTCGCCGTCGGCCCGGGGACCAACATCTGGGAGGTGCGGGGGATCATGTTCCTCGCCGGCGCCGCCAACTCGACGGCCTTCCTGCCGATGCAGACGGCGATGTTCACGACGATCGCGGCGGCCGACACCGGCCACGCCTCGGCGATTTTCTCCGCCCAGCGCCAGACGATGCTCGCGCTCGGGGTCGCGATCCTCTCGACGGTGGTGGCGAGCGTCGGCGGTGAGAGCTACCCCGCCTTCCACGCCGCCTACGTCGCCGCCGCGGCGATCGCCCTCCTCGGCGCGCTCGCCGCGTTCACCCTCGTGAACGACCACGAGGCGCGGGCGACGATGGTGCGCGGCCCGCGGGTCCCCACCGCCGCGGAGTAGGGCTCAGGCCGAGACGCGCTCGCGCAGGGCCGCCGCGGAGAGCCAGCGGGCGAGCTCCTCGACGGGCATCGGGCGACCGAGGAGGAAGCCCTGCGCGGTGTTGCACCCCGAGTCGCGAAGGGCGCGCAGCACCTCGCCGCTCTCCACGCCCTCGCCGACGACCTCGAGGGCGAGGTTGTGGCCGAGGTCGACGATCGAGCGGACGATGGCGGCGTGCGAGGGGCAGCTCAGCATGTCGGTGACGAAGCCCTGGTCGATCTTCAGCTCGCGGACCGGCAGCGAGGAGAGGTAACCGAGGGAGGTCTGGCCCTTGCCGAAGTCGTCGAGGCTGACCTTCACCCCCTCGCGGTCAAGGGCGTGCAGCACCGCGGCGGCGCGCAGCGGGTCGGTGAGCAGCGCGGTCTCGGTGATCTCGACGGTGAGGCGGTGGCTCTCGACCCCCGCGAGCTCGAGGGCGTCGACGACGCGCTCGGCGAAGTCGTCGCAGGCGAGGTTCCGCGCCGAGACGTTGACGGCGAGGCTGAGGTGCGAGCCGGCGGGCCCGAGGTCGCTGAGCTCGTTGAGCGCGGTCGAGAGCACCCAGTCGGTGAGGCGGTCCATGAGGTCGGTCTGCTCGGCGAGGGGGAGGAAGCGGTCGGGGTAGAGGAGGCCGAGGACCGGGTGGTTCCAGCGGACGAGCGCCTCTACCGAGCCGGTGCTCCCGTCGGAGAGGGTCATCTTCGGCTGGTAGTGCAGCGTCAGCTGGCCGGCGTCGATCGCGTGGCGCAACTCGGCGATCAGGCTGAGGCGGGCGGGGTCGTAGTGGTTCTGCTCGTCGTGGTAGGCGACGACCTCCGCGTGGCTCGCCTTGGCGACGTACATCGCGATGTCCGCCCGCTGCAGGAGCTCGTCGACGTCGACGCCGTCGGCGGGCGAGACGACGTAGCCCACGCTGGCCTCGATCGACAGCGGCAGGCCGTCGAGCTCGAACTCGCGCTCGATCACGGCGCGCATCTGGGTGAGCACCGCCTCGGGCTCCTCGATGCCGTCAAGGATGACGCCGAACTCGTCGCCGCCGAGGCGCGCCACGACGTCCTGGGGGCGGACGAAGGCGGCGAGGCGACGCGCCAACTCGACGAGGACGCGGTCGCCGTTGTGGTGGCCGAGGGTGTCGTTCACGTCCTTGAAGCGGTCGAGGTCGATCACCGCGATCGCCGCCTCGCGGTCGTGGCGGCGGGCGCGGCCGACGGCGAGCTCGGCCTTGCGGTGGAAGCGCGCCCGGTTCGGGAGGCCGGTGAGCGGGTCGTGCTCCGCCTGGTGGCGGTTGAGGCGGACCTGCTGGCGGAGGCGCCGGCTCACCGAGAGGGAGAGGAGGAAGAGCACGAGGTAGAGGGCGCCGAGGCCGAAGACGAGGTCGCCGTAGAGGCTGTGCAGCCCCGAGGCGACGTCGGCGGCGATCGGCGCGTAGGGGAGGACGATGCGGAGCATGCCGATCGGCTTGCTCGCGCTGCCGGAGAGGGGGACGTCGACCTCGACGGTCTCGGGGTTGGCCGCCGACGCCGGAGCCGCGCGCAGCGGATGCAGGGTGGCGGCCACCGCGCCCCAGCTCGCTTCGCTGGCGGCACCGCCGAGCGGGGGCAGGACCCGCGGCGAGCCGGCGCTCGCGAAGACCGCCCTGCCGTTCAGGGCGAGCAGCTGGACCTGCAGCACCTCGTGCTTGTCGACCGCGCCGTCGACGGTGCGGACGAGTGCCGCGTGCGTCGCCGCGGAGAGGCCGTCGGCGAGGGGGCGGTTCCCGAGGAAGGGGTCGACCGCGGTCCAGGCGACGAAGAGGCCCTCCGAGCGCCCTTCGGCGAGGCCGCGCTGGGTGGCCACCGAGCGGTAGCTCGCGGCGAGGACGAGGCCGAGCAACAGGACGGGGAGGAGGCTGACGAGGCCGTAGGTCGCGAAGAGCCGGAACAGCGGCCGTCGGCGGGTCGAGAGCGAAGGCATGAGGGGATAACGGCCGCCCGCCGCCGATCTGTGAATCGACCGCGGCCGACTCCCTATCGGACGACGGCCCCGATCCCGTTCAGCTCCTCGAAGGTGGGGGTCGGCAGCCCCTCATGCCAGGTGGGGTCGGTGAGCTCGACGACGTTGCCGGAGGGGTCGAGGACGTAGACCTCGCGTCCGAGGAACACGCCGCGCGCGCGGTAGACGATCGGCCCATGGAGCGGGATGCCCCGCTCGTGGATCTCCCCGATCGCCTCCTCCCAGACCTCGGGCGACACGGTGAAGGCGTAGTGCACCCCCGCCTCGCGGACCGCGGGGTCCGTCGGCTGCCCGCACTCCCACACGATGAAGTCGCTGTCACCGACCCGGTAGACAGCGGCCCTTCCGTTGCCCAGCCGCCCCCGGTACTCGAGGCCGAGGAAGCCCCCGTAGAAGGCCTCGCTCTCCTCGAGGTCGGCGACCGGGATCGACCAGTGGGTGAGGCGTTGCGCGCTGATCATCATCCCCTCCAGATGCCGGCGGACCCGCTGGCCGCGACGCTACCCGGATGCGGCGGCGGGAAGCGGGGCGCGCTGCGGGAGTCACGTGCCACAGTGGGCCGGTGAGCGACTACTCCGCGGGGCGGACTGAAGCGCGCCGCCGCGTCTTCGAGGCTTCCGCCGAGACCTACCACCGGGCGCGCCCCGACTACCCCGAGGAGCTCTTCGAGGACCTCGAGCGCATCGCGGGCCTGCACCGTGGCTCGGTGGTCATCGAGGTGGGCTCCGGCACGGGGCTGTGCACCCAGCACCTCGCGGCGCGTGGCTACGCGCTCCGCTGCATCGAGCCGGCCGAGGCGATGGCCGCCGTCGCGAAGGCGCACATCGGTGACGCCTTCGAGCACGTCGCCGAGCGCTTCGAGGACTTCCAGGCGCCGGCGGGCTCGGTCGACCTGGTGATCGCCGCCACCTCCTGGCTGTGGGTCGACCCGGCCGTCGGCTTCGCGCACGCGGCCGAGCTCCTCGCCCCCGACGGCCACTTCGCGCACGCCTGGCAGACGCTCGTCGATCTCGGCCCGGAGGGCTTCGAGGAGGCGCTCGCCGCCATCTACGCCGAGGAGGCGCCCGAGCTCGGCGGGACCTTCAACTCCCAGCGCACCGTGGCCGACGGCTGGGCCGAGAAGATCGGCCAGTGCGGGCTGTTCAGCGAGCCCGAGATCCACGAGTACCGCTACCAGCGCGACTTCGACGGTGAGGGCTTCGTCGCCTCGGCCTCGACCTACGGGATGCACGCCGGCATCGACCCCGAGCGGCGCGAGCGCCTCGACGCCCGCGTCGTCGCGCTCGTCGACGACCGCTTCGGGGGCGCCGTGACCCGCTTCGAGCGCTCGCTCTTGTTCGTCTCCTCCCCGCTGTAGCCGCGCCCGGCGCCGTGGGGGGAGCGCCGGCGGGGGTGGAGGCCCTCAGCCACCGCCAGATCCGGGTCATCTACTTCGGGCTGATGCTCGGGGTGCTCGTCTCCTCGCTCGACCAGACGATCGTCGCCACCGCGCTGCCGACGATCGTCGGTGACCTCGGGGGCCTCAACCACCTCTCCTGGGTGATCACCGCCTACCTGTTGGCGGCGACGGCGACGACCCCCCTCTACGGCAAGCTCGGGGACCTCTTCGGTCGCAAGGTCGTCTTCCAGGCGGCGATCGTGATCTTCCTCCTCGGCTCCGCGCTGAGCGGCTTCTCGCACACGATGGTCGAGCTGATCATCTTCCGCGGCGTGCAGGGGATCGGCGCCGGCGGCATCTTCCCGCTCGTGATGGCGATCATCGGCGACGTCCTGTCGCCACGCGAGCGCGGCAAGTACCAGGGCTATATGAACGCCGTCTTCACCTTCTCGGCGATCTCCGGCCCGGCGGTCGGGGGCCTGCTCACCGAGCACCTCTCCTGGCGGTGGTGCTTCTACGTCAACCTGCCGATCGGCGCGGTGGCACTCGCCGTGACGACGGTCGTCCTCCACCTCCCGCCGACGGTCAGCTCACGGCGCATCGACTACCTCGGAACGTTGCTCCTCTCCGGCGCGGTGCTCTCGGTGCTGTTCGTGAGCGTCTGGGGTGGCGGCGCCTACGCCTGGTCCTCGCCGCAGATCATCGGCCTGCTCGTCCTCGGGGCGGTGCTCGTCGTCTCCTTCACCGCCTACGAGGCGCGTGCCCCCGAGCCGTTGCTGCCGCTGCAGCTCTTTTCCAACGCGACCTTCCGGATCGTGAACTCCGTCGGCTTCCTCGCCTTCGTCGCGCTCTTCGGGACGACCGCCTACCTGCCGCTGTTCCTGCAGCTCGTGACGGGGATCGCACCCACCCTTTCGGGTCTGTTGATCATGCCGAACTCGCTCAGCGTGACGATCGTGAGCGTCGTCGTCGGGCGCCACGTCGCGAAGAGCGGACGCTACAAGCGCTGGCCGGTGACGGGCTCGTTCCTCGTGCCGCTCGCGATCTTCGGCCTCTCGACCCTCACTCCCTCCTCGTCACGCCTCGAGATCGCGGCGCTGATGGTCCTGCTCGGGACGGGGATGGGGATGATCCTCACGGTGATCGTCGTCGCACTCCAAAACGACGTGCAGCGCGCCGACATGGGAACAGCGACCGCCTCGTACATGTTCTTCCGCAACGTGGGCAGCGCCTTCGGGGTCGCCCTCTACGGGACGGTGATGAATGCTCGCCTCCGCTACTGGGTGCCACGCCTCGTCCCCCATGCGGCGCGCTCGCACATCTCGGCCGCGAGCCTCGCCTTCAGCCCCGCCAAGGTGCGCACCCTCCCCGGGCCGCTCCGCCTCGCGGTCGTCGACTCCTTCGCCCGCTCACTGCACGTCGTCTTCCTCTTCGCGGCGCCCGTTGCCGCGCTCTCGATCCCGCTCTTGCTGTTCCTTCGCGAGCACCCGCTGCGCACCGGCGCCTACGTGACCAATGTGCTTGCCGAGGAGGCCGAGGCCTCGGCGGCGTTGGTGGGCGCCGCGACGGACGGCTAAACGAGCGCCTCGAAGGAGAAGACCCCGCCCGGCAGCTCGACGGCGCGGTAGCGGCCGACGATCGCGCGGTGGAAGTCGCGGGCGTGGTCGCGCCCCGGGTCAGCGAGGAGGACGTGTGTCGCCAATTGGGGGAGGAGCGCGAGGAGCCAGGCGACGTTGCGCGCCTCGTAGAGGACGTCGGCGGCGATCACGAGGTCGAACGGGGCGCGGGCGATGAGCGCCGTGGGGGCGGCCCAGTCGACTCGGGCGACCTCGACGTTGAGCCCGTTGCGCGCCGCGTTACGCGCCAGTAGGCCAAGGGCCTCCTCGGCCCAGTCCGTCGCCAGCACCTCGGCGCCCCGTGCCGCGGCGACGAGGCTCGGGATGCCGATCCCGCAGCCGAGCTCGACGACGCGCTGGCCGTCGAGGTGCTCGGGGAGGCTGTCGGCGAGGCGCAGCGCCGAGGGCCAGACCTCGGCCCAGTAGGGGAGGAACTCGTTCTCGGCGAAGGCGTCCTCACTGACGAGCGCGGCGGGGTCGAGCGGCCGGAGGAGGTCGAGTTGCATGCCCCCGACCGTGACCTGGTCCTCGATGAGGTCGAGGACCTCATCGAGGCGTGTCCGGTCGTCCCTCAGCGCAGCGCGCGGGTCGTGCGAGTCGCGGCGGGCGCCGCGATCAGTGCTCGCCGGGTTCGCCTTCACCCACGCCGAACGCCGAGCCGGCGCCGTTCTGGCCGACCGACGCCAGCGGCTCGACGTAGTCCGGGAGCACGGGGAGCGGGATGTTCACGTCGTCGTGGTCGCGGTGTGCCCGGAGGATCTCGGCGTGGTAGGCCTCGGCCATCTCCCGGAACTCCTCGGTGTGGTACATCCGACCGTCGATGAGTGGCCCCTTGGTCCCGTTCACGATCGCCATCACGTCCTCCCCGGTGAGGGTCTTGTGGCGCTCGAGGGCGTGCGCGAGGGCGAGGATCTCGGTGCGGTTCGCCTCGATCAGCTTCGCCGTCCGCTGCAGCAGGTCCATCAACTTGCTCTCGATCCGCTCGCCGAGGCCACGCCCCTCGAGCAAGCCTCGCTCGTCGCGTCGCCGGTCGCGCACCGGTGCGCCGCCGATGCCGACCGACTGGGTGATGCCGTGGCTCGCCACGGTCTGGCCCATCCCCCAGTAGCCCTCCATGTAGGTGGCGATGATCGTCGCCGAGTTGAGGTCACCGGAGACGCCCGATGAGTTGTCGCCCTCGAAGAAGATCTTCTCGCCCGCGAGCGAGGCGAGCGAGACGATGACGTCGACCTCGTAGTCGCTGCGCCACTGGGTGAAGGTGTCCTCGGCGCGCACCGAGGAGACCATCCCGAGGTAGCTCCCGCCCTTCTCGATCGTCGCGATGTCGATCAGCATCGAGTGGCGCAGTCGCGTCGCGGCGAGCGCATGGCACGCCTCGTGGACGGCGACGGCATGCCGCTCGCGCTCCACGTACTCGACGTCCTCGGGGGGCCCGAGGTCCTTCAGCTGCTTGGCCCGCACGACGTCGGACCAGGTGATGACGTCGCGTCCCTCGCGGATCGAGTTGATCAGCGACTCGTTCACCAGGTCCTTGATCGAGGCGCCCGTGGCGTACGGGGTGATCGTGGCGAGGCGGTCGAGGTCGTCTGGCGTGAGGCTGTTGGCGACTTTGGAGAAGTAGCCCTCGTAGGTGCGGATTCGGCCGGCCTTGGAGGGGTAGCCAACCTTGTAGATGCGGTCGATCCGCCCCGGCCGGAGGAGCGCCTCGTCGAGGGAGTCCGGCATGTTCGTCGCCATCATGAACAGGATCCGGTACTTCGGCGCCGGCTTTTGCTGCATGCCGAGCGCCCGTCGAATGACCCGGTTGAAGAAGCCGCGGGGCTTCTTCAACCCCGACATCTGCGCGAGGAGCGGCTGCAGCACGCCCATGCCACCGCCACCCATCATCCCGCCGGCCATCACGCGGTTGACGAGGCGCCGCGGAGCCTCGTCCGCGTCGACGGTCCCGTGTTGCAGGTGCGCCTGCAGCAGGTCATTCGCGGACGGGGAGCTCAAATACGACATGCCGTTGCACATGCCGTGGTCGAAGGTGTCCGGCGCCGGGCTGAAACGTCCCGGGAAGAGGCCGCCCGGCGCGAGCGCCCCACGGTTGCCGAGGGAGTCCGCCTCGTCGAAGAAGACGACGACGCCGCCGTAGCGGAGCGCGAGCTTGCGCACCTTGCGGAACAGGGCGCGCACCTTGAGCGGTCCGACGCCGAAGAACATCGCCTGGAAGGCGGAGGGCTCGACGAAGACGAAGGGGTTGTGTGTCTCGCCGGCGACGGCCTCGGCGATGAGGGTCTTACCGGTTCCCGGGGGCCCCCACAGGAGGATCCCGCCAGGGACGTAGCCACCCCGCGCCTCGATCGACTCGGGGTCTCGGAGGTAGATGACGTTCTCTTTGACGCGGGCGAGGACCGAGTCCTGCCCCCAGACGTCGGAGAAGCGTGTCTTGATGTCGCCGGGGAAGTAAGTCTCGATCCCCCCCTTGGACATGAACCAGAAGATCGCGACGAACTGCATCACGCCGATCAACATGAAGAAGACAACCTGGACGATCAACGGCAGTGCCGTCACGAAGGCCGCCGGCACCTGGAACAGCGAAACGACCGGCGAGGTGTGGAAGAACCCCGCGAGGACGACTGCGAGGATCACGAGCCAGAAGAGCCACTTGACGGCGCGCCCGGCCCGGAAGCGCGTCCAGTCGCTCATGTGACCGGCGACGAAGCGGTTGATGCCCCCGAAGAGCGTGTTCGTGAAGAAGCGGTGCCACTTCGGGGAGTGCTCGGAGATCAGGTAGTGGAACTGGCGGAGGAGCTCGACGCCGGCGAGGACCTCGAGCCACAGCAGCGACGTGAGCTCGTGCGAGACGGCATCGCCGAAGGTCTCGATCGGGTTGTTGACCGTCGCCGCCCAGACGAGGACCCACCAGAGTCCCGCGAAGAGCAGGAAGATCTTCGCCCGGTCCCAGAAGCTCGCCCTCGGACGCACGGCGAGCTCGACGCGCGGCGCTGTCGAGGGATCGAGTGTGGGGAGGCTGCCGAGGTCGGTGCCCTCGGAGCCAGGCGGAGGCATTCCATTAACCATGGACGAGCTCCTTCACATTCCACGCATTCAAGATCTGGTTGATCGTCCCCTCGTTGGGCGCCCAGCAGCTCGCCCGGCAGCCGACCGCGACCGCGAACACCCAGTTCGTCTGGGCGTCGACCTCGACGATCTGCTCGAAGGTATCGGTGACGCCACCGCGATCGGCGATGTCGGTCGTCAGTCGGGAGCCGCGGATCCCCCCTGGCAGGGTGAACTCGCGATAGCTCAGCACATTGAAGGCCGTGGCGTTCGCCGAGAGGGGGTCGGTGCCGAGCACCTGTGACCGGAGAGAGGAGAGGGAGAAGCCGTCACGCTGGGTGCCGCTCAGCTGCGCGACGTAGGCGAGGCCCTGCGGGTGGTAGGCGGCGAGGTTGCTGTTGAGATTCGGCTTCGCGTGCTTGGCCGACGTGAAGCTCACGTACCAGTGGGTGCCCGCCTGGATCTGGTTGACCTGGGTCTGGGTGAGGGCGCCGTTCGCCGCCTTCGCGTCCGCGGAGAACGAGAAGCGGGTCCAGGAGGAGGGGAGCTTGAAGTAGACGACGGTGCGGTCGGAGGACGTCGTGTGCGACAGGTAGGTGTAACCCGAGCTGAGGCAACCGGAGAAGACGAGCGCCACGCCGACGAGCGCGGTGAGGGGGGCGAGGTGCCCGAGGCGTCTCCGGGCCGAGGAGGAGCGATCCGTGGAGATCACTGAAGTTCCCGCCGTCCTTCCGTTGCGGTGCGACCGTCGCTCGCGGGGAGGCCGACGGTGCTCTCACCAGTATGTACGGTCCATCGCGACCCCCTGGACGAGACCCCGCCCCCCGTGCGCCGGCGGTTCACGACGGCCGCCCGCTGCGCGCCGCGATGTCGTCGAGCGCTTTCAGGAGGTAGGGGCGAAAACGGCCGTAGTCCTCGCTCATCGGGAAGTGACCGAGGTCGGCCATCACCGCCGCCTCGGCACCGGGGATCGCCTCCGCGGTGGCGAGCGCCGCCTCGGGGGTGCAGACGTAGTCGTACTCGCCGCAAAGGATCCATAGCGGGCAGCGCGCCGTGTCGACCTCGCCTTCGTGGCCGCGCAGGTCCCAGTCCTCGCTCCAGGCCCAGGTGTCGCCGCGGTAGACGCCGGGGCCGCCCTGCGCGTAGATCCACCACACCTCGCGCCGGAGTGCCTCGGGGCTCTGCGGCGCCATCAGTCCATAGGTCCAGCTGGCGACGAATTCGGCGCCGTTCACGTCCGGCCGGATCGAGAGATCGCTGAAACGGCCGACGATCTTCGCTGCCGCCTCGACGGCGATCGCCCCCCCGATCTCCGCCGCGTGGTGCCAGGCGAGGTCGAGGACCGTCGCTCCCCCGACCGAGCAGCCGACGACGGTCGGACGCGTCAGCTCGAGCGCCTCGGCGAGCTGCAGGGTGCGGCGGGCGTATTCGCCGGTGGTGAGGCGGTACTCCCGCTCCCACCAGCGGCCCGGCGGGAGCGAGCGGCCGTGCCAGGGCAGGTCGAAGGCGACGACGCGGCGATGGCTGGTGATCTCCTCGTCGGCGAGGAGGTGCCGCCACTGGCGCGAGTCGGCGCCGGCGGTGTGCAGGCAGAGCAGGGCCGGCCCCTCGCCGCACTCCTCGTAGTAGACGCGCGCCTCGTCGTCGCCGGCACCCAGGTGGACGTAGCCGCCGCGTACCGCTTCGGTGTTGCTCACGGCGCGCCCGCCGTCGCCTCGGCGCGCGCGAGGCGCAGCACGCAGCTGAGGGCGCGGAGATGACGGGCAAGCACCGTCGCGTCGCCGGTGATCGAGAAGGTGTCGCCGCGGCGGTCCATGCCGACGACGTCGGCGTAACCCGGCGGCGGCTCCCTGCTCAAGAAGCGCTCCCAGTCCTCGTGCGAACCGGAGAAGGCGAGGTCGACGCCGTCCTCGCGGTCGGGGGCCACGCCGACGAGCTGGCCCTCGTGGAAGGTGATCACCTGGCGGTTGCCGTCGGACTCGAAACCGACGGCGAGGTCGAGGAAGCGCCCGCAGACCGCGAGCTCGGGGTCGGTCGCCATCCGGCGGCCGAGGCGGAGGAAGAAGGCAGCTCCGGGGAAGTCCTCGTCGTCCATCGCGAGCGGAGGCTACGCGGACGCGCTGTGAGCGGCCTGTGGCATTGATGAGAGTTCCGCCCGCCTGGTGTTGCCGCACGCGGGCGGCCGCGACAGTCTGTGACGTCCGAGGAGGGCGCCGATGACGACCGAACCGAGCACGAGCACCGGGACCGGGACCCTCGTCAAGCCCGCGGTCGGTGAGCCCGAGCTGGACGGCGGCCACGAGCGGATGAGCCACATCGTCCTCGAGGGCTTCCGCCTCGAGGAGGGCGACTACGTCGCCGCCGGGCCGAGCGTCGTCGAGGGGATCGTCAACGGCACCGCGGTGAAGGCGCTGTGCGGCAAGGTCTGGATCCCCCGCAACGACCCCTCGCGCTATCCGCTGTGCCCGACCTGCAAGGAGATCGCCGCGTCGAAGGGTTGGAAGGTCCCGGGCGGCTGACGCTCAGCTCCCGAGACGGTCGAGGCCGAGCAGCGCGGCACCGATGAGCGCCGCCTCCTCCCCGAGGGTGGCGAGCACGAGGTCGCTGCCGTCGCGCTGGTAGGCCGGGCGGGTCTCGGCGACGTAGGCGCGGCGGATCGGCTCGAGCAGCACGTCGGCGGCCTGCATCAGGCCGCCACCGAGGACGATGCGCGACGGGTCGAGGTACTCGACGACGTTGGCGAGGCCGAGCGCGACACCGCGGGCGAACTCCTCGATGATCGTCGCCGCGATCGCGTCGCCCTCGCGTGCCGCGCCGACCACGTCCTCGGCGCGCAGCGCGCCGTCGCGGCCGCTCCCGTCGCGGCCCGCGGCGAACGCCGCGTTCGCCGCCGCCAGCGCGGCGAGCGCGGGACCCGACGCGTAACGCTCCCAGCAGCCCCGCCGGCCGCAGGAGCACTCGATGCCGCCGGCGGCGACGACGGCGTGACCGAGCTCGCCGGCGTAGCCGTGGCCGCCGCGCAGCACGCGCCCGTCACTCACGATGCCGGCGCCGATCCCCGTCCCGATCGAGATGACGACCACGTCCCCCGCCCCCGCGGCGCCACCCACCTTCGCCTCCGCGTAGGCCGCGCAGGTGGCGTCGTTGTCGTAGGCGGGGCCGCCGTCGACACTCCCTCCGCGCTCGGAGAGCGTCGCTGAGAGCGGCTCCCCGAAGCGGGGGCCGAGCGCGATGTCGACGTCGGCGGCACCGAGGTTTGGCGCCGCCCGCAGCACCCCCTCCGGGGTGACGAGTCCGGGGAGGGCGAGGCCGAGGCCCGCGCAGTCAGCGGCGCGCCCACCGAGGGACGAGAGGAGCGAGTCGACCGCGCCCTGCAGCACGCCGGCGAGGTCCTCGGCCCGCGCGGGCGAGGAAACCCGCGCCACCTCGAGGACGGCGCCGTCGGAGGTGACGGCGCCGGCGAGGATCTTCGTCGCGCCGACGTCGATGCCCACGCCGACCGTCCCCGCCGGGGCGCTCACCCCGGTCTTTCCCCGCGCACCACCGCGGCCTCGTTGACCACCGGCACTGCCACGACGCGCCCGAGGCCCGCCTCCTCGAGGAAGTGCACCCACGTCGACATCGACACGGGGCGCTCCTGGAAGCGGAGGAGGTAACGGCCGGCGTTCTTCGCGATCCGTAGCCAGCCGGCGGGGCCGCGGCGCAGCATGAGCGAGAGCTTGGAGGCGATGATCACCCGGTCGCGGGCGTCGCCGCCGCGACCGAACATCATGTCGCCGATCACGAGCCGCCCCCCCGGGCGGAGCCAGCGCGCGCAGCGCTCGACGACGATCCGCTTGTCGCTGTCGCGCAGGTGATGGAGCGCGTAGTTCGAGACGATGAGGTCGACCGACGCCTCGGCGAGGTCGAGGGACTCGATCGACGCGGCGCGCCCGCTGACGTTGCTCACACCGGCCTCGGCGGCGTTTCCCTCGAGGAGGTCGATCATCGCCGCGCTCACGTCCACGGCGAGGACGGAGGCGACCTTCGGGGCGAGCTTCAAGGTGAGCTGGCCGGAGCCGCAGCCGAGGTCGACCGCGGCCATTTCGGCGGTCGGTGCCGCTTCGGCGAGGACGCGCTCCACCACCTTCACCAGCCCCGGGTTGTTCTGCGCCCCGTGGTCCCAGCTCACGGCGCGCCGCGTCCACCACCGCTGCTGACGCGCGATGTTCGCGTGCTGCCGTCGTCCGTCGGTTCCTGCCGTCAAGGGCTGCCTACCTCGCTCGTCGTCACTTGGTTGTTCCCCGCGGCGCGTGCCGCATATCGACAGTCAACCCGTTGACGGCTGAAAGACGTAGAGGTAGTCCGGGCGCGGGTTGGCGATCGTGCCGATGACCCTGCTGCCGTCGAGGATGGCGAGCGAGCTCGCCGTCGCCCCGAGCTTGACGCTGATCGCACCCTGTTCGGGGATCTTCGGTGCCACCCCGGCGGGGAGCGTCTGGGCATAGGCCCAGCCCGCCTCGCCGGGCGGCGACTTGATCGCCACGAAGCAGCGCCCCGCGCCGGTCTGTACGACCACCTCGTAGCGCGAGACGGGGACGGTGTAGGTGCTCGCCGCGGCGGTGCTCGAGAGGTGGACGAGCCCCGCGGAGGTGGTGCTGCGGCTGCCGGTGCTGGGCGCCGCCGGGACGCGGGCGGCGGCGGGTGCGGTGTTGCGGAGGAAGGCGAGCCAGTCCGGTCGCACGGCGAGGGCGACGAGCCCGGCGACGGCGACGACGAGCGCGAGGCCGAGCAGCCAGGCGAGGAAGCGGAGGAGGACCGGCGCCGGCACGCGGTGCCCGGGGCGACGGTTGCTCGCGGCGTAGGCGCCCGCGGCGCGTGGCCGCCCGAGCGCGGCGGGCAGCTCGGCCGTGACCATCGCCGCCTCGTGACGAGCAGCAGAGGGCACCGTCGCGCTCGATGCGGTCACGCGCAGCGCTGTGACGGGCGGCGCCTCGGCGCCGTACTGCTCCTGCCCGGTCGTCAAACTGCCCCTGTCACCGTGCCCGGCGAGGGGCCGGGCGGCCGTCGGATTCCTGCCCAAACGGTACCTTGTCGGCGCACCGCACGGACTGATTCAAGCGCTCGAGGCACTCGGCAACCAGGCGACCCCCACGACGCCGCGACCGGTGTGGATCTGCATCGCTAGCGAGAAGCCGCTCACGAAGTCGACCCCACCGACAAGGGCAGCGAGCTGATCAGCGAGCTCGCGGGCCCCGGCGTGGAAGACGGTGACCCGCTCGACGCCGCCCGGACGGTCGGCGGCGACGTGCGCGGCCATCGCCCGCAACGCCTCTTCGGCGCCGCTCGGATCCCCGAGGAGCTCCACCTCGCCGCCGTGCATGCGGAAGAGGGTGCGCGCCCGCTCGGCGCCGTTGCCGTCCTCGCCGAGGGTCGCGTCGGGGATCGGGCCGCTGCGGCGGATCGACTCGAGCGTCGCGAGCGAGGCGACGAGCTCGACGCGCGCCGCAGCGTCCTCGACGGCGCGCACGACCTCCTCGAGCGGCGCCCCGCGCGCGGCGACCTCGGCTCCCGCGAGCACCACGAGGGCCTGGCCGGCCGCCGCGGTGCGGGCGTCAATCGTCACCGTCGGTCGCTCGGCGAGCTCGGCGGCGAGCGCGGCGTTGCGGTACATCGCCGCGAACTCGATGGCCGGGGTCACGACCACCGCGGACTCGAAGCCGGGACCCTCGATCGCTGCCAGGTATTCTGTGACGAACGGGCGGTTGGCGGCGGAGAGTTCCTCGTCTTCTGCCCCGTCAGGCAGCACGACGCCCTCCTCGCCCTCCTCCTCTGAGAGTTCGAGCTCGCCGCCGGGGAGGTGGACACTGATCGGGAGGACCTGGATGCCGAGGCGGTGCACGAGATCGCGGGGGAGGCACGCGCTCGAGTCGGTGATCACCGCCACCTTCCGCATTGGCCGAACGTTAACGGGAGCCCTGTGACCGCGACCGTGACCGCGCCGACCCGCCGCTCCGGGCTGACGATGGCCGCCCTCGTGGAGCGCAGCGGGGTCGGCGCGAGCGCGGTGCGCTTCTACCTCGCCGAGGGCCTGCTCCCACCGCCCGAACGCCTCGCCGCCAACCGCTTCGCCTACGACGAGCGCCACGTCGAGCTGCTGCAGCTGATCCGGCTGCTCCGCGAGCGCCGACGCCTCTCGCTGCCGGCGATCCGCCAGCTCCTCCCCGAGCTCCTCCCGGACCTCACCGGGAGCCCCGACGGCGGGGTCTTCCGCCCCGAGCTCTGGCGCCAGCTGCTCGCCCCCCCGGGCGAGAGCGCGCACGGCACCGCCGAGCGGATCGTCGAGGAGGCGCTCGGCGCCTTCAGCGGGCGCGGCTACTTCGACGTCTCGATCGACGACGTCTGCCGGGCGGCGCAGATCGCTAAGGGCTCCTTCTACCGTCACTTCCGCTCCAAGGAGGAGCTGCTCACCGCGGTGGTGCGGCGCGCCACGGCGCGCGTCGCCGCGTCGGTGCGCGAGCCGGAGGCCGCGATCGTGGAGCCGGCGCCCTTCGCCGAGCGCCTCTCGGCGGCGCTCATCCCCTTCCGTTCCCTGCTCTTCGACCTCGCCTCGCTGGCGAGCACCGGCCACGCGGCCGAGTCCGCCGCGCTCGGCGAGATGCTCGCCGACCTCGCCGGGCTGGTCCTCGACGCCGATCCGCTCGCGGACGCCACGACGACCGTCGACGCCGCCCTCGCCGCCCTGGTGCGGGCGAGCGCGGCGGGGGCGGGGGCGCCCGCGCGCGCCGCGGTGGAGGCTCGTTGACTCCTCCGACCCCGTGGACGACAATGTGCGCGTAGAACGAATGACTGCTCGGTCACGGCTACTGTGCGTGGAGCGCCCCGCGGCACGTCGGTCGGTGCGCGCGCCCTCGGAGAGCCTCCTGGGCGGTAGGTCCGAGCACATGAAGGCGCGGGGCGATCATGGCGGAACGGCCGGCGGAGGAGGAACGAATGGGTAAGGCGGGAGACGAGATCGCGAGCTACCCGTTGCTCTTCGCGATCAACTCCCCCGGTGACCTCCGGGCGCTCGAGGCGGACGCCCTCGACGCCCTCGCCGAGGAGATCCGCGCGTTCATCGTCGCCTCGGTCAGCAGGACCGGCGGCCACCTCGGCTCAAACCTCGGCGCCGTCGAGGCGACGATCGCCCTGCACCGTGTCTTCCACTCGCCCGAGGACGTGCTCCTCTTCGACACCGGCCACCAGGCCTACGTGCACAAGCTGCTCACCGGCCGCAGCGCCGGCTTCGAGCGCCTCCGTAAGGAGGGCGGCCTCTCCGGCTACCCGAGCCGGGCCGAGTCGGCGCACGACTGGATCGAGAACTCGCACGCCTCGACGGCGCTCAGCTACGCCTACGGCATCGCCTCTGCCTTCAAGTCGAACGGCGAGGACGCCTTCCGGAGGGTCGTCGCCCTCGTCGGAGACGGGGCGCTCACCGGCGGCATGGCCTACGAGGCGCTCAACAACCTCGGCCACTCCGAGGCGCGGGTGGTCGTCGTGCTGAACGACAACGGCCGCAGCTACGCGCCGACGGTCTCCAAGCTCTCGGAGTCCCTGACCCAGATCCGCCTCAACCCCTCCTACGGCGCGATCCGCAACAAGGTCGGCCAGCTCATCTCCGAGATCCCGGGTGTCGGGCCGATCGCCGGGCAGTCGTTGCGGAACTTCGTCTCCGCGCTGCGCGAGTTCGTCGAGCCGCACGTCTTCTTCGAGGCCCTCGGGATCCGCTACATCGGTCCCGTCGACGGTCACGACATCGCCGCCCTCGAGCAGGCGCTGCGCAACGCCGCGACCTGGCAGGGACCCATCGTCCTGCACGTCCTCACCCGCAAGGGCAAGGGCTACGGACCCGCCGAGCAGGACGAGGTGCAGTGCCTGCACGACCTGAAGGTGCCCTCCAACGCGATCAGTCCTCCGGGCAGCGCCTCGGACCACGGCGCCCTCTTCGTCGGCGAGCGGCCGCCGGAGACGAGCTACACCGAGGCCTTCGCGAAGGCGGTCCTCGAGGCCGCCCGTCGCGACCGGCGCGTCGTCGCGGTCACCGCTGCGATGCCCGGACCGACCGGGCTCTTGCCCTTCGAGGCGCGCTACCCCAACCGCTTCTACGACGTCGGCATCGCCGAGCAGCACGCGATGACCGCCGCGGCGGGGATGGCGCTCGCCGACCTCCGCCCGGTCGTCGCCATCTACTCGACCTTCTTGTCGCGCGCCTTTGACCAGCAGAACCTCGACGTCGGCCTGCACGGCGCGCCGGTCGTGATCTGCGCCGACCGCGCGGGGATCACCGGCGACGACGGCCCGAGCCACCACGGCCTCCTCGACATGGTGCTCGCGCTGTCGATCCCCGAGATGGCCGTCTTCGCCCCCGCCGAGCCCGCGGAGATCGAGCCGATGCTCGCCGCCGCGCTCGAGCTCGAGCGGCCGTGCCTCATCCGCTACCCGAAGACCCCCGGACCGCTCCGCCTCGGCGACGCCGCCTCGGGCCTCTCCTCGCGGGTGCTGCGCGAGGGCGGAGAGGAGATCCTGCTCGTCGGTGTCGGCAAGATGGCCGAGCGCGCCCTCGAGGCGGCGAAGCTGCTCGCCGACGAGGGCCTCCAGGTCACGGTGGTCGACCCACGGGTCATCCGCCCGCTCGACGGCGCCCTCCTCGAGCGCGCCCTCGAGGCGCGCCTCGTCGTCACCGCCGAAGACGGCTTCGTGAGCGGCGGCGCCGGCGAGTTCGTCCGCCGCGAGGTCGAGCGCGCCGCGGGGGAGCAGGGCCGCCTCGGCCCCGTCGTCCGTTCCCTCGGCGTCCCCACCCGCTACCTCGCGCACGGCAGCCCGGAGACGATCCTCGCCCGCCTCGGCCTCGACGCCCAGGGCATCGCCGCCTCGGTGCTCGCGCTGCGCGAGCAGGTCGAGGCCGCGAGGGGCCCCGAGGGCACGCCGCTCGAGCGCTCGAGCGCCGCTCCGGCGCGCGGCGACCTCTACCCGTGAGCACGACCGCCGCCGCGGCGCGCGCCGCCGCGCCCGAGCAGTCCTCGGTGATGGCACGGGCCTCGGGAGAGAACTTCCCGGTGGCCTCGGCCCTGCTGCCCCGCGTCTACCGCCGCCACCTCCTCGCCATCTACGGCTACGCCCGCCTCGTGGACGAGATCGGCGACCGCCCCGACGGGGGCGGCGCGGCCGAGCGCCTCGCCGAGCTCGACTGGGCCGAGGCGGAGATCGACCGCGCCCTTGTCGGCGAGGCGGACCATCCGGTCTTCGTCGCCGCCGGCGAGACGGCGCGCGCGATCGGCGTCGGCAGGGAGCCTTTCGTCGATCTCATCGAGGCCAACCGCCTCGACCAGCGCCGGTCGCGCTACCCCGACTTCGCCGCGCTCGAGGGCTACTGCCAGAAGAGCGCCAACCCCGTCGGCCGCCTCGTGCTCGCCGTCTTCGGAGCCACCTCGCCGGCCGCGGTGCGCCACTCGGACGCCGTCTGCACAGCGTTGCAGCTCGTCGAGCACTTCCAGGACGTCGCCGAGGACTACGCGGCGGGACGCGTCTACCTCCCCGCCGAGGACCTCGCCGCGTTCGCGGTCACCGAGGAGAGCCTCGCCGGACCGGCGACGCCCGCGCTGCGGCGGCTGCTCGCCTTCGAGGTGGGCAGGGCTAGGGCGCTGCTCGATGGCGGCCTTCCGCTGCTCGGGCTGCTGCCGCCCTTCGGCCGGCTGGCGGTCGCCGGCTTCTGCGGGGGCGGCCTGGCGCAGCTCGACGCGTTGGAGGCGGCCGGTTACGACGTCTTCGGCGCACCGGTGAAGGCGACCAAGTGGGCCGTCCTCGGCCGGAGCGCCCGCCTCCTCGCCCTCCGAGGTGCGCGGTGAGCGAGCTCGAGGCCGCCTACGCGCGTTGCGAGGAGATCACCCGCAGCGCGGCGCGCAACTTCGCCTGGGGGATCCGCCTGCTCGACGTCGACAAGCGCCGGGCGATGTCTGCGCTGTACGCCTTCGCGCGCCGCGTCGACGACATCGGCGACGGCCCCCTCTCGGCGGTCGAGAAGCGCGAGGCGCTGCTGCGCGTGCGCGGCGAGATCGACGAGCTCGGGAGCGGCGCGGCGGCGGGTGATCCTGTGCTGCTCGCCCTCGGGGACACGACGAACCGCTTCAGCCTCTCCCTCGCCGCCCTGCACGAGCTCGTCCAGGGCTGCGAGATGGACACCGAGACGGCGCACTACGAGCGCTTCGACGAGCTCGTCGTCTACTGCCGCTGTGTCGCCGGGTCAATCGGCCGGCTCTCGCTCGGAATCTTCGGGAGCGACGGATCCGAGCCGACCGTCGCGCTCGCCGACACCCTCGGGGTCGCGTTGCAGCTGACGAACATCCTGCGTGACGTGGTCGAGGACCGCGACGTGATGGGCCGGGTCTACCTCCCGCTCGAGGACCTCGATCACTTCGGCTGCGCCGCCGACGCGAGCGGCCCGCCGGCGGCGCTCGCGGACCTCGTGCGCTTCGAGGCGACGCGCGCCCGCGAGCGCTACGAGATCGGCCTGCAGCTCCTCGACCACCTCGACCGCCGTAGCCGTGCGTGCGTGAGCGCGATGGCGGGCATCTACCGACGCCTCCTCACCCGCATCGAGCGCGAGCCACTCGCGGTGCTCGAGCGCCGGGTCTCCCTCCCCTCCTGGGAGAAGGCCTGGGTCGCGGCGCGCAGCCTGAGCGGGGTGGGCGCGTGAGCGGGGGTCGGCGGAGGGTGAGCGTGATCGGCGGGGGCCTCGCCGGCCTCAGCGCGGCGATCGCCTGCGCGGACGCAGGCGCCGAGGTCGACCTCTTCGAGGCGCGCCCCCGTCTCGGCGGGGCGACGTGGTCCTTCAGCCGCAACGGCCTCGCCTACGACAACGGCCAGCACGTCTACCTCCGCTGCTGCGCCGCCTACCGCCGCTTCCTCGAGCGCCTCGACACGGCGGCGCTCGCGCCGCTCGAGGGCGCGCTGCGCATCCCCGTCTACGCACCCGGCACAGCGGGCGGCCCACCGCGGCGTGCCCTGCTCGCCCGCGACGGACTCCCCGCGCCGCTCCACCTCGCGCGCTCCCTCCTCGGTTACTCCCACCTCGGCCTGCGCGACCGCCTCGGCCTCGGCCGGGTGCTCGGCGCGCTCGGCGCCCTCTCGCTCGCGGACCCGGTGCTCGACAGCGAGACCTTCGGCGCCTTCCTCCGCCGCCACGGGCAGAGCGACCGGGCGATCCACGCCCTGTTCGACCTCATCGTCCTCCCGACCACGAACCTGCGGAGCGACGAGGTCTCGCTCGCGCTCGCTGCCAAGGTCTTCAAGACCGGCCTCCTCGAGGAGCCCGACGCGGCCGACATCGGCTGGGCCCGCGCCCCCCTCTCCGCAGTGCACGTCGATCCCGCGCACCGCCTGTTGGAGCAGCTCGGCGGGCGCGTGCACCGCCGGGCCAAGGTGGAGGCGATCGAGCTCGCCGCCGCGGCGCCGGCCGCTGTCCGGGTGGGCGGCGAGGCGGTGGCGTGCGACGCCGTGGTCGTCGCCGTCCCCCAGCCTGCCGCCGTCGCGCTCCTCGACCCGCTCGGCGCTGAGCGGCCGTCGCCGCTCCTCGCGGACGAGCCGATCATCGACTTGCACTTCGTCTTCGACCGCCGCGTCCTCGACGAGCCGCTCGCCGCCGCGGTCGGCTCGCCGGTGCAGTACGTCTTCGACCGCACCGAGGCGTCGGGGCTCACCGGCCCCGGCCAGTGCATCGCCCTCTCGGTCTCCGGCGCCGAGGCGGAGATCGGCGAGCGCCCCGAGGTGCTGCGCACCCGCTACCTGGAGGCGCTCGGCGCGCTCTTCCCGCGGGTCCGCACCGCGGAGGTCGTTGACTTCGTCGTCTCGCGCGAGCACGAGGCGACCTTCCGCGGCGTGCCGGGCACGGCCGCGCTCCGCCGCGGCGTGGAGACGGGGCACCGCGGCGTCTACCTCGCCGGGGCGTGGACCGACACCGGCTGGCCGGCGACGATGGAGGGCGCGGTGCGCAGCGGCACGCGCGCCGCCTGGCACGCCCTCGTCGGCCTCGGCGCCCGCCGCGGCCTCCCTGCTCTCGAGGAGGAGGCGGCGTGATCCCGACCGAACGGGTGCCGGAGATTCTCACCCGCGCCCGCGGCCACGTCGCGCCGGCGCTGCGCGCCGCGATCGCGGTGCTCTCGCCCGAGCTGCGCCCCGTCGCCGAGTACCACCTCGGCTGGCGGGACGAGCGCGGCGCGCTCGTCGGCGGTGACGGCGGCAAGGGCGTGCGCCCCGCCCTCTCGGTGCTCTCCGCGGAGGCGGTCGGCGCCGAGGCCTCGGTCGGCGTGCCCGGCGCGGTGGCAGTCGAGCTCGTCCACAACTTCTCGCTCATCCACGACGACGTGATCGACGAGGACGTCGAGCGGCGCCACCGCCCGACGGTCTGGGCGCTGTACGGGATCGGCCCCGCGGTGATCGCCGGGGACGCGCTGCTCGCCCTCGCCCAGCAGGTCGTGCTCGGACCCGTCCCCGGCCCCGACGCGGAGCGCGCCGCGCGGCGCGTCGCCGACGCCACCGCGGCGATGATCGCCGGCCAGGCGCTCGACATGGCCTTCGAGCGACGCGACGACGTCGGCGTCGCGAGCTGCCTCGCGATGGAGGCCGGCAAGACCGGCGCCCTCCTCGGCTGCGCGGCCTCGATCGGCGCCGTCCTCGCCGGAGCCGACGAGCCGGTCGTCGAGGCGCTCGACCGCTTCGGCGTCGAGCTCGGCCTCTCCTTCCAGGCGGTCGACGACCTCCTCGGCATCTGGGGCGACCCGGCCGCCACCGGGAAGCCGGCGTGGAGCGACCTCCGCCAGCACAAGAAGAGCCTCCCCGTCGCGGCCGCGCTCGCGAGCGGCGGCGCGGCGGTCGCCGAGCTCTCGTCGCTGCTGTTCTCCGAGCATCTCGAGGAACGCGACGTCGAGCGGGCGGCGGCGCTCGTCGAGGAGTGTGGCGGCAGGGACTTCGCGACGAGCGAGGCCGCGGCGCACCTCGCCACCGCCCTCGCCGCCGTCGAGGGGCTGGCGCTTCGCGAGGAGAGCGTCGCCGAGCTCGTCGAGCTCGCCCACTTCGTCGTCGAGCGGCAGTTCTGATGACCGTCCTCGACCGCTCCGTCACCGCCCTCGGGGCGCGTGCCCGCGAGACCCTCGTGCGCGCCCGCGACCACCTGCTCGCCCGACAGTCGCCCGCCGGGTGGTGGAAGGGCGACCTCGAGACGAACGTCACGATGGACGCCGAGGACCTGATGCTGCGCGAGTTCCTCGGCGTGCGCGACGAGGAGGAGACCGCCGCCGCGGCGCGCTGGATCCGTTCGCACCAGCGCGACGACGGCACCTGGGCGAACTTCTTCGGTGGCCCCGGCGACCTCTCGACCACCGTCGAGGCCTACGTCGCGCTGCGCCTCGCGGGGGACTCCCCGCAGGCGCCGCACATGGCGGCCGCGGCGCGCTTCGTGCGCGAGCAGGGTGGCCTCGAGGCGACGCGGGTCTTTACCCACATCTGGCTGGCGCTGTTCGGCCTCTGGCCGTGGGAGGACCTGCCGGCGGTGCCTCCGGAGGTGATGTACCTCCCCCCGACGGTGCCCTTCAACATCTACGAGTTCGGCTGCTGGGCACGTCAGACGGTGGTCGCCCTCACCGTCGTGATCGCCTACCGCCCGGTGCGCCCGCTGCCCTTCGGCCTCGAGGAGCTGCGCTCGGGCGCCAGCTACCAGCCGCCGGCGCGGGGGATCACCGACTGGCGCGGACGCTTCGGCCTCCTCGACTTCCTGCTGCACCGCTACGAGCGCCTCGCCCGGCGCGAGCTCGTCCGCCGGGCGGTGCGCGAGCCGGCGCTCGCCCGTGCCGAGCGGTGGATCGTCCGCCGCCAGGAGGCCGACGGCAGCTGGGGCGGGATCCAACCGCCGTGGGTGTACTCGATCCTCGCGCTCTCGCTGCGCGGCTACCCGCTCGACCACCCGGTGATCAGCAAGGCCTTCGAGGGCATCGAGGGCTTCCTCATCCGGCGCGACGGTGTGCGCTGGCTGGAGGCCTGCCAGTCGCCGGTGTGGGACAGCGCGCTCGCCGTGATCGCGCTCGCCGACGCCGGCGTCGCCGCCGACGACCCGGCGCTGCGCCGCGCCGCGGCGTGGATCCTCGGCGAGGAGGTCACCGTGCGCGGCGACTGGGCGACGCGCCGGGAGGGGACCCCTGAGGGCGGCTGGGCCTTCGAGTTCGCGAACGACAACTACCCCGACGTCGACGACACCGCCGAGGTCGTGCTCGCCCTCCGGCGGGTGCGCGCCGAGGAGCCCGAGGCCGTCGAGGCGGCGGTCGCCCGCGCCCTCGCCTGGTCGCAGCCGATGGCCTCGTCGGGTGGCGCGTGGGGCGCCTTCGACGCCGACAACACCCGCGACGTCCTCTACGAGATGCCCTTCTGCGACTTCGGCGCGGTCATCGACCCGCCGAGCGCGGATGTGACGGCGCACATGATCGAGATGCTCTCCCACGAGCCCGCCGCCGACCCCGCGGTGCTCGCCGCGGGGCTGCAGTGGCTGCGCTCCGAGCAGGAGCCGGACGGCAGCTGGTTCGGCCGCTGGGGCGTGAACTACGTCTACGGCACCGGTGCCGCCCTCCCCGCGCTCGTCGCCGCCGGCGTCCCCGCCGACGACCCGGCGGTCGTCGCGGGCGTCGAGTTCCTCGAGCGCCACCAGAACGAGGACGGCGGCTGGGGCGAGGACATCCGCTCCTACGACGACCCCTCGCGGCGCGGCGTGGGCGCCTCCACCGCCTCCCAGACCGCGTGGGCGCTGCAGGCGCTCGTCGCCGCCGACGCCGCGGACTCCGAGGCGGCGCGGCGCGGCGTCGAGTTCCTCGTCGCCACCCAGCGCGAGGACGGCAACTGGGACGAGCCCTACTACACGGGCACCGGCTTCCCGGGCGACTTCTACATCAACTACCACCTCTACCGGCTCGTCTTCCCGCTCTCCGCCCTCGGCCGCTGGTGCCGTGCGGTCGGCGCCCTCGAAGGAGGCACGCCGTGAGCGGGGGGCCGGTCTTCCTGGCACCGCTGCGCCTCGAGGCCTCGGCGATCCGCCGCGGCGCCCCCGCGGCGACGATCGAGCGGGTCGGCATGGGGCCGGCGCGCGCCGCCGCGGCCTGCGCCCGCCTCGGGACGAGCATCCCTGCCGGCCGTCCGGTCGTCCTCGCCGGGGTCGCCGGCGGCCTCGTGCCGGGGCTGTGCGCGGGTGAGCTCGTCGTCGCGTCGGCGATCGTCGGTGGCGACCCAGAGGGGGCGCAGCTCCCCCTCGCCGCCGCCCCGTCGATGGCGGCGCACCTCGAGGCGGCGGGGATCCCCGCCCGCCTCGCCCCCGTCTACTCCTCGGCGACGATCCTGCACGGGCGCGCGGCGCGCGTCGCCGCGGCGTCGAGCGGCGCCCCCGTCGTCGAGATGGAGGCGCGCTGGCTCTCGCCCCTCGGCGCGAGCCGCCCCTTCGCCGTGCTGCGCGTCGTCCTTGACACCTTGGAGGACGAGCTCGTCTCGTTCGCCTCCCCGCGCGCCACGGTGCGCGCCCTACGGGTGCTGCGCGCCGCCGCCGCGGCGCTCGCGAGCTGGGCACCCGCCGACCTCTCCGACCCACTTACAAGGAGCAACTAGCCCCGATGTCGATTCCCCTGCGCCAGAACCTGCGGATGGCCACCTACCTGCTTTCGCGCCGCCTGCGGCGGACCGAGAAGTACCCGCTGATCGTCGAGCTGGAGCCGCTCTACGTCTGCAACCTCGCCTGCCCCGGCTGCGGCAAGATCCAGTACCCGACGGAGATCCTGCGCAAGCGGGTCTCGCCCGAGGACGCCTTCGCGGCGATCGAGGAGTGCGGGGCGCCGATGGTCTCGATCGCCGGCGGCGAGCCGCTGCTGCACCCCCAGATCGAGGAGATCGTCGAGGGGCTGATCGCGCGCAAGCGCTTCGTCTACCTCTGCACCAACGCCGTGCTGCTGCGGCGCAAGATCGACCGCTTCAAGCCCTCCCCCTACTTCTCCTTCGTCGTCCACCTCGACGGCCTGCAGGAGCGCCACGACGCGGCCGTCGACCGCGAGGGCGTCTTCGAGGAGGCGGTCGCCGCGATCCGCGAGGCCAAGGCCAAGGGCTTCCGGGTGACGACGAACTCCACCTTCTTCTCCAACGACTCGCCGAAGACGATCCGCTCGGTGCTCGACTTCCTGAACGACGACCTGAAGGTCGACGCGATGATGATCTCGCCCGCCTACGCCTACGAGAAGGCGCCGGACCAGGACCACTTCCTCGGCGTGAAGGAGACCCAGGCGCTCTTCGCCGAGGCCTTCTCCGAGGGTCACCGCAAGCGCTGGCGCCTCAACCACACGCCGTTGTTCCTCGACTTCCTCGAGGGCAAGGAGGACTACCAGTGCACCCCGTGGGGGATCCCCAGCTACTCGATCTTCGGCTGGCAGCGCCCCTGCTACCTGATGAGCGATGGCTACGCCTCGAGCTACAAGGAACTCCTCGAGACCACCGACTGGTCGAAGTACGGGCGCGGCAACGACGAGCGCTGCGACAACTGCATGGCGCACTGCGGCTACGAGCCGACGGCGGTGCTCGCGACGACGAAGTCGCTCCGCGAGTCGCTGCGCGCGGCGGTCGGCACCCACTAGTCGGCAGCGCGCGCCACGTCGCAGCCGCCGCCGCGAGCTGCCTAGGGTGGTCACCGCGGGGCTGTAGCTCAGCTGGTTAGAGCGCCTGGTTTGCAACCAGGGGGTCAGGGGTTCGAATCCCCTCAGCTCCACGCACACGAACGGCCACCGAGCGGGCACCAGCTGGTCGCCGCGATCGTCCGGAGGAGGAGCACGTGACCCGCGCCGTCGTCGCTTTCGGGACCGACCTCGCACTCGAGGTCCGAGAGATCGAGCCCTCGCCCATGGGCGACGAGGACGTGCGCGTGCGCATGGTCGCCGCGGGGATCTGCCACAGCGACCTGTCGATGACGAACGGGACGCTGCCGAGCGAGTTCCCCGTCGTCCTCGGCCACGAAGGCGCGGGCGAGATCGTCGAGGTCGGCGCCGCGGTGCGCGGGCTCGCCCCCGGTCAGCACGTCGTCTTGAACTGGTCGCCGCCCTGCCGCACCTGCTACTTCTGCCAGCACGGCGAGCCGTGGCTCTGTGAGCAGAACGCCGGGGTCGCGAGCCGCGACCGCGGTGCCCGCCTCGACGGACAAGCGTTGCACGCCACGCTCGGCCTCGGGGCCTTCGCCGAGGAGGTCGTCCTCCCCCGCTCGGCGGTGATCCCGGTACCCGACGAGCTCCCCCTCGCCGAGGCGGCGCTCCTCGGCTGCGCGCTCCTCACCGGGGTGGGCGCCGTGCGCCGTACCGCCGGCGTGCGGGCCGGCGAGTCCGTCGCCGTCATCGGCCTCGGTGGGGTGGGCCTCTCCGCTCTCGCCGGGGCGCGCCTCGCCGGCGCCGCACCGCTGATCGCGATCGACCGCTCACCCGAAAAGGAGTCACTGGCGCGTGCCGAGGGGGCCGACGAGTTCCTCGTCTCCTCCGACGAGCTCGCCCGAGAGCTGCGCGCCCTCACCGGCGGGCGCGGCCCGGACCACGTCTTCGATTGCGTCGGCAGCGCGGCGACGATCCGCACCGCCTGGTCGGCGACGCGCCGCGGCGGCGCGACGACGGTCGTCGGCGTCGGACCGCGGACCGAGAGCGTGAGCTTCAACCCCCTCGAGATCTTCCACTTCGCGCGCCGTCTCACCTCCTCGGTCTTCGGCTCGAGCGACCCCGAGCACGACCTGCCGGAGCTCGTCGAGGCGATCCTCGGGGGCGCCCTCGACCCCGCCAGCCTGGTCACGCACCGCTGCGGCCTGGACGGGGTCGCCGAGGCCTTCGCGCGGATGGAGCGGGGCGTCGGGGGGCGGACGCTGATCGTCTTCTGATTCCCGATCGGAGCCGCCCGACGGGTCGCGCTCCGTTGCCGCTTGGATAGTCTCGGCGGACCCGGCCGACCGGCCTCGACGAAGATCGGAGCCGCTCCGTGAGCATGTTGGACGAGTTCGTCGGCGCCCTGCTCGCCGTCGGCGACGCACCCCTCCCCGATGACGTCGCCCATGAGACGCGGCGCTGTCTGCTGAACGTCCTCGGCACCACGATCGGCGCCAGCCGCGCCGCCGAGGTCGACGCGATGGTCGGCTGCGCGCTCGAGTGCGGCGGCGCCGAGCTCGCCCCCCCCGGGCGGGCCGAGGCGCTCGACCGCCTCTTCGCGGCGACGGTGATCGGCTTCTGCGGCCACTTCGACGACTACGACGACACCCACCTCGAGACCGTGATCCACCCCGGGGCGGCGACCCTCGGTGCGCTCTACCCGCTCGCAGTGCTGGCGGGGAGCGACGGCACGAGCGCGTTGAAGGCGATGGCGCTCGGCGTGGAGAGCCAGCTGCGCGTCGGGATCGCGATGTCCCCCTCCCACTACGACCTCGGCTGGCACATCACGGGGACCTGCGGCGTGGTCGGCGCCGCGGTCGCCGCGGGGGTCCTCCTCGGGGCCGACCTCGCCGCGCAGGCCGCCGCGATCGAGCTCGCGGTGAACGCGGCCGTCGGCCACCGTGAGGCCTTCGGCACGCCGGTCAAGCCCTTCCACGCCGGCAAGGCGGCCGCCAACGGCCTGCTCGCGGCGTTGCTGGTGGCGGCCGGCGCCGAGGGCTCGCCGGGCGTGCTCGAGCGCGAGGGGGGCTACTTCCACGCGCTGAGTGACCTCTGGTCCGCAGAGGTCCTCTCGCCCGCCGACGTCGAGCGGCGCTGGGCGCTGCTCGACAACACCTACAAGCCCTTCCCCTGCGGGATCGTGGCCCACCCGGCGATCGAGGCCGCGATCGGCCTGCACGAGCTCCTCGGTCCGGAGCCCGACGGCGAGGTGGCCGCGGTGCGCGTCGACTGCAACCCGCTCGTCGTCGAGCTGATGGGGCGGCCGAGCGCCGCGACCGGCCTCGAGGCGCGCTTCTGCGCGTTGCACGGGGTCGCCTGTGGGCTCCTCTTCGGCAGGGCCGGCCTCGCCGAGTTCTCAGACGCCCTGGCGTCGGACCCGGTCGTCGACGCGCTGCGCCGGCGGGCCACGCTCGCCCCCGACGAGGCCGTCGGGCGGGAATCGGCGCGGGTCACCGTGACCCTCGCCGGCGGCGCCGAGCGCTCCGTCGAGGTCGCGGTCGCCTCCGGTTCGAGTGGGAGGCCCCTCACCGACCAACAGCTCCTCGACAAGTTCACCGCCCTCGTGGAGCCGGTGCTCCCGGGGCGCGCGGCGCGCCTCGCCGACGCGGCGATGGCGCTCGGGAAGGGGAGCACGATCAGTGATCTGCAGGCGGTGATGGCGTGAGCGGGCCCTCGAGCGAGCGCCTCGCCGAGGCGGTGAGCGCCCAGCGGCCGGAGACGATCCCCGCGGCGGCCCGCGAGCGTGCCGTCGCGCTGCTCGCCGGGGCGTTGGCCGCCGGCGCCGCGGCCCCGCCCCCGCTCGCCGCCGTGCTGAACTCGCTCGGCTCACCGCCCCGCTGCTCGATCTGGTCCTCGGGTGAGGCGACGGGGGCGACCTACGCCGCCTACCTGAACGCCGCCGCGCTGCTCGGCAGCGGCGCTCCCTTCGACGCGCGCCTCGCGGCGGCGATCGTCGCCCCCGCCTGTGTCGCGGCGGCCGAGCTCGCCGAGGTGCCCGGCAGCGACCTGCTCTGCGGCGTCGCCGTCGGGATCGAGGTCGCGCTGCAGCTCGCGGAGGCGCTCGGCACCCGCCACGAGGAGCGCGGCTTCTCGCTCCTCGGGAGCGCCGGGCGCGTCGGCGCGGCCCTCGGCGCGGCCCGCACGCTCTCGCTGTCGCCGGCCGCGGTGCTCGCGACGACCGGCTTCGCCGCCACGCAGGCGGCGGGGCCGCTGCGCGGCGCGGGGACAGCGGCGCGCGCCCTCCTCGGCGGCAAGGCCGCCGCCGACGCGCTCGAGGCGGCGCTCTACTGCCGCGCCGGCCTGATCGGCCCCCGCGAGCCGCTCGAGGGGCGGCGGGGCCTGTTCGCGCTCGAGCTCGCCGGCGACGCGTCGGCGATCGACGGCGCCCTCGGGGAGCGCTGGCTGCTCTCGGCCGCCGCGGCAGCCGACGCCCCCGCGCCGGTCGCTGCCGCCGCGGCCGAGCTCCTCGTCGGCGGCAGCCTCGCGACGCTGCTCGCCCGCGCGCAGGGTTGAGCTTCCCCTTCTGTCGCCGGGGCCGAGCGCGCCCCGGCAGGCTCTTCCTCGCGTCGCTGCTCCTCGCGGCGCCCGCCGCCCTCGCTCCACCGGCGGGGGCGGCGCCCGCCCCGCTCACCCTCACCACGGCGGGACTCCCGGGCGGGGTCGTCGGCGCGACCTACGTCGCGGTACTCGCCGCCTCGGGGGGCACGCCCCCCTACAGCTGGTCGGTGGCGAGCGGCCCGCTGCCGAGCGGCCTCCTCCTCACCTCGGCCGGGGTCCTCGCCGGCGTCCCCGGCGCCGCCGGAGCCGCGGGGATCGCCGTCCGGGTGACCGACGCGAGCGGCGCGACGACCGTCAGGAACCTCACCTTCAGCGCCGTCGCACCACCGCCGCCCCCCGAGGCGCTGTTCGGCGTGAGCCAGGCGGGGGCGCTCGTGGTCGCCGGCTCCTCGCCGCTCGCGAGCGGCCCCGCGGCACCGGGTGCGCCGGTCGTCGGCCTCGCTGCCACCCCCTCCGGGTCCGGCGTGTGGGCGGCGACGGCGGAGGGCCGGGTGCTCGGCGTCGGGGTGGCGAGCTTGGGCTCGGTCGCCGCGGCGCGCCTTCGCGGGAGGATCGTGGCCATCGCCGCGCTGCCCGACGGCGCCGGCTACTACCTCCTCTCCTCGCGCGGCCACGTCTACGCCTTCGGCGTCGCCCGCGGCCACGGCACCGTCGCGCGAGGGGCGCGGGCGGTCGGCATCGCCGTCCCGACGAACGGCCACGGCTACCTCGTCGCCTGCGCCGACGGCAGGGTCTTCGCCTTCGGCGGCGCGCGCAACAGCGGCGGCGTCGTCCGCCGCCACCGCGCCGGGGCGATCGTCGGCATCGCCACGCTGCCGGGCGGCGGCTACCTGCTCGTCTCGGCGCGGGGACGGATCTTCCGCTTCGGCGCGGCGGTCACCGTCGTCCTCCCGAGCCCTCGACCCACCTCGGCGGTCGCGATCGCCGCCGCGCCCGTCGGTCGCGGCTACTACGTCGTCGCCGCCGACGGGAGCGTCTTCGCGGCGGGGAGTGCGCGCCAGCTCGGGAGCCTCGGCGCCGCCGCGCCGCTCGCCGCCGTCGCCGCCGCGGCGTAGGGCCCTCAGGCCGCGGGGATCGCCCGCCGCCGGGCGCGCAGCTCGTCGAGGACCTCGTCGGGCACGGCGAGGTCACCGAGCCCGCTGCCGATCATGAGGCCGGGCTTGTAGGCGCCGTGGAAGTCCGAGCCGCCCGTCGCGACGAGGCCGTAGCGGCGCGCGAGGGCGGCGAGGGCGGCGCGCTCGTCGGGGAGGTAGCGGCCGTAGAGGCACTCGATCCCCCCGAGGCCGACTCCGGCGAGGTGCTCGACGAGCTGGTCGAGAGCGGGCGCGGCGAGCTCGAGGGAGTGCGGGTGGGCGAGGACCGCCACCCCACCGGCCTCGACGGTGAGGCGGATTGCCTCCTCCACCTCGGCGTCGGCGCGCGCCACGTAGGCGACCCCGCCCTTTTTCAAATAGCGGTCGAAGGCGTCCTCGATGCTCTCGGCGTGGCCGCGGCGGACGAGCACGGCGGCGAAGTGCGGTCGCCCGACGACCTCGCTCCCCGCCTGGGCGGCGACCTCGTCCGCGTCGAGGGGCATCCCCAGCTCGGCGAGGCGCGCGAGGAGGCGCACGTTGCGGCCGGCCCGGTCCTCGCGAAGGCGCGCCAGCTCGTCGTTGAAGGCTCCGGCGGCGCGGTCGACGAAGTAGCAGAGGAGGTGCATCCCCCCCGGCTCGAAGGCACAGGAGACCTCACAGCCGGGGACGAACTCGAGGCCGAGCTCGCGGGCGCGCTGCGCCGCCTCCTCGAGGCCGGCGACATTGTCGTGGTCGGTGAGGGCCACCGCACCGAGCCCGGCGGCGGCGGCGAGCTCCATCACCCGCGCCGGGGAGTCCGAGCCGTCCGAACAGGTCGAGTGGCTGTGCAGGTCGATCACCGCGCTGAGCGTAACGAGCGGCCCGGCAACGACCCGGCCGGCGGCCCCGAGCTGTCACAATGGGACCGTGCGCGATGCCTGTGGCGTCTTCGGTGTCTACGCCCCCGGCATCGAGGTCTCCCAGCTGATCTTTGACGGCCTCTTCGCGCTGCAGCACCGCGGCCAGGAGTCGGCCGGGATGGCGGTGAGCGACGATGAGGAGATCTTCGTCTCCAAGGACATGGGCCTCGTCACCTCGGCCTTCGACGCCCGCAAGCTCGCCGCCCTGCAGGGGAGCCTCGGCATCGGCCACGTCCGCTACTCGACCCAAGGCGAGAGCACCTGGCAGAACGCGCAGCCCGTCTACCGGGCGAACGGCCGCGCCGGCTTCGCCCTCGGCCACAACGGCAACCTCACCAACGTCGCCGCCCTCGAGGTCGAGGAGGGGATGCTGGCCGGGGTGATGACCTCGGACAGCGACCTCATCGCCGAGCTCGTGGCCAAGGAGTTCGACGGCGACGAGGACGCTCCTTCGGACGCCCTCGAGACGGCGCTCGTGAAGGTCCTCCCCCGCCTCGAGGGGGCCTTCTCGCTCGCCCTCCTCGACGCCCAGCACGTGATCGGCGTGCGTGACCCGAACGGCTACCGGCCGCTCTGCCTCGGCCGCCTCGAGGGAACCGACGGCGGCTTCGTGATCGCCTCGGAGAGCCCCGCCCTCGACATCGTCGGGGCGAGCTTCGTGCGCGAGATCCAGCCCGGTGAGATGGTCGTGATCGACGGCGACGGGGTGCGCTCGTCGTTCCCCTTCCCCGAGGTGCGCGTCGAGTCGCACCTGTGCATCTTCGAGTTCGTCTACTTCGCCCGTCCCGACTCGCGGCTGTTCGGCAAGGAGGTGCACGCCGCCCGCCGTCGCATGGGCGCGCAGCTCGCCGCGGAGTCACCCGTCGAGGCGGACCTCGTGATGGGGGTGCCGGACTCGGGGGTCCCCGCCGCCGAGGGCTTCGCAGAGCGCAGTGGCATCCCCTTCGGCCACGGCCTCGTGAAGAACCGCTACATCGGGCGGACCTTCATCGCGCCGACGGTGCAGGCCCGCCTCGACGCGGTGCGCCGCAAGTTCAACCCGCTGCCGGAGAGCATCGCCGGAAAGCGCCTTGTCGTCGTCGACGACTCGATCGTGCGAGGCCCGACGGCGAGCCAGCTGGTGCGGATGCTCCGGGAGGCGGGGGCCGCCGAGGTCCACCTCCGCATCTCCTCGCCACCGTTCGCGTGGCCCTGCTTCTACGGGATCGACACCCCCGACCGCGGCGAGCTGCTCGCCGCGCAGGTGCCCGTCGAGGAGATCGCCGCCTACCTCGGTGCCGACTCGGTCGCATACCTCTCCCTCGACGGGCTGCACCGGGCGATCGGCGTGGAGCGGGGCTTCTGCTCGGCCTGTCTCACCGGCGAGTACCCGACCCCGGTGACGCTGCGAGAGAAGGTCCCGAGCCGCACCTAAATTTAGGCGCTCTCCCCGGCCCGCTGGCCGAGGAGAGCGAGCAGCTCGCGCTCGCGGTCGTAGCTGAGGAGCTCGTGGGCCGCCGCGAGGGGGAGCCAGCGCAGCTCGTCGACCTCGTCGTTCACCGCGAAGGCACCGCCGAGCAGCCGCATCAAGAAGAAGGCGACCCGCTTCTCCCGGTGGTGGTTGTCGCGGTACTCCGAGAGGCCGAGCAGCACCGAGAGCTCGCACTCGAAGCCGGTCTCCTCGAGGACCTCGCGCCGCGCACACTCCTCGTCGCTCTCCCCGGGCTCGTTCTTCCCTTTCGGGAGCGACCAGTCGCCGTGCGCGGGGCGGTGCACGACCGCGACCTCGAGGCCCTCGGTGCCCTCGCGGAGCACGACGCCCCCGGCGGCGCGCACGAGGTCGCGTCGTGTGCGTTCGGCGTGTGTCACTGCCCGAGGGTACCGCCCGCCCCCCGCCGGGAGCCGGCTTCTCCCGGGGCCAGTAGCGTGGACAGCCGTGCCTCCCGCAGAAACCCTCCTTCCCGGGGAGGTCGAGTGGCAGTTCGACGCCCTCGACCTGCGGCCGGTGGAGCGCTTCATCGCCCGCGTGCAGGGGCTGCACTCCCCCGCGCGGCCGGGCCTCGAGCTCGCCGCCCGCCCCGCGAAGCGTCTCGCCGACTGCTACCTCGACAGCGCCGACTGGCGGATCGGTCGCGCCGGGCGCGTGCTGCGCGTGCGGCACTCGGGGCGCAGCTTTGTGGCGACGCTGAAGGACCTCGTCGACTCCAAGGACGGCCTACGGAGCCGCATCGAGATCGAGGAGCCCCTCGCAGCCGGCGCCCTCCCCGCAACCGGCGACGGGCCGGTGACGTCGCGGGTGCGCGCCCTCGCCGGTTCGGCGCGGCTCCTCCCCGTCCTCGAGGTGCGCACGCGACGGCGCCCCTTCATCTTGTCCCGCGCCGGCGTCGAGCTCGGCGAGCTCGTCCTCGACGAGACGGCGATCACCGCCCCGACGCTGCGCCGGCCGCTCCGTCTACGGCGGGTGGAGCTCGAAGTGCTCGGCGCGGCGACGAGTGAGCTCGAGCCCTTCGTCGTGGCGCTGCGCGAGGAGTGCGGGCTGCAGCCCGCGGCGCTCTCGAAGTTCGAGGCGGGACTGCTCGCCGCGGGGCTCGAGATCCCGACCCCGGCCGAGCTGCCGGCCATCGCGGTGACGCCGGAGTCGACCCTCGGCGAGCTCGCGTTCGCGGCGCTGCGCGCCGACACCAACGAGGTGCTCCGCCGCGAGCCGGGCACCCGGCTCGGGGAGGACCCCGAGGAGCTGCATCGCATGCGGGTCGCGACGCGGCGGCTGCGCGCCGCGCTGAAGCTCTTCGCCGAGGCCCTCCCGGTGCGCGCCGCCCACCTCGAGGAGGAGATCGGCTGGCTCGCCGCGGAGCTCGGTGTCGTGCGCGACCTCGACGTGCAGCTGGAGCAACTCGCCGAGTGGAGCGCCGAGGCCGCGCCTGCGGACGAGGAGGGCCTCGCCGAGCTCGCCGCGGCCCTCGAGGAGGCGCGCCTCGGTGCCCGCACGGGGCTGCTCCGCTCCCTCGACAGCCGCCGCTACCAGCGCCTCGTCGCGGGGCTGCGGCAGATGCTCGCCGCCGCGCCGCCGCGGCGCTCGGCGCGGGCGCGCACCGCGTGTGCGGTCGGCCTCCCCGAGCTACTCGGCGGTCGCCAGCTGGCGGCGCGCAAGGCCGCTCGCCGTGCCCGCAAGAGCGGGGCCGCCGAGGACTTCCACCGGCTGCGCATCCGGGTGAAGCGGCTCCGCTACGCGCTCGAGTTCTCGGCCCGCAGCTACGGCTCGCTCCCCAAGCGCTACACCCGTGAGCTGGTCGGCCTCCAGGACGAGCTCGGCGCGATGCAGGACGCCGTGACTGCCGCCGAGCGCCTCCGCGAGGCGGCGCTGTCGGGGACGGGCGCCCTCTCGCTCGGCGCGGTCTTCGCCATCGGCGGCCTCGCCGAACGCTACCGCCACGAGGCCGAGCGCCTCCGCGCGCTCGTCGGCGAGGAGGCACGGGCGGTGGACGGCGGCCACTGGAAGCGCCTCGCCACCGCCCTTGAGCGGCGGCGCAACGATGCGCTGGCGGCGATCGAGGCGGCTCACCCGGCGCCGCGCCCGAGGGCCCCGCGACGCCCCGCACCCCTCGCCCGCCTCGCGCTCCTCCCGCCGAGCGCCGAGCTCCCCCCCGAGGCCGGCCAGGGGGGCGTGCCACTCCCCAGTTGAGCGGCCGCCGGCGCCCGGTTTGCGGCACCCCGCCCCGGGCCCTGATGCTGGCGCGGTGACTTCTGAGCGCTACACCCACGGCCACCACGAGAGCGTGCTGCGCGGCCACCGCTGGCGGACCGTCGAGAACTCCGCCGCCTACCTGCTCGCCGACCTCGCGCCCGGCCAGGCGCTCCTCGACGTCGGCTGCGGCCCGGGGACGATCACCGTCGGCCTCGCGGCGCTTGTCGCCCCCGGGGAGGTCGTCGGCCTCGACCGCTCGCCCGAGGTCGTCGCCGAGGCGCGCGCCGCGGCTGGCGCGGCGGGCGCCCCGGCGGTGCGCTTCGCGGAGGGCGACGTCTCCCGCCTCGACTTTCCCGACGGCGCCTTCGACGTCGTGCACGCCCACCAGCTCCTGCAGCACCTCGCCGACCCGGTGGCGGCGCTCGTCGAGATGCGGCGGGTCTGCCGCCCGGGCGGTCTGGTGGCGGCGCGCGACGCCGACTACGGCGCGATGACCTGGTACCCGCGCCTCCCCGAGCTCGACCGCTGGCGGGAGATCTACGAGGCGCTGGCGCGTGGCAACGGGGGAGAGCCCGACGCCGGGAGGGTGCTCCACGCCTGGGCGCGGCGCGCCGGCTTCACCTCGGTCGAGGCGACGGCGAGCGCCTGGCTCTTCCAGCGCGAGGAGGATCGCGCCTACTGGGGGGGGCAGTGGGCCGAGCGGGTCGTGCACTCGAGCTTTTCCGCGCAGGCCCTCGAGCGGGGGCTCGCGGACCGCGCCGGGATCGAGGCGATCGCCGCCGCCTGGCGGCGCTGGGCGGAGGACCCCGACGGCTGGTTCACGGTCCTGCACGGGGAGGTGCGCGCCCGCCCCTGACCTCAAGTCGGGGCGCTGTTCTGCCGTTAGGTACTAGGAGAGGAGTGGGCATGACCACCGAGCAGTGGCCGCCGCGGCGGTCGAGCGAGATCGGCGTGGTGAACGGCGCCGAGTTCCGCGTCATCGCGGGCCACGAGCTGCGCCGCTCGATCCGCGACGGTCGCTGCCTCTCGATCCTGTGGATGAGCGTCGACCATCGCGGGCCGGTCGCCCTCGAGGCCGCCGTGGTCGAGCGCGGCGCGCTGCGCGCCCTCGGCGACCTGCTCAGCCTCGAACTGCGCCTGAGCGACGTGATCGGCGTGGTCGGCGAGCGCGAGCTCGCGGTCGCGCTCCCCGACACCGACGCCGCCCAGGCTGAGGTCGTCCTCGACCACCTGCAGGCGACGATCCCCGAGCTCTCGAGCCGCTCGCGCACGCCGTTGCTGGCGCGCGCCTCCACGGCCACCTTCGAGCCCGGGGGCCTCGCGCTCGAGCTCCCCGAGCTGCTGGCCGCCGCCCGCGGCCCCCTCCTCCGCCCCGTCTAGGCACCCGCCCTCACCGCCGCGGCGCCCTGCCGGCGCGGCCCGATCGCTCCCCTGCGCCGACGCTGCGGCGCGTCTGCCGTACGCAGCGGCGTCCCCGCGTCGCCGGGTCTGGTGAGGTGGACGTGGCCAGAGTTTTGTATGTTGAGAAAGTCTTCAGTACCCTGTCGCAGATGTCGCTCATCACCGGGGAGATGCCCGACCTCGCGCCGGAGATCCTCCGCCAGCGCCTCGTCGTCGAGGGATCGCTCGCCGCGCCGATCGGCGCGGTGGAGATCGAGGGCTACCTCGCGCAGCTCTCCAACGTCTGCGGGATGCGCCGACTGAACGACCCCGTGACCCACTGCTCGGAGAGCTACGGCTGGGCGGGGTGGGTGCACTGGGAGTCCTCGGGTGCCCACATGTACGCCTGGGAGCGCCCGCGGCTGTTCTTCAGCGTCGACATCTACACCTGCAAGGCCTTCGACGCCGACGCCGTGCTGCAGTTCACCGCGGACTTCTTCGGTGCCGGCGAGGTCGTCGCCAAGTCCTTCTGACGCGGCCCCTTTCCCGAGCCTGATCGCCGCCGTAGCGTTCCGCTGATGCTCGCCCTCGTGGAGCCCGACCCCCTCCGCCTGCTCGTCGAGGCCGCGATCGCCGGCCACCCCGACACCCCCTTCGGCGCCTACCTCTTCACCGCCGACGAGCCGGCGGCGGAGATCGCCCGCCACGTGGAGCGGGAGATCTTCCTCGACGCCTTCGGCAATGACGCCGACCAGCTCGCCGTCGAGTACGGCGCCTACGAGAGCCGGAGCGTCTTCTTCGTCGTCATCGACCACGGCCGGCGCCTCCCCGCGGGGGCGATGCGTCTCATCGCCCCGGGCGCGGCGGAGCCGGGGCTGAAGAGCATGGAGGACGTGGAGCGCTTCTGGGAGACCCCCGCCGAGGCCCTCCTCGGGGCGCGCGGCATCGTCCTTGCACCGGAGCGGACCTGGGACATCGCCACCCTCGCGGTCGCCCGCGACTACCAGCACGCCCTCGGCTCGGGGCTCGTGAGCCTCGGCCTCTACCAGTCGGTGGTGCGCAGCTGCCGGGAGGTCGGCGTCGAGCACCTCGTCGCGCTCTTGGACTCGCTCGTCTACCGGATCACCCGCGCCCGCTACGCGGAGCCCTTCATCGCCTACGGCGAGCCCCGCCCCTACCTCGGCTCGACGGCGAGCTACCCCGTCTACTGCTCCCTCGCCGAGTGGGAGGAGCGGCTGATGCTCGTCGAGCCGCCGCTCTTGGAGATCATCTACCGCGGGCGGGGGATCGAGGCGGCCTGCTCGCCCCTCGACCCCGAGCTGCTCGCCAGCCGCATCGGCCGGCGCCCTTCGACCCTCGTCTGATCAGCTCGCTGCCGCGGCGATCGGCCGCAGACGGACCTGCTCGTCGCTCGCGCTGCGCAGCAGCGCCGTGAGGTCAGAGAGCTGGTCGGCACGCACCGGGCGGGCGTACAGGTAGCCCTGCACGGCGCGGCAGCCGAGGCGGTGCAGCAGGCGCGCCTGCTCGGCGGTCTCGACCCCCTCGGCGATGGTGTCGATCCCGAGGGCGCCCGCCATAGCGAGGATCGCCGAGACGAGGCTCTCCGACGGGCTGTCCACCTCGCGCAGCCCCTCCACGAAGGAACGGTCGATCTTCAAGATGTCGACCGGCAGGCGCTGCAGGTAGGCGAGCGAGGAGTACTCGGTGCCGAAGTCGTCGAGAGCGAGGCGGATGTCGAGGCGCCGCATCGCGGAGAGCGCGGCGATCGCCACGTTCGGGTCGCGCATCATCTCGGACTCGGTGAGCTCGAAGCAGAGCGCCGAGCCCGGGAGCGAGTGGTGGAGCAGCGCGCTGCGCACCCGCTCGACGAGGTGGTCGTCGTGCAGCTGCGCGGCCGAGACGTTCACCGCCATCGAGAGCTCGCGCCCACCGAGGGTCGCCCGGCAGAGGGCGAGCTGCTGCAGCGCCTCCTCGAGGACCCAGCCGCCGATCTCGACGATGAGGTCGCTCTCCTCGGCGAGGGGGATGAAGCGCGTCGGCAGGATCACGCCGAGCTTGGGGTGCGCCCAGCGGACGAGCGCCTCGAAGCCGAGCAGCTCGCCGTCGGGGAGGGAGAGGACCGGCTGGTAGACGAGGTGCAGCTCGCCGCGGTCGATCGCGTGGCGGAGGTCGTGCTCGATCTCGACGCGCGCCTCGATCTCGGCGCGCATCGAGTCGTCGAAGACCGCGACGGTGTCGCGCCCGGCCTCCTTGGCCTGGTACATCGCGGTGTCGGCGTCGCGGATCAGGGTCTCGACGGTCGAGGCGTCGGTGCTCAGCGCGAGGCCGATGCTCGCCGTCACGAAGAACTCGCGGCCGTCCATGCCGAAGGGGCTGCGCAGGCACTGGCGGAGGCGGTGCGCGGTCTCGCGCGCCCCGTCGACGCTGCGCGGGTCGGAGAGGACGACGAGGAACTCGTCGCCACCGATGCGCGCCACGAAGTCCTCGGCGCGCAGGTTGTCGCACAGCCGCGACGCCGCCTGCACGAGGAGCACGTCGCCGTGGGTGTGGCCGAGGGTGTCGTTGATCAGCTTGAAGCGGTCGAGGTCCAAGAAGAGCAGGCCGACGCCGCCGACGCCGCCCCGGCGCCGGCGGGCGTCGGCGAGGCAGGCCTCGAGGTGCTGCTCGAGCTGGCGGCGGTTCGGCAACCCGGTGAGGCCGTCGTGCAGCGCCTGGAAGCGGAGCTGGCGCTCGGAGCGCTCCGCGGTGCGCAGCGCCTGCAGGATCTCGAGGATGCCGGCGCCGGTGAGCGCGATGACGATGAGGAAGAGCACGATCCGCTCGCTCAAGGGATCGCGCCCGGCCTGCAGGATGAGCAGCGCTGGCACGGTGAAGGCGAGGGCGACGAGGGCGACGCGGCCCCCCGACCAGCGGGGCGCGCCGTCCTCGGAGGCCTCGGTGAAACGTCGCATCGAGGGCTCGAGCGCGCAGCTCGCGGCGGCGAGGTAGGCGGCGAGGTAGGGGAGATCGAGGAGGCTCGCCGGCGGTGAGACGACGTGGATCTCGGCGAGCATGTAGAGGACGTCACCGCCGAACATCGCGCCCATCGTGGCGACGAGGAAGCGCTCCGCCGCCGAGTAGCGGCCCTCGGCGTTGAGCACGATCTGCAGCGTGGTGACGGCGAGGAAGAGCGACATCGCCGGGTAGCAGGCGAGCACGCAGCGCACGGCGATCGGCGTCGCGCTGCGGGAGACGACCGGCTCGATGAGGTAGACCCAGCTGCAGGCGAGCATCGCGAGACCGGCGATGAGGCCGTCGCAGATGGTGCTGAGGCGCCGCGGGCGGTTGCGGGTGCGGGCGAGGACGAAGCCGACGAGGCCGGCGGCGAGCAGCCCGTAGCCGGGGAGGGTGATGAGGTCGGGGATCACCGAGCGGCCCGCCCCGAGGTTGCCGAGGGTGTTGAGCTCGACGCGCGCCGCGCCCCCGGCAGTGAACAGCACCAGCGCCGCGAGGACGCACAACCAGGTCCAGGCGTGGCGGGGGCGGTAGCGGCGGACGGCCCAGAAGATCGCGCTGAGGGTCGCCACCGAGACGAGCGGGAGGGCGAGCCACGAGGTCACGGGGACGAGGTCGAGCGCGACGGCGAGCACCGCGAGCGCGCCGAGCAGCTGCACGGGGCGGCGGCCCGAGGGCTCGCCCACCGTCGCGTAGCTCAGGTGCTGGCGCACGACCGCGATGCTCATCCTCGGAGCTAACGGCTGGTTCGCCCGCGCATGTGAGCAACTCGGCAAAGAAAATCCGCCGCTGGCTGTGTAGTTCTCCGCGTGCGATGCCGTTAGTTCCCTACGAGCGCGGATCCGTCGCGTGACGAGTGGTGCACCCCGCCAGGACGGCGGAGTGGAAGTGGCCCAGGGAGGGGCAAATGGTGGTGGAGACCCCGGTCGTCGCCGTCGGCGAGCCCGCCGCTCACAGCGCGCGCCACGACGCTCCGTCGGGCAGCGACCGCTGGGGCGAGTTCTGGGCGACCCGCAGCCCCGCGGCCCGCAACGAGCTGACCCTCGTCTACCTTCCCGTCGTGCGCGCCGCCGTCGGCCGCCTCCCGGCCGAGATGCGGGTGCACTGGGACCCCGAGGACCTCGAGAGCTTCGGCCTGCTCGGCCTCCTCGACGCGATCGACCGCTTCGAGGCGGGCTCGGACCCCCGCCTCTTCCCCGCCTACGCCCACAAGCGGGTGCGGGGCGCCGTCTACGACGAGCTGCGCCGCCTGGACTGGCTCCCTCGCTCGGTGCGCCGCCGCGTCGTCGCCTACCGGCGCGCGCTCGACCTGCTCTCAGGCGAGCTCGGCCGCACGCCGAGCACAGCGGAGGTCTTCGCGGCGATGGGCGTGGGGGCCAACCGCGGCTCAGAGATCATGCGCGACGTGCAGTCGGCGCAGCTGGCGAGCATCCAGCAGGGTGACTCGGCGGGGGACCAGCCCTTCTCCGACCACCTGATGTCGGACCGCGACCGCGAGCCCGAACAGACCGTCGTCGCGTCGAGCGAGATCGAGGAGATGCGCCTCGCCGTCGCCAGCCTCCCCGAGCGCCAGCGCGTCGTCATCAACCTGCGCTTCCTCGGCGGCCTCACCCAGTCCCAGGTGGCGACCGTCCTCGGCCTCTCGACCTCGCGCATCTCCCAGATCGAGAGTGGCGCACTCGCGGAGCTCCGGCGGCTGCTCTGCGAGGAGTGGCTGCAGCGCCTGGAGGAGGCCGTCTGAGCCCTCTCGGGGGTGCTCAGCCGATGCGGTCGAGCCAGACGAGCGGGATCCTCCGCGTCGTGCGCGACTGGTTGCGCACGAAGGCGGGGTTCGACTCGGAGCGGGCGACGACGAGGCGGTCGTACTCCTCGCCCTCGGAGTCGACCGCTGTCGCCTGGTACTTCTCGGTGCCGAGCTCGACGGTGACCTCGGGGCTGGCGAGCAGGTTGAGGTACCAGTCGGGGTGCTTGGGGGCGCCGCCGTTGGCCGCCGAGAGGACCATCCGGTCGCCGTCCCAGGAGAAGCCGAGCGGCGTCTCGTGCGGTTGGCCGCTCTTCGCGCCGGTCGTCGTGAGGATCATGATCCGGCGCCCTTCCCAGTCGCCGCCGACCTTGCCCTCGTTGGCGCGGAACTCCTCCGCGACCGCATTGTTGTAGGCCTTGCCGTCCTCGTAGTCGTCCCGAACCGCCATCGCGCGCTCCCCGTTTCCGCCGCCCGCTGTCGGGGCGGCCTCGAACCGGGCGACATGGTAGCGAGGGCGCGGCGGGGCCGAGCCCGCCCCGGGCGCCGACCCTTCCGGCGCCGGTAACTTGACCGCGGTGGGCGACCTCGACGAGCTGGGCGGACGGCTCGCGGCCACCGACGAGCAGCTGATGGCGGGGCGCTTCGACGACGCCCGCGCGCGCTACGAGGAGCTCCTCGACGAGCTCGGCGGCGCGGTGGCCGGCGAGGGTTTCGAACGGCTCGTCTTCCGGGCCGCCCTCCTCGTGCGCGGCGCGCTCTGCCAGTACCTCGTCGGCGCGGAGAACGAGGCCGACGAGATGCTCGGCTACCTCGACCGTCAGCTCTCCCAGGCGATCCTCCACGAGCGCGACGGCGAGCGGGCGGCGCTCCTCTACGAGGCCCAGGAGAACGCCCGCTACTACCGACTGCGCCTGGAGGAGGCCGCGCACGGCGCGGAGCTCGAGTTACCGGTCGCGCTCTGCGAGCACGGACGGCAGGTGCCGCTCCTCCCCTGCGGCTTCACCGCCGAGCACCCCTGAGGCGGCGCCTCACTCGAGGCGCTTGGCGAAGAAGTGCTCGGCGAAGGCGTTGTCGTTGTAGCGCTCGCGCTCGCGGTAGCCGCTGCTGCGGTAGAGGGCGAGGGCGGCGTCGAGGCTGCCGTGGGTGTCGAGGAGCACCTCGCGATAGCCGGCCGCGCGCGCCGCTTCCTCGAGCGCCGCGAGGAGGAGGCGGGCGTAGCCACGGCCACGGGCCACGGGGGCGACCCACATCCGCCGGATCTCGCCGGTGCCCTCGGCGAAGCGCCGCACGCCGCCGATCGCGAGGGGCACGTCCTTCGCGAAGCCGACGAGGAAGAGGCCGCCCGGCGGCTCGAAGTCGGCGGCCTCAGGGGGCGCTGCGAGGGCCGGGTCGAAGCCCGGGATGTGCCCCGTGAGCTCGGCGAGGTAGCGGTCGAGGAGCTGTTCGACCACGGGCTCGTCGATGCGGTGTGCTTCGAAGCGGAGAAAAGTGGAGGTCATGGCGTCGCGCGCCCGACGCTAGCTTTGCCGGATGCGCCGGGCCCGCTACCACTACGGCCCGCGCCGCGGGCAGTTCGGTGAGCTCAACCTCCCCGACAGGGTCTCCGAACCGCTCCCGGGGGTGCTGCTCCTGCACGGCGGCTACTGGCGCGGCATCTACTCCTACCGCCTGATGCGTCCCCTCGCGCGCGCGCTCGTCGAGCGGGGCTTCGCGGTGTGGAACGTCGAGTACCGCCGCGTCGGCCTCGGCGGGGGCCGCGGCGGCTGGCCACAGACCTTCGAGGACGTGGCGAGCGCGGCGGACTTCCTCACCGGGATCGCCGAGGTCGACGCGAGCCGCCTCGCGAGCTGCGGCCACTCCGCCGGCGGCCACCTCGCCCTCTGGTTGGCGGGACGGCACCGCCTCCCCGAGGGAGCGCCGGGCGCCCGACCCGACCAGCTCTTCTCCGCCGCGATCTCGCTGGCGGGGGTGAGCGACCTCGAGCGCCTCGGCGACTTCGGCCTCGGCACCGAGTCGGTCGACCGCCTCCTGGGCGGGACGATCGGCGAATTCCCCGAGCGCTTCGCCGCCGCCTCACCGGCCGCCCTCCTCCCCCTCGGCCTGCCGCAGCTGCTGGCGCACGGCCTCCTCGACAGCACGGTCCCCCCGGCGATGAGCGAGGCCTACGCCCGCCGCGCCGGGGCCCTCGGCGACGACGCCACGTACCTGCCGCTCACGGGCCTCAACCACCGCCAGCTGATCGAGTCCTGGCACCACGTCGTGGAGCCGGTCGCGGAGTACCTCGACAAGCACTTCGCGTGAAGCTGCGGCCAGCGCGGCCGCACAGCAGAATGGCTCCGGCCCCGACGGCGGGCCGGAGAGGGAGGACCGGGCATGCGGGTCATCGCGATCGAGGAGCACTTCTCCACCGAGGAGCTGCTCGCAGCCTCCCCCCGACCCCAGGCGGCACCGCTCGCGGCGCGCCTCCTCGACACCGCCGAGGGACGGCTGCAGGCGATGGACGAGGCCGGCATCGACTTCCAGGTCCTCTCCTCCTCTGCCCCCGCGGTGCAGGAGCTCGAGGCGAAGGCGGCGGTGGAGATGGCGCGGCGGGTGAACGACGAGCTCGCCGAGATCGTCGCCGCGCACCCCGACCGCTTCGCCGGCTTCGCGACGCTGCCCACCCCCGATCCCGAGGCGGCAGCGGGAGAGCTCGCCCGCTGTATGGACGAGCTCGGTTTCAAGGGCACGATGCTGCACGGCCACACCAAGGGCCACTTCCTCGACGAGGCGCAGTTCCTCCCGATCTGGGAGGCGGCGGCCTCCCTCGACGCCGCCGTCTACCTCCACCCGACGCCGCCGACCCCCGCGGTCGCCGCCGCCTACTTCTCGGGGATCGACGAGGAGGTCGGGCGGGTGCTCTCGACCGCCGCCTGGGGGTGGCACGCGGAGACCGGGCTGCACTCGCTCCGCCTCGTAGCCTCCGGCCTGTTCGACCGCTTCCCCGCGCTGCAGGTGGTCATCGGCCACATGGGTGAGAACGTCCCCTTCTCGCTGCAGCGGGCCGACTCGACCCTCGCGCGGGTTCTGCACCTCGAGCGGAGCGTCTCGCAGTACTTCCAGGAGAACTTCTGGCTGACGACGAGCGCCTACTTCACGGTGCCGCCGCTGCTCTGCGCGCTGCTCACCTTCGGGGCCGACCGGCTGATGTTCTCTGTCGACTATCCCTTCTCCGACAACGCCCAGGGTCGGCACTTCCTCGACAGCGCGCCGATCAGCGACGCCGACCGGGAGAAGCTCGCGCACGGCAACGCCGAGCGGCTGCTCGGGCTCTGACTCAGCCGTTCCAACGCATCTCCTCGGCGACCTCTCGCTCGCGGGGGTCGCCCGCGGCGAAGGCGTCGAGCACCCCGCGGCGGTCCTCGGGGCGGCGGTTCTGGCTGAGCTTCCAGTTCCCCTCCAGGCGGTCGAGGAGGACCTCGAAGCCGACGATCGCCTGCAGCTGGGCGTCGATGTAGTCCGCGGGGGCGTCGGCGACCGCCCAGCGCTCGCTGCGCGGCGCCTCGGCGAGGTCGGTGAGGCGGGTGACGAGGGCGCGGGTCCAGGCGGGGTCGTCGTGGACGACGAGACGGCCGTGGCCCTGCACCGAGAGGTAGTTCCAGGTCGGCACGACCTCACCGGTGGCGAGGCGGCTCGGGTACTCGATCGGGGAGACGTAGGCGTCGGGGCCGCCGATGATGACGAGCGCCTCGTCGTCGGCGAGGTCGGACCACTGCGCGTTGGCGCGGGCGAGGTGGCCGACGAAGGAGCCCGGAGCCCCCTCGCGGGGCTCGTAGAGGAGGGGGAGCGAGCTCGCGGTGAGGCCGGCCGAGGAGCGCGTGACGAGCTCGGCGAGACGGGGGAGCGCGAGGAAGGCGGCGAGGCGCTCGGGGGGTGCGACGAACTGCCGGGGCAGGTACACGGCGAAACCCTACGGGTCCCGGCGAGGTTGCTGGCTAACTGGCTTCGGCGAGGCGGGCGAGCAACCGCTCGAGCTCGGCGACCCGCTGGTCGAGGTTGCCGATCGCTGCCGAGCTCGTGGAGGCGAGGCGCCGCAGCAGCTCTTCGGTCACCTCGCCCCTGCCCGACGGTGCCGCAGCGGGGACTCCCTCCTGCAGCGCCCAGGCCGGGACGGGGAGCTTTGCTGCGGCGTAGGTGAGCTCGGCCCACTTCTGGAACAGCGGCCGCACCGCGAGGTCGTAGGGGTCCGGTGGATAGCCGAGGCCCTGCTTCTCGGCGCCGATCACCGCTGCCCGGAAGACCGCCCGCAGCGTCGGGTCGACGGGGATTCCGCCCGGGAGCTCTGCGAAGTCGACGGGGATCTGCTGTGCCGACTCGTAGCCACAGGCGAGGATCGCCTCCCGGTAGCCGGCGCAGAGCTCGGCGACGATCGGCTGCTCGGCAAGCGTGACGCGGGCGCGGGGCCCGGCGTGACGGGAGAGGACACCGGGGTTGGCGAAGTCGTAGCCACTGAAGTGGTAGCTGCGCAGGGGCGCTTCCCCCGCGTGGATGACGCCGTCGCGGAGCGTGAGCGGCCGCTCGTGCAGGTTCCAGTACGCGACGTTCACCCCGGTGTCGCGCAGCACGTGGAGCGGAAAGAACGAGGGGGCGAAATCGAGCCAGCGCTGCTCGCTGACCCGATGGCGCGCCGGGTCGACGTAGCACTCGCGGCGCAGCCGGCTCTCCAGGAAGTCGATCAGGCCGATGCCCTTCTCGCCGACGCCGATCATCCCGGCATTGAAGGTCCCCGCCGAGAGGATCGTCGTGTCGTCGGGGCCGCAGTCGTCGAGCGGGTAGGGGGTGAGGGCGTGCGGGGTGAGCACGATCCCGTGCTCCTCGATGAGCTCGCCGACGTGTGCGAGGGAGCCGTAGAGGTGGATGTCGGAGTCGATGAACATCACCGGGCCGCCGCTCTCGTGCAGCACGTGGTGGATGAGGAAGGGCTTGATCGCGAGGTGGTAGTCGTCGGCGTGGATGAGAAAGAGGCGGTGCAGTTCGTCGTCGCCGAAGGCGAGCTCCTCGTTCCAGAGCAAGCGGGACGGATCAGAGGCGGGGTCGACCTCGTGGTGGTGGTCGTCGGTGAGGAGGATCCAGAGCGTCGACTCGGGCATGTGCCGGCGGATCGTCGCCCCGAGGGCCTTGGCGTAGGGGAGGTAGCGGCGGGAGGAGGTCGTGCAGAACTGCATCGGCGGCATCGGCGGGCTCCTTCACCTCGAGCGGCACGCGTCCAGTCGGCGCGGGCCTCTCTCCTCCAAACGACGGGGTGAGCTCCCGGGTTGAGCGCAGCCGAGCTACGCGGACCTTTCTGATGAGTCAACGCGGGCCGGTACGGGGGAGCGAACAGGTCGCATAGGATGGGTCGCTCGCTGGTGCCCTGCCAGTGTCCACCCCGCCGGCGAAATTGCTGCGCAGGGACCTGTGGTGCAGCTCGGAGTGCACGCCGGCCTGTCAAGCCGGAGGTCGCGGGTTCAAATCCCGTCAGGTCCGCGGACCGCCGCCCGGCCCCTCGGAATCTCGAGCGGGCCGGCACGGCGGCCTGAGGTCGGGTAGCTCAGTAGGCAGAGCGCGCGCCTGAAAAGCGCGAGGTCACCGGATC
>Ga0307373_10001130_pt1 | contig 50326 bp, 45 predicted proteins | sample OX2MG_FD_202534 | JGI IMG/M metagenome (GOLD analysis project Ga0307373, IMG submission 202534) | Soil microbial communities from Risofladan, Vaasa, Finland - OX-2 | ecosystem: Environmental > Terrestrial > Soil > Coastal area > Acid sulfate soil | place: Finland: Risofladan, Vaasa | collected...
TATATTTGCGAAAATCGCTCATCGAACCGGCCGTATCGTTGCGTTCACCAAGAACGGGTCTTGAAATTCCGTTTGTTCGCCTGCTCTTTTCCCTTTCACGGGCAACAGCCGCGCGGCCAGCGGTTTGTGCCATTTGTAGGCGAGGCTCGCGACGTCTGCGAGGATTGGCTCGATTTGCGCCTCGGTTGTGTCGCCGGGCATCGGAATTACGTCGAGGCCCGTGGCGCAGACGGAGGAATCGAGGAGCAGGGAATTGAGCGACAGGCGGCCTTCGCTCCACCGGCGGGCGATCACGGAGTCCTCGAGCACGGGCAGCATCACTCCTGAATATCCCGTGCGCGTGACGCGAATATTTTTTAGCGCGCGAGTGATGATCGCGACGGCGGCCAGCGTGCCATTCGAGCCAAGCGGCTGGTGAGTGAAATTCTCGATGGCGCCGCCGATGGAAATGTCCTTCAGCGGGGCAGGCGAGAGATCGATTCCTGTGTAGCGCCATCCTGATTCCTGCGCGGCACGCTTGCTGACGGCTTCGATTTCCTGGGCCCATTTGCCAAGCGAGTCCTCGATGGCCTTTTGGGCCTTTTGCGGGTCAGTCGTCGAAGCGAGAGCCGTGGCAACGACGTTTGCCGATTGCAGGCCGACGGCGAACGTGTGGTTTCCGTTTACTTGATACGAAGCGGGATAGAAAGGAGTGTTTGGCGGGACCATGGCAATGGCGGCGAAACGGAAATTGCCGAGGCCATTCGGACTATTCTCAGCAAGATAATGGATTACGGCTGCGGCAGACGGAATGGCGTCCCAATGAATGCCGTTGTCGTCGGCAATTACCACGCTGCCTTCGAGTATTTTCGTTGAGGCGATGATTTTTGCAAGCAGCAGGGCTTCGTGTGAATCGCCGCCGGCGTGCGCGTTCCCGCGGCCAGTTGCGGAGTCAATCGCGGGGCCGATGGCGGCGTCGAATCCGTCTTTTTCCGCCAGGGCGTCGTATTGTTTGAAAAACGCCAGCGCTTGCTCATCGGAAAGATTTCGCGTGTACTCGGGAAAAGGTTGCGTGGTGATGCGCAGCGTTTGCACTTCGAAGCCGGCCTTTTCGTACGCGGCCTTGATTTTTTTTAGGGCAGCCAAGGTTTCCGCGATTTGCGTTTGGTAATGTGCTCGGTCGAGCGCGATAAAAGCCGTGATGGCGCGCACTTTGGGGCGATTGTCATTCGGCGAGGCGGCGAGCGCCGCGCTGGAAAAGCCCAAAGCCAACGCTGTTGCCAGTACACATACACACGCGCAAAGCAGTGAGAAATGTTTTTTCATTCGAACGCCGCGATTCCGGTGATACGTTCACCGATGATTAATTTGTGGACGTCGTGCGTGCCTTCGTAAGTCGAGACGGATTCGAGGTTCATCATGTGGCGCATGATGCAGTAATCGTCAACGATACCATTGGCGCCGAGGATTCCGCGGGCCATGCGCGCCGTTTCGAGCGCCATCCAGACGTTGTTCATTTTCATCATGGAAATGTGCGAGGGATGCACGCGCTCTTTGTCTTTTAAACGGCCAACCTGAAGGGCTAGGAATTGCGCCTTGGTGATTTCCGTGATCATCCACGCGAGTTTTTCCTGCACGAGCTGGTGCGAAGCGATGGGCTTGTTGCCAAATTGCTTGCGTTCTTTTGCGTAACGCAGCGCTGTGTCGTAGCAAGCCATGGCCGCGCCGATTGCGCCCCAGCCGATTCCGTAGCGCGCCTGATTGAGGCACGAGAGCGGCCCGCGCAGACCTTCGACGCTGGGGAGCACGTTTTCCGCCGGGATTTTGCAGTCACTCATGGCCAGGCCCGAAGTTACCGACGCGCGCAGCGACCATTTGCCATGAACGTCCCACGCCTTAAAGCCCGGTGTGCCTTTCTCGACCAGGAAGCCGCGGATTTTGTCGTTTTCGCATTTCGCCCACACGACGGCAACGTCAGCGAGCGAGCCGTTTGTGATCCACATTTTCTCGCCGTTCAAAATGTAGCTTTCACCTTTGCGGACGGCGCGCGTCAACATGCCGCCGGGATTGGAGCCAAATTGCGGCTCGGTCAATCCAAAGCAGCCGATGGCTTTGCCGGAAGCAAGCTGCGGAAGCCATTTTTCTTTTTGCGCGTCAGAGCCAAAGGCATAAATCGGATACATCACCAGCGCCGACTGCACCGATGCGAAGCTGCGCAGTCCCGAATCGCCGCGCTCGAGTTCCTGCATCACCAGGCCGTATTCCACGTTCGACATGCCCGCGCAGCCGTAGCCTTTCAGGTTCGCGCCGAAAAAGCCGAGCTCGGCGATTTGCGGCAGCAACTGCATGGGAAATTTTGCGTCGCGATTGTATTGCTCGATGATGGGCAGCAATTGCTCGTCGACAAATTTGCGCGCAGTCTGGCGTGACAGCTTTTCTTCGTCGGTCAGCAGGGAATCGAAGTCGAGATAATCGACTCCCGAAAACGCAGGCATACGAACTCTCCTTTATGATGAAACGGATAATCGAGAAGGCGGACAAGAATAGCATCCCTGACGCTCGCGCGGAATGCCGACGACGGAGCGGAATGGAGGTAATTGCAAAGCCGCTGTTTGTACCGATTAGAATGTGACGCCATCCTTTATTTTCAATAAGTTAGAGGATAATTCTAATAATTTACTGTACCGATTAGAATTGCACGAGAATGATGGTTCCGTTCCGTTGATACTGTGTTGCTCCTACTGTCGTGTCGCAAATTTGGTTCCGACTTCCTGAAGATAAACTAGCACGACGGGAAGAGTTTGTGCAGGGGTAGCGGCTGTGGACGGAGCGCCGCATTGCTGACATCCGGCTCTTCGCGAGAGAGCTGTTCCTAATTGGGAACGGAGAATTTTTTCACGGTTTGGGCTGGTTGACGACGCAGAAAAGGGATGCGATAATTGCTGGCTCTGCGATGCGTTAAACGTGTGTCTTAGGGCGGCGACGAGCCGCTGAACAAAGAAAATCCAGGGAGGCGAGTCAGACAGTTGCGATAGTGTGCGATGGCGATCCTGCAACAGCTCGGCTGGTTGTTCCTGAAGTCCGTACCGACCATTATTGTTTTCCTTTTATTTTACTGGTTTTTGCGCGCGAATTTTTTCAAGCCGCTGGAACGCACTCTGGCCGAACGCAATGCGCGCATCGCCAAGGCGCGCGCGGAAGCCGAGGCCGTCCAGGCCGCAGCGAAAGAGAAAATCCATACCTATGAGGATGCGCTGAAAAAAGCGCGCGCGGGCGTGTTTGCGGAGCAGGAAGCGGCGCGGCAGGCGGCTCTGGATGAACGCACGAAACTGCTGAACGGCGTGCGCAAGGTGGAGCAAGATGCGGTGCGCAAGGAAAAGGAGCGCATCGCGCGGGAATTCGAGGCGGCGCGCACGCAACTGGAAGGCGAAAGCGCCAATCTGGCTGGGCGAATCGCGAAAATGATTTTGGAGCGTCCGAGCGCGCCCCTGCGAGGGACGCGATAATGCGAGCGATGATTCCGACGATCACACGCGCGCGATGGCGTTCCTTTGTGAGAGCAGCAGGTTCGATTGCTGCAGTGTTATTCGCGCTGGCCGTGTGCGCGGCGCCCGTGCTGGCCGCGACGAATCCGGAGGAAGCGGCTGGCACGACTACCGGATGGGTCTATCGCTGGATCAACTTTGGAATTTTTGTTGCCGTGCTGGTGTGGGTGTTCGTCAAGAAGACGCCGCCGTATTTTCGCGGCCGGCAGGAAGCGATTGCGGCTGCGATTGCGGAGAGCGCGCGAGCGCGCGAAGAGGCGGAGCGCCAGCAACGCGAAGCGGAAGCAAAAATGGCGACGCTCGACGCAACGGTTGCGGAGTTGCGTGAGCGGGCGAAACGCGAGAGCGCCGCGGAAGGCGAGCGCATTCGGGCGTTGGCGAAGGAAGACGCGAAGCGCATCGAGTTGGCCGGGCAAGTGGAGATCCGTGCCGCCGAGCGCGCCGCGGAAATGGAACTTAAGGCAATCGCTGCGCGCGTAGCCATCGACCGCGCGGAGACGCTGCTCGAACAGCAGATGACTCCGAAAACGGACGCATCGCTCTTTCGCGGATTTGTCGCGGAGCTTGCGGGGAGCGCGAATTGAGCGCGCTGGCACAACGATACGCGGCGGCACTGGCGGATGCGGCGTTTGCGCACAATGCCGTTGAGAAGATCAAACGCGAGTTGGGCGAGTTTGCAGGAATGCTCGAGAATTCACCGGAACTGCGGAACGTGCTGACGACTCCGGCGATTGGGCCCGGCGCGAAAAAGGCCGTGATTGGCGAGCTTGTGCAGAAGATGGGCCTGGATGCTGAAGTGAAGAATTTTCTGTTTGTGCTGGTGGATCACGGCCGGACGGGAATTCTGAGCGAGATTCGGCAAGCGTTTGAGACAGAAACCAATGCGCGAATGGGAATCGTGGATGCGAAGGTGACTTCGGCGCGCGAGCTTTCAGCAGAAGAGAAAACGCAACTGACCAAGACGCTCGAACAGGTCACGGGGAAGAAAGTGCAGACGCAATATCAACTGGACGCCAGCCTGATCGGCGGCACGACAGTGCGAATCGGCTCGAAAATCTACGATGGATCGGTACGCGAACAGCTCAACCGGCTGCGCACGCGGCTCGAAGCTCAATAGGAGCAGTGAATGGCGACAATCAAGGCTGACGAGATCACAAAAATAATTCGCGAGCAGATCGAGAATTACCAGCAGGTGATGGCCGTCGAGGAAGTGGGCTCGGTAATCTCGGTGGGCGACGGCATCGCGCGCATCCATGGGTTGGACAAGTGCATGGCGGGCGAAATGCTTGCGTTTCCGCACGACGTGTTCGGGATCGCGCTGAACCTGGAAGAGGATCAAGTTGGAACGGTGCTGCTGGGCGACTACACGGAAATCAAAGAGGGCGACACGGTGCGGCGCACGAAGAACATTATGTCCGTGCCGGTGGGGGATGCGCTGATTGGCCGCGTGGTGAATCCGCTGGGGCAGCCGCTCGACGACAAAGGCCCGATCGCGACGGAGAAGCGCAATCCGATCGAGCGTCTGGCGCCGGGCGTGATTGATCGCCAGCCCGTGCGCGAGCCTTTGCAGACGGGCATCAAGGCCATCGACGCGATGATTCCCATTGGCCGCGGGCAGCGCGAGTTGATCATCGGCGACCGGCAAACGGGCAAGACCGCGATCATTCTGGATACGATTATCAACCAGCGCGGCGGCGACATGATTTCCATTTACTGCGCGATTGGCCAAAAACGCTCGACCGTGGCGCAGGTGGTGAAGACGCTGACGGACGCCGGAGCGATGGAGCACAGCATCGTTGTGGCGGCGACGGCTTCCGAGCCTGCCACGATGCAGTACATTGCACCGTTTGCGGCATGCGCGATTGGCGAATTTTTCCGCGACGCAGGAAAGCATGCGGTCTGTTTCTACGACGATCTTTCGAAGCACGCGCAGGCGTACCGCGAAATTTCGCTGCTGCTGCGGCGACCTCCCGGCCGCGAAGCGTATCCGGGCGACGTTTTCTTCCTGCACTCGCGGCTGCTGGAACGCGCCGCAAAACTCAGCAAGGAACTGGGTGGCGGCTCGCTTTCGGCGCTTCCCGTGATTGAGACGCAGGCGGGCGACGTCTCGGCGTACATTCCAACGAACGTGATTTCAATCACGGACGGGCAAATTTATCTTGAATCGGATTTGTTCAACGCGGGCATCCGGCCAGCGATCAACGCGGGAATTTCCGTGAGCCGCGTGGGCGGCAACGCGCAGATTAAGGCCATGAAGCAGGTGGCGGGCACGTTGCGGCTCGACATGGCGCAATTCCGCGAGCTCGCAGCGTTTGCGCAATTTGGCTCCGAGCTGGATAAAGCAACGCAGGCGCAGCTTGGCCGTGGGCAACGGCTTACCGAGATTCTGAAACAGGACCAATACCAGCCACTCCCCGTCGAAAAGCAAATCTTGATTATTTACGCCGGAACGAACCGCTACATCGACGATCTGCCGGTGGAAGATGTGCGGCGATTCGAAAAGGAAATGTACAGCTTCGTCGAAACGAACTACAACGGCGTGCTGAAGACGATTGCGACGAAGAAGGCATTCGACGACGCTCTGCGCGCCGACGTGAAAAAAGCGCTCGACGATTTCAAGGAGCGGTTTGTGCCGAGCAATAAGACCGCGGAGGCTGCCACCGCCGCGAACTGAGCGGCGCGCGAAACCGTTCCATGCCCACCCTGCTTGATTATCGCCGGCGCATCCGGTCCGTAAAGAACACGCAGCAGATCACGCGCGCGATGAAATTCGTGGCGGCGGCGAAATTGCGGCGCGCGCAAGAGGGCGTATTCCATGCGCGGCCGTACGCGAAAGAGATTCGCCGCGTGTTGCAATCAGCGATGCAGCGCGTATCCGAGCCGCAGCACTCGCTGCTGGAAAGAAGGCCGGAGCAGCGCATTCTGGTGCTGGTGCTTACGTCGGACAAGGGTCTGGCGGGCGCGTTCAATACCAACGTACTTCGCAGGGCGGCGGAGTATCTGCGGCAACTCCAGGGCAAAGATGTGCAATCGATCGCCGTGGGCCGCAAGGGCGTGGAAGCGTTCCGCAGGCGGAAATGGAAACTTGCCGGCGAGTATTTGAACGTCTCGACGCATGTGGAGTTTCGCCATGCGGAAGAAATCTCCAAGCGCATCGCGGAGATGTACACCAAGCACGAAGCCGATGCCGTATACGCTGTCTATAACGAATTCAAGAGCGTGATGGTGCAGCAGCTTCGCCTGGTGAAGTTGCTGCCGCTCGATCCGGAATCGTTCGCGCACACCGCGGCGGAAAAGGCCGGCGACTCCGGAACGAAAAAGGAGTCCGCGGAATTGCTGGAGACCGTGGATTATATTTACGAGGAACCGCCGGAGGAAATTTTCGCGCATTTGGTGCCGCGCTATCTGGAGACGGAAATTTTCCGCATTTTGCTCGAGTCCGCCGCCGCGGAGCATGCGGCGCGCATGACGGCCATGGACGCGGCCACGACCAACGCTGGCGAGCTGATCACGGAATTGACTCTAGACATGAACAGGATTCGCCAGGCCAGCATCACCAAGGAAATTATTGAAATCGTAAGCGGCGCCGCTTTCGCGGCGTCCTCATAGGCAAGGGAGCTTTCTGATGGCAGAGGATTCAAAGGCAGCAGAGAAAAAGGGCGGACACGTTGGCCACGTGGTGCAGGTGATCGGGCCGGTGGTGGACGTGCAATTCGAGGAAGGCCACCTGCCGCAAATTTACAATGCGGTGCGCATCACGAGCGAGGGCTTCGAGGTTCCGGAGCCGCTCGACATCGTCACCGAAGTGCAACAGCACTTGGGCGAAGGACGCGTGCGCGCGGTCGCGTTGAAACCGACCGAGGGAGTGGTTCGCGGAATGAAGGCGGTCGACACAGGGGCGGGAATTTCAATTCCCGTGGGACGCGGCACGCTGGGGCGGATCCTCAACGTGCTCGGCGAGCCCGTGGACAAGCTGGGTCCGGTGGAGGCGAAGGAGCACTGGGCAATTCACCGGCCGGCTCCGGCGCTTGACCAGCAATCCACATCGCTCGAAATGTTCGAGACAGGCATCAAGGTGGTTGACCTGATTGAGCCGTACCTGAAGGGCGGCAAGATTGGATTGTTCGGGGGCGCGGGCGTCGGCAAGACCGTGCTGATTATGGAGCTGATTCACAACGTCGCGATGAAACACGGCGGCGTGTCCGTGTTCGCCGGAGTGGGCGAGCGGACGCGCGAAGGCAACGACCTTTGGCTGGAAATGAGCGAAGGTGGCGTTATCGTGCCGGGGAATTCGGAGAAGTCCCGCGCCGCGCTGATTTACGGACAGATGACGGAGCCGCCCGGCGCGCGCCTGCGCGTAGGGCTGACCGGATTAACCGTGGCGGAATATTTCCGCGATGCGGAAGGGCTCGACGTGCTGCTCTTCATCGACAATATTTTCCGTTTCGTGCAGGCGGGTTCGGAAGTATCAGCGCTGCTGGGCCGCATGCCTTCGGCCGTTGGTTACCAGCCGAACTTGAATACGGAAATCGGCGAGCTGCAGGAACGGATCACGTCGACGAAGAAGGGCTCGATCACTTCGGTGCAGGCGATTTACGTTCCCGCGGACGATTACACGGATCCCGCGCCGGCCGCGACGTTCGCGCACCTGGACGCGACAACGAACCTGAGCCGCCAAGTTTCCGAGTTGGGCATTTACCCCGCCGTCGATCCGCTGGCCAGTTTCTCGCGCATTCTCGACGCGCGCATTGTGGGCCAGGAACACTACAACGTGGCGCGCTCGGTGAAATCAACGTTGCAGCGGTATAAGGATTTGCAGGACATCATCGCGATTCTTGGCATCGAGGAATTGCCCGAGGAAGACAAGTTGATCGTGGCGCGCGCGCGCAAGATTCAGAAATTCATGTCGCAGCCGATGTTCGTGGCGGCGCAGTTCACGGGATTGGAAGGGAAGTACGTGAAGGTGGAAGACACGATTCGCGGGTTCAAGGAAATCGTGGAAGGGAAGCACGACGATTTGTCCGAGCAGGCGTTCTACATGGTGGGGACGATCGAAGAGGCACGAGAAAAGGCCGAGAAGATGGCGGCCAGCGCGTAAATTTGGAAGCGGAAGGGAAGAAGGAATCAAGAAGCGATGCTACCGGAAAACATCGAGCTCGACATTGTGACGCCGGAGCGATTTGTGCTTCACGAGACTGTGCAGTCGGTCGAATTGCCCGGCAAGGAAGGATATATGGGCATACTGCCGGGGCATGCGCCGCTGCTCTCCGAACTTGGCGTTGGGACACTTTCGTATCGCAAAGGCAGCGATGTGGAATACTTTGCGGTGATCAGGGGTTTCGTGGAAGTTTTGCCCGGGCGAGTGATCGTGCTGGCCGATGCCTGCGAGCGCGCGGAGGAAATCGACGTGGCGCGCGCACGGACGGCGCTGGAGCGAGCAAAAGGCGAGATGGCGAAGAAGTCCTCCGTGGATGCGGATTGGGATCGCGCCAGCCTGGCGTTGAATCGCGCGCTGGCTCGCTTGCAGGCCGCTGCGAAGGGCGGCGCCGCTGGCGCTTCCGAGGAAAGTTCCCGCCATTAAAGAACTGCAGGGCCGGCGCGAAGTTGCTGTCTTACCCGCGAAGTTGTCATTTCATCCGCACGGTGAAGCACCCCCGATTGAATCTGCCCCGTTTGTAGAGCATCTTTAAGAGTGGGACCAGCGGGAGACTATTGGATGGCTGTGATTACCATGTACTGCACGCCGTGGTGCGGGGATTGCTGGCGGACGAAGGCCTTCCTGAAAGAGCGCGGGATCGAATTTCGCGAAGTGAATATCGATAAGTCGCCCGAGGCTGAAGCGCTCGTCCTGCGCGTCAATAATGGCCGGCGCAAAGTGCCTACGCTGGAAGTGGATGGGCGGTATTTTGCCAACAGCCCGTTCGATCCTTACACACTCGCCGAAGAATTAAGAATTCCCCTGAACTCGTGATTGATTAGCAAGCCTAAAGCCGCACGTTACTGCGTCGCGATGCCGCGAGTGTAGACGCTGGCGACTTTCAGTTCGGGAGTGAGGAAGACGAGGTCGGCGTCGGCGCCCACGGCGAGGACGCCTTTTTTTTTCTCGATGCCCACGCGGCGCGCGGGATTGAGAGTGCCCATGCGCACAGCTTCGAGCAATGGCACGCCGAGGCGCACCATATGTTGCAACGCGCGGTCGAGCGTGAGGGTGCTGCCGGCGAGCTTGCCTTCGCGATTGCGGCAGACGCCGCCTGAAACAGTGACGTCGAACGTCCCCAGACGATAACTGCCGTCGCGCATGCCCGTGGCTGCCGTGCCGTCGCTGACCAGAATGACGAGGTCGGGGCCCTTGGCGGCGAGCAGCAAGCGAATCGCGGGATCATCCACGTGGACGCCGTCCGCGATAATTTCGGCGGTGACGGAGTCGTCAGTGAGTACGGCGCCGAGCACTCCCGTTTCGCGATGCGAAAAGGGACGCATGGCGTTGAAAACGTGGACGGCATGCCGCGCGCCGCAAAAAATTGCGTTGTGGGCCTGCTCGTACGTGGCATCGGTGTGGCCCAGCGCAACGACAATGCCGCGCGCATAGCCGTGTTCGACCAGGCCGAGCGCGCCGGGAATCTCCGGGGCCAGCGTGAGAATCTTTACATGGCCGCCCGCAGCTTCGAGGTAGCGATCGAGCAGTGGAATGGAGGGCTTGGCGATGGCGCCGGGCGGGTGAACGCCGCGGCGGGTCAGACTGATGAACGGCCCTTCGAGGTGGATGCCGACGATTTCGGCGGTGGGCGTTGCAGGCGCGTCGGTGTTGGCAGGGCTGGCGATGTAACGGGCAATGTCCTCGAGGCAGCGGCGCGTTTCGTCGGGCGGCGCGGTGACAGTTGTTGCGACCAGCGACGTAGTTCCGTGACGCGCGACTGTTTTCGCGACGGTGGTGAGAGCTTCCTCGGTGGAAGACATCACATCGTGTCCGCCGGCGCCGTGGATGTGAATGTCGACGAAGCCTGGAATCAAGCTCATGTCGCGCGCAAGGATTTCCTTCGCGCCCGGTGGGAGCTCGAATTCGTCGCGGCGGCCGATACGCGCGATTTTTCCGTCTTCCACGACGACGACGGCGTCGCTGATTTCTTCATGCGGCGTAAGCGCGCGTCCCGCGTGTATGGCCAGGGAAGGCATAGCGCACCATCCTACTTGAACTCGTTACCATGCGCGGAAAATCATAATGCGGGGTTGCAAGAATGTTACGCTCCGCTACAATCGATAGGCTCGCACGATAGGCTCGCAATCGATCCGGAGGATACGCATGGCAAATGACAAGCGGTTCATGGCCTGGAAGCGCCACCATAAAAAGCGGAAGTCGGCGAAGGCCAAGATGAAGCTCTACGAGCAAGGAAAGCTCGCGCACGACAAACTTCCCGCACTGGCCAAGACATTCCTGAAGCGCAAGCAGCGTTCGCTCGCAAAAGCGGAATAAGTCCGCGCAAAAACAAAAAAGGGAGGCATCCCTCAGGAGTGCCTCCCTTCTTGTGGCTTGCCGCCTCGTTGTAGTTCGGGGAACGCGAGGCTTTTGTTCGGGTAAAGCCGGTTCTACTCGCCTGTGCCGGTAGTCGCCGCCTGACTTGTGGTTCCAGCGGTTTTGGGCACGCTCAGATAACCAGTGATTTTATTTTTTCCCACTTGATTGATGACGAGCTCAAGCGGCGCCTGGTAATCGTGCGTGTAGAAGTAAATCGGCTCGTCGGCGGAACGGTTCTTCTTTTCGAACCGCTTGTCGTCGACGAAGAGATACATGGTGAAGAGCTGCTGCTTCACATTCGTGCCGCGCAACTCGACGGTGAGAGAGCCAACGTGTTTCCGCATACCCTTTTTGTCCACGGTGAATTCGTAGATATTGCGCTCGCCCATCTGGCGCAACTGTGCGATTTCATCGTGATTCCGCGCGATTAGGTTGCCGAACTGGTCGCGCGCCATTTGAAGGGATTGCTTGGTCGAGTCCAAGTCGGTCTTGACCCCATTGACATCACTGCCGAGCTTGTTGACGTCGTCGGAACTCGCCTTGGTGGCCAATTGCGTGTTCACCTGTTCCTGTTGCTGTTGGAACGCGGCAAACTGCTTGGCATCCATGTCCTTGATCTTCTTGGCCTGGTACCGGGCACTGGCGAGCTCGCTTTGCGTCAGCTTTAGCCGGTTCGTGATGACGCTTACCTCGCCCTGTACTTGCGCCTGGGCTTCCGCAGCCTGTTGCAAGCGCTGTTCAAGAACGGTCTGCGCCTGCTTGTCAGCCTGCACCTGCGCGGTAAGGGCTTGCTGGTTGCTCTTGGAAGCATTCTCAGCGCTCCAGCCTACACCGAGCGCCACCAGCGAAACGATCGCCAGCACTACCACACCTATTCCTACCCACCGGGGAGTCGCCGCTTCCTGCGGCACAACCACTTCACGCTCTTCTATCATTGAGTTGCTCCTTGGAACTTGAATTCCCCCTGCCGAGAGCATAAAGAGCACGGGTATCGCCAATCTCACTTTGGCGGGCAGGATCTTGCTATACCATTCAATAAAAGCAAGTTACACGATACTGGCCATCGGGACAGGGGTACAGGAATCCTGGTATGCCCTGCAAATTTTACATGTATCTGTTGTTTCTGCACTGAGGGTAGAAGGAAATGCGGAACAAGCGAAAGACACGTCAAAAACCGCTCCCTCAAACGGCGAAGGGTGAGAGAGCGCTCGCGGCCTGCAATACAGCCAACGTTTAGCCCGCAGCGGCGGGTGGCCCGCCTTCATTTCTGTTTCACTGCTATAGGAACACCGTCGACAGGAGTTGCGAAGTATTGGTACTCCTGATCGTCCGTCAGTGTCACTACAAGCGTACCGCTGCTCCAGTCGATGGACGGCTCGGGTTTGGGGTAGTTCACCGGCACATTCATAACCAAATCGCCTTGACGATCTTTCTGTGCTGGCCCTTTCAACCGCACTGCGTAGACCGCTTCGTCCACGAAAGCGGATGCACTGTAAACTTCCATCTGAACTACCGCCGTCCACTTTCCGTTCGGACTACTCTTCGTCTCGCGAACTTGTATCTCCAACTGATTGCGACCCCAGACGAAATAGATCGCAAGCCCCGCCACGAGCGCCAGCAAAGCGAGAGATGTCAGGATGACTTTATTCCTCTTCTTCGTGGGATACACTCCTATGGAACCGCACCCAAGATCGCGAGTCGCATACTGATGTCGGTGTTTGTGACGTTTCGTACTGGAAGATGCGTGTAGGTTGAATCCATCTTCGTGTCCTTCGGATAGCTGCTCGTCATTGCGACGGCGTTCTCAATGCTGAGAATTTGCTTTCGGCGGGTGGCCCACCCTTTCGCTTCGCATGGGGACTAATGCTTCAGTGGCGGCTCTCAGAGGGATGATACCACTTGGCGTAGTTCACCTCGGAGTACATTCCAGCCAGCGGGTGCGGCACCCTCGGGGGGTTTCGGTCGAGCAGTTATAGACACTGTGTGTCCGAGAGCGCGTAAAAGCCCTTCGATGGGAACATCGGATTAGGTGCGCCACCCGCCGGGGTCTAAGGAATGTTTCGCGGGTGTGGCTGAGTGGGTTGAAGCGGGCGATTCAGGCTCCTACTGCCCTTCTTCTCCGAGCTACCTGTGGGATATAAACAAAGAAATAATACAGGCAACTGCCATACCAGAATCCAACCAACAATACGACAAACCATGCTCGCTTGATATTCAGACTGGAGTTATCGAGCCGCACCCAGTATCGCCACATTCCGAGCCAGATAAAGCCTATTCCAATGGGCCCTAAAATTCCGAACATTCCCCAGGGCAATCGTTGTCCGAATGACATCCTTGTGAAATCCACGCGCCCTAAGAATATAGGGATCGCAACGATAACGCAGATTGCGGACAGGAAAAAAAACGTGGCGACGGTGCGAGATGTAAGCCAATCATCGTCGAGCCATGCACTGGCCAGCCAAAATATTCCGAGCCTTTTTAGTTTCATAAGATTCTACACTCGGCGCGTTGTGCAGACATGGCAAACCAGTCAAATGGTCCTTCTAACGTCAGCGCTCGGCTCGCATACTATCACACCGGAATTCACCGAAGCCCCTTTGGGAGCGCCCAGGTGATGATTGAAACCGTCGCCTTGAAAGACGTCCAATCGTCAGCACTAGTTCGATGTTGTCAGCGGATGATTTGCATGTTCTTCAGGACTTCGATGCGGTCGTCGAGCGGGGGATGGGTGCTGAAGAGGCCCGCGAACATTCGGCGAGCCTGCAGCGGGGCAACGATGCAGAGGGCTGCCGTCGATTGGGAAATTTGCATGGGGATTTTCTGGTTGTAGGCCTCAAGCTTCTGGAGCGCGCGAATCAGGCCGTACTGATGGCCGATCATTTGCACGCCGGAAGCGTCGGCTTGATATTCGCGTTGGCGGGAAATGCCGAGCTGCAGCAGCAGGGCGGCGATGGGCGCCAGGATGAGCATCAAGATCGCGGTGATGGCATTGCCTTCGCCTTCACCGTCACGCGAGCCGCCGTATCCGCCGAAAATCATTCCCCAGCGGCCCATTTGCGCGACCCAGGTGATGGCTCCGGCGAGCGTGGCGGCAATCGACGAAGTGAGAATGTCGTAGTTGCGCACATGCGACAGTTCGTGCGCAATCACGCCTTCGAGCTCCTCGTCGTCCATCAACTGCATCAGCCCGGCGGTGACGCACACAGCGGCATGGCGTGGATTGCGGCCCGTAGCAAAGGCATTCGGCGCCGCTTGCTGGCTGATGTAGAGCTTCGGCATGGGCAAGCCTGCTTTGCCGGCCAGGCTCTCCATCACGGCATAGAGGCGCGGAGCCTGTTCGCGCGTGACGGGCTGGGCGCCGGCGGAGCGCAGAGCTATTTTGTCCGAGAAGAAGTATGAAACGCCGTTCATCACCACGGCGACAATCAGGCCAATGGTCATGCCGCGAGTGCCAGCGCCAGGGCCGCCGACGGCCCTCCCGATAGCCCTCCCGCCGAAAATCAATAGCAGCGTGAGAGCGGTCAGCAACAGCGTGGTCTTGATGGTCTTCATTTATTCTCCGCAATAGTCTGAGTTTCGAGCTTGCGCCCTGATTGTTGGATGCTCAGCGCGCCGCGCTCGACTTGGTTTTCTCGCGCTTGAAACGCATCTCGCCCGTTTTGGCGTCCGCGTCAACAAGCACTTCGTCGCCGGGCAGAATCTTGCCATCGAGAATTTCAAGCGCCAGAGGATCCTGAATCATCCGCTGAATCGCACGACGCAACGGCCGCGCGCCATACGCCGGATCGTAGCCTTCGCGCAGCAGGCTTTCGCGCGCCGCGGGCGTCATCTTCAAGGCGACATGCTTGCCTTCGAGCAATTTTGACAGGTGCGCCAGTTGCATGTCCACGATGTGCTGGAGCTGCTCTTTGCCAAGAGGCAGGAAGAGCACGATGTCGTCGACGCGGTTCAAAAATTCCGGCCGGAACGTTTGCCGCAAAGCCTCCATGGCCTCCGTGCGCGCGCGCTTCGGATCGGTTGCGGCAAGCTCGAAAATCGCGTGCGAGCCAGCGTTCGAAGTCATCACGATCACCGTGTTACGGAAATCGACCGTGCGGCCTTTGCCGTCGGTGAGGCGTCCGTCTTCGAGAATCTGCAGCAGGACGTTGAAGGCGTCCGGATGCGCCTTTTCAATTTCGTCGAGAAGCACAACGGAATAGGGATGCCGCCGCACCTGCTCGGTGAGCTGCCCGCCCTCTTCATATCCGACGTAGCCCGGAGGCGCGCCAATCATTCGCGCCACGGAGTGCTTCTCCATGTATTCGGACATGTCGAGACGGATCATGGAACGCTCGTCGTCGAATAGAAATTCGGCAAGGGCGCGCGCCAGCTCTGTTTTTCCAACGCCCGTGGGTCCCAGGAACAGAAACGAGCCAATCGGACGGCGCGGGTCGGCGAGACCGGAGCGGCTGCGTCGCACGGCATTTGCAACTCGTGAAAGGGCGTCGTCCTGGCCAACGACGCGCTGCCGCAGGCGCTCTTCCATGTGCACGAGCTTCTGCACTTCTCCTTCGAGCAACCGGCCGACGGGGATGCCTGTCCATTTGGCGACAATGCGCGCGATGTCTTCTTCGCCCACTTCTTCCTTGAGCATCGCTCGGCCGCCTTTTTGGCGCTGGGCCAGCGCGTCCTGCGCTTTTTGGAGTTCGCGTTCCGCCGCGGCCAATTTGCCATAGCGAATTTCCGCGACTTTCGCAAGCTCGCCAGCGCGCTCCATGCGTTGCTCTTCGGTTTTAAGCTGGTCTATCTCGCTCTTGATTTTTCGGATGCGGCCAATGGCTTCCTTCTCGACTTGCCACTGAGCCTTGAGGCCGTTGGATTTTTCGCGCAGCGTCGACAGCTCTTTTTCGATTTCCTTTAAACGCTCGCGCGAATGCGCGTCGGATTCCTTCGACAGCGCCTGGCGCTCGATCTCCAGCTGCATAATACGCCGTTCGATTTCGTCAATTTCCGAGGGCATGGAATCGAGTTCCATGCGCAATCCGGCAGCGGCTTCGTCGATAAGATCAATCGCCTTGTCGGGCAGGAAACGATCGGAAATGTATCGCTGCGAAAGCATCGCCGCAGCGACAATGGCGGCATCCTGAATGCGCACGCCGTGATGGACTTCGTAGCGCTCTTTCAAGCCGCGCAGAATGGCAATCGTGTCCTCGACGGAAGGCTCGGGAATCATCACGGGTTGGAAGCGGCGTTCGAGCGCGGGGTCTTTTTCGATGTACTTGCGATATTCGTTGAGCGTGGTGGCGCCGATGGCACGCAGTTCGCCCCGCGCCAGCGCCGGCTTCAGCATGTTCGAAGCGTCCATCGAGCCTTCCGCCGCGCCCGCGCCGACCACGGTATGCAATTCGTCGATGAAGAGAATTACCCGGCCGTCCGATTCGGTCACTTCCTTCAGCACAGCCTTCAGACGATCTTCGAATTCGCCGCGATATTTCGCGCCGGCGACCAGCGCCGCCAAATCGAGCGCGACAATTCTTTTTGGCTTCAAGACTTCCGGCACGTCTCCGGCGATAATTCTCTGCGCGAGGCCCTCGACAACGGCGGTTTTGCCCACGCCGGGCTCGCCGATCAGCACGGGGTTGTTCTTCGTGCGGCGCGCGAGAATCTGCATGACGCGGCGAATTTCTTCATCGCGGCCGATGACAGGATCGAGCTTGCCGCGGCGCGCGAGCTCCGTGAGGTCGCGGCCGTATTGCTCCAGGGCGCGATAGGTGGTTTCTGGATTTTGGCTGGTGACGCGATGGCTGCCGCGAACGCTGACAAGCGCTTGAAGAATGGCATCGTGGCTTGCGCCGCTGCGCGCGAGCAGCATGCCCGCCGGATCGCGGTCAAGTTGCGCAATCGCGAGAAGGATATGTTCGGTAGAGACGTATTCATCCTTGAAGCGCGTAGCTTCATCGAATGCGCGGCTTAACGCGTCATTTGACGCCGGGCTCATGTATTGCTGCGCGGCGCCGGATATTTTCGGGAGACGCTCTATTTCGCGGTGCACCTCGGCGATGAGCGCTTCGGGCGCAGCTCCCAACTTGGCGAGCAGCGGCGCGACAACGCCTTCACTTTGCGCGAGCAGAGCGGCCAGCAAATGCAGCGGCTCAATCTGCTGCTGATTTGCGGACGCAGCAATTTCCTGCGCGGCTTGCAGGGCCTCCTGAGCCTTCACTGTTAATTTGTCGTAGCGCAGCATGATGCGCACTTGCTCCTAAACGTCCGAACTCCCGACTATTTTAATCCCGTCCGGCAAGACAAAGGGGGCCGAAATGCTCCGGCCCCCAGTTTCCACGACGAGAAGTTAGTTCTTTCCGTTTGTGACGTTGATCTTCACTTGCTTCGGCTTGGACTCCGCCCGCTTCGGCAATGTGACGGTCAGGACGCCATTTTTGTAGTCTGCCTGAATCGCTTCGGTGTTGACGGTGTTCGGCAGCGAGAAGCTGCGGCTGAATGAACCGTACGAGCGCTCCATGCGAAGGTAGCTGTCTTCCTTCACCTGCTGCTCGAATTTCCGTTCGCCGCGGACCGTGAGCATGTTGTTCTCGACGCGTATGTCCAGATCCTTCTCGCTGATATCCGGCAAATCCGCCTTGATTACCAGCTCGTTTTCAGTTTCGTAGACGTCCACTGCCGGCGCCCAGGCTGTCAAAGTGGAGTCGTCGCCCTTACGCGAGAAAGTGCCTTCGAAAAGCCGATTTACCTGTTCTTGCAAAGAAGAAACGTTCCGAAAAGGTTCCCAACGATTGATAGTGTGCATGTTGTGGCCTCCATTGAATATCACTTCGTACAACTTATATAATCTTAGCGTAATATTGTCAAGTATTTTATCGCACGAATAACGTTTCACGGCTTGCGGCCGTGTGGGCCTATATGACCCTAAGAATGAAGCACTTGAGATAGTGCGTTTCGGGCATCGTCAGGAGGATTGGGTGATCCCTTGACTGCGTTCTGCGTTCGACTATCTGTACAGCCCGTCGGACGTCATCGGCGGCTTCGGCTATCACTTGGAGGAACAGCGGTTCGGGGATGTGATAAGAGCAAGACGAAGTGATCAGGAATCCCCCCGTTTTCAGCAGCTTAAGTGCCCTCAAATTGATTTCTTTGTATCCGCGCAAGGCCGCAGACACACTGTCGCGATTCTTCGCGAAAGCCGGTGGGTCAAGAATGATTGCGTCAAACCGTCGGCCGGAGTCGTCACAGGCCTTCAAGACGTCGAAGGAATTAGCTTCGCGAAAAGTGACGTTGGTAATGCCGTTTAGTTCCTGATTGCGCCGTGCGATTTCAATAGCGGGACCTGAAAGGTCAATCGCTTCGACGTGGGCTGCACGCGCCGCCACCGTTAAGGCAAAACCGCCATGGTATGTGAAGCAATCCAGTACTTCGCCGGACGCATAGGCGGCGGCTACTCGCTGGTTCTCGCGCTGATCGAGGAAACCGCCCGTTTTTTGACCTTTGTACAAATCGTGCACGAAGCGTATGCCATTGCGTGAAGCGATGACTTCTTCTGGGACTTCGCCATAGAGGAGCGAGACTTTGCGTTCAAGTCCTTCGAGTTCGCGAACGCGGGGATCGTTGCGTTCGAGAATTCCGCGCGGCGAAAAAAGCTCAGTCAGAATCGAGACGAATTCTTCCTTGTGGCGTTCCGTTCCCTGGCTGAGCGTTTGCAGGACGAGCCAGTCAGCGTAGCGGTCAACGATGAGCGACGGCAGCAAGTCGGCTTCGCTGTAAACCAGGCGGAAGGCTTCCGTGTCCTCAACCACGCGTTTGCGATATTCGGCGGCGGCCTGAATGCGCGCCTTGAAAAAGTCGCGATCAACGGCCACGTCCTCGCGCGTCAGCAAGCGAACCGTGATTTGCGAGCGGCTGCTGAAGAAGGCGCGTCCCACAAAATTGCCGCGCTCGTCTTTGACGCGAACAATGTCGCCGCTCTCGGCCTCCGCGCTGCGAACGTCGCTGCGGTAGACCCACAGATGTCCGGTGCGCAGGCGCTCGGCGCCTCGCTGGCTGATGCTGACTTGGCCTTCGGCCATTGCCTTCCTCACCGCAGAGTTTCGAACGGGTTCTTCGTTACAATGGGATTCGCGCGGCCACGCAGATACTATTCGCCAGAGGAAAGACCAGCCCGGCCGGTTGAACTTGATTGCTGTCATAGCATAATTTGTCGCGGCACGCCAATATCTTGCCGATGCTCTTGTTGGCGGCGCGTCACGGGAGAAGCGAGCGAATTGAACCTGAGCGATTTGGAGTACGATCTGCCGCCGGAGCGCATCGCGCAATGGCCGCTCGAGGAGCGCGATGCTTCGCGCATGCTGTTGCTCGACCGGCGTTCCGGCGCTTGGGAGGACCGGCAGTTCCGCGAGTTTCCCGACATTCTCCGCGGCGATGAGCTTATCGTCATCAATAACGCCCGGGTCCTTCCCGCGCGGCTATGGGGACATCGCAAAGGCGTGCGCGCGCAGCCCGTTGGGAAGAACAGCCCAATTCGTAAGGAGCACCTAAGCGCGGCGGTTGAGGTCCTGCTGCTGCGGGCGTGCGGAGGGGACGAGTGGGAAGCGCTCGTGCGTCCCGGCCGGAAAATCCCGGTGGGCGAGACGATTGTCTTCGGCGACGGCGAACTGCAAGCGGAAGTCGTCGGCCGGGCCGGCTTCGGATTACGACGTTTGAAATTCGCAGGCCCAAATAGGAATAGTCTGAACGAGACGATCGAACGGCTGGGGCATATTCCGCTTCCTCCCTACATCAAGCGCGACGACTCGCCGATCGATCGCGAGCGGTATCAGACTGTTTTTGCGCGGAGCGGAACGGCTGTTGCAGCCCCGACGGCAGGTTTGCACTTCACGCCGGAGATTCTTGCGCGTGTGCGGCAGCGTGGACTGGAAGTTGCGGAAATCACGCTCGACGTGGGCTTGGGAACATTTGAGCCCGTTCGCACCGAGCGTCTGGAGGACCATCGCATCCATACTGAGTCGTACGAAATTCCGGCGAACACGGCTGAAGCCATCACGCGGGCTCACGCCGAACGCAGACCTGTGCTCGCCGTGGGAACAACGGTGGTTCGCGCCCTCGAGGACGCAGCGGAGAAATTTGCAACCACACATGGCACGAAGCAGGACGCCGACACTGGCATGGACGCAGGCGGAAAGTCGGTCATTGCCGCAGGCCGCGCCGAAGCAGAGATTTTCTTATTTCCCGGCAAGCCATTTCGCGTTGTGGATCAATTGCTCACAAACTTTCATTTGCCGCGCTCGAGCCTGCTCGGGTTGGTTGCAGGATTTGCGGGCCGCGAAAATGTGCTGCGAGCCTATCGTCACGCCGTCGAGGCACAGTATCGCTTCTATAGCTATGGCGATTGCATGTGGATTCGATAGCGGGTCAGCAGGAATCCCGTTGGCGATGATCCGGCTGGTGCAACGTGCAGGGGCATCGTCTATAATCCCTGCGTCATTCGGGAGCGCGCAAGCGAATGCGTTTTTTGATTCTCAGCGATATTCACGCAAACCTGACGGCGCTCGAAGCCTCATTGGCCGCGTCGAAAGGGAAGTGGGACAAAGCCGTGTGCCTTGGCGATATCGTGGGTTACGGTCCTGATCCCAATGAAGTGGTTGACCGCATACGCGAATTGGCTACGGTGACGATTCGCGGCAATCACGACAAGGTCGCCTGCGGCCTCACCAGCGCCGATGATTTCAATCCCATCGCACGCGCCGCTGTCCTGTGGACGCGCGAGCAACTTCGCCCGGAAAATCGCGAGTACATCGAAAAACTTCCAGTCGGCCCCGTTTCAATCAACGGCTTTTCGCTGGTTCATGGCGCGCTGCGCGATGAAGATGAATACGTTGTCGCGCCAGCTCAGGCGCTCGATTCTTTGCTCGAAGCCCCTTCACCGCTCACTTTTTTCGGCCACACGCATTTGCAGGGCGGATTTTCGCTCGCGGAAGACAATTCAATTCACGCGCTGCGTTTCAAGCCGGCCGACGGCGAGGCATTCGCGAAACTGGAGTTGCAAAAAGGAACGAGCTATCTGTTGAATCCCGGCTCGGTCGGCCAACCGCGCGACGGCGATCCGCGAGCTGGATTCGCTATCGCGGATATCGAGCGGCGCGAAGTCGAATTCTGGCGCGTGCCCTATGAAGTAGAATCGGTGCAGCAGCGGATGGAGAAGGCCGGGCTGCCCGAGCAACTCATTTTGAGGCTTTCGTTCGGCCGCTAGAACGATTTTTGTGCGACGGACGAGTGTCGTTTGACGGAGGAGACGCGTTGGAACAGGAAGACAAGAGCCGCCTCGGCGTTTCCTTCGCAGTGGGACTTGTTATCGTTTTGCTGATCTTCGGCGGCTTCTATTTTGCGATGCGTTTTTCCAGCCAGTCGAAGCCGGTGGCGGAGCAACCGCTCGCGTTTGGCGCCGCGGAACAGGCGTACGTCGCGAACATTGATTTCGAGAACCTCGAAATGTCGGCCTTCGAGAACATGCTGCACCAGAAAGTGACGTACTTGAATGGCGACATTTCGAATAAAGGCACGCGTACGATTCGCGCCGCCGACGTGACGATTGAGTTCTACGATCCCGCGCACAAAGTCGTGCTACGCGAGACACGGCGGATCGTCGGCAACGGCACGCGGCCGCTGGAAAGCGGCGAGACGCGCGATTTCCAGATTGGATTTGAGACGCTGCCCGATGGCTGGGATCACAAATTTCCGGCGATCCATCTGACCGGCCTCGATCTCGAATAATCATTGCGTTCGGGCGCGATAGATTTTTTTCTGTCCCTTCCATGGATGAGTGGAGCAATCTCGAGCAGGCCATCGAACAACTCGCCGCTTCCGGCGCCGTCGAAGTTCACGAAGATGGCGAATGGCTTGCGGGTCTCGATGGTTTCCGCAGCGAAGTCCGCCGCAAGGGCAAACAGGCGCTGATCCATCTCTGGTCTTCGGAGAGCAACCTGGTTCGCACGATCACGCGCATTTCTGTGTGCGAGCCAACCCGCATTCAACTTGAAGTCCAGCGCTTCGGCCGCGCCAAGCCCGGCCGTCTCGAATTTCTAAGCACGGAAGTGCGGCGTCCCGCGGCGCGCATTGGACGCGAGCAATTCCGTGAACGCTTCGCCCGCATGCTCGCCGAGCAGTTTCCCGATGCGCACGTCGAGTCGCTGACCACAGCCGCTGACCTGAAGCACTCTTTCTCCGCGCTGTATACACGCGGAGTGATGACGGAGGGTCGGTGTTCGTGGGCCGTGATGGGCGCGGGGCCCGCCGAAAGCGCGGCAGCATTCGAAGGAATTTTGAGTTTCGGGCTGTTGTGGCTGGATTGGACGCGGCAGCGGGCCGAACGCCGCGCCATCGAGGGCTTGCGATTATTTTTGCCGGAAGGGCAGTGCCGCGTAACGCTCGAGCGCGCGCACGCGCTGCGCCCGGGAGTGGGATTGGAGGTTTACGAATTCAGCGAGCGGGATTGGCGCGTTCGATTGAAGGAAGCATCCAGCCACGGCAACGTGGAAAGCTGGCTGACGCCGCGCAAGGAAATCGAACTCACGCTCACCGCCGCACGGGACGCGATCGACAAAATTCGTTCGTTGCTCCCAGACGAGCCTGAAGCCATTGAAACATCCGTCCCGCCGGCGACTCGCGAGGTTTCTTTCCGCTTTCGCGGCCTTGAATTTGCCCGCTGGATTGACGGCCGCATCCACTTCGGCTTAGGCGATGATCGCCGGCTTCTCCCGAGCGGTGATTTGAAACAGTTGAAGGCTCTCCTGCGTGGGCTTTCGCTGAAGCGCAGTTCGCTCGCCAGTGACACGCACGATTCGCTCTATCGTGGAGCGCCCGAGCGCTGGCTGGAATCAGTGATTCGCGCGGACCCTACGAGGCTCGATGCGCGTCTCGATCCGCGGTATTTTTATTCGCAAGTTCCGGCGCTCGCAGCGGGCGAGCGCGGCGTGATTGATTTGCTCGGCGTGACGCGCCAGGGACGCCTCGTCGTCATCGAGCTGAAAGCGTCTGAAGATCTGCACCTGCCGTTGCAAGCTGTCGATTACTGGCTGCGCGTTCGCCGCCATCTCGTCGAAGGAGATTTTCGGAGTTACGGCTATTTCCCGGGAGTCGAGTTCCAGCCCGATCCGCCCCTTGTGTGGTTGGTTGCTCCGAGTCTGCGCTTTCATCCTGCTAACGAAGTCCTCTCGCGTTACCTTGTGCCTGATTTGCAAGTGAGCCGCATCGGTCTGAGTGAAAATTGGCGGCGCGGTATCCGCGTTGTTTTCCGGCAATAGCTTTTTTCGAGATTGTGAGCGCAAAAAATTAGGGAAGCGCCTTAGGTTGCCCTAAGCCACTTCCCGGGGTGTGTCCTAGAAGTGAATTACTTGAATAGATGCTGATGTTCTCGAAAGGTTGCTCGAAAAGGAGAAGCCTGTACATCCATTGTCGGGAGAAGTCTGTAGGCGTGCCGTAAAATCGAACGAAATTCTCAGTAAAAGAGGTACTTACGCCACTTCTCGTCCTTGTGCCCGATGAGGCGCATGAGTTGCCGAGAAGTGTGCAAAGTGAACGGACGCGGCCGCCGCGCCAGAGTCAAGCCGGCTTCTTCCGGGGTGCGGTCGCCCTTGCGGTTGTTGCACTGGTAGCAGCATGCCACCAAATTTTCCCAGGACGAGCGCCCTCCACGTGAGCGGGGCATAACGTGATCCAGGGTCAAATCGGAGGCCGACAGCATCTGGCCGCAAAACTGGCAGGTGTTGCGGTCGCGCAGAAGAATGTTCTTTCGCGAAAGCGCGCGGCTCTGCTGCGGAATATGCCGATAGCTGAGGAGCCGGATCACGGAAGGCACGGAGACGGACTTGCTGGTCGAATGAACTTCAGTGGTCTGCGTTTCTTCGGCCTGGGCGACGCCCTTGAGCATCAATACCAGCGCGCGCCGGACCGCTGTCACGTTGATAGGCTCGAATGTCGCGTTGAGGACGAGAACGGGGGCCTGCATCAGCGCCGGTCGCCGCGGGGCTGCGTCTCTGTTGGTTAAGGCAGTCCCTGCGTGGCTCGCCGAGATCGAAATCTTTGGCCGGGGCCGGAGCATGTTCTTCGATTTGGAGCGGTAGTCCATTTTCAGTTCGAACTGTCTCTCGCTTCCGGTACTTTAGATGCTACCGACGGGCGTCTGGTTCTTGTTTAATTCGGCGGGCCTGCCGGAGAAGGCACTGCCGCGCGAAAGCACCCTCGCGACGGTAATTCCAGCCACGCTTTTCGCGCCCGCCTGTTTCAAAGCCCGCGCGCACGCGTCAAGAGTCGCGCCAGTCGTAAATACATCATCTATCAGCAAGACGCGGAGGTTGTCAACTTGCGTGCCTTTTCGAATTTCGTAAGCGCCACGCACCGTCTGCCAGCGCTCGCGTCGCGAGAGCAGCAGACGCGGCGGGCGCGGTTTCGTCCTCACCAGCAAGTACGCGCCGAGGGGCAATTTCAGTTTTCGGGCCAGCGGACGCGCGATCAGCTCCGCCTGACTGTATCCGCGCTCGCGCTGCCGCGCTGGGTGGAGCGGAACGGGGACCGCGACATCCGCCGCAAACAATTCCGGCTCGTCGCGGACTTTTTTCTCCAGCCGGGTCGCAAACCAGGCCCCCAGCCGCGTCAATTTGTCATATTTCAGCAACCCGATTGCGCGTGACATTTGGTCGTTGTATTCGCCGTAGCTTCGCGCACTGTCGAAACCGTAGGTGCCGCGCCGGCACGCAAAACACAAGGGCACGGCTGCGTCCGTCGCGATTTCCGATAGAAACGGGCGTCCGCATGTGGCGCAGCATGGTCCCTGGAACGGTGCTAGCGAGGCGAGACAACCGTTGCAAATGGGCAGCAGACTGGCGTTCGTCAGCACGCTGTCACAAATTCGGCATGGTGCCGGGAATAGCACCGACGTAAGCGCTTCGAGCGTTTCGCGGACAATCACAACGCGTATTTACCGACAAAGAAAGGCTCAAACCTATACTATTTTGATGTTGTTGGAAAGCAAGAAGAAAGGCGCGATACAGAGATTTCTCGCGGTTCGTTGGCGCAAAGTTATTGTGCGCGCCAACGAGTAGGGATTGTGTGGAATCTCGGATTCAAACGAAAAAGCGGGGTTACAGCAGCCCTTGTTCCTGCTTTTCCTGGCAGACGATGCAATAGCGAGTCCACGGCACGGCTTCCAGACGCTTCTGCTGAAGTTCAGCCTGGCATTGCGTGCACATTCCAAAAGTTCCCGCACGAATGCGTGCGATGGCGTCGTCGACCAGTTGCAGCAGTGCACGGTCATTGTGCGTCTGGCCGAAGAGGAATTCCTTCGTGTAGGAGTTCGCGGCCTTATCGGCAAGGTCCACCGTGGGATCCTCATCCGCCTCGCGGCCTTCCTGTCCGGTGCGTGCGATCGTGTTGAGCAGTTCTTCGCGGCGTGTTTGCAGTTTCTTCTTGTAGTAATCCAGGCGCTTCTTGTCCACAGTTCAGGCCCTCAGAGGGCTATTTGCCCTCGACTAAATCAAGCGATTGTACTGGCGTTCTTCCGTCGTGTCAAATTCCATGCCGTTCCGCATGCATGGGCGTTTCTTAGATGACGCAGTGTTTAAAACGGTTGCGCTTTTGCTTTTTGTCGGATCAACAGACCAGCAAACGCGCCGATAATGGCCTGTGCATCAGATGCGAACTCTCCTTTGAGAGATTCGTATTTTAGCTCCGGCTGTCACGATGTACGTTTGCGCGGTTGCGGCGCTTCGGCGCGGCTGATAGAATCGACAATTTGCGCGAGTCGAATCGTGTGACGCTGTGTCGCGCAGGTTTCGATGCGTTTCGAATAGCGTTATCAGAGTGGCGCGGGCGGGCTTGATGTCCGCAGGAGGACGAAGTTGGCCAAATACGATTTAGCCATCATTGGAAGCGGGCCGGGCGGGTACGTAGCGGCGATTCGCGCCGGCGAATGGGGATTGAAGACGGTAGTCATCGAGAAAGACCCGTTCCTGGGCGGCACGTGCCTGCACGTCGGATGCATTCCCACGAAAGTGCTGCTGCACCATGCGGACCTGTACGAGGATTTCAAGCGCGCGTCGGAATTTGGATTTGAAGTGAAGGACGTGAAAGTGAATTGGCCGGCGATGATTGCGCGGAAGACGAAAATCGTCAACAAACACGCCAAGGGCATCGAATTTCTGTTCAAGAAAAATAAAGTGGAGTGGGTGCAAGGCTGGGGACGAATCGCGGGGCCGGGGCGCGTTTCCGTGGAAAACGGCGGGAAGAAAACGGAAATCGAAGCGACGAACATCATGTTGGCGACGGGATCGGACGCGCGTTCGCTGCCAGGCGTGGAAATCGACAACAAAGTGATCATGGATAATCGCGGGATGCTCGATATGCCGGCGATTCCGAAGTCGCTGGTGATTGTTGGGGCGGGCGCGGTGGGAGTGGAGTTCGCGTCGATTTACAAAACATTTGGCGCGGAAGTGACGATTCTGGAAATGCTGCCGCGGATGGTTCCGCTGGAGGACGAAGAGATTTCCGCGGAGCTGGGTAAGGCTTTTCGGAAAAAAGGAATTCGTTTCGAGCTTGAGGCTGCTGTTCAGTCGGTGAAGAAAGATGCGAACGGCGCGACGGTTACGTTCACGGATAAATCGGGCGCGTCGCAGACGGTTTCCGCGGAGAAGGTTTTGATTGCGGTTGGGCGCAGGCCGATAACGGAAAATACGGGCATCGAGAAAACGAAGGCGAAAGTCGAGCGCGGCTTTGTTCACACGACAGCGTACATGGAAACGGCCGAGCCGCACCTTTACGCCATCGGCGACATTGTGGCGGGGCTGCCGCAACTGGCGCACGCGGCGTCGATGGAGGGAATAATTGCCGTGGGGCGCATGGCGGGGAAAGCCGTGCAGCCGTTTGACCGCAACCGCTGCCCGAATTGCACGTTCTGCGAGCCACAAATCGGATCGGTGGGCTTGACGGAAAAGCAAGCGCGCGACGCAGGCCACAAAGTGAAGACGGGGAAGTTTCCGTTCATTGGCAACAGCAAATCGTCGATTCTGGGGCATCACGAGGGCTTCATCAAGGTGGTGTCGGACGAAAAATACAACGAAGTGCTGGGCGTGCATTCGATCGGGTCGCTATCGACGGAGATTATCGCCGAGGCGACGACGGCGCTGCAGCTCGAAGGCACGATTGACGACATGATGGCGATGATCCATGCGCATCCCACGGTTTGGGAAGCGATGGGCGACGCATTCAACTCTGTGATGGGCCTGACAATCAACGCGTAGCCGGCGACGCGAAAAAGGAAGTGCAGTCTTTGAACGCGAGCGAAAAGACGTGCTGGGTGGTGGACCTGGGGCTGATCGCATATCAGCCGGCGTTTGATTTGCAGCGGCGGATTGTCGCGGCGCGTAAATGCGGCGCTGTGCCGGACGTGCTGCTGTTGTGCGAGCATCCGCACGTGATCACGCTAGGCCGCAACGGGCGGCAGGAGCACTTGCTGGCGTCGGCGCATTTGCTGCGGCAGATGGGCGTCGAATTTCATACGAGCGATCGCGGCGGAGACATCACGTATCACGGGCCCGGGCAGATTGTCGGTTACCCGATTCTGAATCTGGCGGCGATTCGGCGCGACGTGGCATGGTATGTGCGGCAACTGGAAGAAGCGATGATTCGCGCGACGGCCGAGTTCGGCATTGTCGCGGGGCGCAAGGCGGGAATGACAGGCGTGTGGGTGGACGATTTTGCCGGTCCAGCGAATGGCACGGCGAATCATGAGGCTGCGCACTACGCCGGCGCGGAAAAGCTCGCGGCCATTGGCGTGCATTTGAGCCGCTGGGTCACGTCGCACGGATTCGCGTACAATGTGTCGACCGATTTGCGCTACTTTGATTTGATTGTTCCGTGCGGCATTCGCGATAAGCGCGCAACATCGCTGGAACGTTTGCTCGGCCGCGCGGTGGGCCGCGAAGAATTGGCGCCACGAATCGTCGCGCATCTCGGGGAAGTTTTCGAGCGCGATATGCGGATGGTCTCGCGGGAAAATTTGGAAGAAGCCTTGCAGGAATACGAAACGCCGGCCGCGCACGCGATCGCATGAAATTCATGCCAAGCATTCGGAAAACTCGCCGGTTTCGCTTATCGATTTGCCGTAGGATAATGGGGAGTCGCGCAGGGAGCAGAAAATGAGCTATCCGCTCACGCGGGAGCAGCACCTCGATTTGTATTACTACATGAAGCTCAATCGTATGCTCGACGAGCAGCTGGTGCGCTTGTTTCGGCAGAACGTGGTCGTCGGCGGACTGTATTCGAATCTGGGCCAGGAAGCGACTTCGGTGGGCACCGCGTACGCGCTTGAAAAACGCGACTGGATCGCGCCGATGATCCGCAACGTGGGCGGATTGCTCGTCAAAGGCTACAAGCCGCGCGACATTTTGATGCAATACATGGCGCGCGTCGATTCGCCAACGATGGGCAAGGATGGCACCAGCCATTTTGGCGACATCAAAGTCCGCCATGTCGTGTCGCCGATTTCCATGCTTGGTGATCTCGTTCCGGTGATGGCGGGCGTGGCGATCGGTGGCCGCTACCTGGGGCAAAATATCGTGGCGATGACATGGGTCGGGGATGGCGCGACGTCAACCGGGGCGTTTCACGAAGGTCTGAACTTCGCGGCGACGCAACATGCTCCGCTGGTTCTGGTTGTCGAAAACAATCAATGGGCGTATTCGACGCCCGTTTCGAAGCAGGTGCCGATTCACGATCTTGCCGACCGCGCGAAGGCTTACGGCATCGCGAGCGCCATTGTGGATGGAAATGATGTTGTAGCCGTGTATCAGACGGCGAAAGACGCGGTGGACCGTTGCCGCAGAGGCGAAGGCCCGGTGCTGATCGAATCGAAAACCATGCGCATGAAAGGGCACGCGCAACACGATCCCGCCGAATATGTTCCCAAAGAGATGTTCGAATATTGGGAAGCGCGCGACCCGATTGCGCGCTACGAAAAATATCTCACGGAAAATAAAATCTGGGACGAAAAAACGAAGAAAGAACTGGACGCGCGCATCGACAAGGAGTTGAAAGAGGACCTCGAATTCGCCGAGAAGTCCCCGCTTCCGCCGCCGGAGCTTGCCGAACAGGGCGTTTATTGCGACGGCTGCCACACGGTCGAAGCGGTTTGGAAGCGCTCGAAGGCCGAAGTGACGCCCCCGAAGTCGAGCGTCAAGCCGGAATGGGAAGTTGCGGACTTCGGCGGATTCGATTTGGCTTCGACGATGGCGAAGCAGTCTGCTGCAGCCGGCGCGAACGGCGGAAAAGATGCACGGACAATTGCGTCAGCGTCACAAAAAAACGCCGCGCACAAGCCGCAGCAAAGACCCAACGGCGGTGCGGCAAAATCGGCACAGCATCCCGCCGGCCAGAAATTCAAGGGTCAGAAAGCTAACGGCCGGCCTGAAAAATCGAGCGACGTACCGCGCGTCCCCTTTGGCCGAGGGCCCAAGGGCAAAGAGGGGAGAAAATAATTATGGCGCCGGTCACGATGCTTGAAGCGATTCGCCAGGCGATTTTCGAGGAGATGGAGCGCGACCCGACGGTGGTCGCCATCGGCGAAGACATCGGAGTTTATGGCGGCGCGTTCAAGGTGACTGCCGGCTTGCTCGAACGTTTTGGCTGGGAGCGCGTGATCGACACGCCCATCAGCGAAACGGCCATCATCGGCGCGGCCGTGGGCATGGGTTATCAAGGCCTGCGTCCGATTGCGGAGCTGCAGTTCATCGACTTCATCGCGTGCTGCTTCAACCAGATCACCAATTTCGCCGCGAAATCGCATTACCGCTGGGGCGCGCCGGTGCCGATGGTGATGCGCGGGCCTTCCGGGGGCGGCGTTCACGGCGGCCCGTTCCACTCCGCGAATCCGGAAATGTATTTCGTCCACACGCCGGGGCTGAAGGTGATTTATCCCTCGACAGCCTATGATGCGAAGGGCCTGTTGAAATCGGCGATTCGCGACAACAACCCGGTGCTTTTCTTCGAACACAAATTTTTGTACCGCCGAATCAAGGAAGAATTGCCCACCGAGGATTACACGGTGCCGATTGGCAAAGCGATTGTGCGGCGCGAAGGGCGCGACCTGACGATCGTGACCTACGCGGCGATGATGCACACGTCGCTCGAAGCGGCCGAGGAACTTGCGAAAGAAGGAATCGAGGCGGAAGTGGTGGATTTGCGGACGCTGCTGCCGCTCGACAAGGAAACAATTTTGCAATCCGTGAGAAAAACGAACAAGCTGCTGATCGTTCACGAAGACACGCGCACCGGCGGCATCGCCGGAGAAATCGCGGCGGTGGCTTGCGAAGGCGCGTTCGAGGATCTGGACGGGCCGATACTGCGCGTCACGGCGAAGGACACGCCCGTGCCGTTTTCGCCGCCGCTTGAAGAGCGTTTTTTGCCCAACAAGAATGATGTGATTTCGACGGCGCGCGAACTCGCGCGATACTAAAACTTGAGATTCGAATTCGAAGGAGAGGCCGATGGCGACTGACGTGATTATGCCCCAAATGGGGGAAAGCATTTTTGAAGGCACGGTGACGAAGTGGCTGAAGAAGCCGGGCGAGAAAGTCGAGCGCGACGAGCCGCTGTTCGAGATTTCGACCGACAAGGTCGACGCGGAGATTCCGTCGCCCGCAGCAGGCGTGCTCAAGGAGATCAAGGTCGCCGAGGGGCAGACCGTGCCGATTCAAACTGTAGTAGGCGTGATTGACGCGGACGGCGCGGGCGCGGCGTCGGCAGCCCCGCCCGCAGCTCCTCCAAAGGCGGAAGCGAAGCCTCAGGCAAAGCCGGAAGCAAAGGCCGAAGTGAACGCGGAAGCGAAGCGCGTGGACGAAAAACCGTCACCGGCTTCCGCTCCGACGAAGGCCGAGGCGGCGAAGGCGGATTCAGTGAAGCCCGCGCCGTCACCGGCGCCCGCGCAAACTGGGGCGAGGCCTTCTGCTACGGCTGGCGCGGCAACGTCTGCCGCGCCCCAACGGCCGGCGGGAGAAAAAATTCGCAGCTCGCCATTGGTTCGGCGGCTGGCGAAAGAAAACAGCGTCGATTTGTCGCAAGTTCCCGGCACAGGCGCGGGCGGCCGCGTGAGCAAGCGCGACATTTTGTCGGCGATTGAGGGCGGCGGGGCACAAGCCCGGCCCGGCACACAAACGCCGGCGTATGCTGCCCCGGCAGCGTCACGTCCATCGATGCCTCCTCCTTCGCAACCGGCGGCGGCGGGCGCGCAAACTTACTCGGCGTTTGATTCCGCCGTGCCGCGCGAGCGCATGTATTTCGGCAATTACTCGGTTGAGCCCATGACGGTGATGCGCCAGAGAATCGCCGAGCACATGGTGGCCTCAAAGCGTGTTTCAGCCCACGTTTATTCGATCGACGAGGCCGACGTCACGGGAATCGTCAAACTGCGCAGCCAGAAGAAAGACGAATTCGAGCGCGCCACGGGCTCGAAGCTCACGTTCATGCCGTTTTTCATCCGCGCCGCGGTCGAAGCGTTGCATGCCTTCCCCACGGTGAACTCGTCTATCGACGGCACGAACATTGTGTTTCACCACGACTGCAATATCGGCGTCGCTGTGGCGCTCGATTGGGGACTGATCGTTCCGGTCATCAAGAATGCCGAGGAGAAGAATTTCCTCGGCTTGCAGCGCGCCATCAACGATCTGGCCGAGCGCGCGCGCACGAAAAAGCTCAAGCCCGAGGAAGTGCAGGAAGGTACTTTCTCGATTACGAATCCCGGAGTGTTTGGCGGCTTGATGGGCTTGCCGGTGATCAACCAGCCGAACGTCGCGATTCTCGGACTGGGCACCATCGAGAAGCGCCCTGTGGTGATTGACGACGCCATCGCGATTCGCTCGATGGTCTATCTCACGTTGAGCTACGACCACCGCGTCGTCGATGGCGCGGTCGCGCACCAATTCATGAGCAAGATCAAGCACATCCTCGAGAATTGGAGCGAGGGAGTTCTGTAGAGGCAGTTCCCAGAGTCAACAGTTCATAGTTTAGAGTTGAACGTTGATCGCGCTGTCGACTACTTCGGTGACAACGTGTCTCGTTCGGGCACTGTCGCCTTTATTACCTCTCAACTCTCGACTATCACTGCAGTCGCGGCCGCAAACGTTCCGCGAACATTTCCACCTGCGGCAGCGGCACAATGGTGATTTTCTGCTCGTCGAAGAGCCGCACAATGAATTGGTGCCGCTCGTTCTCGCGTTCCGGGGCAACCTCGGTAATCGCCGTGAATTCCGAATTCGCCTGTTGCGCGCGAACGCAGCCCGCCGTGTACGCCAGCACCTTCGCCTGCGCCGGATCGCGCCCGAGCGATAGCGCCTGCAAATAGCCGCGCGTCCCGTTGTAGCGGTATGCGTAGTCGATGCGCAGCGGATCTCCTGCTTGCGTGAACTGCTCGACCTTCACGCTTTTCTGCATCTTTGCGAGAATGCGGTGCCGCCGGAAGACGTCGTTCAATCGCATGCGAATCCACGCCCGCGTGCTTTCGACCATCGCGGCGGCCCGGCCCTGCCGCGCGGGCGGCGCCACTTTGTCGTGATAGAGGCGGTCGAGTTCCACGTCGAAATCCTCCGCGAAGACGGCTTGCCGCGGGCTGAACTGCAGCGTGTTCGACAGCGTCTGCTCCATCTTCTCGATCCATGCCGCGCTCGCGCCGGTGGCCGCCAGTTGCACGTCGAACTCGCCCGGCAGCGCGCGGAGAAGATTCTCGTCCGCGTTCGGGTGCAGCCGGCGCACGCGCGCGAATTCGGATGGTTCCTCGATCAGCCGCGCGCGTGCCCGTTGCTTCTTCGCGTCTTCGAGCACCACGCCGATATTCACCCATTCGTCGCGGATCAAGTTCGGCGTATAGCGCAGCACGCGGTAGCTCATGTCGCGTCGATTCATCTCAGGCATGCTTCACGTCCAGTTGGGAAACGGCGCCCGGGAAGATTTCCAGGCGCTCTCGATCAACTCGCGCGCCAGTTTTCGCCGGCGCAGGAGTTGCTCCATCATGCGGTAGAGCGCATCTTGGTCGAAATTGTACCACTCGGGCGGAATCTCCCGCGCGATCTCGTCCAGCACGTCCTCGGTAATGCGCCGCTCAATGCGCTCGAGCCACGGCTCAAACGCGTCCCATCCGCACACACGATCGTAAACGCGCGCGCGGGCATAGATTCCCCGCAGGGGCGCGTCCGGAAAATTCCATTCCGCCGCATTGAAACAGAATCCCTGATCGATCATGATGGCGCGATAGCGCTCCGCGCCCGGCTCACGCAGAAAAATCGCCTGCCGGCCGTTGGTGTCGCACGTCCACTTGTCGAAAACCATCATCCCCGCGAAATCAGAGAGATTTTCGACATCGCGCAGTTGATCGTCCGGCAGAAAATCGTACACCACCGTCGCCGCCGGATTTCCGGGATACTGCGAGCCAAACTCCAGCCCCGGCGTGCACGGCACACGCCCGCGCCCCAGTTGAATTACCAGATCCTCGGTCAGCGCCACCATCTCCGGGCGCACCTCGACCGCCGCCGCGCCCGGAACAGGCAGACCAATCCGCGCCGCCAGTCTTGTTCCAAGCAATTCGTTCGCCAGAATCCGTGTTCCCTGAGGATTATTTTGGAACTTGACAACGTAGTAGTTCTCGTCCTCGCAGCGCATGAGATGCGATTGCGCGCCGCCGCGCATTCTCCTGATATGTTCGATGGCCAGCGGCATGGGGATGTTATGCTAGCCACCGTTTTCCCGCGTCGCAAGAAAAACATTTTCAATTCGGGAATTTCCGCAAGGTTTTGAGTGCGGCGGTCACGGCTGACTTTCTTTCTTCCGATCCGCACCCAGCCGCTTCTCAGACCTTCAATCCAATCCAGCGCATCAGCTCCAGCGCGTTGCTCCTCGGCACCACGCCGTCTCTCAACTTGTAGTCGAAGCTCATCTCTCCCCCCGCGATCTGATCTTCGAAGTGAACGTTGCATATCGAGTCGTCGAGCGACGCCGCGATTTCCGTCAGCGCCAGATCGTGCGTCGTGACCATGCCGATCGCGTCGCGGCCAACGAGCGAACGCAGCAAAGCCTCCGCGCCGATTTGCCGGTCGTGCGAATTCGTCCCTTCAAGCAATTCATCGAAAAGAAACAATAGCGGCATTTTTTCTTCCGCCAGCGTGAATACTTGTCGTATGCGCAGAATTTCCGTGTAGAAGTTCGACCGGCCCTCCTGCAGAGAATCCGTGCTGCGAATCCGCGTTCCCAGCGCCAGCGGCGACAATTGCAGCGACTTCCCGCGGATCGGCGCGCCCGCCATCGCCAGCACCAAATTGACTCCGACGGTGCGCAATAGCGTGCTCTTTCCTGACATGTTCGAGCCGCTCACCAGTAGCACCCGCGTTTTCGCATCCAGCTGCACGGAATTCCGAACGCAACGCGCGGCTGCAAGCAGAGGATGCCCGAGCTCCTCTCCCGCAAAATGCGCGTCTGCGTTCTCCGCTTCCGCGATTTCAGGAAACGGATCGTTCGGATGCTCATACGCATATGCCGCGAGCGACAGCAGCGCCTCCATCTCACCCACCACGTCAATCCAAACGCGCACGCGCCGTCCCCATCGCCGCCGCCACGCCTCGGCGATAAAACCCAGTTGCAACGAGTAGAGAACCGGCAATTCGATCAACTTCATGAAATAGCTGTCGCGCGCATCAATCCACGTGACCATGTGCGCCAGTCGTCGCATCGCGTGCGAAGCGCGTTCGGCGCCGCTGACTTTCAGCTCCCCCTGCAAATGCCGCAGCCGCGAAGAAGAAAAAGGCTCCCCCTCGATGCGTGTCAAAATCTCCGCGAAGAGCGTCAAGCCATCTTCATTGCACTGAAACCCCTTCATCGCCACATCGGCTCGTTTCTTGAGCCATGCATACACGCCCAAGTTCACGAGCAGCGCCATCAGGAATGGAAGGACTTCGCCCGTTACCGCCCACGCCACAATCGTTCCCACGCACGCCATCGCCAGCGCCGCGACGACGCCTCGCACAGATGAATTTGTTAGTTCCGCCGCGCCCTCGGCCCACGCCGTCAGCTTTGCCGGATTCAGTTCGGCACGCAGACCCGCGCCTTTCAACGCCACATCCTCGCGCAAGTCGATTTTGTCGCGCAGTTCCGCGATGAGCGCATGCCTCTCGTGAATCGCAGCGACAGCCGAAGGCGCGAGCAGCCACCGCGCCAACCACTCTTCGCCCATCGCGGTTCGCGCGGAACAAAGCAACTGAAATAATCCTCCAGTTCCAAACAAATCGAGATCCTCGGCGTAGATGTGCTTCGCATCGCGAAATCGTTCGCCTGCCTCGCCTGTTCCAGCCCAGCGGTCCTCGACCCGAGCCAGCCCGCGCTCGTAGAACGCCGCCGCTCGCTCCGCCCGTGTGCGCGCCCGAATCACAAGCTCATGCCACACGGCCAGCGCTCCATAAGCCGCCACGGGAAGAATCATCCAGTAGTCCGAGATAGTGTTTTTGATAAGCGAAAACCAGGCGAGGACAAGTCCTGCGACGATGACCAATAGCTTGAAGCTTCCGATGCGCAGATGCACTCGCTCGCGTTCGGCGCGAACCTTCAGTCGCGCTTCGCGACGCTGCGTATATTCATTCGCCGGCGAGTTCAGTCGTGTCTCCCGCGTCAAACCGCACTAGTTTACATCGCGATGCGGCTCACCTGCGCGAGGAAGCGAGTGCTGATGTTCAATCGAAAAGGGTACGAAGCCGCCGCAGCCTATAATGTTATACTGTGCGCCAGCCTGTTTTACCTGATCGCGGAGAGGTGGCCGAGAGGCTGAAGGCGGCGGTTTGCTAAACCGTTGTAGGGACAAAATCCCTACCGGGGGTTCGAATCCCCCCCTCTCCGCCAGCATTACAATATCCCAATAAACAGTGCATATTGAGATCTGTGCTACTGCGTGCTACTGTTTTCTCCGTATTTAACGCAGATGGCCGCGATCTATCAACGCGTGAAAACCTCAAAAGGCTGGCGATATCGTGCCCTGCCCACGGGCCGGGGTCGGCGCGCTGCGGACAGCGCAACGCCGCCTTTTTACCTGAGATTCACTCTTAACGGCAAACAGCAGTGGAGCGACCCGTACCAGTCTTTGCCGGAAGCGAAGAAGGCCGTTGAGGAACTGCCGGACGTGATCGAGGCGCGGGCGAAGGGCCTCAGCCTGCATGAGCTAGCCGAAACTCGAAATGCGAACCGCGTCCCCATCAAGACAGCGATTGAGGAATACCTCGCGCAAAAGGCTGGCAAGTCGAAAAAGACAATCCAGCAGTACAGGCTGACGCTGAACGAATTTCTGGAGTCGGTTCGCGTTCGTTTCCTCGATGAGATCGATGTGGCTGTTCTACGGCAGTACAAAAATTTCTTGATGACCGAAGGGTATTCCGGCAAGACGCAGGACACGCGGTTGAACATCGTCTACTTTCTTCTCAAGAAAAACGGCATCGCGGCGCGACTGCCGCGTGACGAAATGCCGGTGATCGAAGAAGAGGTCGCCATTCCGTACATCGACTCGGAACTGAAGAAACTCTTCGCGGCAATGGATGACGAGCAAAAAATCCGCTACAAGTTTTTCTTGGGGACGGGTTGCCGAGACAAAGAAGTGACTTTCGCCGCATGGAACGATATTGACTTCGAGAAGCGTACGTATCATGTCAGACGCAAAGAAGATGTTGGATTCACGCCAAAGTCCCACGAAAGTCGGACGGTGCCGCTGCCTGCGAGCCTGGTCGATCTCCTGAGGGCACGGCGCAAGAAAGCGCCACACGAACGCTGGATATTCGTGAATGAGGAAGGGCGGCCCGACAATCACTTTCTGAGAAAGCTAAAACGAATCGCGCTCCACGCAGGATTGAATTGCGGTCAGTGCCGGACGACGTTACGGAAAGGGAAGTATGAAGGGGTGCGCCCCGTCGAAGTGACGTGCAAGACTGACCCGGTATGTGAGCACTTTTATCTGCATCGCTCAAGGAGAATGGAGCTGCGGTCGGCTCGAATTGCAGAGGCTGCGGAAAAGTCTGTACACATTTCTATAACATTGAGGGATATGTCTCGGGAACTTCGCCGGCTTCCCATGCTGCTGTGCGCTCAAGAGGCTCAACGGCGCGCGTTTCGTCGAAATGTAGGACAACATCGAATTGTTCCGGAAGTTGGGCATGAAAGTAGTGGCTCACGCGCTCGGAACGCGGCAAATAGATCACGCCGATAGCTCGCTCGAGACGGGGTTCCCGCAAAAGAGAAGCGACTTTTTCTTTTCCGCGGAGCGGAAGCAGAAAATTGGGAACTTCGGTCTCGTGAAATAACGCTTCGTAGCTGCCGGGCAGCGCCGGTCTAACGTGTTTTCGTTCCGCGGGACCGTCCCAGCCCGAGGCTGCTGTCACTGTTCCGGTATAGGTGCTGAATCCTACCAGCGTGGCTTTTTCGCCATACTTTTCGCGTATCAGTTGTCCAAGATTCAGTTCTCCGCGCTGTGCCATCTCTGTGGCGCGCGCGTCGCCCAGATGAGAATTATGCGCCCAAACGACGATTCTCGCCTTGGGCCCCAGATGGTGCATGAGCGCTTCCAGGGTCTCGGCCATATGGCTATCGCGCAGGTTCCACGAAGGAACACGCTCGTGGAACATCGCGCGGTAATATTCCTCGGCATTTTTCACCAAGCGGGCGTTCTGTTCCGCGAAGAAAAACGCATTCCGCGCGACGCGGCCATCGCGACCGGCTAGATCTGCGGCACGGCGACGCATTTCAATCCACTGACTAATCACCTCATTTTCGCAGCTCTTACTCAGGCCGAAGCTCGCAGCGTATCCATAAGCTTGTGTATCTTCGCCAAAATTTTCAAAGCAAGAATAGCGATAACGGGCCCGGCCCGCCGCCTCGGGATCAACTTTATCCAAGAAATCCAACACAGCTTGAATGGAGGCATGCAGGCTATAGAGGTCTAGACCATAGAACCCAACACGTTTTGAGTGACGATGCTCGTTGTAATTGCGTAACCAGCCAACGAAATCCAGTACGTCGGCGTTGCGCCACATCCATGCGGGAAATCTCTGGAAACCCGCAAGCGCATCGATGGCTTCCTGGTCGCCACTCTCAAACCGCACGTACTCGCTTATTCGATATGCGTCGGGCCAGTCTGCTTCGACGGCAACCGCATTAAAGCCTTCTTCCTCGATCAAGCGCTTAGTAATCTGTGCGCGAATGCGATAGAACTCGTGAGTTCCATGGGTGGCCTCGCCGAGCAGAACGAGACGAGAGTTACCAATCATCTTGAGCAAGGGATCGAAATCGGTCGTTTCCCCCTTCAGATGATGAGCGGCGTGGACAATTGCCTTGAGAACATCGCGCTCGGTCTTAGGAACCATGCTGACCCCTGTCGTTACAACTGTCTCTGACGAAATGCAACTTCGCCCCAGTCGGATATCCATTGGAAAGGCTTACTGGCTTCCTCTCCTAGGTCGAGGTGGCGGAATATTGCTGCTCGAGCTGTTGCCGTGAAGCCCGATCCAGCAGTTCTGTCACTTCCTCATCTGAAACTTGTGAGAAATCAGCATAGAATTGCCCGACTCCAAAAAACGGCTCAGGCATTTCTAGACAGATCAACTCATCGACCTCGGGCTTCAGATGATCGCAGGTCGCACTTGGGGCGACTGGAATCGCAATGACGAGAGCGGCAGGTTTCATTTGACGCAGAGACCGAATAGCCGCACGCATACTTGATCCCGTAGCGATGCCATCATCCACCAGAATCACGGTAAGACCAGTCACGTGGAGAAGAGGACGCCCGCCGCGATATTTGTGCTCACGACGTTCCAGTTCCCATTTCTCTGCTTGAGTAACTTGCTCAATTTCTGACGCGGTTAATCCCAATAGTCGAACTGTATCCGTATCAAGGACCCGAACGCCTCCGCTCGCAATCGCTCCGAATGCCAGTTCTTCGCGCCCTGGAACCCCGAGCTTTCGCAATACAAATACATCCAGCGGCGCTCTGAGCGCTGTGGCTATTTCGAAAGCAACAGGAACGCCGCCGCGTGGCGCGCCAAGTACAACTACATCATCACGGTTGGCATAGCGCTTCAAACGCAGTGCCAGCTGTCGGCCAGCTTCCTTCCGATTCGCGAAAATCATATAACCGCCTCGTGGTCTCGCTAATTCGCCCAAGTGTTTCATAAATGCTTAATCCTTCTTGTTTGAATTGCAGCAAACTGCGAGCTTGGATTCAGTGAGGCGCATCACATCATCATGTGAAGAAGATCACTGGATCCCTGAGGTGAACAGAGTGTCGCCAAGGGGCTGGCTTGCTGATTCAGAACCTGCTCTCCCTGCAACATAGGCTCCCGTGTATGATTCGTTCTTCCATGTCAGACTCGCAACAGTTTACTGGCGATACAGAACATGCCAACCCGAGGCGACCGCTAAGTGCCGTCTTTCAACCTATTAGGCACAAGAAACTCGCCGGTCATGGAATGCTTCGAACGCTGGCAGGAACCGCGTTTCTTGCTTCGCTGATCTGGAGTGCAGCAGCGCGGGCGCAGCAAGTAGCCCCGCAACAGTCTCTCCGGTCGATTTCCACCTTGCAAAAATTCCAGCAGCCTCCCGTTCCGTGCATTCAGCCTCCTCCCGTGGTGAGCTGGAAGGATTATCGCGGTCCGTTCGCGAAAGCCGTCGGCACATTCGCCCGGAAACTGGAACGCAAGTCCGTGCGCGAGCCACACTACAAGCCCGGTGTGCGGCTGTGCACTCTCGTGCTTAAGGACAAACTCATTTTGTTCGTCCAAGATACAATCGACCCGGTTACTTTTCTCAATGCTGGGTTCAGTGCCGGAATCAGTCAGGCAGAAAACGACGACCCGAGCTTCGGTCAGGGTGCTGCGGGCTACGGCAAACGTTTTGGCGCCAACCTTGCCGGTCAGGCCTCGTCGGAATTTTTTAAGGACTTCGCTTACCCAACGATTTTTTCTGAGGACCCGCGCTACTACCGTTTGGAGCGCGGCAGCAGCTTCGCGAAGCGCTTGTTCCATGCGGTGAGCCACTCCGTCGTCGCCTATCGCGAGAACGGCACGGAGATGTTCAATTTCTCCGAATGGCTCGGCACGTCAAGCGCCGTGGCACTCAGCAACGTCTATCATCCCGACAATCGCCGCGGCTTCGCTCCGTCAGCAGAGCGTGTCGGGTGGGGCGTGGCTAACGACATCGGATACGACGTGCTTCGTGAGTTTTGGCCGGAGATCGCCCGCAAGTTTAAGCTGCCCTTCCGCGATGAAACGAAGCCGCAAGGCTGATTTGCGGCAGAATTGCAGGTGGAGTTTCGGGAGCGGTCAAAAGAGGTACACTCCAGGAGGGCTGCGGTTCATACAGCGATGATTGCTCTGCTGCAACCGGAATACTGAATTCCGCCACCACAGGCACGTGGTCCGACGCCACGAGCGCCGTGCGGCTGCGATGGAGCGTGACATCGTTCAGTTTTAGTTCGCGATCGAAGTAGATATGGTCCAGGGATAGCAGGGGGAAAAGACCAGGATAAGTGTGAGCGCGGCCCAGGCGCTTGCGAACATGCGCGCCCCGGAAATGAGTGTGAAGCAAGCGCGAAGCGAGCCCTTGGGTCCACTCGTTAAAATCTCCAAGGACGATTTTGTTCCCGGGCAGATGAGCACCGGTGAGGATCGGTTGGCGGAAGAGCTTGCGCGCTTGGTGCCGGCGTTCGAAGAAGGACGTCCCCAGGTGAAGATTAAAAATATGCAGCCAACCTCCATCTCCCAAACTTAGGTCCGCCCGGAGGCAGCCGCGGGGCTCGCGGCCGCTTATGGAAATGTCATAATTCCGCGCGTGCTGGATGGGAAAGCGGGAAAGCAATACGTTTCCATAGGCGGCGCCCTTGTGCCGGCGGTTCTCGCCAAGCTCCACATGCAATCCCAGCTCTTCTGCAATGTACCGCGCCTGGTGATCTTTCCGAGTTTCTCCTTCCATGCACACGACTTCCTGGAGCGCGACGATGTCTGCATTGATCTCGCGCAAAACCCGTACGATACGCTCAGGACGAACTCGTCCGTCAAGGCCGCGACACTTATGGACATTATAAGTAGCGACACGCATCTGTCTTTCTTGTTGGGATCTTGTCATTTTGGGCTATCGGCGAACGAGCCGCATACTCAATTTTAGATGCGTTACAGTTCCTTTTTGTCGTCTTGGTAACTCAAGCCTAAGTTTCTACTCCTCAATGGATTACCAGCAGCCTATTTCCTACCCGCAAAGCGCAGCCGAAATGCCTTGATGAATAGCGTTGCCGAGCCCCATCCACAAAAAATCGCCACCAAAATGCTCACGACGAATGGTAAAAAAATCGCCAAGCCGACCAGGCACAGCAGTATCGAGGCCACAACAAGCATAATTGGGGCTTCCGCCGGACCCAGCAGGCGTGGCGTTGTGACTGCGGCGCCGACAGCATTTCCGATGGCCAGTACTCCCATAGCGGCCCGCCCTGCGCTTCCGCGCGCGGAACCCGGCGAAAGATCCTCGCGCTTCCGCCGCACCCTGGGCCGCACCTTCGTGCCTTGGCTCAAGACTATCTCCGTCGAATGCTCGAGATCATCGAGATACATCTGCCGCATGGCTTCAGCGAAAGCTTCATCCTCCACCACGACGTCCAACTCATAATTGCTCATCCAACTGGCCACGTTCAAATTGGTCGAACCCACGCGCGCCCACCGCCCATCCGCCACGCCGGTTTTGGCATGAAGCATGGCCCCGTTCCACTCGAAGATGCGCACGCCTGATTCCAGGAGCGTGCGGTAGCCGACGCGCGATAATGCGCGAATCATCGGCGCGTCGCTGGTCCTTGGGACGAGCAAACGCACATCCACTCCATCGAAAGCGGCGGCGCGCAACGACTGTACATAGGAGGGCGTGCCCAGGAAATACGCGTCGGTAAGCCACATGGACGTTCTCGCCACGGCTGCAACGAGGAGATCAAGGCGGTATAGGCCAGCCATGCTTGGCTCGCTTGCCACAATCCGCAGGGCCACATCACCTGTCGGCGGGATGGGACTCTCGTCGAGGATCTCCGCCTGTGTCAAATGCGACGCCGTCACTGAGTTCCACATGCGCGCGAATGCGCGACCCAGATCGAGGACTGCCGGTCCCTCGATTTTGACGCCCGTGTCGCGCCATGGCTCGACTCCCCGCGCCGCGTCTCCCACCCAGCGCTGCCCCACGCACAGGCCCGACACAAAACCAATGCGCCCGTCTACTACGATGGTCTTGCGATGATCGCGCCTTAGCGATTCAAACGGATCATCCAGGCGCGGCGGGTTGAAACACCTTACGTCCACTCCCGCCTTGCGCAGGGCGCGCCAAAAACGGAAAGATACCGTGCCACGGGCGCCAAACCAGTCGTAGATCAAGCGGACCCTTACGCCTTCACGAGCTTTTGCTTCGAGGAGCTCTGCGAATTCATATCCGATTTTATCCGTACGAAGAAAGTAGGTTTCAAAGTCGATCGTCTTTCCGGCTGCGCGAATCGCGTCCATCCAGGCAGGATAGTTCTCTGCGGCGTCCTTGAGCAGGTGAATGTCATTTCCCGGAATGAGCGGGGCCCCTGCCGTTCTCGAAAAAGCCTGGTCGGCGAGCAAGCGCAGCGGAGCGATCGCTTGTTGTACCGTTTGAATTGAAGGCGCATCACCCATGCACAGAACTCTCGCCCGAACTTCTTGGGGAACGCGAACGATTAGGCCAAGACTCACCAAGAACCATATGAATCATATCTGATTCGGCGGAAATGCGTGACGCCAGCCATGTTTCTGCACGTCCCTTCTCGGTGTGATCCTAATCACAGCTTCCGATAATGCAACGCACTTACGATGCGCCCAGTAGTGCGACATCGTCGCTAATGCAGCGACAATGAAATCTAACCACGACTACAATTCACCAAGAGGATATTTGGATTCTGTCCAAGACGCTTGAAAAAAGTGGAGGGAATGGGCGCTCGGCTTCGACAACCGAAGAGTGCCAGCGCGAGCGGCAAACGCTGACGCGCCCCGAGTTGAATTGGCGGAGGCAGCACAGCAGAGCCGTCAGGCCAAGCCGAGACCCTTGGCAACTCAGGCCGATTGAACTTGGGGCTTCTGCGCGGATTTGAAATGGCGGCTGAACCATTCCGCAGCAACTCGGGCCACTTCTTCCAATGTTCCCGGTTCTTCAAACAGATGGGTTGCACCTGGAATAATGATCAGTTTCTTGTCGGGACAGTTGAGCTTCGCCAAGGCTTCTCTGTTCATACCGATCACAGGTTCGTCGTCCCCTCCGACGATCAGAAGCGTGGGGGCACGAACAGCGTCGAGAGCATCTTTCGCAAGATCTGGTCGTCCTCCGCGGGAAACGACCGTAGAAACGACATCGGGAAGCTCGGCAGCCGCCATGAGCGCCGCGCCGGCCCCGGTACTGGCTCCGAAATAGCCCACTCTAAGATCCTTTGTGTCGGGACTGCTCATAATCCAATTGGTCGCGCCAATCAAACGCTTCGCAAGGAAAGGGATGTCAAAACGAAGTTCGCCCGAATATTGATCAATGGACTCTTCGCTTCGAGTCAAAAGGTCAATCAATAAAGTGGCAATTCCCTGTGATTGAAGTACCTGTGCTACGTAGCGGTTCCGGGGGCTATGGCGGCTGCTCCCGCTCCCATGTGCAAATAGGACGAGGCCATTCGCACCCTTGGGAAGAGTTAATGTGCCCTCGAGTGTCGCTCCTTCCAAGTCAATCGATACCTCGCGTTTAATGCCGTCAGATTCTGACTTTCGTTCTTTAATCATGTTCGAACTCCTCTCGATGCTCCTCGAATTCTCTCCTGGAAATTTGCAGCCTTTTTGTTAAGTTTCATAATCGGCCAAACGAAACTGGATCTTCGAACGATTCATTCTCCGGCCACGAGTGACGGACAGTGGGCCTTGCGCCTGTTGAACTAAAATTCAAGCCGCCGTCTGTTTAGCCACCTGCTGAATTCCTTGCTTGGTGACGACGCGGACAGTACTGGCCTGTGGACCTTTTTCTCCGGGCTCTTCAACAAACCTGACGGTTGTCCCGACCTTCAAACGCGGAAAGGCCCGGCCAAGAACGCTGTTCTTGTGAAAATAGATCTCGCGTCCATCGTCCGAAGTCAGAAATCCATAACCCTCGCGCGGAAAGATTTTGCTGACGCGAGCCTCTGGAAGCGGCGCGTGGCTCTTTGTGTCGCCTCGCTGACGCCGAGCGTAGTCCTGCAAACGCCGGCCTGCGGCCTTGAACGCTTCGTCAATTGCGATCCGCAGATTCTTATGTGTGGTCTTCACTTCCGCATGCTTCTTGATCTCTCGTTCGCCTAGATGGCGAGCCTGGGCGCTTAAGCTTGGCTCTCGCTTTACCACGATCTCTCCCTGCGGTACGGTCAGATCAATGCGGATGTGATACGGGCTCCCCCTCCTGTGGTGACGATGAGGAATTTCAACCATCACGCAACATCCCATCAGTTGACTGTAGAGGAGATCGAGCTTGGCTGCCTCGGCACGAATCCATTCTTCGATCTCTTTCGACGGCTCCATATTTCGAAACGTAATCTGTAGTTGTGATTTCATGGCGATGCCTCCGGCAGGTATTACAGTTCGGGTGATTGCCTCAGCGGCGGCCCACCCCCGCCGTGATCTGGTTGCTGGCCATTTCTCAATCTCCCTAGGATCCCCATTGGCCGCTCGCGCCACACGCCATCCTCCTCATACTTAAGCGTGTAAATGTGGAGCAAACGCCATCCTGCCTTGAGGAGCCGGTTAACTTCCTCTCGACCACGGGCTTCCAGGTTGTGTCCGGTAAGTTCGACGATATCGAGTTGCCATAGAGGCAACGTCTCAAGCACGGCGATTGGCACATCGGTGGTGGCCATTTCAGCATATTTTTTACGGTTGGCCATGGCTCTCTTAGATCGAATAGAACCTCCCACAATCACGCGCATTTTCATATGAGACCTTTCATCGCAGAAGGTCTGTGACCGCAATCACCAATCGTCCAAAGCACCAGAATCCAGGCAGTTGCCGATCGTCCCAGGAAGAAAGGTCTCAAGCTGGCGACGAAAGGAGAGGACATTTGAATCAAACACATGATCCGGTAGATCCGCTGACGCCGATGGCGCCAAGCAATACTCTGTACTTGGTGAAACAAATTGATCTTAGGCTGTAGAAGAGGTGGCGGATACCTCTTGCACATCGTCTATTTCCGGAAACAATTCATATCGCGCCTGAATTGATTCTGCCAGGGCGTTATAGAGATCGCGTGTGTGGCCGAGGCGGTATCGTTGCTCCACTTTGCGCACGTCGGATGCCAGCACGTGATCGTGGAACACATCAGCGATCCACTGCGAAAAATCGTCCCGATGTAGTCGCTCCGTTTCGACCGGATGTTCGGGGTTTTGCGGAAATCTCTTGCATCCCAAGTGCTTGAAGGATGCCCAAGAGCGCTGCTCCCCATTCAGGAATCCGGATCGCTCATCCACCGATTCGCACAAGCGCCATTCCAATCAAATAAGTGACTACTCCCTCGAGCGCACCAACAAGGGTCATTTCAAGTCCACTCGACACCAAGACCGGATCAGAGCAGCGCGTGTCGGCGGTAAAACCAAGACTTTACGACCTGCACGAGAAAAAGATAGGTCACCGCAAGAATTGCAATCGCAGCCAACAACGATACTGGCAGTGGAGTAAAGCGCAGCAACTTTCCCAGCGGCATGTACGGTCATCGTCGCACCAGCAACGACGGCCAAGACGCTCATCACCAACGGTCGACTGGGCCGGCTCTTGAGAGGATTACCTGCCGTGCGGATCACAAATACCACGAGCGTCTGTGTCGCCAGGGACTCCACGAACCATCCGGTGTGGAAGAGTGATTCGTTTGTGGAAGCATGGAACACCCAGAGCAGCACCCCGAAAGTGAGGAAATCGTAGATTGAGCTGATCGGACCGATGATCGTCATGAACTGGCGGATGAATCCAATCTGCCATCGCTTGGGCCGTTGCCTCATCGCGGGATCAACGTTATCGCTGGGGATGCTGACCTGCGAGACATCATAAAGAAAGTTGTTCAGCAGTATTTGGCTCGGGAGCATTGGCAAAAATGGCAGGAAGAGTGATGCCGCCGCCATGCTGAACATATTGCCGAAATTTGAGCTCGTGCCCATGATGATGTACTTCATGATGTTGGCAAACGAACGCCGCCCCTCGAGCACCCCATCGTTCACGACCGCAAGATCCTTTTCCAGCAGGATGATCTTTGCTGCGTCCTTGGCTACATTCACTCCGTTCATGACAGAAATCCCAACATCGGCAGTATGGAGCGACGGGGCATCGTTGATTCCGTCACCCATGTAGCCAACGACGTGCCCGCGTGCCTTAAGCGCTAGGATCACCCGATTCTTCTGTTCGGGAGATACGCGGGCGAAGATAGCACCGTTCTCCGCTTGGTAGGCCACAGCGGCATCATCCATCCTATCGACTTGATTCCCAATAAGAATTCGGTCAGAGTCCAACCCGACGTCGTGAGCTATTTTCTGTGTCACGTGCTGGTTGTCGCCCGTCATGACGACCACAGAAATGCCATCCTGCTTCAGTTTCTCCAGGACGGAATGAACCCCCTCCTTCGGCGGGTCAAGGAATGCCGCGAACCCGATCAGCGTCATAGCGTGTTCAATCGCCACGGTGTACACATCCTGTTTATCCACATTCCTCACTGCCACACCAAGAGCACGGTACCCGTCCGCACCCAGCTTCTTAAGTGTGCATTCTGCCTCTGCTCGTCGGCTTTCGTCGAACGGCTGAGGAACGCCATCAATGGTCACCGTCTCGCAGATCGCAAAGACACTCTCAGCCTCGCCCTTGGTGATGAGAAGCTCGTCGTCACCCTGTCGCACCACCACTGAAAGGCGCTTGCGGTTAAAGTCGAAAGGGATTTCGTCCACCTTGCTATACCCCGCAATCGAAGGAGCCTTGTGCTTCAAGATTGCATCGTCAAGAGGGCTTTTGATGCCCGCCTCAAAGTGGCTGTTCAGATAAATGAGCTGCAGGACGTTTTCGTTATCCTTCCCATTGAAATCGACGTGCCGGTCAAGCACGATCTCCCCTTCGGTGAGCGTGCCTGTCTTATCGGTACAGAGAATATCCACGCTGCCGAAGTCCTCAATCGCTGCAAGTTGCTTTACCAGAACCTTCTTCTTAGTCATCCGTTTCGCGCCTTGAGCCAGTGTCACTGTGATGATCATGGGCATCATTTCAGGCGTCATCCCAACGGCAAGCGCGACAGAGAAAAGAAAAGACTCCAGCACCGGACGATGGAAAATGATGTTCACCAGCAGAACGAAAAGGACGAGCAGCATTGTCACCCACGTGAGCATCATTCCGAAATGGCGTACGCCGCGCGCGAACTCCGTCTCCGGAGGCCGCATGGCAAGACGCTGCGCAATTTCACCGCAGGCGGTATCTTTTCCCGTGCTGACAACGACAGCAGTACCGATTCCAGTCTGAACGGCAGTGCCCAGGAATACACTGTTGCTTGCATCCGCTATGCCGTGCTTCTCCTTTGGCAGGTCACTCGCCGTCTTTTCGACCGGCAAGGACTCCCCGGTAAGCACCGATTCACGCACATGCAGGTCCTTCACCTCCAGTAAACGTGCGTCCGCAGGCACCAAGTCTCCTGCCTTGAGCCGAACGATGTCTCCGGGGACAAGTTCGGCTACCGGCAGTTGCTGTTCTCGTCCGTCTCGCATTACGGCCGCGGTGATGGCGATTTGCTTCTGAATTTCCTCAACCGCGTGTCGAGCCTGGAATTCCATCAAGAAATTCAGGAGCACGCTGAACAGCACGATAGCGATAATGATCAGCCCGCCGACGTGCTCTCCGAGTGCAAGAGATATGCCGCTGGCAACGACAAGGATGATGACCAGGGGATTGGCGAAGAAACCGAAAAAACTGAACAGCACAGCGAAGCGAGACTCCCGGACTAGGGTGTTTGGACCATAAAGACGCAATCGCCTGCTGGCCTCTTCGGTCGTCAACCCCGCAGGAGCTGCCTGTACTTGTTCGAACAACTCCTGCAGGGGCCGATCCCAGAAGTCCTCGAAGCGCATTGTTTGGCTCCCCATCGGTAGCTCTAACGTAACTGCCGAATTATGCTATTTAGAGTGTTACGCACCAATGCATTTCCTGTCATGGAAGCAATGGGGTTTGGCAGCTGCGGACGCAGCCGAGAAACAATTGGCGCGAACACTCTTGCTCCTGGTCCGATATAGCAAAAACAAGCAGGAGAAAATGATCGGGGCAGCCAAGTCGTGGCGGAAGCATCTGTCCTTCAAGTTACCACGGTCGCGAAGGCGGCCCGGCGCCTTCAGGCAGTCACGCGATCAGACCCTTGATCTCCGCCGCGCATAACGCGAATGACGTCCAGGTAATCTTTCCATTCCCCCATGGGGCTGCCAAATTAGGTCCGAAACCGTGTGCCATGACGCAGAACAAAGCCAGACGAACCAATAAGTATAGATTCTTTGCGACTGCCTATCTGGACGCCGAGCTGCGGCGACGATGGATGAGGCTGCATCGCGCATCGTGATCGGAATTACTTTGAAACCGTGCCACTTTGACGTAGGCTTCATGCAAAGGAGAAATGGCGTGACGCTGACGAGGTTGAACAAAAGGGAAGTACGGCTTTTTGCGGGTATTGCACTTTTCTGTGCCGCGATCGCTACTTGTGGCTTCCAGTCTCAGGTCGCACCAAAAGCGCCCGTGCCGGAACAGGCCTTGCCGCCGTTGATCCGATCCACCAAAGGGCCGGATCTTTTCCGCGCTTATTGTGCTTCGTGCCATGGTATCGATGCGAAGGGCCATGGCCCCGCTGCCGTGGCGCTGAAACGAAAGGTACCCGACCTAACAGTCCTGGCCAAGAACAACAGGGGACAATTTCCAGAGCAGCGTGTGCGCAAAGTCATCATGGGTGAGGATGTAATTGCAGCTCACGGCTCCCGGGAGATGCCAGTCTGGGGACCGATCTTTCATCAGATCGAGGAGGACGTTGACCGCGGAAACGTCAGACTGGACAACCTAGTGAAGTACCTCGAATCAATCCAATCACTGAAGTAAGGACAAGCAACGGACGGCCATCGACCCGCACTCCTACGGCAACCCGACCAATAGCAGCAGTAGTCTTTGCCCAGCGGAAAGCATGAGCCAAGGAAACAGGGCTCTTGTATTATATTGATGTGCCGCTGAGCATTTGGCGAACTGGACTGTTTCCAGCGAGGCCGCTTTGAACGTGCCCACCATTCATACGAGCCTTCGTGGTATGCATCTACTTGACACACCCATCTTCAACAAAGACACCGCCTTCACCGACGAAGAGCGGTCCGCGTTCGGTCTTCACGGCCTGTTGCCACCGCATATCGAATCGCTAGGCGAGCAAACGTCACGCGCTTACGAAGCTTATCGCCACAAAACGGACGATCTCGAACGTCACATCTACTTGCGAGCTCTGCAGGACACGGACGAAATTCTGTTTTACAGCCTGCTGAACGCCCATATCGAAGAAATGATGCCCGTTGTCTACACCCCGGTAGTTGCTCTGGGTTGCCAGCAATTCAGCCGGATCTATCGCCGCCCGCGCGGCCTTTTCATCTCCTATCCGCTCCGCGACTCCATTCCCAGCCTCTTGCGCAACCGGCCGCACTCAGACGTCGACGTTGTTGTGGTGACAGACGGCGAGCGAATCCTGGGAATTGGCGATCAAGGCGTGGGAGGCATGGGGATATCCATTGGCAAGCTTTCTCTCTATTCGTTGATCGGCGGGATTCACCCGGCTCGGACCTTGCCGGTCGTGCTGGACGTGGGAACGAACAACGAAGACCGCTTGAAAGCACCCGAATACCTCGGCTGGCGGCACGACCGTATCATGGGCGATGCCTACTACAAATTCGTAGACCTATTCGTCCAGGCCATGAAACAGGAGTTGCCTCAGACCTGCCTGCAGTGGGAAGACTTCGCCAATCCCCATGCCCGTCCCCTCCTCGATCGGTACCGCGATCAACTCCTGACTTTCAATGACGACATCCAGGGGACCGCGGCGGTCGTTTTCGGCGCACTCACCGGAGCGATCAAAGTTTCTGGCAGAAGCTTGAAGGAGCAGCAGATTGTCTTCTACGGAGCGGGCGCTGCGGCCATTGGCGTGGCAGATTATTTACGCATGGCGCTAG
>Ga0307373_10001131_pt1 | contig 50322 bp, 71 predicted proteins | sample OX2MG_FD_202534 | JGI IMG/M metagenome (GOLD analysis project Ga0307373, IMG submission 202534) | Soil microbial communities from Risofladan, Vaasa, Finland - OX-2 | ecosystem: Environmental > Terrestrial > Soil > Coastal area > Acid sulfate soil | place: Finland: Risofladan, Vaasa | collected...
GGAATCTTCGTATCAGAGCGAAGAACCGCGCCATCGATCAGCTCCGCAAGATGGGTTACGCGGTCACCATCGAACCCCTGGAAGCAGCTGGATGATCGGGAATCTTCGTATCAGGGTTCTCGAAGAGCGTTAGGCCACTCGGCAAATTCCCGAAAGAGTCTCTTGCGTCGTCTCGGCAGTTCCTCTAACATACAACTATATGGTTGTAGATATGAATCTGTCGGACACCGACGTCGATCGCATCTTCCAGGCGCTCTCCGATCGGACGCGTCGAGACATCCTCGAACGTGCCATCGATCGCGAGCAGTCGGTTTCCGCAATGGCACGCCAGTACGACATGAGTTTCGCCGCCGTACAGAAACACGTGGCCGTGCTCGAGCGAGCGGCACTTGTCACCAAGGAGCGCCGCGGGAGGGAGCAGATCGTGCATGCGAACGGTCCGACGATCGCGAAAGCGATTGCGCTCCTCGATCAGTACGAGCAGCTCTGGATCGATCGCGCCAATCAGATCGCCGCAGTCCTCGCACAATCGGATGAAGAAGAAGAAGGAGACCATTCATGACCGTGATCAGTACGACCAAGGATCCCGAAAGCCTCACGCTGACGATCGTCGCTGAGTTTGATGCAACACCGGAACGCGTTTGGTCTGTCTGGGAGGATCCCCGTAAGCTCGAGCGCTGGTGGGGACCACCCACCTACCCCGCTACCTTCACCCGTCACGATTTCGTTGTCGGTGGCGAGTCGCGTTATTTCATGACTGGCCCCGCCGGCAACAGATCAAACGGCTGGTGGCAGATGAAGGTCATCGACAAGCCGAACCGGATCGAATTCGCCAACGGATTTGCCGGTGACGACGGCGAACCCATGCCGGACATGCCGCCGGCCACCGGCTTTGCAACCTTCGTAGCCACCGGCGACGGTACGCGAATGACCGCAATGACCCAGTTCCTTGATCTCGCGCAGATGGAAATGATGATCGGCATGGGGATGGCCGAAGGCATGGCGCAAGCGATTGGTCAGATCGACGTACTGCTCACCTCGGCCTCGGTCTGACATTGGGAAGACAAAGGAGAGGAAGCACGTGGTCGAATGGTCGTCACCTTGGCTGAAGCAGGGACCTGCCACGTACTCTCCGTCCATTGAGAAGAAGTACGGTCGCTCGATTGCAGAGTGGCAGAAGTTCATCGCCAATTGCGGAATCGACAAGCGCATGGCCATCGTCGGATATCTCAAATCGGTGCACGGGATGGGGCATGGTCACGCCAACGCCCTCGTCGGTTGGACACTCGCGGGCAACATCGCGCCATGACATCTGTAGGCACAAACGAGTTGCAGGCATCCCTTCAGGTATTGCACTCAATTAAGCGACTAAGCGTGCGCCTCGACTCAGATGTGACGTCGTCGTAGCCCGCTCTTGGAAAGCTCGCGAGTTGCGTAGAGGATCACCGGGATACTCAGTCCACCGGTCAAGTATTGGGGCAAGGTTGTGACTTCACCGGGCTTGAGAATGTCGTGAAAAAAGAGAAAGTCGACGAATAGGAACCCAAGTATCAGGACGAGGGACAACGTTTTTCTCACGCAGCGATTTTATGCGACGGGCACACCCGTAATGGCACCGCCCTGCTTGAGGTGGATACATATTTTCCGTGGGGGATGCCAGAGGCCAGTTGGTCGTAGCGTAAGGAAAACAATGAGCTGGGACCTGCGGCACCGGAAGTCATCGCTGGTGATCCGGCTGCTGCTGGCAGTTTGGATCTCCGTCATCGTCGTTGTGCTCTGCGCCACGCGACGCTGGTGGGGCCTGGTGTTCGTCGTCCCCCTGGTCCTTGACTTGTATCTGCTCCGCCGGATCTTGGCGGTCGGCTCCAGCCGGTAGCGAGGTGCCATAGAAAGGAAGCTAAAGATGTCGGCAACTCTCAAGCTGACGCATAAGGCGATCGGAGTGGAGGTCCGTTCGTGGCACGTTCGATGTCGCGGTCGACCGTGGGCGTGTCGGATCGGTCGAAATGAACGACACAGTTGAGATACCAATCGAAGCTGGACATCACACCCTGCAAGTCCGCAACGGCCGAAACTTGAGCCGTACTCGGACCTTCGATGCAGCTGAGGGCCAGGTTGTCGCTTTCCGATGCACCGGAAAGAGGTTCTTGTCGATCTTTCACGCGTCGTTCGTCGTGCCACGCCTGGCGCTCTCGCTCCGTCCGGAGCAGCAGGGGCTCTCAGCATCGAAAACGTGACGGGCACCACCTTCCAAGGTGCGAAGTACTCCACAACCGCGATGGCGACTGAGATCGAAAGCCCTCGCGCCTGTCCCAGGGTCGGTTCGGGGTTATCCCCGATTGTCACTCGCTTCGTATTGAGTGACCATGCATACCGAGTTGCATACGAACGCGCGACGATGGGGCCCGCTGTCAGGCCGTGATGTCGACGAGTCACCTAACTAGCAGACGCAAAGGACGGAGGCATCAGTTTGAGCACGATGACTCGCGATGACGCCCATCAGGCTGCGGAGAGCGAGTGGGCCGTCGAGACACATGGATTGACTAAGCGCTTCGGCCCGAATGTCGCAGTGAACAACGTGGAGCTTCGTGTCCCGAGAGGGTGCGCGTTTGGCTATCTCGGACCGAACGGTGCCGGAAAGACCACGCTCATTCGCGTATTGCTCGGGCTCACTCATGCCAACTCAGGCACGATGTCGCTGCTCGGTTACGACGTTCCAAAGCACCGGGACCTGGCTTTGGCGCGGGTCGGCGCAATCGTCGATGAGCCTCGCTTTCACACGCATCTCACTGGGAGGCAGAACCTCGAGCTGTTCGCTGCCCATCGAGAGCCTGCTGCGAAAGACCGCATCGGCCCGGCGTTAGAGCGCGTCGGAATGACGCAACGCGCAAACGACAAAGTGTCCAAGTACTCCATGGGAATGCGCCAGCGCTTGGGGGTCGCCACGTGCTTGCTCGGTGATCCGGAGCTTCTGATCCTCGACGAGCCGATGAACGGCCTCGATCCGGCGGGGATGCACGACATGAGAGACATGATCTCCGCGCTTGTTGCCGAGGGCCGCACGGTCATGCTGTCGTCGCACCTTCTCGACGAGGTCGAAAGAACGTGCGACGCGGTCGCCATCGTGGACCACGGGAGCGTGATCCGTCAGGGTTCGATCGCCGAGTTGCTCTCGGGCGCTTCGGTGGTTCTTCAGGTCGAGTGTTCAGATAACGAAAAAGCGAACGCCGTGCTCGGCACAAGGAATCTGCGTGTGCAGGTCACAACTGGGCCTTCTGGTCTCGACATCACTCTGCCAGCCGGAGCTGGTCGTGACCTCATTGCCGAGGTTGCTCGCATATTGGTGGACAACGGAATCGACCTCTACCGGCTACAGCCAGTACAGACTTCGCTCGAGTCGTGGTTCCTCGAAGTGACGAGCCGTTTGGGAGAGTCGCAATGACGAACTTGTCCGAGACGATGTCGGTCGTGAGGGTGGAGACCGGACCGCCGCCGAATGACCACCGAGGTTCGTGGATACCGAGCGGAGCAATGATTGCCAAGCGATTCATGGAGCTCCGGCGCCGACGGGGGCTGATGATCGCCCTTGCCGTTGTCACGATCGGGATACCGGCGATCTTCCTCATCGTTCGGCTTCTCGCGCATGCCTTTGCTCCGAAGAGCTATGGCCCAGCGGGTGGGTACGACATCTTCACGAGTCTCGTCTCGGGCGTCCTGTACATCTTCGGCTTCATCGTCGCAGCCGCATTGGGCTGCACGGCTGGCTCGATCGACCTCCAGGAGGGTGTCTTCCGGCACCTCGTTGTGACTGGTCGATCTCGCGTGGCGACCTACTTCGCGCGTATTCCCGCTGGGCTGGCCATCGTCGTGGCGTTCGTCGCGATCGGCTACGGAGTCGTCTGTCTCGTGTGCTCTGTTGCAGCACCGACTGTCCTCAATTACGACGGGGTCAACGTACCGGCCGGGCTGTCCCAGCCTGGGCTGGATGCTTGGGCATCGAGCCATGCGGACAAGGTCATCTGCGACTTTAACTTCCGGCTTGGTCCCCCAGGCCCCTCACCGTCGTTTGCCTCGGTGATCCAAAACGTCCCTTGCAACAATGGTCCTAGTGGTCGCCAGATCAAGATTGGTCCGCCAGGTTCGCAGAGCTCCGCGACCCAACCCACCAAATCCGAAATTCGTGCGGCTGCGGTCACGATCGCAAGATTGGACTACTCGGACTATTCGAAACAGTTCCTCTCTCCTTCCACTTCCTTGATGATCAGAACCGGATTATGGCTAGAGCTTGAAGCCGCGATCGGGTTCATCGTTGGCCTCGGACTCGGGTCTCTTACGGGCCAACGAACTATCTCGGTGATCTTGATGATTGTCCTCGAGGTAATTCTCACGCCGATCTTCCTTCGGGCGCACATCCCGCACATGATCAACCTCCAGCGATCGATCGTGGGCGTCGCGACCGACCATCTCGGGCCGAGTGCGATACCTATTGCGGGAGGCGGGGGTCAATCCGACCAGGCAAACCTGATCTCAGAAACGCGGGCTTGGGCTGCTGTCGTCGTTGCCGCATGGTTAGTGGGATGGACCGCGCTTGGTGCGTGGCGGATGGCATCTCGAGACACGTAGGAGGAGGGGCCGCGGGAAGCTACGGGGAGTCCCGTTGTTTAGGTGTTGCTATCCGGCAAATGACGCGAAAGTCCAGTGATTTCCGTCGGGGTCTTCCACCGTGAAGTCACGCGATGGATAGTCGGTTTGGTCCACGATTGGATGAACAACTGCCGCGCCGATCGTGAGTGCTCGCGCCAGCACAGCGTCAGGATCAGTGGTGACGACATGTAGCGAGCTGGTCCCCGGTTGGCAAGGGGTGCGACGCTCCTCAGTGCTGGAGAGCAGCACACGACCGCCGTCCGGCCAATCCAATTGGCAGTGGTGGACTGAGCCGTTCCGCTCTCCAGCAATCATCAGATCCTCGGTAAACCCAAGTGCCAGCAACCAATCGCGCAATGCCAACGCATTGTCGCTGACGACGCTCGCCCAGATGCTGAGCTGGCGAACGCCGCTAATACGCACAATCATGACTGACAGACGTTAGGTGATGATCCGAGCCACCGGGACTGGCTTCTCGTTTCAGAGAGGCTGACTCCGCGCCAGCCGCGGTTCCCGCGAGCAAAGATGGGCGGATCGCGGGAGGTTTCGATGAGCGAGACTACGAGTGCAGCAACCCTTGCACCGCGGGTGAAGGAGCTCCTTGAGGACGGTGACTTCGATGCCCTTGCCTCACTGCTCGACCCCGAGGTCACCTGGTCGGCACCGGACTTTCCTGACGACGGCTGCCACAACCGCGGCGAGGTGCTCGCCTGGTGGCGTGCCGCACACGAAGCGGGGGTGAGAGCCGAGGTCACGCAGTCGGTTGCGCACGGTGATGCGGTACTCGTGAGTCTGAAAGTACGCGGACGGCCGGAGGGAAGCGGCGATCGCTTCCAAGTGCTTTCCGTTGGCCCGCGCGGTGTCAGGTCCATTGTCGGTTTCGACACCCACGCCGACGCCCTTGCCTTTGCCAGCGGCCAATCGTGACCTTATGTGACCTTATCTCGATGGAAGGGGAGGGCATCTGAGGGGACGTGAGGGAAACATAACTCGACTACCAGGCAGTTTTCTCGATTGATCCTGGTCAGAAGGCCAAAAAATCACGTTCGCAACGTGGAAGTCGGCGGTTCGAGTCCGCTCACCTCCACTGAAAGATCGAAGGTCAGCGCATATGCTGAGAGGTACTTCTTCGTTGGAATTATCCTCCGGGCGCTCCACTGAGTTGAGGCGGTGGAATGTAGAGGTAGCGTACCTGTCAACGGCGCTCGCGAGACTTTGGGAGAGTCGTATTGATGCGGCGGAGTTCAGAGCAAAGGAACAGAGTCCGCGTTCGCCAACCTTGAAAGGAACTCATATGCGCAACACATGGAAAGGTCTCGTAATCGGAGGGCTAACCGGAGCGTTTGTTGGAATGACGCTCGACCTCCTGGTTTCGACAATAGAGGAGGTCAGGCGTGGCGCTGAACATGCGCGTGAACGGGTACCCGAAGCTACGGAATGGCTGCAAGGGGCCACGAAGAGGGCGAACGAGTGGGTTCATGAAAACGATGTGCCGGTGCGAGTCAAAGAGGTAGGTCAACGAGCTCTCGATTCGGACTTCGCCAATTCGGCCAACGCGGCGGCTCGGAAGGTCATCGATATGACGAAGAACAAGGCCAGATCGACGCTGCGCCACACCGCGTAGCTGCGATTCCCTTGAGACGACGAACCTGTAATAAGCAGCCACCCAGTGGTCCACAGCGCACCTAGATCGAAGGAGAGTTCCGGGGTCGGCGTTCGCTTCATCAGTGATCAATGCGCAGTCCGACGCGCTAAAGCCCGGATCGTGGCGAAGACGAGTAGCGCGGCCAGCCCGATCAGGATCGCCCCCGCCACGCCCTGAAAGGCCCAGAACTGACTCACGGGTTGGTAGCTCACCCAGTACGTGTAGTGGTGAAGCGACAGCCATCGCGTCGTGGCGACCGATCCCCGGATTGGCGCGATCGAAGTCAGGCCGCAGAAGGCGTAGACGTCAAATTGCTGTTTGGGAGGGCCGCGAACCCGCGCCTGCACGCTTTTTACCCACCAATGCAGCAAGCTGTTGCAAGCAGGCGAGATCTTTGAAAGCGAGCCAGGTTGTCAAGCAGAGCCCTCATTGAGCCGCAGAACGGAGATCCAGCTGCTCCGAAGAGCCACGCAAGGCTCAAGCTGGGTCGATGGCGAGCGATTTTCAAACACACGACGCAAAAGCTCATCCGCGATCGAGTATCGCTTTCGGCTGGAAGCCTTGCCTACCACTGGTTCCTTGCATTGTTCCCCGCAGTGATCGCGGTTCTTGGCGTCCTGTCTCTCGTACGCGTCAATCAACACGACCTGGCCAGCCTTACCCATGGCATCGAAAAGGCGCTGCCATCGGGCGTCGCAGAAGTCTTCACTGGTGCGGTCACGGCAGCGACGACGCGGGAATCGGCTTCGGTGCTCGCCGTCGTGATCGGGATCACCGTCGCAATTTGGAGCGCATCGGGTGGGATGTCTGCTCTTCAACAAGCCCTGGACATCGCGTACGAGGTACCTGTCGATCGTAAGTTCTTCGCTCGCCGAGTTCACGCACTCCCGCTCATGGTCGCGACGCTTGTTTTCGGTGGTTCTGGAGCTGGTCTGGTGGTACTCGGTGCACCAATCGGGGCCGGCATCGACGGTCACCTGCCCGTTCACGGCATCGCGTTCACCGTGGTCTGGACGATCGTCAGATGGGCACTGACTCTCCTCGTCATCTCTCTGCTGTTTTCGATCTTTTTTTACATAGGGCCGAATCGCCAGGAGCCGAAGTGGCAGTGGATGAGCGCGGGAGGAGTGCTGGCAACGGTCGTGTTTCTCTTAGCTTCTCTCGCCTTTTCATTCTATGTGACGAAGTTTGGATCGTACGGAAAGACCTACGGCACTTTTGCAGGTGTAGCCATTCTCATCTTTTGGCTCTATCTCACGGGCTTGGCGGTGCTTGTTGGCGGCGAGCTCAACGCAGAATTGGATCGCCAGACTGCCGCCGAATGCGCAGACTCGACCCCACAAAGCCATGCCAAGAAGATTGAACGAAGCGAGACGACTTGAAGAGTGAATCCAGCGGTCAGTCGCCGCGGAAAAGATCGAAAGCCACGACAGACAGACGAGTACATCCGAACTTGGGACGGCAAGGCAGTCAGATAAACATCTGATGAGAGCGGTCCAGCGTTACTACTTCAACGCGTCCTTGACCTTCTCTCCGGCTTGCTTCAAGTTGGCGACGGATTGATTGATCCTACCCTCATCTCGAAGATCGTCATTCTCGGTGGCTTTGCCGGCAGCTTCTTTCAGCTTTCCCTTCGCGAGTTGCTTTGCGTTCTTGATCTTGTTGGTCTTTGCCATGGTGGTGCCTCGCTTCCAATTGACGAATAGGGGTTGTGCTCGGGTGAGTCATCTGTTTTCGAAGGAGCGGGCGAGCACTAGCGACGCATGATCAGCCTCATGACCAGGACGACGATGATGATGAGCACGATGGTTCCAACTCCGACGTACATATCCAACTCCGGTTTCTGCGCGGTTCAGGCCATGTGCTCTTCGCTCGTCGTGGTCGTCGTGGTCGTCGTGTCACTTGGGCTGTCCACCGTCGTTCAACGTTGACGATTTGAGCCACCGAACCCACCCCAAGAGCTCCAAAACACGATCGACAGGATGAGCCCGACGCCTGCGACGATCATCAAGATGTCGCCTATTTTGTGAATGTTAAATCCAGTCGTCGTCACTGACACTGCAAAACGCATAATCGCCCCGACCGCGAAAATAATGAGGCTGGTTCCTACACCCATGATCGTTTCCCTTCTCGGCGGTAGTGGTCTTTTACCAACCCTACCGCGGTCATTGTGTGCCGCCGATACATGCAAAACGTTTGGGGGCGACGGTCCCTAAACAGTCCGACCGGACGGTCGCTGCCCTCTCTCGCTAAATGACTTTGAGCAATCTAAGGATAACCACGACGATCAGGCAGAGAACGGCTAAACGGATCAAACTGCGAAGGTTGAGCTTGCTTCGTCGCCTCCGCCAGTTTTGACCCCACGCCGTGTTCGCCGGGATGAAGATCACGTCTCGAAGCACACAATGGATTGCACAAGGGAGGCATCGCGCACATCGCAGCGAATCTATACATCCAGCAAAGTTGAACGGAGCAGCTGGGTGTTCGTGACGGAGATCAACAATAGATTGACAACCATGCGTTGAAGGTATGTCGGTTCAATCTCGCATCCCTACGATCTTTTCTGGATTGATGACACTGATTTCTTGGATCTGTTCGGCGGTCAGGCCATACGCCTGCATATAGCCACGTAGCAGGCGTATTCCTTCAACAGAATTTGGAAATAGCGGTTCTCCGCAGTCACTTGAGATCGTCACGTGGTGCGTTCCGACCGCTTGAATCGTTTTGCACATGAGCGATGGATCGACGCCGAGAAGAGGAGAAATTTCATCAAAGGTAAAGTTCAAGTAGATGCCCTCTGAGGTGAACTGTCGCATTTCTTCGAGTGTCAGATTTACAAATGGGCTGAATGGATGATCGATATACGCTTTTTTTATTCCAAGGTCTCGTACGATATCGGCCATAGCAAATAATTCACGATGAGTCGCATGAGAGAATGAAACCGCGACATTGAAATCGGCAATCAATCGGAAGATTTCCTTGATCTCTCGCTTGAGTTCACCCTTTTCATCGAGCGTATAGTGACCTATACGCATAGCCTCATCCCATGGAAGCGGCGGTGTGTGTTCGAGGGCGTCCTCGCTACCGATAGGCATTCCTACTTTATGTAGCGAATTCACGCTCGTAGCGATGGGCATCCAAATCGAAACGACTCCATCTTCGAGCTGGACCCTTGTTCGTGCAGCCGACGGAGGTTTTTTTCCTCGCGCTGTAGCGTATCCAGCCCACATCTTGATGGGCTCGACACCTTCGGTGTTGCACCACTCCTCCAAGGGACCTTCGAATTCTCGGACTAACGAGGCGGGACCGACTACGTCAGTCCTTTGTGCACCAACGATTGTTTTGAACAGTATGCCCTTCATTCCTGCTGATGACGCGAGTTTTGCGATTGCCACGGGATCTTGCTGACCTTCGTTGGCATGGCAATGAATATCTATTGCGTCTTTCACGCCGAAGACTGCTGGCGGAGTCTGTTCTTGCTCGAAGTACAGTCTACGGGCTCGATACGCGTTTACGTAGCGATCCTGTGCAACATAGATTGGGATGTCACTTGGATCATCTTCGAGCAGTTGCGCTTCAGCGGTTGTCACGATGGAGGCTCCTTACAAGTTGGCTATCTATAGACAATTGAATCTGAACGACGCGTCATCGGTAGAATGAATTTCGAGCCATCGACTAGGCGGGTAGTTGTCCTTCGCTGAGCATCTTCGGAGGTAGCAGTCGTATTCATGAACTGTTTACTCGCGTATTTGTTCCCCCTTAGAACGTTGCGATGTATGACCACCATATCCAACCCTACGGACAGGAGGCGTCTCGCGATATAGCCAGCTTAATCAGCGGCCTCACATTCAGCTAGAGCACTCTCGAGAGCACGTGCTGGTCATTTCAAAACGTTAGACGGAGAGAGCAATTGCGATGGATCGAACACATTCCTCGTCTACAACGATACCGAGTCCGGGATCATCAGTGAGAGTTACGACGCCATTGTTGTCGGGCACAATCGCTTTGGCCAAAATTGGTGAGCCGTCGCGTAATGGATGATGCTCGTCAAACGCAAAATACTCTTGAGGCAATGTCGCCATTCGTGCCCAGGAGGCGAACTGCATGTTTGCGGCAGTCATTACAGATGGATCAATGTTGTGACAGGTAATTGGTCTATTGAATGTTTCAGCCAGGCTTGCAATTTTCTTGCCCATGGTGAAGCCACCGCACGCCGTGAGGTTCGGTTGCAAAATGTCGAGCCCAGCGACCAGTAGTAGATCGCGAAATTGAGCGAGGCTAGCTTCGCCTTCACCGGCTGAGATCGCCAAATCGAGGGATGCCTGCACCTTGTTGTAGCCGATCAAATCATGGGCAGCGATGGGCTCTTCGAGCCACCAGACGTCAAGTTCCTCAAGTTGTCGCCCAACTCGTATGGCTTCATGAACTGAAAATGTATTGTTTACGTCCATAATTATCTGAACGTCTTGTCGGTCGGGCCAGATATCTCGAATTGCTTCGACGACTCGAACCGTTTCAGTTGGTCTGTCTTCGCCGAACTCTTGGGTACCTGAATGGAGCTTTACTGCAGTAAATCCGCGCTCGATACTTAATGCCACCCGTTCAACCTCTAACGACGGGTCTAAATGAGCCATAAACGATGCATACACCGGTACGCGATCGCGAACTCTGCCACCGAGCAAAGTTGCGACCGGGACACCTAGACAATGACCAACAAGATCGTGCAGAGCTATATCAATCGCTCCAAGTGCCGCCATCTGTGCGCCGTTGGTACCCCGCCCCGATCCCCGTTGTACAAACTGTTGCCATACTCCCTCGATTGTCACAGCGTTGAACTCTTTTAGCCATTGACCAAGCGTGGTTAGCGCATGAACAGTCAAGTCTCCGCCGCGATGTATGGCTTGTCCCCACCCATTGAGACCATCATCCGATGTCAACTTTACGAGAATGAATGGTCCAGTGCTTGGACCAGTTGGCGCATCCGCGTGCAATAGAAATATTTCGACTCCGACGACCCTCATATCTCATAACCTACTTTGTGTCACAGAATGGAACGTGTAAATTTTTTTTTCAACGAGGCGTTGGGCAAAGGTTGACTATTGCAGGTTGACTCCTCTTCTTCGCAGCGCACATATTGCTCAGACCTTTGTAGTCAAGTCGCCGACTGGATCCGATATTTTCAGCGCACGCGATCTGATGGTCGATGGCTCTACGGTGATGTTGATGATGCGTTGAGAATCAGGCTTGCTCACATTGCTAACGGCGGTTACGCGGACAGCGAGCGACAGCTGTCTCAGGAGATCCTAGGCGCGGTCATTCGACGAGACAACGGAGAATGTCGGAACTGTGGAAAGCCGGGAAACGAGCTCGATCACATAGATGGATCGAGCTCTGATTTATAGAATCTGCAGTTGTTATGCCGCAATTGTCACTTGGCTAAAACTCAGAAGTCCATGGTGCAGGCGGGCCCCCAGATTGTCGCAACAATTCATCAACCTATCCGTGAGAGCTAAGGAGCTACCAAATCGCCAACCATGCGATAGCACCGATTGGAAACACCGACTTTGGATTTCGGGTTCGAAAGAGATTTCGCCAAAGCTATTAATCGCATGGCGCATTTGGGCTGAAGGATCCGGTTCAGAACCAGTAAATCCCCAGGTATCGATAGCCGGTTTTCCTTCCGAATTGGATTCTTGGGCGTGGCATCGCGGCGATCCGCCGGTATTCGATCTTGGTTCACCCGAACACATCTGGCGTTCTGAATGGCCTGGAGAGGAAAGATTGGTGGAGGTAAGACGTATCAGCGAGGCGAATCAACAGTGGTGGAGGGATCACGATGCAGCATTGGACAAAAGACGTGGGAGACCTTTTGCTGCATCGTTACCTTTTCGTCCCCCTCCCGTTTCGGGAATGGGGAATTGGCACGTGTCGTATGCGGACGTTAATAGTTCTAAGTCTCCAGAGTGGGTTGTCAGTCCAGAAAGAACGCCCGCGTGTGGTAGCCCAACTGTCGAGTTCGATCCAGAGGGTCAATCAATTACGCCGGACGTCGGAGATCGAATTTCACAATATGGGGATCGCCTTTGCGGCAATTGTGTCGTAACCACACAAAGTCGAGAGTCCGATAAGTCAAGATAAGCGTTCATTGTTTAGTGAGGCGCTCTACGGGCGCGCAAGGGCGTGTCGGAATAGTTTTATGGATCATTCCGCCGACGCCTGATGTTATGTAGATCCACGCGTCGAAGACAGTTGATTCGCGAAAGTCCAGTGTACGAAGAAATCCAAATCCATTTTCGCAACGTGGAAGTCGGCGGTTCGAGTCCGCTCACCTCCACCACGTTTCCCCAACTCAAAACCTATTTACGACAACTGCCCGACCGTCTTCTAAGCCCACGGGCGCTCCACGGGCGCGAAAGGGCGTGCTGGAACTGGATCGCGGTTCATATGGAAATACGCGTCGAAAACGATCCAATCGCGAATGTCCTGATTACGAAGTCTTCCCTACATCCATTTTCGCAACGTGTTCGCCTACCCAGAGCCCGCTACCATGAGCCCCGGTGCTCGGTGACACGCCTGATCACCGGTAGGCAGAGCACCAGCAGGAGCGCGAAGGCGACGTAGACCTTCGCTTGGAGTTCGCCCGGCGAGTGGGCCTGTGCGAGGATCGCGGTAGTGATCGACACCGCTGTGATCTGTCCGACTTGGCGCCCCGTCGAGCGCAGCGCGGCGAGCGCCGCGGAGCTGTCGGGGGCGAGCTGCAGCCCGGCGTTGCGGCTCGCCGGGCCGGAGAGGCCGCTCCCAAAGCCGACCACGCAGGCGCCGATCGCGAGCCAAAGGTACGCCGAAAGACCGGGCGGCCTGATCGCGAGCATGACCATCCCCGCCGCGATGCAGGCCGAGCCGACGTAGAGCGGAAGGCGGTAGCCGGTGCGCCGCAGCGCCATCGCGGCGACGCTCGAGATCACGATCGCCGCGACGCCGTCGGCGGTGAGAAGCGTTCCCGAGCTGAGTGCGCTGAACTGGTAGCGGTTCACCGCGTAGAGCGGCACGAGCACCAGCATCCCGGTCACTGCCCCTCCGTAGAGGACGTTGATGACGTTCACTGCCGCGAAGCCCCGCCCGGAGATCAGCAGTGGCGCGATGAAGGGATCCGCGACGCGCCGTACGTGCCGCCCGAACTGGGCCAACCCGAGCACGCCGATCGCGGTCGGCGCGAGGAAAAAGGGTGACGAGAATCGGGCACCAGCCTCGCCGAGGTAGCTGATGCCGGCCATGAGAGCGAGGACGCCGACCCCGAGCAGGAGCATACCGCTCAGGTCCATCGCGCGGTGCCCACCGGTGCGCTTGGGGTCTGGGGGGACGAAGTGCAGGCAGAGTACGATCAGCAGCAGGCCGATCGGCACGTTCACCAAGAAGATCCCACGCCAGGTCCAGTACGTCACGAAAAGCCCGCCGAAGATCGGTCCGATCATGGCACCGATCGGGAAGATGCTGCCGAACAGGCCGACCGCCTTGTCTCGAGATGAGCCGAAGTGCTCCACCACGATCGCCGTCGCCGACGGAGTGAAGCCCGCTCCGCCGGCTGCCTGCACGACACGCAAGGCGATCAGCACGTAGATGTTCGTCGCGAGCGCGCAACAGAGCGAGGAGCCGGCGAAGACAACGACGGAGACGAGGAAGAAGCGCCGCCGCCCGAAGCGGTCGCTCAGCTTCCCGGCGAGCGACAGCGCGAGCACAAAGCCAACCGAGTAGGCAGTGATGACCCAGCTCGTCCAGTTGATCGAGGAGTGCAGGCCGTGCTGGATTGAGTGAAACGCGGTGGCGACGATCGTGCTGTCGAGCGAGCTCATAAGTAGCGCCATGGCCACGACCGAGAAGATCGCGATCCGGCGGGGGGCCGGCAAGTGCGGGGCGCTACCGGCCTCGACCGCTCGGGTCCGATCAGCACCAGCGACAGGCGGCGGCGGGTTGTCGATCTGAGCGTTCGGGTCGACCGGCGATCGGCGGGAGGGGAAGGGGCGGAACCCAGGCAAACGACGGCTCATTGGCGCAAGCGAGATAACTGATAGGGCAGAAACGGGCCTAGATCCGCGAATGGCTTGGCAGCTTCCGGCAGCCCAAACAACATCTCGCTCGCGATTGTTCCGCTGCAAACCGATATAGGCCCGAAATATACATCTGGGCATTTGGCGTTCCGGGAACGTACATATACAAAGGGACCACGGTCGGTGGTTTTGGTGACCATGCTACTGACCCGGCTGTGTCGATAGCGACGACTGTCGGTGGGACAACATGGACTGAATCTAGTGCCCCGATTTTGCAAAACTTGGAAATGCTGAATGGCATTTCTCGCGTATTCATCTCGTTGTCGGCAACTCCCGCTTTTTGATCCTGCCCGAGGTGCGCGTGAAGAACCTCGCCTCTCGCGTCCTCTCCCCGGGTCGCCCGCCGTCTCGGCTCGGACCGGCAGACCGCTTACGGGTACGCTCCAATGTTCCTCGAGACCTTCGTCGAGACCGACCGGTTCACCGGGGCGAGCTACATGGCGGCGAACTGGATCTGCGTCGTGTGTTTTACGGGCGCGGAAGGGCGTGTCGGAATTGATTTGTGGTTCAACCCGGTGTTGTTTGCTGTCGCGTGGATCCGTGCGTCAAAGACGGTAGAATTGCAAACGTCTTTGTTAACGGATTATTCAAATCCATTTTCGCAACGCGGAAGTCGGCGGTTCGAGTCCGCTCACCTCCACCAGCTCGTTGAGCTGGACTCCCGCGAAGCCCGTTTGCAACGCACCCGAACCGAGCTATTCGCTTCCTATCGGCAATTACCTCGCACTCCCTTTAGGTTGCCGCGCATTCCATGTCATCGCTTCACCGACGCTCACGTTGCTGAAAGATTCAGAGTCAAGTAAATAACGCGCGTATGAAATCGCGATTGATCCGCCAGCGCGTTTCGTGTTGAACTATGGCGATGTATGAGACAAGCGACGATTTGAAGGCTCTCCAGGAACTCCTCGATCAGAGTGACAAGAACGCTGGGTCTCATCTCAGGGCGGTGATTACGCAGGATAGGCGGATGACCGCCGAGGAGTTATGTAACCGGTTGACTGGGATGCGTCTTCTTGCTTTAGCGACGGTGACATCAGACAATCGTCCTCTCGTCGGACCAGTAGATGGAGTCTTTTATCGAGGGGTATTTCATTTCGGCTCGTCTCCAGACTCCATCAGAGTGAAACATATCCGTCAACGGCCATCCATCAGCGCGACTCACGTTCCTAGTGAAGAGATGTCGGTAACAGTGCATGGCCGAGCGTCGATTCTCGAAATGAGTTCGGTGGAGAATTCCGGATTGCGCAAGACAATCTTGGACATATACACACCCAAGTACGGTGCGGAGTGGGAGAAGTTCTTTGATTCGAACGTGTACGTCAGGATTGACTCCCTACGGATGTTCGCGCTGCACATGCCGTAGGAGATCACGCCTTTCCGCTGCTTCGCATCAAAGCATCACTATTTGGAAAATCTGACTCTTGGTCGACGGGCGTCGCCCTCAGCGAGGGGATTTTGAGCAGCGAGATCCTTTCTGCCGGTACCGAGAGGAAGAGGTTTGGGTACATACTCCTCTCCTCCACAATTGACGGGAGCTGGGAGAACGTAGCGCCTCTTGGGACGGTGCGGGATCTGAATGCCGATAATTGAGGTTTGGCGCGCAATAGGCCGAACGTTATGGGACGCGTGCTCCACTCCAGAGCATCGATCTGGTTCGTAAGGCAGCTCGAACTGAGCGATTTTCGGTGCGCGCGATAGGTGTTTATGTATTACGATATGCGATACACTAGGGCCATGGCACGAGCGATCTCCGTCCGATTGGACGATGACGCGGATCAGGCTCTTCGAACCCTCGAAGCGACTGGACTTAGCCAATCGGAGGCGGTCCGCTCCGCGCTGCTTTCATCTGTTCATCACCTCCGCCGAAGTAAGGAGTTGGCCGCCGAAGTCGCTGCTCTTGAGGCAGATGACGCGGATAGAGCGGAGATGCGCGCTGTGGCTGAACTCATGGAGTCACTTCGTGCTTCGGGGTGACGTCCATCGATTCCGGTTTCCTCCAGGCGTTGGGCACGAACAGCACGGTGATCGCTACGCCATCGTGGTACAGGCCGACGAATTCCTTCCGCGCTCCGTCGTTGTTGTCGCACCGACATCGAGAAGTGCCCGTCCTGCGTCCTTTCGGCCCGAAGCACAAATTGAGGGTGATGCTACGAGAGTGCTCGTTGAACAACTCGGCGCGGTCGATTTGCAGCGATTAGGCGAACTTGTAGGTCACCTGACCCACGATGAGATGTGGGGCGTGGACGAAGCGCTGATAGATATTCTCGGATTGCAATGACAACAAAGTGGCACTTCGGAAGTTAGCGGGGTGTGATGGTCGCGAGCAGTGACCAGTTCGGTTTTCCGGCATAGAGCAGTGACCTGATCCGGTAGTTGCGAAATGATCGGAAACCGAAGGCAACTCGCTTGACTCGCTTGATCAAGTTGTTGGCTGCTTCCGTGGGTGCGTTGGTGACGTGGGCCTCGTGCCAGGCGGCGATCTGGTGCTTCCAGCGCAGCAACGTTCGACCGAGACCGCGAGCCTCCTCAGGTAAGTCCGGATCCTGCAGGTCGTTTCCGAGACGTTGGACGAAGCTAAGTGCCATCGCAGCATCGTCGTGGTCGTAAAGACCACGCACGAGCTCCTTGGCCCGCCAGGTGGCGAAGACCTCGCCCTTGGGGTCGCCGGCGTTGAGCAGTCCCATCAACTTCTCACGACCGTTCTCGCTGAGGCGCTCGTCAGCCTTGGTGAGTAGCAGCCTCGCGCGGTAGAGGGGATCGTTCTTGCGACCCCGGTGTCCGACCAGTTCGTTCTGCACCCGGCGACGACACTCGTCGAGTTTCAAGTTCGCCAGCTTCACCACGTGAAAAGGGTCGGCCACCTGGGTGGCCTGGGGCACGGTCTTATTGAAGACGCTGCGGTAGGGGCCGGAGAGGTCCAGGGTGGCGTAACGCACGTGGCTGAGCCAGTCCTCACCGCGGGCCTGCAGCCAGGCCGTCGGCGCGACCCCGCTGCGACCGGGCACTACGTCGAGGAGTTGTCCGCGCTTGACGTCCACAATCTGAGTCGAGTAGTTCTGGCGGCGATACTCGCCCTCGCGCACGAAGAGCACTTCGTCGAGGCCGAGCGCCTTGACCATGCCGAAGCGACCTTCGTCGTCGATCAGGGCCTCGCCGTAGGCGAGAAGAGCGTCGTTGACGGTGTGCCAGTCACAACCCAGTTCCTTCGCGACCTCGGTCACGCTGCGTCCGCAGCGCCCCACCTGCTCGGTGATCCAGCGACCCGCGCGGTCGCTGAGACAGAGTCGCCGCGGTGCGATCAACGGATCCTGTTCGGTCCACGAGCCGTGTGGACATGAGGGCTCGGGGCAGCGGAATCGGCGCTTGTGCCAGACCAATCGGGTCGGTCGCCCGAAGGAGGGAAGGTCCACCAGTTCAACCTGGCGCCGATCCTTCACGTGCGCAACGACGCCACAGACCGGACAACCGGCGATCGCCACCACCCGTTCGACATGCACCCGTAGCGGTTCGTCGTCGCGACTTACGACGCCGAGCACGGTGACGGCGGGCAAGCCCACCAGAAGTTCGCACATGCGAATAGGGTTGGATTCCACGAGAGCTCTCCAGTTCGTTGGCGTTAGACACCTCCAGACTGGCAGGGCTCTCGTTTCACGTGGGGACCGACCTAACCTTGGCCCGTGGCCGTCTCGGAGTTCGACCTCTTCAAGATCAACCGGTACTGCACCGGAAAGGTCCCTGCGCGATTCCTCGACGAGATGCGGATTGAGTCGTCAGCGCGCGGCAACTCAGTCACGATCGTCGAGTGTCGTGCGCCGTGGCACGAATCACTCACCGAGTGGTCGCGTCATAACGTGGCCCAGATCCGATATGACCCCGTCGCTGGAAACTGGTCGCTCTACTGGCGCGACCGTAATGGACGATGGCATCTGTTCGATCTCGTCGAGCCCGGAACGGTTGATCAGATGTTGGCTGCGATTGACGAGGACACCACTGCCATCTTCTGGGGCTGAGTCAACAGACCCCCCTCAAATCCGAAGTGCCAACAAAGTCTCAACGGATGAATGGTGTGCAGAAATAATCGTCCGAAATGCGCCCGAACTGGGACGATGCTGCTCGATTACTCGGGGCGTGCATTCAGTGATCGCTTTGAACCGTAAACTGCACTTGTTCCGAGTCACCTTTGGCACCACTCCTCCAAAGGTCGCGACGACCACAAAGTGCGCTCAAAGACAAGCTGCAACTAGGGAAATCTCAGTGCCATCAACAAATAAAGCGCGGTTCGGGTACGTACCCCTCACCTCCACCAAAAGCACCCAGGTCAGAGCATATGCTGAGAGGTACTTCTTCGTTGGAATTATCCTCCGGGAGCTCTACGGGCGCGACGGAACGGGCCAAATTGGTCTGTCATCCACAACTCCGCACTTGATGACTTCAGCGCCGTGCATGCTTGACTCGATCGAATATCCAAATTTCGTCTAGAAACACTTATCGACGAGGCAAGGTTATCGCGAGCACCAAAGCGGATAGCAAATGAGTTTCTCCGCCGCCAGAAGGTGCCAGGAGGGCTCTGAGTCTAAAAAGAGATGGTGTCGATCGCGGCTCGTGGGTCTCGGGTGGAAACGATCTCTTTTCCAAGTGGGGCAATGGCCACAGAAGCAAGCTTGAAGTTCCCTAGCACGAGTGGGATGCCAACGATCGTCAAGCACAACAACACGCCGATAAACAGGTGAGCGGTCGCCATCCAAAGGCCAGCAAGAACAAACCACAGGATGTTTTCCATCGTTGACATCGCTCCAGCGCTGGGCCGCTTTACTACCTTTCTTCCAAATGGCCATAGGACACAGGCGGCGAGACCGAATGACACGAATCCGAATGGAACTGTGATGACAAGCAGGAACATGCATATGCCGGCAATCGCATAACCGAAAGCAAGCCAGATTCTCGAAAAGACGAGCCATAAAAGATACAAGAGTGTGCGCACTCCGTCAGTCTCCATAATGGACATTGGTACATGAGCTCTTTACTACACGCTTGATAACGAGTGAATGGTTTCTGATTTGAGCGGTGTTGCAGACGTCAACTGAGTCCAGGACGAACAAGAGTGCTAGGAAGACCTAGAGATGGGGGATTGTGCCCTCTTCAGTGGACTCTTCTGGTTCATGTTCCCGAGTACGTGGTTCCTCTGCTTCAGGGTCTTTGGGGCGCATTCCCAGCAGCCAAAGAAAGACTCTTCCTGGCCACGCTGGTCGGTGGTGCTTCTCGCCGTCGGACCCATGGCCGAACCGACCTCGCCGTAGTCCAAACATGCTTCCGCCACCTAGCCCTGGGATGGGCAATGAGTTGGGCTCCTGATACTTAGGCACCTTTTGCAGAGGATGTCTTGGTTTGCGTGGTTTGTCGTCGGCTTCACCCATATCTTGATAATCCCCCAAATCGAGCTGAAATACTCAGCACTGGATATCACGCACCTACAACAATGTTTGTGCGACAGCCACTTCAACAGGCTCAATGAGCGAGGGATCTTCGTTCTTGGTTGAACCCATACGCGTATCAACAGGATAATGCAACAGCGTCCCTGGTGTGCCTGATGACAGCATCGCTTCAAGTTCGTCTCGATCTTGAGGTTCTGGATCAAGCCATCGGTCCCACACATCGGATTCTAGGATCACCGGTATTCGATCGTGGATGGGCATGTTTGCATTAGCTGAGGTCGTAATGATGGTGCAGGAGGTGGGCCATTCGCCCTCGGGGTGCCTCCAAAACTCGTAGAGTCCCGCGGAAGGCCCTCGGCGCGCCATCCGAACGTTTGAAGAGGTATGGCTGTTTGTTCTTCGGATCTGCACGGTTCCACTCATAGAAAGCCTCGGCCGGAATCAAAAGGCGCCGACTACGAAAGGCAGTTCGGTACATCGGCCTGTCGGCAACTGACTCTGCCCCGGCGTTGCTTGTGGTCGATTGGAAGCTTGAGAGGTTTTCCACCCACGATGGTATGAGACCCCAACGGTAGAGGTCGAGTTGTCTTTCGCCATCTTTCCCAATTGATGCACCTGGTATTCGGATCGATGGGGGAATGTTGTCGCTCGATTGATATGTCCGTTCATCAATTGGACATGATCTGGCTTGACGTCGAAGAAGTTCTCGAGGTCGTAACGGCTCTCGGTGAGAGTGAAGCGACCGCACATAATTAATACGCCCCGATGAGACCAAAGATTTGCGAATGGAGCTGTGAACTCATCACGTGCTCAAGCCTAGAGTGACGACTTATGCATGGTTACTCAACAGCCACGGATCCCAGGTCGGAGACATGGATTACTTCATGTCGTTGTCCGTCGCCTTCAGCCGGATCTCCATCGTCGTATCGCTGAGCGAGTTCATTGAGATGAACCCTTCGGTGAAATTTTTTTCGGGCTGTTGAGGCGCGGTTCGATCTAGGCGATGGCCATACAGAGCGGGGCACAGCGATAGCCATACTTCTTCATGAGATCGGGGCTTCGGCACGCAGAGAGGCGCCTAGACCGGATCCAAAACAGTTGGCCGAATGGCTACAGATACTTAATCGGATCAGCCCTTAAGAGCGCCTCTTTCTCGCAATGAGCGCTAGACCGCAACAAGAATCGCGGTTGGTCGGCCCGTTGCCGGTCGCTCGTACATTGGTACAGGAGCGTTTTCTACAGCTCGATAATGAGTTAATGGACGCCGGCGGTTCGAATCCGCTCACCTCCATTGAGGAAGACCAGGTAAGAGCATGTGCGAGGCTTATCGAGCCGGCGGTGATTATTCCTCGGGCGCTCTACGGGCGCGACGAAACGGGCCAAATTGTGCACCAAAATATTTGTGGCCGTTTCAGTCCAAATGGCGGCGCAATGCCAACGCGAAGCACCCCGACGTCATCGCCGCACAGCGAAAGGAACGGGCCCGCATCCGCTCCGAACGTCAGCGCCGGTGGGGTCGTTCAGCAGCACGCGCCGCCTGGAGGACACCAACACCGGCTCGAGGCAAGCGATTCCCTCCGACGCGCCTGAGACTCGGAAGATCTGACCCTGGTCACCGCGTGGCACTGTCGAGCAAGCTGTCCACGCAACGGGTAGCCATTTCGGCTTCGACCAAGGCGCGCGAACCTTTGTGGTCAGGGCACTAGCCGCCGAGAGAATCGCTAGGGACTGCATGCGGAACAACTACACCCGGCTGATCCTGATCAGCACCCTCTCCCGGCAACTCATCGGGCGATTCCGCCTCAGGCTCGTCGGTCTCCGCCTGCCTGTCCAAACTCTCGTCATTCCATCGTTTCCCGGCCTCAATCTCTCCCAAAAGGGCTTCGCAGGCGCGGTAAGGGGTGCCGGCAGCATCGGTCGTGTCCGCGAGCGGACGACCGCACTCGTCGCAGACTCGCCTTTGCTGTTGCAGCGGTGTCGGATTCGCTATCCGGACGTGCTCCGTCATTTGATTCTCCACCTCTCCCGCGCCCACTTCTCGACGTCGTCACATTTCCATACCCGCACCCTACACACTCGCCAGAGGTATCAGAGGCACCTGAGTGATTGTTGACGGAGCCATACGAGCAGGTCAGGATGTAAATGAGGCGAAGGTCTGGTTGGTTGCCAGTAGCGTCCAAGTATGACCATTCCGCCAGACGAACCGACGCTTCCTCAGCCCCCGCCCACACCAGACATTCCCGAGCCAATCCCGATGTGAAAAACGCTGCGTTAGGCTGGCGGGTCGCTTCGCGTCAGCTCACAATGAGTCGTTCGTGCTCTCGCCAATGCCCCCAACCAACAGCTCTCGCGAGGCATTGGATGAGGACCTGCGGCTCGAACGAGATCAGCTGGAACGGTACAGCGAGCGTTTCTCTCAAGCGAACGATATCGGTCTTGCCGGACGTCGCCGAAGCCCTTCGTCCTTTGCTTGAACAAACTCAAGAGCACGTCTGGGACCTACAACCGGTACTCGGTGAATAGCGACGCTACTTGAGCCCTCCCGCTTGTTGACTGGGAAGGCCTTTGACTACGGGATGTGCCCTTCGCCCTCCACATCAGCGCCAAGCTCAGCCATCTCTTTGTAATGCTTGCTCACGGACTCTTTTGTTTCCTGGTCTAGCTGAGCGCTTTCAGCGGCTTCCTCTTCCTCGGAAGTAGGCGTACGATCTGCGCCTGCCGGAACAGCGGATTCTTTTTCATCTTCTGCTCGTGTCGCCACGCTCGGTTCGGTCCGCTCCACAGCCATGTTCGCTCCTAACTTGCCGTTGGCAGCACTGTACCGCAGTCGGTGCTGGCCGAATCTCAAGACCCAAAGCGCCCGGATGAGGCAAGCGGTTGAGGAGCCCCGAATACCGGCTCTCCCAGTCGCGCCAACGCACTCGGATATGTTCAATCCTTCGATCTATCCAGAGATCGACATCAGTTTGGATTGGTCATGTTGCGCCTTGAGCGAGCTCGCGCAGCGGCGACTCCAAGACCTCGCTGACGTCGGGAAGGCGTGCATTACATCCGCCAGGATCTTGAGAGGAATCTTGGCACGAATCTTGGCACGAATGGAAAGGGCCAACTCACCGAGGCATTCGTCACAGTGGCCGCCGATACCAGCGGTGCCGACAAGCACCGCCTTCATCCGGTCGGCAACGAGGAACAATCGGCCAACTGGACTGGCACCGGTGGCGGAGCGGACTGTGGTGCCGAACTCGGTCGAGGCAGTCTGCACGTCCATGCCAGCTGGGCTGCGTGTTTGGCCGTTAGACCGACCGCAGCGACGGGGGGATCGGTATACACGACCCGAGGCACGGCTCTGAGATCTCCGACGGTAGATCCCCCGAGCAGGTTGGCGGTGGTGATTCGCGCCTGGTAGTTGGCGAGGTGGGTGTAGGGAGCGACGCCAGTAACGTCACCGGCCGCCCATAGTTGTTCTGCCCGACAACCCAGTCATCAGGGTTGGTTGTAAGCCTCTTGTCTATCAATATGATACCGAGTCGTTCGAGATCGAGTCCGTCGCTGTTTGGGTGCTGGCCGGTGGCAACGATGATCCGCACGACCGCGAGTGTGTTCCGTCATCGAACGCAACTTCCGCGCCTCGAGTAGTGCGATGGACCGCGTGGACGCGTGCACCGAACCGCAAAGTAACCCGTCGGCACGCAGCATGTCGGCGAGCACCTCGGCGATGGTGTGCTCTTTGTGGGCGAGGAGATACTCGCCGGGCTCGGCGAGCGTAACCCTGACACCAAAGCGCACGCAGGTCTGGGCAAGTTCGCAACCGACAGGACCACCGCCGATCGCGGCCGCTCGGGGCTCGTCAAGGCCTGATCACTTGTCCAGGTCGGGACTTGTCGCGTCGTCGACCAGCTCTAGAGCCAGTTCCCCGCCTCGCCGAGCTCCTTACAGACGCCGGGGGGACCTGTTGGCGTTCAGCGCGTTCCCACCCGAGCACTGGCGCCAGATATGGAGCAACAATCCCCAGGAGCGGCTGAACCGGGAGATCCGCAGCCGCACCGACGTCGTCGGGATCTTCCCGAACCGCGCAGCCTGCATCCGCCTCGTCGGTGCCGTGCTTGCCGAACAGCACGACTGCGATGATCCTTGCGCGAGGGCCTTCGCCGGTGGTGCCATCGACGCGAAGGAGGTGGGCACGACGGAGGAGCTGGAGGCCGTCAGTGAGAACCGAGATTCACGGTTAGTGTGGTAGTCGTCATACACCACAGGTCTGGACTCGACCAAGAGTGGGCTGCCCAGAGCGTCGTCTTCGCGCTGGCACCTTTCACCTAGCGCTGATTCTGACGAGGAATGGCGACCTCTTCGAGAAGCAGATGGATCGTCGCCGCGACGGGAATGGCGACTAATGCTCCAATTAGGCCGAGGAGAGTGCCGCCGATCAAAGTGGCAATGATGACCAATCCCGGCGTTACTTTGACCGTATGTTTCATCACACGCGGGTTCAGAAGATAGTCCTCGAGGTAGCGATAGACGATGTAAAACGCAAGTGTCTCGACACCGATCGGGATACCTTTGGTCAGCGCAACGAGCGCCACAATGATGCCGGCAACCGTGGATCCCACCATTGGGATGAGATCGAAGAGTGCGACGATGAGCGCGAGCAGAATCGCATAGGGAACGCCGAAAATCAGAAGCCAGATGTAGGTTCCAATTCCCGCGATCAGTGACGTCAAAAGGTTCCCAAGCATGAAGCCGCCAACACGGCTGAAAACCTCATCGGTCAAAAGTGCGGTGCGCTCGCGGCGGCTGCGAGGAATGAGTGAGAGCCAGAGTTTTTTTACACCGGGAAGCGCAATCAAAAAGTAGATTGTTAGCGCAGCGACACTGATCGTCGCGACGCCGAGCGAAAGAAGTAGCTTTCCTGCTCCGAGCACACCGCCGACGGGGATTTTGATTTTCGTTTTACCCTTGAGATAACCCGTCAGATGCAGCTTGACCGCCAGCTTTCCCGCCCAACCCTTTCCCGCCGCGGTATTGGCTTTGTAGTGGGGATAGTTTTTTACGAGGCTTTGAATCTCGTGAGATATGGGCGATACCGCGGCGAAAACGAACACCGCGATGACAGCGAGGAAACCAAGGGTGACCACACCGACCGCGAATCCCCGCGAACGACCGTGGTGGATGAGGAACTCGAGGATCGGGTTGAGGCCAATCGCGATGAATAGGGCCAGTCCGATAATGACGAGGACCGTCGTGATATCGGCAATGCCCCGCGCGATGACGTAGGCAACGGCCACTCCTAGCGCGCCAAATAGACCGAGGAAAAACGGCGCTCGATGATCGAATGGTCGCCCGAGAGCGCCCAGCGACTCGTCGGATTCATCGAGTTCTCGCTCTACGGATGCGGGGAGAATCAGAATATTAGGAGGTAGGTCCTCGTCCTGAGGTGCTTCTTTGCCCTCTCCGTCGTCATCGGAACCCATCGCCTACCCCCTCGATGTCTACTGCTCGATCTGCGAGCACAGTGAATCCCTACTCGATCTGTCATCTGGTTAACAGACGACAGGCTACTGACCTTGGAATGGTTCGGTTGTGCGGTGAGATAAACATTAGGGGTATGAATGCGCGCGGGAGTGAGCGCCCTCAACAGTTCGAGAGGGCACAGCAGGGAGCTGGCGATGAACCAAAAGTCGAGATAAATCGCACGCAGCGACGATCGAAACGTTTCGAAAGGGTCCGCCGCCCCGCAGATTTATTACTCGCATTGTTCGCGCTGGGGCTGATCGCGATGGTGTTCGGTCTTATCCGCACGCTTCCAATTGGCAGCACGGAGCTCTCGAGCGAGGTCACGCGTTGGCTACTCCACATCCCGCGCTGGTTATCATCCAGTGCCGAAGTAGTCGCCGCGATCGGTGGTCTCGCTCTCGTCGTGGTCGCCCTGGTAGTTCTCTTGCGAAGCGAACGCCGCGGTGCGCTGAACGCGGGCGCCGCCGCTGGTGCCGCCGCCTTGGCGACGACCGCTTCATCGATCGCGTGGCATGCCGAGCGGGGCTCAGTCGCTCGGGCCGTCCTCAATAACAAGAATCCATCGACCTTCATTGTCGTCACTACTTTCATTGCGTTCCTCGTCGCTAGTGATCTCGTTCGGCGCTCACGCTGGTTGCGTTGGTGTGTGCTCGCTGCGGCCGCGCTATTGCTCGCTGGCCTTGCTGTCAACGCGCTCACGCCATTTGCGATGGCTGTCGCATTACTGGCAGCGCTCTTTTTTGGCTGGCTCGTGCGCTGGTTCCTCGGGGCAGCATCGGAGCAGCCGAGCACGACTGATATCAAATCATGGCTTTTGTCCCACCAAGTCCCAGTCCACCATCTTGAGAGCGTCGATCACCGACGACACGCTCGTCTTAACGGAACCCTCGATGATGGGACGGAAATCGAAGTGCGGATGGCGAATCGCGACACTCGCGGAGCAGGGTTGATGCGACGAGTGTGGGCGATCGTTCGTCTCCGACCAATGGTTGCCGGTCATGCGGCGTTGAGTTCTCGCTCTCAGCTCGAGCAACTCGCGCTCGCGAGTTATCTCGCCAATGGCGCGGGATTACTGAGTCCTTCGGTCCTTTTATTGAATGAAGTGCCACCAGAAACGCTCGTTCTCGTGATAGCGAAACCGCGTGGGGAGACATTCATCGGCGGCGAAGATGCAGAGGGCGCAAATGTGCTGTTCCACGCACTGCGCGGACTTCATGACGCAGGCGTCGCTCATCGGGACTTGCGACCAGGAAATTTGCTCATAGGGCACGGCGCCGCCGGGTTCTCGTCGCTCAATGCCGCGCTTCCCGGAGCAGGTGAGCTTGTTCGTCGCCTCGATGTCACACAACTGCTCACCACACTTGCCCGCGCCGTTGGGGCGCCGACGGCAGTGCAAGCGCTCCGCAATGGCTACCAACCAAACGATGAATCTGCCATCGCTGCTATCCTCCAGCCAATCGCGCTCGCACCCTGGGGCTGGTCGGCGATGCGTGAAGCCCGTGGATGTATCAGCGAAGTTCGCCGTGAGCTGGTCGGCACGAACATCACCGAACGCATCACTCGACTCGAGCGATTTCGATGGCGCACCGTTGCAAGCACGGTTGCTCTGACGATTGCAGCTTTTCTGGTCATTGGTCAACTCTCAAGGATCAATCTTCTTGGGGCGCTTCGACATACCAATTTTGGCTGGTTCGCGATTGCGATCCTTGGTTCGGCACTCACCTACTTCGCAGCCGCGGAGAATCTGGCCGCATTTGTTCCGAAGCGGCTTTCCCTCATTCGTGGCTTTTTTGTTCAACTTTCAACGGCCTTCGTCGGGATCGCCATGCCTCCTACGGTTGGACATATTGCCGTCAATGCTCGGTACCTGGCTCGTCAAGATGTTGACGAGGGGTCCATCGCTGCCGCCGTTGCGGTATCGCAGATCGTGAATGTCGTCACGACGGTGTTGCTGTTGATCACTTTTGGATTACTGACTGGCTCAGGGATTAGCCGCTTCAAGATCGTGCCGAGTTCGGATTTACTCACTGGAGTCGCAACGATCGTTGCCCTTGGTGGAATTCTGCTCCTTGTGCCACAAACTCGAGCAAAGTTGAATCACCACGTACTACCACGTTTGCGAAGTTTCTGGCCGCGACTCCTTGATGCGGTATCCCAACCGCTTCGACTTGCTGTTGGAACCGGGGCCAATCTCTTGCTCACATTTGGCTACCTCGTTGCGTTCATCGCCGCACTTCGCGCGCTCGGAGCCCATCCGGCGATAATCCCTGCCGGAGTCGTCTACCTTGCTGGCAACGCCGTTGGATCTGCTGCGCCGACGCCTGGAGGCCTTGGTGCAGTGGAGGCGGTGCTTGTCGCGGGCCTTACCGCGATCGGCATTCCTGCACACGAAGCAATCCCTTCAGTACTGATATTTCGTATCGCTACCTTTTGGTTGCCCATCCCTGCAGGTTGGCTCTCGTTCTTGGTACTCCAGCGTCGCGGAATTCTTTAGTGGCAAGTTCGATGGGGACAGTCTCGCGGACGAACTTCGCTCTTGGTTTTGGTAATTGTGAGCAGACTCCCTTTCATCTCGGGACGCGCCGTCCACTGCGACTTCGAGTCCGTTTCGTTGAAGACGAGTACGAAGGCTTTGAAGATTTGGTCTCGCCCGCACGTCGCAAGGTTCGATGAGAAGGGATTGCCGTCTGGCACAGGGCCCATGTCAGCAACGGTCCGACCGAGGCTGTCATTCTCATCAAACGCGTCGAGCGTGCAGCATTTTGTTGCACTAGCTTTCGCAACTATCGGATCCGGTCACTTGTCTATGCCGAAAAATCACATTGGGTCCTACTCGCGAAGGTCATACCCCATTGAGATCCGAAGAGCCATTAATCGAAAGTTACGGAATGGATCCCAGGCAAGGACCGCATAGTGCCGCAGAAAATTGAATGCCTGATAACACCCTTGAGGTCGAGCGCCTAGGCCTAATTCCATGGAAGACCCAAAAGATGAACACTGCGAATTTCGTTGGACTATTTGGGGGGTGTAGTTGTCGAAGTCGGGATGCGATAAACAGGGGTGAAGAGAAGGAGCACAATGACCGATCCCTACGATGATTTGCCAGTTGTCGAGCAACCAGATCCGTTAGAGCCAGAGGACGCTGCGCAAATCGCTCCGCACGACAGTGAGATCGATTTTGATGACGAACAAGAAGGGGACCAACTTCCAATCGATGTAATTGAGGCAGCCGAGGCTGGTGTATTGCTAGACGACCCCGAAGCTCTGTCTGCTAAAGAGGAGTAGCTGAGGGTTGTAAAGAGAGCGAGAGCGAGAGTTGAATTAGTTCTCAACAGGTCACTTGGGCTCGGAGTCACAATTTCGCTGAAAGCGTGGGTGATTTTCTTGGAACAGGTGATAGCAATTACTGACTGCTCTTTTCCATATCGATTCCAAACTCTTGCGTCAGCATCGGTCAGATGACAACAAGAATGCGAAGATTACTTGAAACCTCGATGCGTTTGGCCCTAGAGGATGAAAGTCATCGTCAAGCCAGCGAACAAAAAATCGTGAGCGGTCGAATTAGGTCAGAATCGAGCTTTCCTTCAATTCCGCTTTGCCGAGTTCGGCTCAGAGACAATAGGAGTAGGAATGAGAAGTAGCGACCAAGACCCTGGGACGCTTGAACAACGACTACGCCTTGGGCCCGGTTTTCAAGACGCCGATCGGGAGCGAGTCTTTTCCGCCTTGACCGCTCTCGACCGCCACCTGGCCCGCTGGAACCCCGAACAGGTCGACATCCGACTGTCGGTCAAACACCGAGAAAGTCTCGAGCAGCGCGTCACGCTTGAAATCTGGCTACCGCACTGGCCCTCGCTCTTTGTGCATTTCAATGATCCCGATCTCGACCGAGCCCTCGTTGAGGCCAGAAAGCTCATGATTCGTGAGATCGAAGATGAACGAGAGCGCTCGTAGTTAGACGATTAACGTCGCGATATCCGCGTCAGTCATCCGACGTTTCGGGACATGGGAACCAATCTGCTGCTCAGTGGAGACGCGTAACTCGGCATCATTCAGCGGTCATTGGACTACGGGCCGTTTTTGCGGCACTTCGGATAAGAGCGGGGTGCGTGGAACCGCGCCCCATCGCACGACCAAAGCAGATCGCTGACTCGGGGCGCGTCCGGACTGGTCTGCGAGGTGGATCCCCTGAACGTTCTGGCCCGCCTTGGTCCCGGCATTCTGGGTGTTACGCGTCGGACGGCCAACACCGGCCGCGCCTAGGAAATTCAGCACCTCTACTCGAACTGATCCCAGTTGTTTAATTGACGTGTGCCGTATCTTCGCATCTGAGTCTGCAATGTCAAAGACGGCATCGATCAGTCTGCGGTCGCTCCTTCAATCGGGCGAATTCAAGAGCACAGCATCGAAACAGCAGTGGCTTCACCATTGACGTCGTGGACTCCCCCTCAAGGCATTGCGCGTCTCAGACTCGGGTGTCCGAGCTAGCGGGTTCGGTTTCCAGTTCCACGGACGCTACGAAAGACGCCAAAACAAACCTCAATGGCCGCTAAGACCTACCGAGGAGGTGCGATAGAGCCAAAGGCAGCCTGCGGAGACTTGATCTGTCTCGGTTGGCGCCAAGAGTAGGTTTGTTCTCGTTGCCCTCGTGAGTTCATCAACTTCCAGCGGAGTACTGCGGCAATGAGCGCGCGTGAGGACATAAATCGGGCAGCCGCCGCACTGACCGATCAGGGTCAGGTGCCGTTTTCTCCCATCGAGCTAATTGACGAGGCCCGCAAGTTGGGCTGCCTCTGCCGTGGCTCGACGCTTTGAACTCACATCATGAACTACATGTGCATCAATGCTGGAGGAGCATCAGCAGGGATGTACCCGGGCTTGCTACGGGTCTCCAGAGGTCTGTATCGACTTGCCGACGAATCGTCTGTGGTAATGCCTGCGCCCTCGATCGTGCCAGTCAGCTCAATTCCACGCCGGAGAATTACCCGGACGGATATAGCGAGGAAGAACGTCGATGCGCTGATTGCCAGCTTCAATGACAGTCTTCGGACGTTTGAACAGGTTGAGATATTCGGTGGCCCGAGCCTCTAGTTCCACCTGCGAGCCCTTGAACGCCGTGAGCAAGCGTCGTCGGCGGCTGTCGTGCTCCTTGAGGGGCGATTTCTCGAATACGTCTATGCGGTACTCCCGTCCTGGGGCCCGCGAAGGTTACCCACGAGTTCGCACTCGCGTCAGAATGCTCCGTGGTCCGGAAGCGTTTTTTCCCATTGGGCCCTTTGTGGTCACATCTTTCGGGGATCGCCGGATCAGACATCGTGCTTTCACAGGTGATTCCCCATGGTTGCGGTTGAGGTGCGCGATACACTGCACCGTCCATTCTGTGTCGCCACCAAGCGACACTGTCTGCTGATTGAGCGACGGTCGCGCCCGTCTCGCGTCATCGTTGGGCGCGTTGTTGTTTGCATGACGATCAGAGATTGGGGGGAACATGAACGCGGGAGACACTGCCTGGGTTCTCGTCAGCGCGGCATTGGTGTTGTTCATGACTCCGGGCCTTGCACTCTTCTATTCGGGGATGGTCCGATCGAAGAACGTGCTTTCGATCATGGTTCAAACCTTTTTCGTCATGGGCATCGTCACCGTGCTATGGGCCGTCATTGGTTTCAGCCTTGTGTTCTCAACCGACGCAGGCGATGGACTGATCGGGAATCTCGGGTTCCTAGGACTCCGAGGGATGACCCATAATTTGCCGGGGTTCTCTCATCTCGCAGTCTCGTCGGGATCGGTGATGATCTTTCAGATGATGTTTGTCATCATCACGGCGGCATTGATTGTCGGTGGAGTCGCAGAGCGGATGCGATTTAAGGGCTTTGCGGTGTTCATCGTGCTCTGGACGTTGCTCGTCTATTCACCGATTGCACACTGGGTGTTCAGCCCTGTCGGTTGGCTTGCTCATCTTGGCGTGATTGACTTCGCGGGAGGGACCGTTGTCGAGATCAACTCGGGATTCTCAACGCTTGCTCTCGTGCTTGTGCTTGGTCGGCGAAGAGGTTGGCCTAAAGAATCAATGCCACCTCACTCGATTCCCCTGAGCATCATCGGTGCGGGAATCTTGTGGTTTGGATGGTTCGGCTTCAATGCGGGTTCTGCGCTTGGCGCAAATGAAACAGCGGTGCATGCGTTTATCAATACCCAGCTCGCCGCAGCGGCCGGCCTTCTTGGCTGGATGATCTTTGAAGGTGCAAAGGATCGTGTCGCTACTGCGCTGGGAGCGGTCTCCGGAGCGGTCGCGGGAATGGTTGCGATTACTCCGTGCGCGGGTTTTGTCGGCCCGATGCCCGCGCTGTTGATTGGCGCTGCCGCCGGAGTTGTCTGCGCGATGGCCGTACGATGGAAATTCCGGTACGGATATGACGATTCGCTCGACGTGCTTGCAATCCACGGAATTGGTGGAGTGGCAGGAATGGTGCTGCTTGGGTGTTTCGCCGAACACTCTGTCAATGCTTCGGCAAGCAATGGCCTCTTTTTCGGGGGAGGTCGACTCTTTGGTCTAGAGCTTCTCGCAGTCGTCGTAACGGTCGCGTACTCCTTTGGGGTCTCCTATGCGATCGCGAAATTTGTCGACCGGTTTGTTGGTCTTCGCGTCACCCCTGAGGACGAATATCGCGGATTGGACCTCAGTCATCACGGTGAGACTGCATACTCGTCGAACTCGTAGATTGATTTGGTGAGCCAGAGAGTGCGCCGGGAAGCCCTCGCGACCCGGTCGATAGACGCCTGCATCAAAGTTAAAGGTACGACTGGTGAATTGGGATCAGTGTTTCTAACCAGTGGAGGGATGATCTCTGCCTAGACCGATCCAGATTCGGCGGTGTTCGCCGTGGTTTACGGAATTGGGTTGGACAAGATAGCAGTCTCACCTGTTGCTTCAGGTGGCACACTGAAATACTTCGAGATGTGGTGTCCTAAGGATGAGGCGTTGACGCCTCTCGCGTAAATATATCGATTACCAGGCGTGTAATGGATGCGACAATCAATATGATGCGCCGGTTGATCGGCCGTAAAGTCGGGCGCGTCACAGGCGTGAACCGGTGTGTCGGAAGTGATTTGTGGTTCAATCCTCTGTCGTGTGATGTCGTCTGGATTCAGGCCTCGAAGACGGTTGAACCGCGAAACTCCAGTTTACGAAGTAACCCGAATCCATTTTCGCAACGTGGAAGTCGGCGGTTCGAGTCCGCTCACCTCCACAACATGACCAGTATTTGAACTTGGGCATTGCAAAGAGCAGATTGAACGGTGCCTGGCACACCGCTTCGACCACGTGGCCGTCACGGACGCGGACTTCTTCGAGGACTGCGGCGTTGAACGCCTTGCGGGTGCGATCGCTGGCGCGCCGGTAGCTGCGACCAAAGCGCGTCGCGAAGCGAAGCGCTGTTCCGATGGACGCCTTCTCGGGTTCGCGCTGCTGGGACGATCCCGAGGCGACGAGACACATCGTTGCCTCGATTATGTCCACCCCACGAACGATAATCTTTCGCTTCTGGTACGCTGGTCACCAGAGTAGATGGGCACGCTTTGATCCAATAGACTCCATTGGTCGCCTTCGGTCTGTTGGGGAGCTAGAGGCGAAACCGAGGCCCCACGTCGCTCGTTTGATTGAGCCCGCGGAGGGATCACCCTGTGTTGTCCCCATGCGATGCCGGTTGGTCAATCGTGATGCCGTCACGTGTTGCACGACGTGCTGGCAGCACGGTCGGATCGCGTCGAGGCCAACTGGGGGTGCTCACATCTGAGCGGCCGTGGTACACCCATTTCGGCCAGCTCTATTCGTTCCCCTCCACAGGTCGTGGTCGGTCTCGGCGCGGCGTGAGGTATCTGCGGCACCGGACCTCGGTGACCGGGTAATGGCGAGCGGTATTCAGATCATGTTCGAGCGCTCGTTCGGCGGCTACCAGCGGAGACGGCGCGGCATCGCTCTCATCGCGATCCTGTTCGTCGCGCTTGTCGCTCCTGCACTGGTAGACGTTCTGCCCGCCAGTGCCGCTCCGCCACCGACCGTCAGCTCCGTCTTGCCTGACGCCGGATCGACCTCGGGTGGGACGAGCGTGACAATCACCGGGACCGGGTTCTCGACGACCAGCGGTGCGACGACCGTCGACTTCGCCACCGCGCCCGCCACGGGCGTGAGCTGTGCTTCGACGACGAGCTGCAGCGCAACGAGCCCGGCGGGGAGCGGCACCGTCGACGTGACCGTCATCGTCGGCGGTCAGACCTCGGCGACCTCGGGGGCAGACCTCTTCTCCTACGGGACACCGACGGTGAGCGCGGTCTCTCCCGACGCCGGGTCGATCTCGGGCGGGACGGCCGTCACGATCACCGGGACGGACTTTGCCTCGGGCACGACCGTGAAGTTCGCCACCACCGCGGCGACGGGGGTCGTCGTCAACTCGTCCACCTCGATCAGCGCGACGAGTCCGGCCAGCACCGGGACGGTCGACGTCACGGTCACGACGAGCAACGGCACCTCGGTGACCTCGGGGAGCGACCTTTTCCTCTACGGCACGGCGCCACCGACCGTGAGCGCCGTCTCTCCCGACGCCGGGTCGACCTCGGGCGGCACGAGCGTCACGATCACCGGGACGAACTTCGCCTCGGGCGCAACGGTGTCCTTCGGCGGGAGAGCAGCGACGAGCGTCACCGTCGTCTCGTCGACCTCGGTAACCGCGAAGAGCCCGGCTGGCTCCTCGGGGACGGTTGACGTCACGGTCACGACGAGCAACGGCACCTCGGCGGTCTCGGGGAGCGACCTTTTCCTCTACGGCACTATCCCTGGGGTGAGCGCCGTCTCTCCCGACGCCGGGTCGACCTCGGGCGGGACGGCCGTCACGATCACCGGGACGAACTTCGCCTCGGGCATGATCGTCGCCTTCGGCGCAACCGCGGCGACGGGCGTCACTGTCTACTCGTCCACCTCGATCAGCGCGACGAGTCCGGCCGGCACCGGGACGGTCGACGTCACGGTCACGACGAGCAACGGCACCTCGGTGACCTCGGGGGCGGACCTCTTCTCCTATGGGGCACCGACGGTGACCGCGGTCTCTCCCGACGCCGGGTCGACCTCGGGCGGCACGGCCGTCACGATCACCGGGACGAACTTCGCCTCGGGCGCGACGGTCTCCTTCGGCGGAACCGCGGCGACGCGCGTTGTCGTCGTCTCTGCCGCCTCGATCACCGCAACGAGCCCGGCCGGCACCGGGACCGTCAACGTCACGGTCACGACGGCCAACGGCCCCTCGGTGACCTCGGGGGCGGACCTTTTCTCCTATGGGGCACCGACGGTGACCGCGGTCTTTCCCGACGCCGGGTCGACCTCGGGCGGCACGGCCGTCACGATCACCGGGACGAACTTCGCCTCGGGGTTGATCGTTCTCTTCGGTTCGATCAGAGCGACGAACGTTGTCTTTGACTCGTCCACTTTCATAACCGCGACCAGCCCCCCGGCGGGGAGCGGCACCGTCCAGGTCACGGTGACGACAAACGACGGCACTTCGGCAATCTCGGCGACGGACCTCTTCACCTACGGCAGCGTCGGTCCGACGGTGACCGCGGTCTCGCCCGATGCCGGGCCAGCGAACGGGGGGACGGCCGTCACGATCACCGGGACGAACTTCGCCTCGGGCGCGACCGTGTTCTTCGGTTCGATCAGAGCGACGAGCGTTGTTGTCGTCTCTGCTACTGCGGTCACCGCGACAAGCTCAGCCGGCACCGGGACGGTCGACGTGACCGTCTCGACGAGCAACGGACCCTCCCCGCCCTCAGGGGCGGACCTGTTCTCCTACGGAGCTCCGACCGTGACCGCGATCTCGCCCGACGCCGGGACAACGAGCGGTGGGACGGGCGTCACGATCACCGGGACGAACTTCGCCTCGGGCGCGACCGTCTCCTTCGGCGGAACCGCGGCCACGAGCGTTGTCGTGGTCTCAGCTACCTCGATCACCGCAACGAGCCCGGCCGGCACCGGGACCGTGAACCTCACGGTCACGACGGCCAACGGCACCTCGGTGACCTCGTCGGCAGATCAGTTCGGCTATGGCAGCGTGCCCAGTGCCCCGATTGACGTGCAAGCCCTCGCGACCTCGGGCGAGTCCCTCGTGGACCGTGCGGTCGTGAGCTGGGATCCGCCGAGCATCGACGGGGGCAGCCCGGTGATCTCGTACGCCGTTGTCCCGTTCGACCTGACGACTTCGACCGCTGGCCAAAAAGTCGTCGTGACGACGATCACGGTGACGATCGGCGGTCTCGCCGCTGGCGACGTCTACACCTTCCGCGTTGCTGCGACCACCCTGATCGGGACAGGCGCGGTGGCTTCCTCGAACGAGGTTGTACCTGTTGGCGCCGCGCTCGACAGCTACAAGCAGGCGACGTCGAGTTCACCGAGGAAAACCGTGACCATTTCGATCGGCAGAGGGGGTGTCCGAGGCTCTGTCCGCGCCGAAGGCACGGGTAAGGGGACCCTCGCCGCCGGGAAGTATCTGAGCAACCCGATTCCGGCAATCGCGACCGGTGGTACGTACTACGACCTCTCCATCCTTCCGGGAAGCGCGTTTTCCCGGGTGAGCGTCACGCTCTGTGGGCTGCCGAGGGGGCTCAAGGTGCTGTGGTGGGATGCCCACGATCGCGGCGTACGCCGAGCATTTCATCAGAGTCCGCCGAGCGGTCGCGGATCGTGCACCACCGTGACGGTCACTCGCAAGAGCGCGCCGAACCTCGGACAGCTTGTCGGCACGGTGTTCGTCGTCCCGAGCCATTACCTCGGAGGCGCTCACCTGCTGCTCGCCGGTGCCAACGGTGCGGTGCACCGTCTCGGCAATGCCCGATTCTATGGCTCGCTACCGACGAGTGACCTTCGTCCCATGGACCCGATTGCCGGGATCGCAGCGCTTCCAGATCGACGCGGTTACTGGCTCGTCACACGAGTAGGTGGCGTGTTCGCCTTCGGCGACGCGAGCTTCTACGGCTCGCTCACAACAGCGCCGCTCGCGACGGTCGTCGCGATCGCGACGACGCCAGACGGTAAGGGCTACTGGCTCGTCGACTCGACGGGTGGCATCTACCCGTTCGGCGACGCGAGCTTCTACGGCTCGCTCACAACAGCGCCGATCGCGACGGTCGTCGCGATCGCGACGACGCCAGACGGAGAGGGCTACTGGCTCGTCGACTCGACGGGTGGCATCTACCCGTTCGGCGACGCGAGCTTCTACGGCTCGCTTCAATCGAGCGGTCTCCGCCCGTCAGCGCCGATCGACGCGATCGCGAGAACGCCAGACGGCAAGGGCTACTGGCTCGTCGACGTGAACGGCGGGGTGTCTGCGTACGGCGACGCGAGCTTCTTCGGCTCAACCCCTGCGAAGAAGCATCGCCAGATCTCTGGAGTTGTAACGACTCCAGACGGCAAGGGCTACTGGCTCGTCGACGCGAACGGCGAAGTATTCGCCTTCGGCGATGCTCGGCGATATGGCCCCATCTCGACGGGTCGTGTCATCCCCCGCGCATCGATCGTTGGGGTAGCCTGACGGCGCTTATCCGGAGCAACGCAGGTACAGGAACTGCGTTATTTCACTTATCGTTCGTGATGTGACGAGTCAGATGTGAGCGCGTTGACGCGTTTCTTTAGGTCAGTGAAGTTCGAATACGACCCACGAACCTCCACCAGAGTGACGCACGTCACAGCGTGCCAGGCGTGCCCCGCAACATTGAAACTACTACTCGGACGCTCTACGGGCGCGAAGCCACTGATAGAGAACGGAGATTGGGATCGTCCTTCTAACCCAACGATGATTCCCTCGCCGGCTCTGGACGCGCCCAGCCGTTGTCATGGCATGACGTTCCATCCTCGATGAGCCGATGTTCGGTGCGGCGATCCTCTCGCCGCCGTCACCGACTGGCATCTTGATCAGAATGCTCAGGTACCTGTACGCGAACAGGGTCACTCGGGGCTTTTTAGTAGTGAAGGAGAAGTTCTCCGACTGTCTAGAAAGCCGAAAGCACATGATTCACCACCGAACAGAGTCCTTGATGGAGGCCCGCAGCCCTAATCGCAGCAGGCTCAACGCGAGCGGAGCAATGCTCGGAGATTCTGCTGGCGAATGGCGCGGCAGTTGCGAGCAGTCCAGGGTCAGCGGCACACGCAACCGTCACTTTCCACGACATTGCCCGGTCATGAAGATCACCGACGAGGAGCAGATGACAGCCCCTTCATTGTCCGAGAGCTTCGACGCTTCCGCAGACGGCGGCGAAATCCGCGATTTCGGTCGAGTAGGGAGCCGAACGACTGTCGGTTCAAGTAGAAGTTGTGTACGAGCTAGGGCGCTGACGCGATGACCTTCGAAGACCAGGACACGCAGCGAGCAGAGTATTCCAGCCTTCTCGACGAAGCCGATGGAAAAGCGACCGCAGCCACGCTCGGATCGATCGTCGCTCGATCGCGACGGCACCGCGAGCGTCGGTTGAAGGTCATCACGGGCATCTCTATTCTCCTCGCCCTCGCCGGAGCGAGTGTCGCGGGGATCACCCGAGTGACGAGCAGTACAACCTCGGCATTCAAGCCCAACGCGATCGGGCCTCCGTCTGAATCCGGCCAAGCCCCACTCGCCAACTCGGGTTGGACCAAGCAACACCGCGCGCTCGGTCCAGCACCGAAAGGGCTCGAGTGGTTGAAAACGACCGCTCCGAGCACCAGCACGGGAGCGAGCTCGTCGGGCGCCAACATTGCGGCCACCCCGCCGGCGCCAGGTCTTTGCACGGTCGAGGGCTGCGGTAACACCTATCCGGTTGGTTTAAGTGGTCCGTTGATCAAGCTCTTTGTCCAAACGTTCGGCGATGTCACTGTGCGAGCGTTTCAGGAGACGACGCCCAACTTCGTACCCCAGCCGTACGCCTCGAATGGGTTGGCCCCGCCGACTTCGTCATCAGCGGCTTCGCCAAATCTGAGCATGCCGTCGAACACGGCTCGTTCATCTCCAGGGATCGTACCGATATACACCTCATGCGAATCCAGTCAAGCACTGGTTGTCGAGGTGTCGAATCCCGGCGCAGTTGGCGCGGTGACGGTGCCGTTGCCGTCGATCTCCATTTCGGGTCCGAGTCAACCCTTCGAGATCCTCGACAGCTCAGCTGTCGGCGTCTCCGAAGCATCGCCGATCGAGGTGTTGACTGTCCACGTCGCATCAGACGTGAGCAGCGTGCAGGCGAGCTTCTCGGACGGGATATCAAAACAGATGGCCGTCGTAAGTGGCTGGGCCGTGTTCGCGGACGACGGTAGTACGCCCCTGCCAGCGGCCGTTACCGCTCTTGACAGCTCCGGGAACACAATCGCCACCGCGACCATCAATGACGATGACGCAATCGCGCAACCTCAAGCGTGCTTGGCGCCGATTGGAGGTCAATCCCAGACCGGACCCAGCGCCGGTCAGCCGACGACAAGCTCGAAATGAACGCGTTCGATGACGCGACGAACGTCCGGAGACGTGCTCAGCTAGCAATTATGGACGAAGCCTCCGTCGCCGAGAGCTCCTCCGAAGGAGATGATCTTGGTGATGCACTCGTAGATTTCGACGCCGTCGATGAAGACTTCGTCGCGACGTACAAGGCACACTATCCGCGACTCGTGAGAGCGCTCGAGCTCTCGGGCGCGAGCCGACCGAGCGCAGAAGATGTGGCCCAAGAGGCGTTCGCCAGAGCCCTTGTTCACTGGGATCGGGTTCGCAGTGGCACCAATCCCGCCGGCTACGTCTACCGCGTCGCTTTCCGTCTGACGCGGCGCTCGTCATTTCGCAAGCCCCCGCTCGTGGAAGAGCACGCGACGCCCACTGTCGACGACGAGGCGACACTGCATGTTGGGATCGAAATGGGACTGAAGACGATGCCGGCTGCTCGTCGACGCTGTGCTGTGCTCTGTCTCATCGTTGGAATGTCGACAAAAGATGCTGCGGGCACGCTCCATATCGCCGAGTCAACAGTGCGAAAGCAGATCGAGCGAGCCAGAAAGGACCTCCGCATAGCGCTCAAGGATGATGGCTGAGCAGATACTCCCAGGGGTCACAGTTGATGCTCGACCCACATTGTTGGCACTAGCCCGACCTACTCACAATGATTCGCCACGTCTTCAGTAAACCCGCGGCGACTCTTAACGCGTGAATACAAAGGTGGCAAGAGTTGTGAACATGTTGTTGACAACGACAAGACCTCCAGAACCAAAGCACGTGCGTGAGGCATTCTACAATTGAAGCGGAAACACGTCGTAATGCATGGCGGATTGGTGACACGTAAGGCAACCCACTCATTCGCAATGGTTCAGACAGATCGCGACTCTGATGAATGCATCTTCTTATCAGGATTCGTCACAAGCGCTCCGAACGTAGATCTGCGATTCATCGAGAGCGCTCGACGCAGTTCTTTCCTGGCGTGAAATCGACGATAGAGAACCACGGGCCCTCGTACTTCGGTATGGAGCCTTGGCGGTGTGTGGTTGGGGCCTCTTAGCGCTACTCATCGAAAGTCACTGCGGGTATAGTGATTCTCATAGCCCCTTATATGGGGCCACTCAAAGGAGCGTCGCAATATGGACATTGTCCGTAATGCAGATGGAAGCTTGGTCGTTCCTGTGCGCGCGGTCCGACATCACGAAGTCGACGCCGTCGCGGGTTCGTCTTCAGGAGGCGATGATGCTGAGCCGAGCGCGGTTCCCGCGACCCATTTGCTCCATCCAGGTGAAGGTGGATACGACGAAGCGCTAGTCGAGTGGGACCTTCAGCAAAACCCTGGTCGAGAGTCGGTCGTTTCAACAGCGACCGGTCGAGAAGAAGCAATGAGCGTTGTTCATGCTGTCTCAACCTCTCCCGACCATGCGGTCGCCCGGGCAGTGGAGGCACTCGAAGATCCCCAAGCGAGCGGCGAAGCACTACGGCATGTGCTTGTCGGCGGAGTTCATGCCGTCGAAGCTTTCTCGGCTGAGGTTGCGCAAGCGGAAGGCGGGGATCCGCTCCCTGCCCACCAGACAACAAAAATTATCGGTGAGGTATTAGCAGAACTCGATGAATGAGATGTGGCACTTGTTGGAGGGCACGACATACTTCGGCGATTATGGGGCGCTCTGGGCCACCGGTACCGTGCGGAAGGCCTTCTAGCAGTGCCTGGGCGGTCGTACGCATCCGTTGATAGCACATCGGCGATCTGGGAGGTAGTTCGCAACAAGCTCGAACTTGATCGCAATAACTTGGGGAGAGAAGATCTTGTCAGGATAGGGAATTTCGACGAGGTGGCCAAGAATATCGGTCAACTGGTCGCCGCCTGTTGGCTCCTTCGGCTCGCTCACCACGTCTTGGTTATACGGGAGCTTGGCGCGCCAAACCCTGATACCTGATCAACGCAGACAGCGTTCGATTCGGCCGATGTTTCGTTAGGGCGCCACCCAATGTCGCGGATTGCCTTCCGTCGCCGCGGTGATCTCTCAAGAGCGCTGGTATCAGAGTTCTCCAATCCATTTTCGCAACGTGGAAGTCGGCGGTTCGAGTCCGCTCACCTCCACCACGTTTCCCCTCGTAGTGCGTTTTCCTCGCAATTCTGTGACAAATTCGGGCTCGTCGTGCGCGATTGATCTCCCTTATCGACATGTGTTGACTGACCAGAGGATTCGAAAGTGGGGTTCATTAGGGTTCCCCTCTGTCGCGCGGCAATCATCCGTGCTTATTGATTTCGCCAGATTGAAAGAGATTGCCGCAAGCTTTCTACGAGAGCGCTGCGAGGAACTGCTCTCTGCTCTCGATCCACCAGCGTCGACGTCGTTCATAGCGCTCCATACCGCCCATCTCTTCCAGCATTTGAATGAAGTTTGTATCACCGGCATTGGCGCGTCGTTGCACAAAGGTTCCACCACCTTGGATGGCGCCATCAAGAAATTCGAGGAGCTCTCTTCGTCCTTTTGCATCGAGACCGTATACATCGGCAACGAGCCTGAGCCGACCTGAACGATCTGATTCCAACCAACCGAGGCGTTCGGAGCTGATGTCATCGTCAATAGGGACGCACATACGCGCGAATGCCGCGAGGTCATATGTCGGCCGCCCGGGCGCAGCAAAGTCGAAGTCGATGAGCGCGATGGCTTTGCCATCTCGGGAAATGACGTTCTCCAAGCAAACATCGTTATGGCAGATGATCGAACCTCCGGAAGCATCCGACATCTCATGATTCCAAGTTTCCATTGAACGATCCACGGTTGCTGACGCCAGGTGAAAATCGGAGATCAGCCGCGTCACCGATGCTAAGACATCGTCAGATTGGGCCCATGTGGCGTATGGCGGGATGGGTACTTCGCCCTCAATGAATACCAGACGTTCGCGACCATCCTCTTGGATTTCGATGGGCAATGAAGCACCTTCAAACCCGGTTTTTCGGAGTGTTTTTAGAAACGCGTGGATCGAAGCAGAGTAAAGATTGCTCGGACGCAGGACGAACGGACCGTGCCGTGTGACTTTTCCGGCGTTGGCCACACCGCCAAAAAGAACCTCTTCCATTGCCTCATTATGACATCGGTCACGTTTGCCTTGCGGTGGTGGGAAATTCCTCGTGCAACGATTTTGCTGGTTCAAGGTGCCTTTGAACCAGCGTGGACATCAAGACGCATACATACTCTTTCACTGGGAGTAAGCCCTCGAACTGTCTCAGAAGTTTGGATCGCACTCAATTCAGGTCCGATGCCCTCGGCGGTCAAAACGCGAAATCCAAGGTGTTCGTAGAGCGGCCTATTCCACGGAACTAAGTCAAAGGTGGTCAACGTAATAGCACCCTTGCCGTTGTCGATCACCCAAGTTTGTACTCGGCTCAAGAGCATGCGGCCCACGCCGCGCCCTTGCCAATCCGGGTGCACGCTCATTTGGGAAATGTGCGCGTTACCATCAATTTCGTCGATGATGACGTATCCAATTGGATCCCCAGTTTCATCGATCGCCACCCAGCTGCGCCCAGCATCAGCGTAATTCGCGAGGCTCTCTACCGAGGGTGGTTCGTCGTTGGCAACGTGATCCAAACCGACTAGCCGGAATTTCTCCCCTGCCAATCTTTCGATCGCCTGAAGGGATGGGCCATCCGAAGGCACGCCGGAACGAATGGTGATCAGCACAGGTTCATCATCGCGTACCGAAGATCAAGGAATTCGATGGATGCCCTCATTGATATTGCTTACAATTTGAGCGTCTCACATTCTCAAATAATCTTGTATCGATATCGAGATTCACTGAGCACAACGCCAGAAGAACTCTCACTTTTTTCTTTGCCGTCGACGAACCAGCCCAAGCGTTCGTAGAAGTTCATTGCCCGCATGTTCGAATTGAGAACCCATAGTGTCGCCTCTTGAAATTCGAAAAGTCGCCATAATTCGACCACTTGTTGAAAGAGAGCCCGACCAATGCCCTGGTTCCATCTTTCGGCTAATAGATAGATCGAGGCAAGCTCAGCTGTCACCATCGGATCGCTGTCTTCATCGCGTGAGGGCACGAAATTAGCGAATCCAATGATCGTCTCGTCTTCTTCAGCCACTACGCATCCCTCGCGGTTCCCGGTCGTATTTCGCAGATAACGCTCCCACGAAGTCTTCCGCTGCTCGATATTGAGCTGATCGAGATAACTCTGAGGGATGAGTCCTTGATAAGCCGATTGCCACGATCGAACGTGAACTGAGGCGATCTCCTCGGCGTCTCTTTCGGTCGCAGGTCGAATCTTCATCGATGCAGTCTCGCATCCGTGGGAAGATCCGGGCGCGCGCTTCAGTTTGTTGAGATGTGTTGTAAAGCAATAAAGATGCTTTTGAATCAATAATTTCTTTTGAAGAGTTGCTTTGCGTGCGCGATCTCCGTGAAACCGAGTGCGACTTTGTGAGACTGGCTGAGATGCATTGTTACTCTGATCAGGAATTTTTCAAATTGCCCCACCTCAAGAAGTGCTCCGGGTCAAGTTCGCATCGTGGAATTTGGCGGTTCGAGTCCGCTCACGTCCATCACGTGTCACCTGCTGACAGTATGTCTTCCTCGGTTCACCTTGGTATGTTCGTGCTTGTCGTGCGCGATCGTGCATGATTGATTTGCAAAAGCCACCAAAGAATTACCGCCTAGTTGATGGGTTTGGAAGGATTCCTCTGAACTGAGCCACGTGGCATAGGAAATGGGGACCTTCCAAAGGTGACCAGAAACCCGTGAACTGATTGTGGCTTGTCTCCGAATCTTTTTCGAGTTTCAGTATGGCCGTGAGACAATGGAAAGAGAGCGAAGTAAAAGTCCCGATAAGAAGAAATGAACTGGGAAGTCAATGATGGCCGACGTCGATCGATTGTATTCAGATGCCGACCTCGCTGCACTTTACGATCCTTTGGACCCCGATCGCAGAGATCTCGATGTATATGTGGACCTGGTGAAGGAGTTCGATGCATGCTCAGTGCTGGACATCGGATGTGGAACTGGCACCTTCGCGTGTCTTCTCGCCAGCCAAGGCCATAATGTGATCGCCCTCGACCCAGCAAACGCGTCGTTGGATGTCGCCCGTAGAAAGTCGGATGCCGACAAAGTGCGCTGGATCGAAGGTGATTCAACGGCACTTCCTCCGCTTCAGGTTGATCTTGTGACGATGACGGGCAATGTCGGCCAGGTGTTCTTGACCGATGAGGAGTTCATGTCGGTCCTGCGAAGTTCGCGCGTCGCGCTTAGGCCGGGTGGTCGCTTGGTGTTTGAAGTTAGAGATCCAGCGAAGAAGGCCTGGCTTGATTGGACCCGAGAAAAATCCTACAAAAGGGTTGACCTGCCAGAGGTTGGTTTTCTTGAGACTTGGGTGGAGATGACTGCGGTCCGAGAGCCGTTTGTCTCATTTCTATCGACATTTGCCTTCGGATCCGGCCGAGTGATCACCTCGGAATCTACGTTGCGATTCAGGACTGAAGATGAGGTTCGAAACTTGTTGCAGGCGGCGGACCTCTTCGTTGAGGAAGTCCGAGGAGCAAGTGACAGACCTGGTCGTGAGCTGATTTTCATCTCCAAGAAGGAGGGCCAATGACCTCAGAAATGCTGTCGCTCAAATTGTGTCATCCGCGAGTGGATGAGATATTCCGCGCATCTTTGTCGGAGACGCCCGCACCGACAAGGAGATAGCCGAGCGTCTCGCGCGGGATCCGGCGAGCACCCTGCACCAGGTCAGGACCCTCGTGCGAACGGGGTTTCTCGAGGCCCAGCAGGAGCGGCGAGGCACACGTGGGGCCGGTGAGATGCCCTCCCTCGCGACGAAGAAGGCCTGACGGCTCAGCACCCCGGGAAGTAGCCATGTCATGCTCGAGGCCTAGCTGGCCGAAATCACCTTCGTCCCCGCCGAGAACGCCGACATCACTCAGGCCGGTCCGCGCGTTTCCCCAGCCGATATGGATGCCTTCCGGGCCAAGCTGCGTGACCTGCTAGACGATTTCGCCGACCACGCGTACGACCCAACTGCGCCGGCGTGGTCACTTCTCATCATCCTCCATCCAAATCCCAACCACTCCTGTAACCACCATTACCTCAATGAATATGTAGGCGGTTTCAAGGGGTCAGCGCAAACTCTGCTCCCTCGGCTAGTAGGGAACGGGTCGGGTGCTGTTCCTTCAGATCCACCAACCCCCTGGCCCAGCATGATTTGAATCCTTCTTCATGGGGCAGGGGTGTGCCCACCAAGCACTTCGACCAAGTGCTTGGTGTCAGCGTTACCACCGCTGTGAATGATGCCGACACGTTTTCCATGCACAAGGTCGCGATCAGCACGCAGTCCGGCGAAAGCGAGAGCGCCAGCGGGCTCGGCGACATTATGTGTGGTCCGATAGAGCTCTCTCATGGCTTCAGCCGCCTCTTCCTCGCTGGTCTTCACGATCCGAGAGGCGCCAGAGATTATGAGTGATATCGCCTCTGAATTTGGCGTCCGAACTGCAACCCCGTCAATGAATGTGTTGGCGGTGTCCGTCGAGACAAGGCGCCCAGCTGCAAATGAAAGTGCTGTCGCCGGAGCCTCCTTGGCCACCACACCAACAACTTCGGTTTTGAATCCAAGAAGATCTCGCACGTTCAACATGCCACATATTCCCGATCCCATCCCTACTGGTACGTAAACGACATCGAGCTCACCAGCAGCATCGAAAAGCTCTTTTGAATATGTGGCGACGCCAAGAACAAGATCGGGATGGTAGGGACTGACCATCTCGAGTCCGCGCTCAATCCCGAGTGCCTGCGCGAATTCAACGGATTCTTGAAAGTCATGTCCGTGTTCAATCAGTTCCGCGCCAAGACTTCGCATCGATGCGTTCTTGTCCGGGTTGTTTCCTTTCGGTACGACAATGACAACTTCAACTCCTACGGCTCGGCCAGCGAACGCCATACTCTGTCCGTGATTTCCACGAGTAGCGGTAATGATGCCTTTTATCTCAGGGCGTTCATTGCGCAGCCGTTCAAAATAAACAAGCCCACCTCGGACTTTGAATGAACCAATCGGCGTGTGGTTCTCGTGCTTCACCCATACCTCTGCCCCTGCCAATTCACAGATCAACGGCCATACATATTGTGGCGTCGGGGCCATGTGCTTCGCGACGATTTCCGTCGCCCAGGCGAGTTCGCTGGAATCGAATGGCATCGGCTCAGACTACTTCTCAACCTTTGAACTCGAGGGTTGGGTCAATGAAATAACGGAGGGCGCACATTGTGCTCATGAGTTAGCAATACGGGCGGATCATGCGGTGGATCTGAAAAGTCCTTTGTCAGAGGGTCTCATTTCATCTCGGTCTATCGAGACTGACAGCCCGGAATGTGCCTTTTCCAAAGGCAGATTCCCGTGGGGTCCGATTGAGTTGAACGATACGCTGTTCCGTCCAATCTGTGCTGTTTCCGGATGAGGAGGTCTGCTGTTTGAGCGGTGATCGCGTTTGTCTCGCATCGTCGTTAAAGAGTTCGTTGCTTTTTGACCAATATGAAACGGGGGGCTCATCTACGCGAGAGACACTGTCTGGGTTCTCTTGTGCGCGGCTCTTGAATTGTTCATGGCGCCGCGACCCGCACGCTCTTACGCCGGGATGGTCGCGGTTACTCCGTGTGCGGGTTTCGTAGGTCCAATGCCTGCTCTGTCGGTAGGGGTTGCTGCCGGAATTATCTGTGCCGTATCCGTACCGTGGAAGTTCCGTTACGGATATGACGATTCGCTCGACGTACTTTGGATTCATGGAATCGGTGGAGTGGTCGGAATGATGCTGCTCGGATGTTTTGTCGAACACGCTATGAATGTCTCTGCAGGCAACCGCCGCTGCTCTTGAAAAGGTCGACTCATTGATTTGGAGCTTCTCGCAGCAGTTGTTACGGTCGCATACGCCTTCGGATTCAATTACGGCATTGCAGAGCTCTTCGTCCGATTTGTTGGTCTGCGCGCCAGTCCTGAGGATGAATTTTACGGGCTTGATCTCAGTCATCACGGTGAGACCGCGTTTTCGCCAATCTCACAGATCAAATTCAAGACGAACGGTATCTCTCAAGCATTCTTGTCTTTCATGTTGCGAAGGATCCACACAGAGGATCGACGAGGCATAGTCTTTTCTTTGGGCGGTTCGCCGGTTTAGGGTAAAGCCCGCTCTGGAATATTTGGGTGGGGGGCCACGTTGAGAACGATCGCGCTTGAAGAACATGTACTTCCGCGAGATATCGCCATAGCCGCCGGGAAGGTAGGGCTACCTCCATCTCTCGCAAACGCGCTCGATGAAATGGGACAAGGTCGAATTGAATTGATGGACGCGGCAGGAATCGACATTCAGGTCCTCTCGCTCATTGCGCATGAATTACAAGAACTTTCGCCCGCACAATCGATTGCACTAGCGCGAGAGGCCAACGATCGAATGGCGGGAGCAGTCCGTGCGCATCCGGATCGATTGCGCGCGTTTGCCACGCTACCGATGTCGGATCCGGTCGCAGCAGCTGTTGAACTGCAAAGGACTGTTCATGATCTTGGTTTTGTCGGCGCCATGGTATTTGGACAGACCAATGGCGTATTCCTTGATGACCTATCGGTCTCTCCCGTTCTCGAAGCCGCCCAGGATCTCGATGTGCCGATCTATCTCCATCCTGCAGAGCCTCCTCCAGCGGTGCGGGATGCCTACTTCTCCGGCCTTGAACCTGCGGTCGCCCAGATGTTGGCAACCGCAGGATGGGGGTGGCACGCGGAGTGTGGCCTCCATGTGTTGAGGCTCGCGGTCAATGGAACCTTCGATCGTTATCAGCGTCTTCGCGTCATCGTTGGACACATGGGCGAGAATCTTCCATTTTCTCTTGCACGCGCAGATGAACGGTTGAGCCGTTTGACGGGCTTCGAACGTTCTGTTGCAGAGACCATAATCGAACAGGTTCATATCACGACTGCTGCGTACTTCACGGATCCACCGCTTCTCTGCGCGCTGATGGTTTTTGGTGCTGACCGGATTCTCTTTTCCGTCGACCATCCGTTTGCTGACAGCATGGAAGCGACGGCCTTTCTTCGCGACGCCCCGATCAGCCCAGGTGACCGGGAAAAGATTGCTCATCTAAATGCTGAGCAGCTCTTGAGGTTATAAGACTCGCTGCTGGGCAAGATTTACCCAACGTCGGAGTTGTCTTGTCAGGAGATGATCTCCACCGGGGAACCATCGGGTACTGCACGGAGTTGAACAAGGGCAACATCATGGAGACGCACACAACCATGCGAGACCTGAGCTCCGGTAGTTCCGATGGCCTGGTCCTCTCCGAGCGGGCCGTGAATGGCGACGATTGCATCGCCGGATTCTTCCCAGTCGCTGATCGCGTTCGAGTGTGCAGAGGTAATAATGACAAAGGGTCCCCACGCGGCCGAGGGCGCCTCTGCGAAGAAGGCAACGAAAAAGTGCCCTGTTGGTGTTGGATCTGCGACAGTGCCGATACCTGCCGGGGCGTCCAGCGTGAGTTTCCCATCGCGATAGAGAAGTAGGTGTCGTGTCGAAAGGTCGATCACGATCTTGTATGGCGTTTCAAGGAGGTGGACATTGTTGCGGCGTATCCAGGTTGTTGAGCCGTTTGGTCGTGATGGCAGTCGTACCTCAAGGTACCCATCTCGTAAGGCAATGACCGGGAGATCAAGAGGAGATCCATGCCATGAGGCCGCAATCGGAGCTGTTGCAGGGCCACCAGGAGAGAGGTACGCGGCTGTCGTCTTTACGAGGGCTGCGATAAGCGTCGTATGCAACGCTGGAGCTGAGGTGGAAGGTACGCGAGGAGGTGCTGGACGACCTACGTTGGAGGCTGATTTGAGACCGAATCCAACAAATGCCCCGATCGCCGCGAGGCCAGTTATCACAAGACCGATGAGCGCAAACTTTGTTGACGATTTCATCGACGCCCGGTGCAATCGTGCAGTCACAATGACCCGCACCAATACGTCTCTTGAATTCGAAGGGCACTCACAGTTCTCTCATCCCGGGTGATTCCGTACCGTTAGTTTAACCATCTGTCCGAAGCACGACACTTTCAATGCAGATGTTCGAACAGGTGCCCGCGTGCGCCAATGATGCAATTATGCGCGATCTCGAATGGCTGCACCCTCATCACCTCGGCGTTTGGCTCGACCAAGGCTCCGGTGATGGAGGTGCTGTCAGCTGATGTCAGCCAGTTACAGAGACTGATCCGGGCACGATTGGGCTCGTTGGCGCGGTAGGAGTCGTCGTGGGTGACGTGGCCTTTTTGGTCGGAGCGACGGTCGTTGTGGTCGGAGCGACGGTCGTTGTGGTCGGAGCGACGGTCGTTGTGGTCGGAGCGACGGTCGTTGTGGTCGGAGCGACGGTCGTTGTGGTCGGAGCGACGGTCGTTGTGGTCGTTGTGGTCGGAGCGCTGCAGGTCGGGACGGTGATGGTGTCTGTCGTTGTTGAGACTGTTCCGCCAAATGCCAGAGCCCTGCCAGTCCAGTTAATCGTGGTGCCTATGGTTATCCCGGAGGCATCAATGTTTGTGCCAGCGAAGGTTGACGTCGCTCCGAGCGTGGTGGCTGCTGTAGGAGTCCACCAGAGGTCACAGGCTGAGGCTCCGCTCGCAAATCGGACAGCGGAATTGGCAACTGTTGTCAGTGCACCCTCAACGCGGAAGATGTATGTCCCGCTGCCGGTCAGTGTGATGCCTGCAGTTCCAATGGATGCAGCGCTGCTTGCTGTGGTGCAATAGACCCCAGGGGCATAATTACCAATCGTGCCATGTGAGGTGTCAGTGGCAAGATCGACCGGGCCGGCTGGGAAGGTGAAGGTACATGGCTGGCTATTGAGATTTGTCAATGCAGATCCCTGATCAATCCCGGCCTGGGCATACGATCCAGAAGCCACATAGGTCGTGCCGTTGACTGTGGGTGCCACCGCGGGACCGGTGGTGTATCCAAGATCTCCAGTAATCGTTGTCCCGATCGCCGTATTGGTGTACGTGCTCGAAAGAATGCCGAACGTATTTGCGAGCCCAAGGCCCGGATCCGTTGCCGCATGGGCAGCGGTTGAAACTACCGTCAGGCTCAACGTAAGAGCGATGAGCCCTGTCACCGACGAAACCACGCCAAAACGCGCGCGCCTCGTGTTTCGCAAGTATTTGGAAACGCTCATTCTCAGTCCTGCTTTCGATTGACACTCACCACCGAGTTGTGTCGGCACACATGTGTTGTTAGAAGGCGCCTTTGGCTCCAAAGAGGAAAGGCCTTGCAGGTGCGATCACCGCCACGAAACCCTTTGTGTGAGGTCGTGACCTGTTTGTGCACCATTGTCGATGAATCATCGACAATGGTCAGTTCGCTTTCAAAGACTCGCCTAAAGCCTGAACCATGATGCTGGAGGACGCTTTTGGAGCGCCCCATGTGCACCGTTGTGAGAGCTGTGAAGCAGTCCGTACCCATGAGATCAATGATACCCATC
>Ga0307373_10001133_pt1 | contig 50278 bp, 43 predicted proteins | sample OX2MG_FD_202534 | JGI IMG/M metagenome (GOLD analysis project Ga0307373, IMG submission 202534) | Soil microbial communities from Risofladan, Vaasa, Finland - OX-2 | ecosystem: Environmental > Terrestrial > Soil > Coastal area > Acid sulfate soil | place: Finland: Risofladan, Vaasa | collected...
GGCGCGGGTGGGAGCGCCCGGCAGCGCGACCCTGCACCCGTGGGGCGATGTCCCAGGTAGGGTCCCGGACGCGCCATCCTGCCTCGACTGGCGGCGCCGCGACCCGATGGCCTGCGATCAGGCCGGCGACACCCGGACCACGGCCGGGTGTCGCTCCCGGCGGGGGTCCCCGTACCCGCTTCGGGGGCTCGCCTGGGCCCAGCCGGCCGGGGAGCCCCGTTCACCGCCGAGCTCGGCATCACCCACAGGGGCCCGTCCCAGAGCGAGCGGGAGCTGGCGATCGCGGTCGCCCGTGCCCTCCCGCACCCGTGCGTCGCCGCCCCGTCGGCCGCTCCCGGTCGACCCCCGCGTCGCGCCGCCGGGAGCAGCGCGGGACCCACGAGCGCGGGGGCGGACTGTGACCGATCCGACCCGGACTAGCAGCGAGCCCCGACCGCCGCCGCGGTGTGCGGTCAGGGCGGATCGGTCCACCCGGGCGCCGCCCCCACCGCCGCCCCCACCGCCGCCCCCACCGCCGTCGCCATCACCCGCGCCACCTCCTCGACCAGCTCGGGGCTGTCCAGACCGCGCGCGGCCAGGGTGGTGCGGCGGCGGACGACATCCGCGGGGTGGAGCGCCCATTCCTGGCGGACCGCGTGGGTCACCTGGGCCCAGATGTCGGGCCCGTCGGGGTGGATCCGGGTGAGTCCTTGGGGCAGCCGCCGGGCCTCGGCCAAGAGCGGGTGGACGGCGGAGCCGTAGAGGTGCGCCAGATGCCGGCAGCTGTCGGCGGCCAGCTCGGGGAAGCGCTCCCCGATCCGCTCGACCACCGTCGCCAGGGCACGCTCAGTCGCGTGGGCAGCCCCGGGAAGCGGCTGCTCGGAGATCGGCACCGCGGGCAGGTCGCCGGCGTGGTGGAGCAGGCCCAGCACCTCGTGGGCGATCCGGCGGTGGGTGGTCAGCTTGCCCCCGGCCACCGACACCATCCCGAGCGGCCCGCGCCGGAGCAGCCGCTCGCGGGGGGTGCGGGAGGGGTCATCGGGTGAACGCGGCAGCACCCGCAGCCCCGCGAAACAGCTCCGCACCCGCTCGGGCCCGAGCCATGCCGCCTCCAGCGCGCCGGCAGCCTCCGCCAGCACGCCCTCGACGTCGGTCCGGCTCACCTCGACCTGACCGGGGTCGCCGTGGTAGGGGGTGTCGGTGGTGCCCAGCAGCAGCAGTCCCTCCCAGGGGATGGCGAAGGTGACGCGGTAGCGGTCGACCGGCGCCACCACCGCGGCGCCCCAGGGCTCGGGGCGAGCGAGCAGGAGGTGCACTCCCTTGCTGAGCCTAGCGACCGGGGCCGCCCGGGGGTCCTCGAGCCGGCGCACGGCGTCGACCCAGGGACCGGCCGCGTTCACCACCGCGGTGGCGCGGACCACGATCGGGTCGGGCGACCCCTCGGCCACCACGACAGCGCCCCCGATCCGGCCCCGCGCCGGGGTGAGCTCCACCACCCGCGCGTAGTTGACGACCACCGCTCCGGCGTCGGCGGCCCCCCGCGCCGTCGCCAGGCAGAGCCGGTGGTCGTGGGTCTGCGCGTCGAGATACATCCCGGCCCCGATGCAGTCGTCCAGCCGCAGCGCCGGCACCAGCCGGCGGGCGCGCTGCGGGGTGAGCAGGCGCATGTGGGAGTCGCGGAACGCCGACAGGCTCGCATACAGGAGCAGGCCGGCGGCCAGAGTGGGGGCGCGGTGCGGCCCGCCCCGATACGCCGGCAGCAGGAAGGGGAGCGGGCGCACCAGGTGGGGGGCGATCCGATGCACCAGCGCGCGCCGCTCGTGGTGCGCCTCGCGGACCCGACGGACGTCGCCGGTCGCGAGGTAGCGGAGCCCCCCGTGGACCAGCTTGGACGAGCTCGACGAGGTGGCACCGCCGAGGTCGGCGGCGTCGAGCAGGGCGACCCGCAGCCCGCCGGCGGCGGCGTCGAGGGCGATCCGGCTGCCGATGATGCCGGCCCCGATCACCAGCAGGTCGAAGTCGCCGTCGCCAAGCTCGGCGAGCGCGCGCTCGCGCGCAATCGGAGCGGTGGGCTCAGCCACGACCAGGCTCGGCGGAGGCGGGGTCCGGACCCATCTCGGTAGCATGGCGCCCATCATCGTGGCCCCCCTCCCCGCCCTCCCCGACCGTCCGGAGCCGGCGCAGGTGGTGTACCTGGTGCCCCACACCCACTGGGACCGGGAGTGGTACCAGCCCTTCCAGCGGTTCCGGATGCGGCTGGTGGAGCTGGTTGACCGGGTCCTCGACCTGGCCGAGGCCGACAGCCGCTTTCGGTTCACCTTCGACGGCCAGACCGCGGCGGTCGACGACTTCCTCGACGTGAGGCCCGAGGCGGAGGCGCGGGTGCGCCGGCTGGTGACCAGGGGCCAGCTCGCGATCGGGCCCTGGCGCGTGCTCGCGGACGAGTTCTTGGTCTCCGGGGAGACCCTGGTGCGCAACCTGGAGCGGGGCTGGCGGCGCGCCCAGGCGCTGGGCGGGGGCCTCGCCGCGGGGTACCTGCCCGACGAGTTCGGACACACCGCGCAGATGCCCCAGATCCTGCGCCGCGCCGGGCTGGACCGCGCCGTGATCTGGCGCGGGGTGCCGGGGGCGGTGGACCGGCACGCCTTCATCTGGACCGGCCCCGACGGCTCGTCGGTCCTCACCGAGTACCTCCCCCACGGCTACGGCAACGCCGCCTTCCTGCTCAGCCCGAGCGGGCACCCGGGCGCCCGCCTCCACCGGCTGGCGCGCGAGCTGGAGCCCTTCTTCCAGGGTCGCCCGCTGCTGGCGATGTGCGGCGGCGACCATGCCTCGCCGCTGCCGGACCTGGTCGAGGCGGTGGCGGAGCTCGACCGTCTGGCCCCCGGCTTCGACGTCCACCTCGCCACCTTGGCCGAGTACTTGGAGGCGACCCGCGCCAGCACCGAGGCCGACCGCCAGGCGGGGCGGCTGCCCGGGTGGACCGGGGAGCTCCGCGCCGGCACCCGCGCCAACATCCTGGTCGGGGTGACCTCGGTGCGGGTCGACGTCAAGGCCGCCGCCACCCGGGCGGAGAGGCTGCTGGAGCGCCAGGCCGAGCCGCTCGAGGCGCTCTGGGCGCGGCGGCCGCTGGCTCCCTTCCTGGAGCGCGCCTGGGACCGGGTGATCGACTCCGCCGGCCACGACTCCGTCACCGGCTGCGGGGTGGACGCCGTCGCCGACGAGGTTCGGGGACGGCTGACCCAGGCCGCCCAGCTCGCCGAGGGGGTGGTGGGCCAGGTCCTGGAGGGCCTGGCGGCGCAGGCCCCGGCCGGATCGGTGCTGGTGGTCAACCCCTCCCCGGTGCCCCGGGTGGGGCTGGCGATCGTCGAGCTGGCGCCCGCCCCCCAATGGGAGCTGGGTTGCCTCATCGGCGCGGACGGTCGGCGGCACGCGGCCCAGGAGCTGGATCGGACCGGCGGAGCGGTCCACCGCGAGACCCTGGACGGGGACGGCCTCAGCCGGGTGGTGCGGCGGATCCACGGCAGCGAGCTGTTCGGTCAGCAGGTGGTGGGGTGGGAGATCGACGGCCCCGGGCGGCGGGTCACGATCGAGATCGGTCCCGCTCCCGCCGGCCGCGATCCCGAGGAGCTGGCCGAGGAGCTGCTGCGCCTGGGAGCGTCCCACCCCGGCCCCTGGCGGCTCGAGCTGGTGGCGCAGCCGCGCCGCCGACTCGCCGCCCTGGCGGACGTCCCCGGGCTGGGGTGGGCCGCCCTCCAGCCGGCGCCCGGCGGCGGCCGGGTCGATCACCCGGTCCAAGCGGTCGGGAACGGCCTCGGCAACGGCTTGGTCACGGTCGCGGTGGAGCCGGGGGGCACCCTGCGGGTCGAGGGAGACGGGCAGGTGTGCACCGGGCTGGGGCGGCTGGTGGACGGCGGCGATGCCGGGGACGCCTACAACTTCGCCCCCCCGGAGCAGGACACGGGGGTGGCGGAGCCCACCTCGGTCGAGGTGGCGGTGCGGCGCACCGGGCCGGTCGTGGGCGAGCTGGTGGTCACCCGCACCTACAGCTGGCCGGAGGGGCTGACGGCTGAGCGGCTCGCCCGCGCCCCGGTGGCGCGGACGGTGGTGATCACCACCACCGTCACCTGCGTCGCGGGCGAGCCGTGGGTCCGGCTCGCGGTCACCTTCACCAATCCCTGCCGCGACCATCGGGTCCGGCTCCACCTCCCCCTCCCCCGGAGCGCGGCCCAGTCGGATGCGGAGGGACAGTTCGCGGTGGTGGCGCGCGCCCCCGGTCCGGGAGAGGGGGGCCACGGGGAGGTGCCGCTGGCGACCCACCCCGCCCGCGGATTCGTCGACGCCGGCGGGCTCGCCGTCCTGCTCGACCACGTGACCGAGTACGAGCTGCTCCCAGGGGGCGAGCTCGCGCTCACGCTGGTCCGCGCCGTCGGCCAGATCAGCCGCAACGACAACCGGTTCCGGGAGGAGCCCGCCGGCCCCGAGCTGGCGATCCCGGGCGCCCAGGTGCTGGCCGAGGTGACCACCACCTTGGCCCTCTACCCCCATGCCGGCAGCTGGGCCGAGGCGGACGTGGTGGGCGCCGCCGAGCGCTACCACCACCCCCTGCTCGCGGTCCCCGCCACCGGCCCGGCGGACGCTCTTCGGATCGGTGAGGGGCTCACGGTCGAGGGCCGGGGGGTTCAGCTCTGCTCCCTGCGCCGGCGCGACGGCTGGCTGGAGCTGCGCCTGGTCGCCGAGCACCCCGAGCCCACCTATGCCACCGTCCATGGGGGCGTGGCGGAGGCACGGAGCTGCGATCTGCTGGGCCGCCCGCAGGCGCCGCTGGCGGTGGAGGACGGCTCGCTCCAGCTTCCGCTTGGCCCCTTCGAGATCGTCACGCTGCAGCTGCGCCGGGAGCCCCCCGGCGCCGCCGCCGATCCCCGGCTCAGCGGCTGAGGGCGCACACCACCCCGTCGGGCGCCTCCAGCCGCCACAGGCCCGGCGGGGCGGTGAGCCGCGCCCGATCCCCGACCACGGCCCGCCGGGCACCGTCCTCGGCGACCAGCCGGAGCCCGTCCCCTCCCCGGATCTCCAGCTCGTCCCCGCTGCGCACCATCGCCGGCCCCCGGGGACCGGCCGCCACCGCCACCCGTCCATCCCGCAGGCCGTCCAGGACCCGCTCCGCCGGGGGCGGCCCGGCACCGTCGGCGGGGACCTCCACCCAGGTGGTCGGCGTCCCCGGGGGCGGGTTCCCCCGGCGATGGAAGTCGCTCCCGCCCACCACCACTCCACCCCCCCCGGCCCGCCACCAGGCGAGCGCCCGCGGGTCGCGGCGATCCCAGCTCACATGCCAGGCCTCGACCAGCTGGGGTCGCCGCCGCATCGGGCGCCGCCATCCCATCGGGCCCGCCACCGGGTGGTTGATCGAGATCAGCCCGCCGGCCGCGTCGGCCTGCTCCTGCCATCGGTCGGCCGACTCGCGGAAGTCGACCCACCCGACGTCGCCGAGGCAGTTGGCATGGCCCTGGTCGGTGGTCAGCTCCTGCCCGCAGATCAGAGTGAGGCCGTAGCGCAGGGATGCCGACGCGAGGTGGGGATGGTGGCTCACCGTGTTGTGGTCGGTGACCGCGAGGAACTCCAGGCCGCGTGAGCGCGCCAGCGCCGCCAGCTGGTCGATCGAGAGCCGCCCGTCGGAGTGGACGGTGTGGCTGTGCAGGTCGCCGGGGACCCAGCGCCATCCCGGCCGGGCCGGGGGCCGGTCGGGGGGGCGCACCGGCGGCGGCGGCGGCGGCGGCGGCAGGGGCGGCAGGGGGGCGAGCTGGCGGCGCACCGCGACCTCGACGTCCACCCCGCCCAGCGGCACCTTGTAGAGGCCGAGCACCACCGACCACTGGCCGGCCTCGATCGGACCGGGCAGGTATCCCGGGGTGGCGGCCCGCGGCCCCACCGTGATCTGGTCGCGCTCCCCTCCGGACCAGCCCCGAAAGCCGCCCGGGCCGACGAGCCCAAGGTCGATCACGGCGATGGAGTGGTCGTAGCGGAGCTGGACGGTGAGGCCGGGGACCGGTGCGTCGACCGGGACGGGCAGGTACTGGTAGCGGGAGATCTCCTTCTCCGCCGGTCCCAGATGGAGCCGGTGGGTCAGCCCGGCGGTGCTCATTCCGACCCGTCGGCCCCGGCCGCCGGGACCGCCGCGGCCGGTCGCGCCGCGGGCGCCCCGGTGCCGATCAGCTCGCCGGTGTCACGACGGTAGAGCAGAGAGCGCGCGGCGTGGGCGGTCACCCAGACCGCCACCCCGGCGGTGGGCGGCTCATCCTCGGGCACCACCACCTGGAGCGGGCCGGCCGGGCTCTCCAGGTCGACCAGGTAGGCGGTGCCCAGGTGCTCGATGATCGCGATCCGCGCCGAGAGCCCGCCCGCCACCGGCTGGTGGTGGAGCTCGGCGTACTCGGGCCGGGCGCCCAGGACGACCCGGTCGCCAACCGCCACCAGCCCGCGGGCGCTGGGCGGCAGCGGCAGCAGGTCGGCCCCCACCCGCACCCCGTCGGCCTCCACCACCGCGTCCAGCAGGTTCATCGGCGTGCCGCCGATGAACGAGGCCACAAAGAGGTTGGCGGGGCGGTGGAAGACGTCGACCGGCGATCCCACCTGGCGGATCCGGCCCCCCTCCATCACCGCCATCCGGTCCGCCAGGGCGAGCGCCTCGGCCTGGTCGTGGGTCACGTACACGGTGGTGGTGCGCACCTCCGCATGCAGCCGTTTCAGGAAGGTGCGCGCCTCCATCCGCAGCCGGGCGTCGAGGTTGGACAAGGGCTCGTCGAAGAGGAACACCTGGGGGTGGCTGGCGACCGCGCGCGCCAGCGCCACCCGCTGCTGCTGGCCCCCGCTGAGCTGGGCGGGGCGGCGGTCCATCATCCCCTGCAGCCCGAGGTTGGCCCCGGTCTCGGCGGCGCGCTGGCGGCGCTCGACTCGGGCCACCCGCTGGATCTTGAGCGGGTAGGCGATGTTGTCGACGACGTCCATGTGGGGGTAGAGGGCGTAGTCCTGGAACACCATCGCCACCCGGCGGGCGCCGGGCGGCAGCCGGGTGACGTCTCGGTCGCCGATCCGCACCTGCCCCGCCGCGGGCACCTCCAGCCCGGCGAGGGTGCGCAGCAGGGTGGTCTTGCCGCAGCCGGACGGTCCCAGCAGGGCGAAGAACTCCCCGTCTCTGATCTCCAGATCGACGTCCTGGAGCGCCCGCACCCCGTTGGGGAACACCTTGGTGAGATGGGAGACGGTGATCGATGCCATCAGCGCTTGAGCCCCCCGTAGAAGCGGAAGCCATAGCGGTTCTGCACCACCAGGTACATCACCACCACCGGGATCGTGTAGAGCAGGCCGAAGGTGGAGATCAGGCGCAGGTTGGCGGTGCCCCCGGCCGAGTAGAAGCTGTAGATCTGCACCGAGGCGGGGGTGAGGGTGGGATCGCGCAGCAGGATGAAGGGGGTGAGGAAGCTGCCCCACACGGTGACGATGGTCCAGACCGCGATCACCGCCAGCCCCGGGCGCACCAGCGGCACCACGATGTCGCGCAGGATCTGGAAGGGGCCGGCCCCGAACACCCGGGCCGACTCCTCGTAGCTGGCCGGGGTCGAGTCCATGAAGTCCTTGAGGATGAAGATGGCGGCCGGGAGCAGGCCACCGGCCAGCACCAAGATCACACCGGTGATGGTGTTGATCAGGTGGAGGTCGTAGGCGAGCAGGAAGATCGGCACCATCGCGGCCGACCCGGTCACCACCGAGGAGAAGAGCAGCAGCACGTACAAGATGATGTTGCGGCCGGGAACCCGGGCCCGGCTGAGAGCGTAGGCCGCCAACGCGGCCGCGGCCACCACCACCAGCATGGTCCCGAGCGCCAGCAATACCGAGTTGAGCAGCGAGGTGATCACCGCGGGGTTGCGGAACATGTCCTGGAAGTTGCCCAGGGTGGGGTGGGAGAGCCCCGCCACCAGGCTGGGCTGGCTGTCGAAGGGCGACAGCACCAGCCAGGCCATCGGGAGCGCGAAGAAGGCGGCCACCAGCGCCAAGAACACATACAGCTGCACCCTGGCCACCAGCGCCCGCACCAGCCAGCGGGTGTCGCTGACTGGGGTCGGGTCGGGCGTCGGATGCGTGGTGGCCATCAGCGGCGCTCCTTGAGAATCTGCATGTAGGCGAGCGCGATCACCAAGTTGATCAGCAGCACCAAGGTGGAGATGGCGGCGCCGTAGCCGAGCGCCCCCTGATCGAAGGCCTGCTGGTAGATGTAGACGGGCAGGAACTGGGTCTGATTCCCGGGGCCGCCCCCGGTGAGCAGGTAGGGGGTGAAGTCGTTGAAGGTCCACAGGCTGATCAGCAGCAGGTTGGTGAGGATGTGCCCGCGCGAGCGGGGGATCACGATGTCCCGCAGCAGCTGCCAGCTGGACGCCCCCGCCACCCGCGCGGTCTCGATGTAGGAGGGGGGGATCGCCTGGATCGCGGCGCCGAAGAGCAGCATCGAGAAGGCGGTGCCGCGCCAGATGTTGAAGACGACGATGGAGAGCATCGGCCACTGCAGCCACCAGTTGACCCCGATCCCGCCCAGGATGGTATTGAGGGTGCCGGTCTCGGTGAGGGGGCCGATGTTGCCCTGGAGATAGGCCAGCCAGAGGAACGCCACCACCGAGCCGGGCACGATCCAGGCCACGATGATGAGCGACTCCAGCACCCGCCGGAGCGGGCCCCGCCAGGACCGGAACACCCAGGCCAGCGCGAACCCCAAGACGCACTGGCCAATCACCGCCGAGAGCAGGACATAGATGACGGTGATGTAGAGCGAGTGGAGGAAGTCCCCGCCGGTCAGCGCCTGCTGGTAGTTGCCCGCTCCGATGAACTTGGTGTGGAGCGCCTGCGGGCCCAGCAGGCGGAAGTTGGTGAGGCCCAGGTACAGGGTCCAGACCGCGGGGAACGCCAGGAAGACTCCGATGAGGAGCATCGCCGGAGTGAGGAACCCCAGCGCCCACCGCCGGCTGAGCCCCGCCGCACTGACCGTGCCCCCCGGTGTCCCGGGGGGCACGGTCGCGACCGGGTCAGGAGTTGGTGACGTTCCCGGCACCCACGGTCTTCTTCAGCTGGGTCACGTAGCTGTGGAGAGCGTTGCTGACGCTCATGCCGGTGGCGAGGTTCTGGGACAGCTGCTGGATCAGCAGCGACACCTGCGGGTACACCGCCAAGGACGGTCGGTAGGCGGTGATCGGCAGCACCTTCTGCGAGATGAAGGTGAGCAGGGGGTCGCTCGCCAGCGCGACCTTGTTGACGGAGCGGTTGGACGAGATGAACTGCTTGAGCGGCTCGTAGCGGAGCAGCGACTGGGTGGAGTCCATGTAGGTGAGCAGGTCCCAGGCCAGCTGCGGGTGCTTGCTGTTGGGATTGATCGTGGTCCCGCCGCCGCCCGACATGCTGACGAAGTTCTGGCCGCGCAGACCCGCGCCCGGGGTCTCGGCGGGGATGAATGCCCAGCCGACGTCCTGGTTGCGGTTGGGCATCGGGTAGAGCCCGGTGCCGTTGTCGACGATCACCGACTCGTAGAGGTACTCGCTCTCGGAGTAGATCCCGACCTTGTTCTCCGCGAACGCCTGGAAGGTCTGGTTGCGCCCGTTCGGTCCCAGCTGGAGCTGGGCGTTGGCCACGCCCGAGGAGTAGATGGTGTGGTAGAAGTTGGCCGCCGCCCGCATCGCGGGGGTGTTCCCCTGCCACTTGCTGGTGGTCTGGCTGTAGAGCAGCTGGCCCGCGCCGGCCAGCATCGGCAAGAAGCCCTGCAGGGTGGTCGCCTCCCCCATCGCCGCGCCCCCGTCGATCTGGAGCGCCTCGATGCCGGGATCCTTCTGCTGCAGCGTCTTGGCGGTCGCGATCAGGTCGGCCCAGCTGGTGGGCTGCCAGGGCGTCTGGATCCCGGCCTGGTGGAAGAGACGGGTGTTGTAGAAGAGCACCCGGGCGTCGGTCCCGCCCGGAATCCCGTACTGCTGACCGTTGAACTGAGTGATCGCCTGCACCGCGGGCGGGATCTGCTTCCACCCCGGCCAGCGGGACACCTGGGGGCCGATCACCTTGTCGAGCGGCTTGAGGTAGCCGGCGCTGGCGAACTCGCCGTAGTAGGGACCGTCGAGGTCGAAGATGTCCGGGCCGCCGCCGGCCTTGATGTCGAGCGCCAGCGCATTGGCGTAATCGGTCCCGCTGACGCCGCTGCCGACCAGGGTGATGTGGATCGGGTGCCCCCGGGCCGCCATCGACTTCTCGAAGCGCGGGAACACGTCCCGGCTGAGCCAGATCGCCTCGGCGGCGTTCTTGCCGTGGAGCACCCCGTTGATCTCGACCGTGAGCGTCACCGGCCTCGATGCCTGAGTCTTGCCCGCGGCGGTGATCCCCCCGCCCGTGAGAGCGGCCAGCACCGCGATCGAGCCGAGGGTGGCGAACCCCCGCCACGCCGGACGCGTCCTACCCATTCCAGAACCTCCCTCGCTGATCCTGGGTCGACCCGACGGCAACGGGCCTGTCCCCGTGATGTCTTGACATCCTATCATGCAGCTCCGGCGAGCTGGCAAGCCGCGGGGTGAGGGCACGGCTCAGCCGCCCACCAGCCCCCGCAGGGCGTCGGGCGGGAGCCGGTGGGCGATGATGCCGTCGCGGCCGGCCATGGTGTCCGCCGCCAGCAGCGCCGACACGATCGCCTCCTCGGTCGCCTCCACCACCGCGTCGAAGAGCGGCGTGATGTGGTGGTCGTCGAGCGCGATCAGCGCCGTCCGCGTCGGCGGCCGGGACGCCGCCGACGGCTCGGGCAGGTCCGGGTTGCCGGTCGCGAAGCAGAGCACGAGATCGCCGCTGGTGTGCTCGCCGACCCCGCCGGTGCGCCCGATCCCGAGCGTCGCGCGCTGGGCCAGGCGTCGGCACTGGCCGGGGAGCAGGGGGGCGTCGGTGGCGATCACCACGATGATGGAGCCGCGGCCATCGTGGTCGCGGCCGGGGCTCGGCTCGCCCTCGCCGGGGACCCCCGGCAGGGGAACGCGGGCAGCGGGAAGCCGCAGGCCCACCGGCACCCCCGCCACCGTCAGCCGCTCGCGGCGACCGTGGTTGGCCTGGACCAGGACGCCCACGGTGAGGGTCTCGCCCGCGAGCTCGGCCAGCCGGGAGCTGGTCCCGATCCCCCCCTTGAACCCGTGGCAGATCATCCCGGTCCCACCCCCGACGCTGCCCTCGGCCACCGGCCCGTCGCTGAGGGCGCCGACCGCTCCCCAGAGGTCGGCCGCGCGCACGTGCTGCCCGCCGATGTCGCTGAGGACCCCGTCCCAGGTCTCCCCCACCACCGGCAAAGACCAGTAGGGCTCGCCCGGGAGGCGCTGGCGCACCTCCCAGGCGACCAACGCGTCCCGCACCACGCCGACGCTGTGGGTGTTGGTCAGCCCGATCGGCGAGGTCAGCAGCCCGGATTCGCGCACCCACTCCAGCCCGGTGAGCTCACCGTTGCCGTTGAGACGGTGACAGCCAGCGAAGTACGGACGGCGGAAGATCGGCTCCGGCCGGGGCATGATGACCGTGACCCCGGTGCGCACCGGACCCTCCCCCACCACCAACGGCCCGTGCCCGCGCACGATGGTGGCATGGCCGACGCGCACCCCGGCCACGTCGGTGATGGCGTTGTTCGGCCCGGGCCGCCCGGTGCCGATCACGATCCCGAGGTCGCGGGGCCGCACCCTACCGCCTCCGCCCGGCGGGCTGGGGGGCGGGGTCCACCGGGGCGGGCCGGGCCCCCCGAGGCCGCTCGGACCGGCCGTCGACCAGCTGCGCCAGGGCCGGTCCCAGGGCGCCGGCGGCCCGTCGGCGGTCGGCCGCCAGACGCCAGAGGGCTAAGGCCGCCCGGTGATCGCCGAGCACCCAGCCGAGCACCCCGGCGGCCCTGGGTCCGGTGGCGCCGGCACCCACCAGCTGGGCGGCCCGGCCCAGCGGCCGGGCGGGGGTGTCGAGCACGGCCCGGAGCACCACCACGGCGGGCGCGGGCAGTCCGGCGGCCACCCGCCGGTCGCGCCACCGGGCCCAGCTGCCGGTCTCCATGTCGACCAGCTCGGCGCCCCGCTCGGCCCAGACCGAGCGGGCCCGCTTGCCATCCACGGCGACGGCGGCGGCTCCCAGCACGGCGGCGCGCACCGTGGCGGCGCGCCTCGACCCCGACTCCCCCCAGGGGCTGGCCCCCAGCTCGGGCTCGAGCCGGCCCCGCCGGCCAGCGGCGTCGACCCAGGCGGTCCCGACCGCGACGTCGCCCGCCGACCAGCCGGGGCCGACCGCGCCGGCGACCCCGGTGACCACGATCGCGCGCGCCCCGGTCGGCCCGCTCGCCGGGGGCAGGTCGAACGGGCCCGCCCCGGTCAGCCACAGCTGATCGCGGCCACGACGCCAGGCGCGCCGCACCCCCGGCGGGGGCGGGACCGCCCCCCAGCCGGGCAGCGCCCGGCGCACCAGCCGCGCCTCCCACGCCAAGGCGCAGGCGACCACCACCCCCGGCCCGGGCGTCCCCGGCGCGCCCGAGCCGGGGACGCCCGCGGCTCGGCGGGCGCGGCGGTGCCCCATCCCCACGGCGAGAGCGACCCCCACGGCCGCCACCCCCCAGCTGGCGAGGGCGGCCGGCGCCACCCCGAGCCGGACGGCGAGCACCGACGACTCGGCCTCCACCCCCAGCAGCAGGGCCGCGGACACCAGCCGGAGCGGGAAGGGACCGCGCCTGGCGGCGGGGCGCCCGGTCGGCGCCCGCAGCAGCAGAGAGCAGAGTCCGACCAGGACCGCCGCGACCACGATCCAGCCCAGGTAGTTCGTGACGGTGACGCCGAACCACGGCCCCGGGGTGGGGTACAGGTAGATCCGGCCCAGCCACCAGTGGGCTCCCCGCAGCGCCACCGGGTCCACCCCCACGTCCACCGCCACCACCATCACCACCGCGGCCACCCCGCGCCACCACCCGCGGGCCGCCAGCCACCCCGCCAGCGTCCACGAGCTGACGGCGAGCCAGGTGAAGCTCAGGCTGTCGAAGATCGGCACCCCGGCCAGGCGCCAGTCGTGGGCGAGGGCGCCGCTGCGATAGAGGTACGGCCCGAACGGGATCCCCGGTCCCGCGGTGGAGCCCCACTCGGCGCCGAAGGCGACCGCCCACCCGAGCGCCCCGAGGAGCACGGCGCGGCGCACCCCGTGGCGCCACCCCACCAGCCCGAGGCAGACGATCCAGGGCACAAAGGCGTACCACCGGTCGACCCCAGGGGCCATCGTCAGCCGCCCGGCCGGCGGAACCAGCGGACCGCGTCCGCCAGGCTGCGGTCGAGGTCGCCGGGGTCCCAGCCCAGCTCCGTTCGGGCCCGGGCGGCGTCGACGAACATGGGATGGGCCGCCATCCGCACCGCGGTGAGCGGGATCGCCGGGGAGCGGCCGCGTCCGCGCGCGAACGCCTCGCTGGCCCCGGCGAGGGCGTAGGCGACCGCCAGCGGGATCTGCCAGCGAGGCGCGCGCCGGCCGGCGAGGCGCCCCACCCGGGCGAGCAGCTCCGCCATCCACAGGTTCTGGTCGCCGAGGATGTAGCGCCGTCCCGGCCGCCCCCGCTCCAGCGCATCGACGTGGCCGCGCCCGACCGCCTCGACGTCGACGCAGTTGAGGCCGGTCGCGACCGTCGCCGGGATCCGTCCCGCGAGGAAGTCGCGGATCACGGCCCCGGTCGGGGTGGGGCGAACGTCTCCGGCGCCGATCGGGGTGCTGGGCAGGACGGCGAGGACCTCCAGCTGGTCGTCGCCGGCAGCGAGGGCGAGCTGGTCGGCGGCCCACTTCGAGCGCTTGTAGGGACCCGCCAGCCGCTCCGGGCGGGTCGCGAGCTGGGTCTCGTCGCAGACCCAAGCCGCCCGGGTGAAGCCGAGCACCCCGACCGTGCTGCAGTGCACCAGCCGGCGCAGACCGGCCCGCCGGGCGGCGTCGACAACCGTCCGGGTGCCCCCCACGTTGGTGGCGATCAGGCCGTCGACGGCGCCCCGCGGGAGCGCCAGGCGGTAGTCAGCCGCGCAGTGGATCGCCGCCTCGCAGCCACGGGCGGCGGCGAGCACCGCGGCGGCGTCGGCGAGGTCGCCCGGGCAGGCGCGCAACCCGTCCGCGGGCGCGAGCCGGGAGCGGTCGCGCACCAGCGCGTGGACCGGATACCCGCGCTGGAGCAGCGCCCGCAGGACGCTGCCGCCGACGAACCCGGTGGCCCCGGTGAGCAGGACCGGGGCGCTGCTCACGCCGAGGTCCGGGCCAAAGGGGCGGTCCCGGACGCGGCCGCCACCAGCACGTAGCCATCCCCCCGCCGGGTGCACAGGAGTCGGGGACGGTGGGGGTCGGCCTCCAGCTTGCGACGCAGCCGATGCACGCACATGGTGACCGCCTGGGGGGTGGCCTCGGGGTCGTCACCCCAGGCTCCCGCGATCACCTGGCGCCGCGAGACGACCACCCCGGCATTCAGGGCAAGGTACTCCAGCAGATCCACCTCCCGGGGGCTGAGGAAGTGGCGACGGCCCTCGATCCGCGCGCTGCGAGCGACCGGCTCCACCGTCAGCGGGCCGACCCGGACCACCCTGCCGGCGGCGGACCGCTCGATCCGCAGTCGGCGGAGCACCGCCTCCACGGTCGCCCGGAACAGCCCGGGCGCGAACGGCTTGGCCAGGACGTGGTCGGCACCGGCCGTCAGCAGGGCCGGTGCCGGCTCGCCGGTGCCCTCCAGCACGATGAGGGGCGCGGAGGTCAGCTGTCGGATCCGGCCGACCCCGGCCCGGCCCCCGAGCAGCCCGGCGTCGGCCACCACCAAGGACGCCTCGCTGCGCTCCACCAGGTCGAGCAGCCCCAGCAGCGTGGCCAGCACCGGGGTGTCGGCGACCCCCTGGCGACGGAGCACGGCGGTGGCGAGCGCGGCGTAGTCGGGATCGCTCTCCAGGATGGGGACCAGCACCATCGACTCCCTCAGGCCCCGGCCAGCACCCGCAGGGTCGCCGTCACCGAGTCCGCCAGGGCGGCAAGGTCGTAGCCGCCCTCGAGCGCCCAGAGCATGCGCCCGCGGGCGGTCTCGGCGGCGACCTCGGTGATCCGTGCGGCGATCGTCCGGTAGGTGTCGGTGGTGAGCCGCAGGTCGGCCAGCGGGTCCGCCACATGGGCGTCGTAGCCGGCGCTGACCGCGATCAGCTCGGGCCGGAAGCGGAGCACCGCGGGCAGCACCTGGCCCTCGAACGCCGCCAACCAGGCCGCCGGGCCGGAGCCCGGCGGGAGCGGGCAGTTGACGGTGGTGCCGGCCCCCTGCCCGCTGCCGGTCTCGCGCGCCCGCCCGGTCCCCGGGTAGTGCGGCAGCTGGTGGAGCGAGCAGTAGAGCACCGTCGGATCCGCGTAGAAGATCTCCTGGGTGCCGTTGCCGTGATGCACGTCGATGTCGATGATGGCGATCCCGCCCACTCCCAGCTCCCGCTGCGCCACCCGCACCGCCACCGCCAGGTTGTTGAAGAGGCAAAAGCCCATCGCGGTGGTGGGGGTGGCATGGTGGCCCGGGGGACGCACCAGCGCGAACGCGGTCCGCGCGCGCCCAGCCACCACCGCCTCGACCCCGGCGGCGCAGGCGCCGGCGGCGCGCAGGGCGATCCCGTACGACTCCGGCGCGCAGTAGGTGTCGGAGTCGAGCCAGGTGCCCCCCTCGCGGCTGGCCGCGGCCACCCGGCGGACGTGCTCGTCGGTGTGGACCAGGCGCAGGCGCTCCGGGTCGACCGGATCGGACCCGCTCTGGGCCAGCCCGGCGAGCTCGGGGTCGGCGGCCAGGGCGGCGGCGATCGCGCGCAAGCGCGCAGGCGACTCGGGGTGGCCCTCGGCGGCGTGGCCGGTGGTCTGCGGGTCGTGGAGGACCAGCAGCGGCGTCGCCGCCGGCGGCGGCTGGCCTCGGGCCGCCGCCGGGTCACCCACCCCGCCGGACCGCCCCCCGCACCCCGCTGGGCTGCCGGCCCACCCTACTGATCGAGTGACAGGATCATCTGCGGCTTCGCGATCTGATGGTCGGCCCGGGTGGCGCTGACCGCCGTTCCCACCGCGAAGAACTCGATGACATGGCTGCCCCAGCCGTGATTGTTCTCGTGGATCTGGGCACCCACGATCCCCTCCGCCTTCAACTGGCTGGCCTCCGCCTGCATCCGCTCCATCGCCAGCTCGCGGGCGTCGTAGAGCGCCTGGGTGAAGTTCGGCATTTCCTGGTTCTGCCCGACCTGGCGCAGGAACTGGCCGATCCCCTGGTGGGCGACGTGGTAGACGCAGCTCCCCATCACCAGCCCCAGCGGAAAGTAGCCGGCCTGCAGCAGGGTCCAGAAGTCCTGCCCGGAGAGGTCGGAGGTGAACGGCTTGCCCTGGGTGGTGCGGAACGGCTGTCCCCGGCCCTTGACGGCGGTGCCGATGGCCATGAACTCGGCCAGGTGCTCGCCCCACTCGTAGCGGTTGATGACCAGCCGCACGCCCACCACCCCGTCCGCCGCCAGCGCGGAGGCCTCCTCCTCCATCCGGGTCATGGCCAGCTCGCGGGCCTGGTACATCGCCTGGCTGAGGACCTGGAGCTCCTGATTCTGCTTGAAGTTGGCGACCTGGACGCCGATGTGGTAGATCGAGCTGCCCACCACCAGCCCGACGGGATCGTAGCCCGCCTCCTTGACGAGGAGGAACTCGTTCACCGAGAGGTCGCTGGTGAACAGCGAGGCGCGGCCGTCCCCGCCCCGCATCTCGCGAAGCCGGCGGAGCGCGTCCTCGGGCAGATCGCCGGTCGCGGTCGGCTGGTCGGTCATGCGCAGGCCTCCTCCTGGGTGGGCGGCGGGACGGTCACGGCGCCGCCGGTAGGTCGGAATCGGCGCGGTCGGTGAGCGGGACCACCAGCTGGGGCGACTGGGTGCGGTGGGCCGCGGTGTAGGCGGCGACGGCGGTGCCCGCGGCCACCCACTCCACCAGCCGCCCCTGGACACTCTCGCTTCCGGTCGAGAAGTCGCGCAGCTCGCGGGAGAGGTTGACCCCCACGATCCCGTCCGCGCCCAGCTGGGCGCCCTCGGCGCGCATCCGCTGACGCGCGACCTGGAGCGCTTGGTGGATCGCCGCGGTGAAGGGGGTGACCTCCTGGTTCCACCAGCTGGAGACGCTGCCCCAGCCCATCCCCATCCCCATCGTGTTGAAGACCACGACCGCCTGCATGGCACAGGCCCCCAGCACCAGCCCCACCGGAATCCACCCCGCGCGCACCAGCTTGGCGAACTCCTGGCCCGACAGATCGGACGTGAAGGGCTGGGGCAAGGGAGCCGCGCCGCGTCGCCGGACCGCGGTGCCGAGGGCGCTGAACTCCGCCATGCCTTGACCCCAGTCGTAGGCGCGGATGGTGAGGCGGACGCCCACCACCCCGTGGGCGCCGAGGCCGGACGCCTCCTGCACCAGCCGTCCGATCGCGAGCCGGCGCGACTCGTAGAGGGCCTGGGAGAGCACGGTGTTCTCGGTCGCCCCGGTGCTGTAGGCGAAACCACCCAGCCCCATCCCACTCCCGCCCCCGAGTCCCACCCGCAGGGCGCTGATGCGGTAGATCGTGCTCCCCAGCACCTGGCCCACGGGCTCGAACCCCACCTGGTGGAGCGCGGCCAGCTCGTCGGCGGCGAGGTCGCTGGTCCATCCCGCAGCGCCCTGGGCCTGCTGCTGCAGGCGCTCCTGCGCCTGCAGCGGCAGCCGCCCCGCCGCCAGCTCGGCCTGGCTGCGGCGGTCGCGCTCGGCGGCGTCCGCCTGCTGCGCGCGGTCGGGACCGGACTGGGAGCGGAACCAGGGCACGGCTAGGTCACCAGCCGACTGAGCGCCATGCTGGCGGCGGCGTTGCTGGCCGCGCTGCGCGCCAGCGCCGCGCTCAGGGCATCGATCCAGGCGTCGAGCGTGACCACCTCGCTCTTCAGCGCGATCCCCCGCACCACCTGGGTCCGCACCGCCTCCAGCCCGGTCGCCTGGCGGGCCAGCTGGAAGCGCTCGTCGCCGAGGTCGCAGCGCAGCCGCACCACCCGCTTGGGCTTGCGGAAGGGCCCGCCCGCGCGCTCCACCTGGACCCCTCCGGGGAGGGCGTCGGCCAGCTTGTGCGCCAGCACCTCAAGGAAGGTGGCGAGGTCGCTGGCGTCAGCCCGCAGCGACGCCGCCACCCGATCGAACTCGGGAACCCCGCCCGTCACGTCGAGGACGTCCATCACCCTCGGGCATGATAGCGGGCGCCCCGGCCCGCGGGAGCGCAGGCGGAGCCGCGTGAGTCACAGCGGTGGCGGGGTCGGCTCGCCGCCACCGCCGGGCCCGGTTGACTTGCCCTCCAGCAGAGCGCACCATATCGCCCCAATTGGGGCCGTCCGGGGCGCGAGCCCATGACAACGTCGGACCGTCCGGGCCTGGCGGGCGGCCCCGCCACCACCGACCCGTATCGGGAGGACCACGATGGCCGCGACGACAGCCCCGCCTCCGGCAGTCGACTTCGAGGCGTCGGATCGCAAGCTGCGGCGAACCATGGGGTTCCAACACCTCCTGTTCCTGTCGGTGGGTGCCATCATCGGCTCGGGCTGGCTGTTCGCCGCGCTGGCGTCGGCGGCCTACGCGGGGCCGGCCGCGATCCTCTCCTGGGTGGTCGGCGGCGTCTTCGTGATCTTCGTCTCGCTGGGGTACGCCGAAGTCGCAGGGATGCTGCCGCGGTCGGGGGCGATCGTGCGCTATCCCCACCTCACCCACGGCGCCTTCACCGGGTGGATCTTGGGGTGGGCCTACTTCCTGTCCGCGGTGTCGGTGCCCGCGATCGAGGCCGAGGCGGTCGTGACCTACGTCGGCGGCTACTACCCCAAGGCCCACTTCCTCAGCATCAGCAGCGGGGTCACGGTGGTGGCGTGGCCCAATGGCATCCTCTTCGGGGTCGGGCTGATGCTGCTCTTCTTCGTGCTCAACTTCGTCGGCATCCGCTTCCTCTCCGAGGTCAACCGGTGGACGGTGTGGTGGAAGCTGCTGATCCCCACCCTCACCTTCATCTTCCTGTTCGCCGCCTTCCGCGGCGTCAACCTCGGCGGCTACACCGGCGGGTTCACCCCGTTCGGGCCGTCGGCCATCTTCGGGGCCACCGCCAGCACCGGGATCATCTTCTCCTACCTCGGATTCCGCCAGGCGCTCGACTTCGGCGGCGAGGCCCGCAACCCACAGCGCGACATCCCGCTGGCCACGATCGCGTCGATCGTGATCGGGATGGTGATCTACACCCTGATCCAGGTCGTGTTCCTGGGAGCCCTTCGCTGGCATTCCGCCGGGATCCATCCCGGTGACTGGTCCGCTCTGGGCACCAGCTTGTGGGCGTCGGGGCCGCTCTACCACGCCATGGAGGCGGCCGGGATCGGCGCCCTCGGGGCCTTCGGAACCGTGCTGCTGATCGATGCCGGCGTGTCTCCGTCTGGGACGGGGTGGATCTATCTCGGCACCGCGCAGCGGACCAACTACGGGCTCTCGGTCGACGGCTACATCCCTCGGGCCTTCCAGTGGATGAACCGCTTCCGGGTCCCCTGGATCTCGCTGGTCGCCGCCCTGGTGGTGGGCTGCGTCTTCTTCATCCCGGCGCCGAGCTGGTACAAGCTGGTCGGATTCATCACCTCGTGCACCGTGCTCACGTACGTCATGGGAGGGGTCGGCCTGCCGGTGCTGCGCAAGCACTGCCCCGACCTGGCACGACCCTTCCGCCTCGGCTTCGCGCGCTTCTGGGCCCCGGTGGGCTACCTGGCCGCCATGATGATCGTCTACTGGTCCGGCTTCGCGACCCTGGCCAACGTCTTCGCCGCGGTCTTCGTCGGCCTGCCCCTGTTCACCTGGTTCTACGCCTGGAAGCGAGGCTGGATGTCGCGCCCGGTGGGGGTGGGGTTGGGTCTGGTCTTCCTGGTGGCCTGGGTCCTGCTCAACCGGGCCGGCGGGTGGGTGCTGACCGCCAGCGGCCTCCAGGTGCCGGGCACCTGGAGCTTCCCCCTCTACGACATCGTCTTCTCGGCCGCGGTGGTGGCCATGTGCGCCGCGATCTGGCTGCTCAGCAATGCCGAAGGACGCGAGCACGTGCAGCGCTCACTCTGGCTGGTGCTGCTGATCCTGATCACCTTCCCGATCTCCTACTACGGCGACTTCGGACCGCTCGCCTACCTCAAGCAACCGCTCCACTTCCCCTTCGGCACCCTGCTGGAGGCGGCGGTGGCCCTGGTCATCTATTACGGCGCTGTGGCCAGCGGCTTCGCCAGCGAGGAGCTGCAGGCGATCATCCGCAGCGGCCGAGGTGTGATCGAGACCGATCCCGAGTAGGCCGCCCGACCGGGGCTCCTGGGACCGCCCCGGGAGCCCCGGCCGCCGCCCCCCCTATATTCGGGGGGTGGGTCGGGCCGAGGTCGACCAGCCACTGAGCGCCACCGGGTGGCGGCGGTTCCTGGTGGAGCCGCGCCGACCGCCCGGGATCGCCCGGCGCCCCAATTCCCACTGGCTGGTGGTCGCGACGGTCTGCGTGGGCGCGTTCATGGGCCAGCTCGACGCCAGCATCGTGCTGGTCGCCGTCCCCAACCTGCAGCGCTCGTTCCACAGCAGCCTGCCCGCGGTGGAGTGGGTCTCGATCACCTACCTGCTGGTGCTGGTGGCGACGGTGGCCGCGGTCGGCCGCTTCGCCGACATGGTGGGCCGCAAGCTCCTCTACATCTACGGCTTCGTGGTCTTCATCGTCGGGTCGGCGCTCTGCGGGGTCGCCCCCAGTCTCGGTCTGCTCGACGGCTTCCGGGTGCTCCAGGCGGTGGGGGCGGCCATGCTCCAGGCGAACAGCGTGGCCCTGATCGTCCAGGCGATGCCCGACCACGAGCTCGGCCGAGGGATCGGGGTGCAGGGGGCGGCCCAGGCGCTGGGGCTGGCGCTCGGCCCCAGCGTCGGCGGCGCCCTGATCGCGATCGGAGGCTGGCGCCTCATCTTCTATGTCAACGTCCCGGCGGGGATCATCGGCACCGTGCTCGGCTGGTACCTGCTCCCCCGCTCCCGCCATCTCTCGGCCCGGGTCCGCTTCGACTGGGTCGGCCTCGCTCTCTTCATGCCGGCGGTGGCGGGCCTCATGTACGCCCTCTCCTTCGGAGACCAGGTCGGCTGGCTCAGCCCCCAGATCCTGGGGGCGCTGGCGCTGGCGGCGGTGCTGGGGACGGTCTTCGTGCTCCGGGAGCGCGGGGTCCCGGCGCCGATGATGGACCTGGCGCTCTTCGCCCGGACCCAGTTCACCGCCGGGATCGCCAGCGGCCTGCTCTCCTACCTGGTCCTCTTCGGCATCCTCTTCGTCTCCCCCGTCTACCTCGAGTTCGCCCACCACCTGGACTCCCGCGCGGCCGGCCTCCTGCTCACCCCGATGCCGCTGGCGCTGGGGGTGGTGGCGCCGGTGGCGGGCCGGCTGGCCGAGCGGGTGGGCGCCCGACCGCTGACGGTCGGGGGCATGCTCCTGACCGCCGCGGGCCTGGTCTTGATCGCGCTCACCCCCGACACCGGTGGGCGGCTGATCCTGGAGCTGGCGCTCACGGGGGTCGGGCTCGGGGCGTTCACACCGTCCAACAACGCGGCGATCATGGGGAGCGCGCCCAAGACGGCGTCGGGCGTCGCCAGCGGCCTGCTCAACATGACCCGGGGGATGGGGACCACCATGGGGGTGGCCCTCACCGGGCTGGTCTTCGGGCTCGCCGCCGGTACCACCACCGCCCGCGCCGACCATCCCGGGCCCGCCACCAGCGGATTTGTCGCCGCCATGCTCTTCCTCGCCGGGGTGGCCCTGGTGGCGGCGGCGCTGGCGGCCCTGCGAGGCGACGCCGAGCTGAGCCGGGATCCGGCCGTCGCGGTCGAGGCCTGAGCCCACCCGGCGCCCGGGTCGGCGGCCCCGGCCCCGGCCGGCGGCAGGCGCGGGATCAGCCCGACGGGCCCGCCCCCGAGCGGACCACCCCCGCCGCCACGCTCGGGAGCTCACGCTCGCTGAGGTAGCGACCGCCCCGCAGCAGCGACGCCAGCGCGGCGACCAGCGAGAGCGCGGCGGCCGCGAGGAAGGCGAGGTGGAGCCCCCGCATGAAGGCGGCCGTGATCAGGTGGGGGAAGAAACGCTCGCCCAGCAGGCTCCCCCGGGCCGCCGCCGGCAGATGCTGGAGCACGCTGGCGGGGATGAGATGCGCCATCGGGTTGTAGCCGAGGAAGGCCGAGAAGAGGGCGGCGGTGGGAGGCAGGTGCGAGACCGATCGCGCCGCCGCCGTCGGCAGGCCCGCATGAGTGAGACCAGTCAGCAACGAGGCGGGCAGGGCGGAGGCCAGGCCGGAGATCACGATCGTGAAGAAGATCCCCATGCTGACCAGCATCCCCGCGTTCTGGAAGGTGGATCGCATCCCCGAGGCGACCCCCCGATGGCGAGCCGGCACCGCGTTCATGATCGCGGTGGTGTTGGGAGCGGCGAACAGACCCATCCCCACTCCCATCAGCAGCAGGACCGCGGCGAAGGCGGGGTAGCCGAAGTTGCTGGGGAGCGCGATCAGAAGCACGAAGGCGACCACCGTGAGCAGCATCCCGCCGGTGGCGAAGCTGCGGGCACCGAATCGGTCCGAGAGGAAGCCGGAGACCGGCCCCAGCAAGACGAAGCCGATCATCATCGGCGCCAGGTAGAGGCCCGACCAGAGCGGGGTCTCGGTGTAGCTGTACCCGTGCAGCGGCAGCCAGATGCCCTGCAGCCAGATGATCAGCATGAACTGGAGCCCGCCGCGCCCCACCGAGGCCAGCAGACCGGCCAGATTGGCGGCGGCGAAGGCGCGCACCCGGAACAGCGACAGCTGGAACATGGGGTCGGCCACCCGCGCCTCGACCACGAGGAAGAGCACCAGCAGCGCCACCCCCGACGACAGCATCGCCAGCACCATGGGGTTGCCCCACCCCATCGCGCTGCCGCCGTAGGGCAGCAGCGCGTAGGTGACCCCCACCAGCAAGAGGATCAGGCCGGCCGCGAAGGTGAGGTTGCCGACCCAGTCGACCCGCTGCCCGTGCACGATGGTGGCGGTCTCGCGCAGCGCCAGGTAGGCCCACACGGTGCCGAGGATGCCGAAGGGCACGCTGACGAGGAAGACCAGGTGGTAGTCGACCGAGCTCAGCACCCCGCCCACGATCAGCCCGATCAGGGAGCCGGCGATGGCGGCGATCTGGTTGAGGCCGAGCGCGAGCCCGCGGCGGTCGGCGGGGAAGGCGTCGGTCAGGATCGCCGCCGAGTTGGCGAACAGAAAGGCACCGCCGACCGCCTGGACGACGCGGAAGGCGATCATCTCGATCGCCGCCTGGTTGCCCGTCCCCGGGGTGAGAAAGAGCAGCACCGACCCCACCGAGAAGACCGCGAAGCCGGCGTTGTAGAGGCGCACCCGCCCGTACATGTCGGAGAGCCGGCCGGCGGTGACCACCAAGGTGGCGGTCACCACCATGTACCCCATGATCAGCCAGAGGAAGACGCTGGTCTCGGCGGGGACCAGGGGGTCGACGTGGATGCCGCGGAAGATCGCCGGCAGCGAGATGAGGATGATGGTGCCGTTGAGCGACGCCATCAGGATCCCCAAGGTGGTGTTGGAGAGCGCGACCCAGCGATAGTGGCGATCGGGGATGGTCAGGCGGGAGCGGGCGGGGGCGCGGACCGCCATCAGGCCGGGGGGGCAGACGGGGTGGGCCGGTCCCCGGCGCGCCGGAGACCGGTCACCAGCAGCTCCAGCAGGCGGGCCAGCTCGGCCACGTCAGCGGGTGAGAGCTCGGCCAGCGCGCGCCGGACCGCGCCGCCCTCCACCTGGGCGAGCTGGGCGACCGCGCGCTCGCCGGACTCGGTCAGCTGGACCTCCACCACCCGGCGGTCCCCGTCGCGACCCTGGCGCCCGACCACCCCGTGCTGCACCAGGCGCTCGACCAGCCCGGTGGCGGTGGAGGGGGCGATCCCGAGCGCGTCCCCCAACTGGCCGACGGTGGCGTGCCCGAGCCGGTGCAGGCGGAAGAGAACGCGGACCTGCGTCATGGTGAGGCGCTGTTCGCGCCACAATTCCAGCTGCATCCCCTCGAAGGTCGACAGAGTCTGCGCCAGCGCTCGGTAGACCCGGTGGAGCTGGTCGGGCCCGGGGCCGTCGATGTGATTCGCCACCGGCAAATTGTACGCAGCATCCGAATATTTCACAAGATCCGACATTCGCAGGGCGCCTGGAGTCCCCCGGGTCACGGCGGGCAGGGCGCGCGAGGGAGGCAGCGGATGGAGCTTGGAGTGGTCTTCCCGCAGCGGGAGATCGGCAACGACCCCGCGGTCATCCGAAGCTATGCGCAGACGGTCGAGGCGGCCGGCTTCGCCACCCTGGGCGCCTACGACCACGTGCTCGGAGCCTCGCCCCACCGACCCGGCGGCTGGACCGGGCGGTACACCGACCGCGACCCGTTCCATGAGGTCTTCGTGCTCTTGGGGTACCTCGCCGCGGTGACCACCCGGATCGGGCTGAGCACCGAGGTGCTGGTGCTCCCCCAGCGCCAGACCGCCCTGGTCGCCAAGCAGGCGGCCGAGGTGGACCTGCTTTCCGGGGGGCGGCTGCGCCTGGGAGTGGGACTCGGCTGGAACCAGGTGGAGTACCAGGCCCTGGGGGTGCCCTTCGCCGACCGGGGTCGGCGCCTCGCCGAGCAGGTCGGGGTGCTGCGCCGGCTCTGGGCCGAGGATGTGGTCTCGGTCGCGAGTCACTGGCACCACATCGACGCCGCCGGCCTCAACCCCCTGCCGCCGCGCCGGGGGATCCCGATCTGGTTCGGGGGACGGGCCGAGCCGGCGCTCCGCCGCGCCGCCCGGTTGGCCGATGGCTGGATCGCGAATATCGCGCCGGGACCCGAGCTGGACCGCTCCCTCCAGGTGCTGCGCGCCGCCCTCGCCGGCCACGGCCGCGCCGCCGCCCGCTTCGGGATCGCGGGACGGGTGACGGTCGGCACCGACCCCCACGCCGCGGTCGAGGAGCTGCGCACCTGGGCCCGGCTCGGGGCGAGCCACTGCGCCCTCAACACGATGGACGCCGGGGTCGCAGCGCCGCTCGAGCACCTCGAGCGCTGCCTGCGTGCCAAGCGCCTCTGGGACGCCGGCTGAGGCGACCCCCTCGGCCCCGTAGACTGGCTGGCGAGATGCTGGGATTGGTCGCCGACCCCGCGGCCCCGGAGCGCGTGGCCCTGCGCGAGCTGCCCGAGCCCGAGCCCGGGCCGGGGACGGCGGTGGTCGAGGTCGAAGCGGTCGCCCTCAACCGCGGCGAGCTGAACCGGCTCCAGACCGCCCCGGACGGCTGGCGCCCGGGCTGGGACCTGGCGGGTCGGGTGGCGGTCGCCGCCACCGACGGCCGCGGGCCGAAGCCGGGGGAGCGGGTGGTCGGGCTGCTCCCGGACGGGGCGGGGTGGGCGGAGCGCGCGGCGGTCCCCACGACGCTGCTGGCGACCCTCCCCGAGGGGGTCTCCGCCACCGACGCCGCGGCCCTGCCGGTGGCGGGGATCACGGCCCTGCGCACCCTGCGGATGGGCGGGCTGCTGCTGGACCGGCGCGTGCTGATCACCGGCGCGGCCGGGGGCGTCGGCCGCTTCGCGATCCAGCTCGCCCACCGGGCGGGAGCGGAGGTCACCGCGGTGGTGGGCAGCCCGGAGCGCGCGGCCGGCCTCGCCGAGCTGGGAGCCGACCAGGTCGTGGTCGGGATCGAGGCCGCAGCTGATCGCTTCGACCTGATCCTGGAGGCGGCCGGGGGAGCCTCGCTGACCGCGGCGCTGGGGCTGGTCGCCGAGAGCGGGACGGTGGTGACCTACGGCAACTCCGCCCGTGAGCCCACGACCTTCCTCGTCAACGACTTCTACACCCGGTGGGGGGTGACCCTGCGCGGCTACCTGCTGCTCTTGGACGCCTGGCGGGACCCCCCCGCAGCCGACCTCGCCCGGCTCGCCCGGCTGGTGGCGGAGGGACGGCTCAACCCCCACGTGACCCTGGTCGCCGACTGGCACCAGGCCGATCGGTTGCTGGCGGCGCTGCGGCAACGGCAGGTGGCGGGCAAGGCCGTCCTGCGGATCGGCTGAGCCGGGCGCGAGCCCCAGGCCGCCGCCCCCCGCGGTCGGGGCTGGTACGGTCCCAGCCATGGCGCTGACCCCGGCCCGCCGCCCCCCCCGGTGGCTGCTCGCGGCCGGAGTCGGGCTGCTCGCCGCGCTGGTGGTGCTGCTGGTGGCGGGGCGCGCCCTGCTCGCCAGCCCGGTGGTGGCCCACCTCCCCCTGGTGAGCCGCGACGTGGTCACCGGCGGGTTCCTCGTGGTCGCGGCGAGCCTGGCCGCGATGGCGACCCGCGCGGTGGTGGGGGCGGCCTTCGGGAGGACGGCGGGGACCGCGGCGGCGACCTGGCGCACCGCCGTCACCTGGGCCGCCTACGGGCTCTTGGGGCTGGTGATCGTGGCCCAGCTCCGGCTCGACCTCTCGGGCTTGCTCGCCGGCAGCGCGGTGATCGCGGTGGTGGTCGGGGTGGGCGCGCAGACCTCGCTCGGCAACCTCTTCGCCGGCGCCGTGCTGCTGGTGGCGCGACCCTTCTCGGTGGGGCGCTGGGTCCACCTGCGCACCTACCTGTTCGGGGGCTTCGGGGGCGCCGACTTCAGCGGAATGGTGGTCCACATCGGCAGCTTCCACACCGTTCTCAACGTGGGCGGCCGGCTGGTGTACGTGCCCAACAGCGCGATGCTGATGGCGGCGATCACCACCCACCCGATCCCGCTCCAGCTCGACCTCGAGGTGATCCTGCCCGCGAGCGCGCCCCTCGCCGCCATCGAGCGCCGGATCGCCAGCGGGCTGGGGCTCCATCCGCCCGCCTCGGTGGCGCTGCGGCCGCAGCGCGTCAGCCTTGGCGGGGAGCCGGAGGTGAGCTGCCGCCTCCAGGTCGCCGCGCTCCGCCCGGTGGACCCCCGCCAGGTGGTGCGGCTGCTGGCCCTGGCCGCGGCCGAGGGTCCCGCGGCCGACCTCGAAGCGGCCCCGGCGGCGGCCAGCCCAGAATGAGGGGATGGCCCCTGTGACCGACCGCCACGCCTGGGCGGAGCCCGGTGTCGAGGCGGTCGGCGACGAGGTCTTCCGGATCCCCTTGCCGCTGCCCGGGGACGCGCTGCGCGCGGTCAACGTGTACGCGATCCGCGCCGGCGCCGCCGTGACCCTGGTCGACGCCGGCTGGAACGCCCCCGCCAGCTGGACCGCCCTCGAGCAGGGGCTGCGCCGCCTGGGCCGCCCGGTGGCCGCGGTCCGGCTGGTGGCGGTGACCCACCTGCACCACGACCACGTCGGTCAGGCGGCCCGGCTGCGCGAGGCGGCGGGCGCGACCCTGCTGCTCGGCCAGGGCGAGCGCCCCTCGCTGGAGCAGCTGCTGGCGGACACCGACCAGGGACGGGGCCGCCTGATCGCCCGCCTCGGTCGGCTCGGGGCCGGCGATCTCGCCGAGCAGCTCAGCCAGGGCGGGCCCGAGCCCCAGGAGCGGGCCCGCTACGAGCTCCCCGACCTCTACCTCGCGGACGGATCCCAGGTCCTGGCGGGAGAGCGGAGGCTCACGGTGATCGCCACCCCCGGGCACACCCACGGCCACGTCTGCCTCTGGGACGAGGGCGAGCGCACGCTCTTCGCCGGCGACCACGTCCTCCCCCACATCACGCCCTCGATCGGGCTCGAGCCGGTCCCCGCCCGGCGTCCGCTGGCCGACTTCCTGACCTCGCTGGAGCGGGTCCGGGCGCTCCCCGCGGAGCGGGTCCTGCCCGCGCACGGGCCGGTGTTCGACGATCTGGCAGGGCGGGTCGACGAGCTCCTCCACCACCACCAGGAGCGGCTCGACGCATGCCGGGAGGCGCTTCACCCCGTCCCCCCAGGGGCCGGCGGAGTGGACGCGCGGGAGGTTGCCGGCCGGATCCGCTGGACCCGCGCGGCGCGCCGCCTCCACGAGCTGAACTGGTTCAATCAGATGCTCGCCGTGGGCGAGACGGCGGCCCACCTCGACGTCCTCGTCGACCGGGGACTGGCCACCGGCACCGAGCAGGATGGGGTGGTCCGCTACCGCGCCGCGTGCTCACCCCCCAGCGGGCCGGACCCCGGCCCTGTCACGGAGCGCTCGCCATGATCACCTCCCCCGCCACCGTCCGCCCGCTGGCCTCGGTCAACCCCGCCACCGGGCTGCCGATCGAGGAGTTCTCGCCGCTCGCGCCCGAGGCGGTGGCGGCGGCGATCGCGAGCGCTGACGGTGCCCAGCGGGACTGGGCGCGCCGCTCGGTGGCGCAGCGGGCGGGCGTGCTCCGCAGGCTGGCGGAGGAGCTCAAAGGGAGTGCCGACCAGCTCGCCGGAGTGGTCACGCGGGAGATGGGCAAGCCGATCAGCGAGGCGCGGGCCGAGATCGATAAATGCGCCGGCGCCTGCGAGACGTTCAGCCAGCGCGGCCCCGGCTGGCTCGCCGACCTGCCCCTGGCGAGCGACTCGGACCGCAGCTTTGTGGCCTTCGCCCCGCTCGGCCTGGTGTTCGCGATCATGCCCTGGAACTACCCCGTCTGGCAGGTGATCCGGGCCGCCGGCCCGGCCCTGCTGGCCGGCAACGCGCTGCTCCTGAAGCACGCTCCCTCGGTCACCCGCTGCGGCCTCGAGATCGAGGCCCTGATGCACCGGGCGGGGGTGCCCCCGGGCGTCTTCACGACGCTGCTGATCACCGAGTCGCAGGCCGAGGCGGTGATCGCCGACCCCCGGGTGCGGGCGGTGACCCTGACCGGCAGCGACCGGGCGGGGTCTCAGGTGGCGGCGATCGCCGGCGCCCACCTCAAGAAGACCGTGCTGGAGCTGGGGGGCTCGGACGTCTTCATCGTGCTGGACGACGCCGACCTGGAGCGGGCGGTCCCGATGGCGGTGCGCGCGCGCTTTCAGAACGCCGGCCAGACCTGCATCGCCGCCAAGCGGTTCCTCGTCCTCGACGCGGTCGCCGAGCGCTTCGAGGCGGGCCTGCGGGATGCCGTGGCCGCGCTCCGGGTCGGGGACCCCACCGATCCCGCCACCGAGATCGGGCCGCTGGCGCGCCAGGACCTGCGCGACAACCTGGACCGGCAGGTGCGGGAGTCGGTGGCCCGGGGGGCCACGGTGCGCTGCGGCGGCCGGCCCGGGGACGGGCCCGGCTACTACTACGCGCCCACGGTGCTGGGCGACGTCACCCCGGAGATGCCGGTCTTCAGGGAGGAGACGTTCGGTCCGGTCGCGGCGGTGACCCGGGTGGCCGACGAGGAGCAGGCGGTCCGGCTCGCCAACGACTCCCCGTACGGGCTGGGCGGCAACATCTGGACCCGGGACCTGGAGCGTGGGGTGCGACTCGCGCGCCGGCTCGAGACCGGTGGGGTGTTCGTCAACGGCATGACCCATTCCGACCCCCGGATTCCCTTCGGGGGGGTGAAGCGCAGCGGCTACGGCCGCGAGCTCTCCCAGTTCGGGATCCACGAGATGGTCAACATCCAGACCATCTGGCTGCCGGAGTCCCCGGGGAGCTAGCCGGAGCGCGCCGGCGCGACCGCCGGGGCGCCCCCCTCGAGCCGCAGCGCCAGCTGGGGGCAGGCCGCCACCGCGCGCCGGGCGGCCGCCACCAGCGCGGCCGGAACCGGCTCCGGGTGGATGATCGGGTAGCCCCAGCTGTCGGGGCGAATCCGCTCCGGCAGCAGCTCCAAGCAGAGTCCCCGCCCGTCACAGGCGATGGGATCGAGGCGCAGGCGGATCACCGCCCCCCCCCCGCGAGCGAGGCCGCCGCCCCCGCCCCGGCGACGCAGCCGCCAACCGCGTGCGCCTCCCAGTCATCGGCGAACACCCGCAGCGCGGACGCGATGGTGGCGACACTGCCGTCGGGGAAGCGGCACCCGCCCCGACCCCGGACCTCGTCCATCCACAGGTGCAGCTGGGCCAGCTCCCGGTCCAGGGCTCCCGGGGGGCCGGCGGCGAGCCGGCGCAGCCCCGCCGCGATCGCCGCCAGCCCGTGGACGCAGGGACCGCACTGGCCGGCGCTCTCGCGCGCCAGGATGGTGGCGAGGTGGGCCGCATCCCGGGCCGGGCACCGCGAGCTGGCCAGCAGGTGGATCACCCCGGCCCCGGAGTTGGCCCCCCACTGGCCCAGCCCGGCCCGGCTCCAGAGCAGCCGGTCGAGCGCGGCGGCGGGGAGGTAGGCGCCGAAGTACCCGCCCGCGAGCACGGCGCGGATCGGCTGGGTGGGGCCGCCCGCCCGCGCCAGCACCTGGGCGACCGGAGAGCCGACCTCGATCTCGTACACCCCCGGCCAGCGCACCGCACCCGAGAGGGTGACGAGGGTGCTCCCCGGCTCGCCGGGGGTTCCCGCCGAGCGGTATCCGGCGGCGCCGTGGGCCGCCAATAGGGCGACCTGAGCCACCGTCTCCGCGTTCTGGACCAGGGTCGGCCGGTTGTCGAGGCCCCGCTCGAAGGGCCTGGGCGGCCTGGCGGTGGGACGCGGGTCGCGGGCCATCAGCCAGTGGACGAGCGCGGTCTCCTCGCCGGCGACGAAGGCCTGCGGGGTCGCCGCCAGCCGGATCGGGACCGGGTCCTGGCCCCCCCGCTCGGCCAGCGCGCGCTCCAGCCCGGGCAGGGTCCGCGCCTGGGTCGCGACCACCACCGCGGCCGCCCCGATCGCGACCGCCAGCACCATCGCACCGTCCAGCACCAGGTGGGGGGCCGCGGTCAGCAGGGCGCGGTCCTTGGCGCTGAGCGGCTCCCCCTCCACCCCGTTGACCAGCAGCATCGGGGTCGCGCGGCTCCGGGTGACCGCCTCCAGCTTGCGGGCGACCGGGAATCCGGCGCCGCCCCGGCCGCGGAGGTCGACCGCGTCGGCCAGCTGGATCAACCCCGCCGCCGGCGCGGCGGGCAGCTCGTGCCAGGGGGGTCCGCCGTGGCGGCGCCGGTGCTCCGGCAGCCGCATCGCGGCCGCCAGCGCGCGCTCGGTCGCCAGCAGCCGGCCGCGGTCGCGGGCGACCGCGGCCGGCGGGCAGGCGACGGTCACCGGGCGCCGCCCCCGACGCCCAGGCGCGCCGCTCCCGGGCGGGGCGGCTCGTCGACCCGCAGCGCCAGCGCGATCAGCCCGAGGATGCCGCAGCCGGCGACCCCCGCGGCGACCGCGGGGATGGCGACGTCCGGGCCCATCCCGACCACGTGCGCCAAGGTGAGCGGCCAGGCCAGCAGCACCAGCTGGTGCACCGACCGCCAGGCGGCGTGGCCGAGCCGCTGGCGCACCAGGCTGGTCGCCACCACCGCCAGCAGCAGCTCGAGGGCGATCGCCCCGGCGCCCATCCAGAGCGGTCGGTAGGAGGAGCTGAAGGGGAGCACCACCGCCAGCCATCCCAGGCGCACGAAGGGGTCCAGCTCGGCGGTCACGATGTGCAGCACCCCCACGGCGAGCGCGAACAGGGCCAGGGTGCGATGGAGGTCTTGGATCACGAACCGGGGCCATCCGCCCGGTCGCCACCCGCTCCGGGCGAGGGCGCCGAGCCCGATCGTCGAAGTCAGCACCGCGAGCAGCACCAGGCCGCTGCCCCGCGAGGCATACCACAGGTCGGTGGTGGTCACAGCGGGGCCGCGAGGGGCCGCCCCGGCCAGCCTCCGCAGGTGAGCACGGTGCCATCGGTCGCGACCAGCCGCGCCGGCAAGCGGGCGGCGGCGAGCAGGCCGGTCGCGGCCGCGCCGGCGACGATCGCGGCGGTCGCCATCGTGTTGGCGATGGTGCAGCTCCCCGCCGCCACCGTGGCCGTGCGCCAGGGGCCGGCCGCGGGCAGGCCGGTGCGCGGGTCGACGATGTGGTGGACGGTCCGGTCCCCCCGCCACCAGCGCCGGCGCAGGGTGGAGCTGGTGGCCACCCCGCCCCAGCGGACGCACAGCAGGGGCGCCGCCCGATCGTCATCCTCGCGGTCCTCCACGACCCGCACGATCCAACCGCCATCGGGGACCGGGCCGGCGGTCGCAATATCCCCGCCCAGGCTGACCAGCACCCCGGCCCCGCCCACCCGCTCGGCCATCCGGGCGGCGCGGTCGGCGCACCAGGCCTTGCCGATCGACCCGAGGTCGAGAAGCAGGCCGGCGGGCACCCGGACCCGGTCGCCGTCGAGCTCGACGGTGCGCCAGCCGGGGACGGGCGCGCCCCGCAGCGGAGCCGGGTCGTGGCGGGCGAGGCGGGTGAAGTCCTGGTCGTACCCGAGGGCGGCCAGCGCCGCGCCCACGGTGGGATCCACCAGCCCCAGGGTGTGACGGGCGGCCTCCAGCGCGGCCCCGACCAGCTCCCGCAGGGTGGGGGACACGCGCACCCAGGCGCCCTCCGCCCGCTGGAGTCGGCGCACCTCGGCATCGGGGCGAAAGCGGCTGGCGGCGGCGTCGACCGCCTCCACGGTCGCGACCACCTGGCGGAGCACGGGCTCCAGCACCCGCGGCTCGGTGACCACCACCCGGGCCGTCGTGCCCAGCGCCGGCCACTCGATCGCGGCCAGATGATCACGCGCCCGCACCCGCGCGTGGAGCGCGACGGTGGCGACCCGCCCGCTCACGAGGCGCCCGAGGTGGCCGCGGGCACCGCCCCCGCCGGGGCCAGGGTGACCGGGCTCGCCGCGCCCCCGTCGCTGAACCCGCCGTCGTCGCTGCCGGTCGATGCCCCGAGGGTGGGCACCGAGGATCCCGCCAGATGGCGGCCGGGGAGCAGCTGCCCCACCGCCGCGCTGGCGGCGGCGACGGCGACCACGACCGCCACCGCGCTCCAGCCGGTGGTGCGGCGGAGCCGCCGGGTCCAGGTGTCGCGGGAACGCAGGCGGGGGTCGAGGGAGTCGTCCATGCCAGCGAGTCTGGAGCCGCTGGATTGGAGAAGCATGAGAGCTGGCTGAGATCGGGCTCAGGGTCGCCGGCGACCCTCCGATGAGGGACGACTCACCTGGTCCTCATCCGCTTCACAGCCAGCTGGGTCAGACTCGATCACAGGGCCGTGCCCGGCCCCTCCCCCGAGTCCCCAGCCAGGAGTATCACGATGGATGACGAGTTGACCCCCCCGCAGGGGCTTCCCGAGCCGATCACGGCCGGCTCGGCCCCGGACCTCCTCGGCCCAGCCGGCCCGCCCTTCTCCGACCCCCCAGCGGAGGCGTTTGCGGACCCGGGCGACGCCCCGGGCGCGCCCCGCCGCTGGCTCAGGTTCCCGGCGGCACTGGCGCTGGCCGCCCTCGTCGGCGGCGGTCTGGTGGCCGGCGGCGAGCAGATCCTCGGCTCCCACGGCGGATCGCCCTCGCTCTCGATCGCGAGCGGGGCGCGCACCCCCACGGTGGCCACCAGTGGCATCGACGCCTCGTCGGTGGCGGCCAAGGTGGAGCCGGCGGTGGTCGACGTCAGCGCCCGGGTGCTCGAGGTCGGCGGCACCGGCACCTCGGCCGGGACCGGCATGATCGTGACCTCGGGGGGCGAGGTGCTCACCAACAACCACGTGGTCGCGGGGGCGACCTCGATCACGGTGACGCTGCCCGCGCGACACCAGAGCTTCCCCGCCCGGGTGATCGCGGTCGACCCCACCCAGGACATCGCGCTGCTCCAGCTGGAGGGGGCGGGGGGCCTGCCCACGGTCACGTTCGCCAACCCTGTGAGCGTGCACCTCGGGGAGCCGGTGGTCGCGATCGGGAACGCGTACGGGATCGGGGGCACCCCGTCGGTCAGTTCGGGGACGATCGTGGCCCTGGACCGAGCGGTCACGGCCAGTGACGGCGTGGCATCCAGCGAGCACCTGGTGGGCATGCTCCAGACCAATGCCCAGCTGGCTCGGGGCGACTCGGGCGGGCCGCTGGTGGACGCCAGCGGGGACATCGTCGGGATGGATACCGCGGCCGCCACCTCGCCCAACCCCGCCTCGACCAGCACCACCGCCTTCTCGATCCCGAGCGGCCGGCTCACCAGCGTCGTCAGCTCCATCCAGCGCGGCAGCCACAGCGCGCTGCTGGTGCGCACGCGCACCGCCTTCCTCGGCATCGACGTGGGCACCACCCAGACGGCCGCCAACTTCGGATTCCCCGGGTACGGCGACGGCACCCCGGCCCCGAGCGTCCCCGGCGCGCTGGTGCTGGCGGTGATCCCGGGGACTCCGGCCGCGGCCAGCGGCCTGCAGCCCGGTGACGTCATCACCGCCGCCGACGGGCACCCGGTGCGCTCCCCGGCCCAGCTCAAGTCCGTGATCAAGACCCGGCGCCCGGGCCAGTCCCTCTCCCTCACCTGGCAGGCGGGGGCGACCGTCTCGCACGGCACCGTCCAGCTCGCGCCGGGCCCGGTGGCCTGACCGGATGGGACCGGGCCGGGGCACACCCCCAGCCCGGTCCCCTGCCCGAGGTGGGTCAGACGCCCGCGACCGCGGCGCCGAGCCGGGTCGCGTCATAGCCCGGGAGCGCGGCCAGCTGGGCCCGCATCTCGATCCCGGCGAGGACGCGCAGCAGCCCCTGCACCGCGACCGAGCCGGCGACGGCCCCGGGGATCACGAGATCGAAGCGCTCGCAGGTGAGCGGGGCGAACTCGAGCCCGAAGCTGGCGGCCGCCGGCTCGGTGGCGATCCCGAGGTCGGCCAGGCCCGCCGCCACGGCGGCGGCCACGGGCAGATGCCCGGCGAGCTCGGTGGTGTACCCGGGAAGGGCGGTCGGCTCCAGGCCCAGCTGGCGACAGCGGCGGTCGAGGAGGGTCCGGGCGGCCGCACCCCGCTCGCGGTTGACCAGACGCCGTCCCTGCCGTCCGGCCTCCACCAGGGGGTCCTCGCCGTCCCCAGCGCCCCCGGGACGCCGGACCCAGCCCTGGCGCCAGCCCGCGAAACCCACGACCTCGGCCTGGGCGATCGCCGGCCCTGGGCCAGCCCCGGCTCGCGATCCCGGCCGGTCGGCGACATGGATCCCCGCCACGTGGACCAGGCCGCGGGCGGCGAGCTCCAGGGCGCGGCGGTTGCCGCAGGGCCACCACACCAGCTCGATGGGAGGGTCCAGCCGGTGCAGCGGTCCGGCGAGGAGCGGCAGCGCGGGGTCGCAGCCGGCGACCAGCAGGCTGCACCGCGGCAGGGCCAGGGGCTGGGTCGCGATCAGATGGGCTCCTGCGGGGCCTCCCGCCGCGGAGCGGGACGGTCCCGGTCGGGAGACGGCGTCGGCGGGAGCGAACCCCAGCCCGGTGCCGCCCGCGCCCGCGAGCGGCACCGCGACCTGCCGGCCGCCGACTTCGGCCAGACGCAGCCGGGCCCCGGCGGGCGCCCGACTTCCCGGCGCCAGCAGCGCCTCGCCCGAGCGCAGGGCCGGGGCCCCCATGACCAGCTCCTCCAGCGGGACCTGGAGCGCCCGCGCGAGCGCGATCGCGACCCTGATCGACGGGTCCCAGCGCCCGGTCTCGATACCCGCGACGGTCTGGCGGGTCACCCCCGCCTCACCCGCGAGCTGCATCTGCGAGAGGCCGCGAGCCATCCGCAGCAACCGCACCCGGGCCAGCCCGGGTCCGCCGGGGACGGCCACCGCGCCCGGGCGGTCGTCCGCCCGAGGTCGGTCAGCGCCGGGCACGGTCCGGCTCTGACCAGCGGGGGACGGGAACCAGCTGCCCGGTGGCGTCGAAGAGGGGGGGGTCGACCAGGGTCACGGTGACGGGCTCCCCGGCCGCCACCGGGAGGGGAAGCCGCAGGCGGATGCGCTCGCCCGACTCCAGCTGCGACCAGACCGACCACAGGGCCCCACTGGGATGCACGCTGACGACCCGGCCCTGCAGCGAGGGGCCGGCGGCGGGAACGGCCCCCATCACCACCTTGTCGGGGTGGACCGCGACCCAGCCCGGGGCCGGGGCGCCGGAGCCCGGGAAGCGGCAGCGGTCGGTCGCGATCAGAGCGGAATACCCCACCAGTTCGGCGACCCGGCGGGAGGCGGGGCGCCGCACCACCTCGGCCGGCGGCCCCAGCTGGAGCACTCGTCCTCGGTCCATCACGGCGAGCCGGTCGCCGAACGCCTGGGCCTCGTCCAGGTCGTGGGTGACCAGCAGCGCCGGGACCGGGCGACGGGCGATCAGCTCCGCGAGCACCAGTCGCAGCTCGAGGCGCAGGGCTGGGTCCTGGCCGGTGAGCGGCTCGTCGAGCAGCAGCGCCTGGTGGTCGCTGGCGAGGACGCGCGCCAGCGCCACCCGCTGGCTCTGGCCGCCGGAGAGGCCGGCGGGGCGGACCTCCAGCAGGCCCTGGAGGCCCAGCCTCTCCACCAGGAGCGCGAGCCAGCCGGGATCGGGACCCGCCGGGCGGCCGCCCGGGCCGCGCCGAGAGTAGCCAAGGTTCTCCGCCACTGTGAGGTGGGGAAAGAGCATCGCCGCCTGGCGGAGCAGGCCGACCCGGCGCTCGGGGATGGGGACCTGGAGCCGGGGCGAGGCAGTGCGGGAGAGCACCCGCGGCCCCAGTCGCACCAGCCCGCGGCGGAGCGGAACCACCCCGGCGATCGCCTCCAGCACGGTGGTCTTGCCCGCCCCGGAGGGCCCGTGCACCGCCAGCCGCTGGCCGGGGTCGACGCGAAGGTCGGCGAGGACCGGGAAGGTGCGCCGGGCGACCTCAATCTCGGCGACGAGCACGGGCGCTCCAGAGGTAGGCGAGGACGGGAAGCGGCAGGGCCACCACCACCAGGAGGAGCGCGAACGGCAGCGCGGACCCGAGGCCCGTCTCCTGCAGCGAGGTCCAGATCTGGAGCGGGAGCCCGAAGGGATGGTAGGCCACGATGATCACGGCGCCGAAGGCCCCGATCGCGCGCGCCCAGGTGATCGCGAGGGCGCTGGCGAGCCCGGGGGCCGCCAGCGGGAGGGTGACCCGCCGCCAGCGGCGAAAGGGGTGATCGCCGAGCAGCTCCGCCTCCACCTCGAGATCGCGGTCGACGGCGGCCACCGCCGCCTGCACCCCGAGCACGTAGTAGGGGGCCGCCTCGTAGACCTCGGCGATCACGACCGCGAGGAACGTGTTGGTGGCGGAGAGCCCGAGGTGCCCCAGCAGCTGGCCGATCGGGGTGTTGGGGCCCACCATGAACACCAGCAGCAGCCCGATCACGAGCGGGGGCATGAGCAGGGGGCCGAGCAGGCCCACCTCGATCAGGCGGCCCGCCGGGAGCCGATCGCGGGCCAACAGCCACCCCAGCGGGGTGCCCCCGAGCACGATCACGCCGAGCGCCAGGCCGCTGGCCCCGAGCGAGACCCACAGGGGGTCGAGCGCCCCCGGGGCGCCCAGGGTCCGGTCCACCGCCGCCGGCGAGCTGTGGGCGATCAGGGTGGCCAGCGGGCCGAGCAGCGCCGCCCAGACCAGCAGCGCCGCGCCGACCGCCAGACCGGTCTGCGGGCCAGCCCACCGCCGGCGGGCGGCCGCGGCCGCCCGGCTAGCCGCCGGCCACCGCCCGGACCGCGGCGGGAGCGGCCGCCCGGTCCCCCACGATCCGCTCGGGGAGCAGGGTGTACCCGGCCCGCCGGTAGAGGGCGCGGCCGGGGCCCGAGAGGACGTAGCGGACGAAGCCGACCGCGGCCGCCTGGTCCCGCCCCCGCAGCACCGTGATGTCGATCACCAGCGGCGCCCCGCGGACCACCGTGCCGTCGGCCAGGCGGAGGCTGGCACGGTGGTAGAGGACGGCGTCGGCCGGGTTGCCGAAGTCGATCGCGGCGGGCAGGGTGATGAACGGGAGGTGGAGCTGGACGGCCTGTGAGCGGAAGGCGCTGGCCGCGTCCAGCTGCCCCGCCTGCAGGCGCGCCTCCAAGGAGGCCTCCGCGAAGATCTGGGCCTGGGGGTGGCGGCCCCCGAGGTCGGCCACGCTGGTCCCAGGGGGGAGGTGGAACCGCTGCTGCGCGAGCTCGAGCATGAGCACGAACGCCTGCCCCTGGGGGTCCGTCTCGGGGTCGGTCCGGCCCAGCAGGAAGCCGGGGCGGGCGAGCAGGCGGAACAGCTGCGCGATCGGCTGAGCGCCGCGCGCGATCGCGCCCAGGGCCGCGGCGTAGCGGCTGCGCGGGTTGTAGGCGATCACGATCGGGCTGGCGGCCAGCTCGACATACCAGCGCGTGAACCGCGGCTCCACCGTGGCGATCGGCGCTCCCCCCACCGTCATGAGGACGTTGGGGGCGATCTCGCCCGACCGGATCTCCTGCACCAAGGCATCGGACTCGCCGGCCCGGCCCTGGTAGGCGTACCCGCTAGCCCGGGTGAAGGCCGGCCCCACCTGGGTGTCGTTGACGAGAGCGAGGGACGCGGCGTAGGCGACGTCAGCGGTGCCCGAGCGGCTCGCCCGAGCGGCCACCGGCGCGATCGGGAGCAGAGCGGCCCCGCTGGCGGCCGCCAGCGCCACCACGACCCCACTCCAGCGGCGCCGTCCCCCCCCTCCCCCCATCATCCCGCGCTCACCCGGCATGCGCCGCCCTCCTCTCCCATCGGCAGCAAGGCCCACTTGCCTCGAGCAAGTGTAACTTTCCAGAGCGCGGGTGGACCACGCTCTCCGCCGGCCCCGGGCGACCGGGGTCCGGGCACCCCGCCCCCGCACCGAGAGCCGGTCAGTCGTGCCGGTTGTCTCCCGGGGCGCAGAGCTCGTCGATCCGGGCCGCCAGGCGGAAGTCGTTGCGGGAGAGAGCGGCGATGGCGTGGGTGATGCAGTCGATCGTCACCCGGCCCCATTCGACCGTGAGGGTGGGATGGTGACCCACCGCCTCGGCGAGCAGAGCGATCCGGGTCGCCAGCGTGAACGCGTCGGCGAAGGTGGCCGCCGGGACGGTGCGCAGGAGGTGGCCGTCGCTGACCCGCCACCCCCGGGCCAGCTGCCGCAGCAGCGCGGCGTGCTCCATCTCCGCGAGCGGCGCGGTCGCCCCGGTGCAGGCGACACACTGCTCGCGGGCCAACCTCAACGTCACGCTCCCGCGCCCAGCACCCCGCAGCGCTCCAGGATCCGTCTCGCGATCGCCAGGCTGCCGGCGTAGGTGGCGTCCATCCCCCGGTAGGAGAGGCCGCGAGCGCCGAGCGTGCGCGCCTGCGTGTAGGGGGTGTCCGAGGCGTAGTGGATCAGCCCGATCTCCAGCGCGGGGCGGGTCAGGTCGACCTGCTGCCCGGTGGGGAACCGCTGCGCCTCGCCGGCCTCGAAGAGCGCCCCGAGGTAGGGGCCCGCCTCCATCTCGACCACCGTGTAGGCGTCGCGGTAGTAGAACTCGAGGTAGGCCCGGTTCTGCAGGAAGGTGCTGAGCACGGTGACCGCCCGCTGGCGGTCGAGCACCGATCCCATCCGCATGAACGGCGCGACCTCCGCAAAGCTGAAGCAGTTGTCGATCCAGTACGTGTTGCCGCTGTGCTCGTCGTGGACCACGTCGGCGATCATGACGTCCCCCACATCGGCGTTGAGGGTGGCCGCCTTGCCCAGGATGTAGACGCCGGCCACGTGCTCGTTGGCCTCCAGCACCTGGCGCAGGATGTGGTACCCGGCCTGGCCCAGCGGGTACTGGATGTTGACGACCACCGCCGGGCAGCGGGAGAGCCGCTCCCCGTGGGCCGGGGCCAGGCCCAGGCGGGGGTCGAGGCGGGCGGGGTCGAGGCGGTTGAGCACGATCACCTGAGCGGCGACGCTGGTCCCGGTGTCGGACGCCAGGTGGAGGATGCCCCGCTCGCGCTCGGTGCGGTCGCGGGCGGCGCGGGCCACGGGATCGCGGGCGAACCAGCGCCGCGCCGCGTAGTAGCGGAAGTTCTCCAGCGACCCCCGCGACTCGGGCCGGCGCAGGTCCGACTGGATCGCCTGGAGCTCGCCGTCCCCCGACCCCTGCGCCCACAGGTCGATCTCCTCCGCCCGGTCGTGGGCCACCCCCGAGAGCAGGTTGACCAGCGCGTGGGCATTGCTGCTGACGAAGTAGACCGGCCGACCCTCCAGCCCCTCGCGACTCAAGGTGGCGCCGATGGGAGCCCACCAGGCGCGGGTCGCCCGGGCATACCCGACCTGCGAGCCACCCAGCAGCTGGATTCCGACGTCGAGGGGTCGGGCCGCGACCGTGCGCAGCCAGCTGGGAAAGTCCCCCCCGAACACGTCCTCGAGCCGGGCCCAGTCGTCGTCGGCGATCCCGAGCGCGGTGCGGGCGGCCGCCATCCCCTGCGCCGGGTCGACCTCGTGACCGGGCGGGCGCAAACCGACCAAAGCGCGGTGGGCCTTGTTCCACTCGACCTGGAGAGCGACCAGGGTGGGGACCAAATCGTCCACGTCCGAGCTGCTCGCCAGCGCGACCGCCAGGGTGCCGCTGGCGACGTCCCACCACCAGCGCCGACGACGTCCCGCGGCGGCCACCACCGGCCAGTCCTCCACCGCCAGCTCGAGGGCGGTGTGGAACTGGCTCGCCGATTGGCCCATCACCACCCGCCGGAGCGCGGCGGTGACCGGGGGCAGGCGGCGGAGCGCGTAGAGCAGCGCGCCGGAGTCGATCTCGGGCGCGTCGGCCAGCGCGTGCAGCGACGACCGCATCCCCCGGTGCGCCGACTCCAGCACCCGCAGGCGGAGCTCGCCCGAGGAGCGCAGCACCGTCCGGTAGGTGCGGGTGTAGAGCTCGACCGCCTCGCGGCCGCCCCCCGGCCACGTCTCCGCTGCGCCGATGCCCATGCCCGCTGATCGTACGCCGCGGGCACCGCCGCCCTGGGCTACATCGCTCCCGCCGCCACCTGGAGGCCCCCGTCGAGGATCATGACGGTGCCGGGGATCCAGCTGGCGGCCGGGCTCAGGAGGAAGACCCCGGCAGCGGCGACATCGGTCGACTCCCCAAGACGGCCAAGCGGGTAGCGGGCGGCCACCTCGGACTCCCGCCCCTGGTAGAGGACGCGCGAGAAGTCGGTGCGCACCACCGCCGGCGCCACCTGCCGCCCGATGCCGTGGGACCCACCCGTGATCAGCACCACGCGGCCCTCCATCGACCGGTCCACCGCCGCCGCGCTCATGCGGCGCCGACCGCCGCCCAGACGATCCGGGCGGTCTCCACCGGATTGGCGAGATCGGGGTGGGTCGGGGTCACGCGCACCGTGAACCCGTACGGCCCCGCCCGGTCGCAGATGAAGCGTCCCCGGTAGCGCGCCGGCTCGGTCGCGTCCGGGTGATCCTCGGGCCCCATCAGGGTCCGTCCCGGCGCATCGATCTCGCCGGCATCGGTGATCGGGCCATGGACGAGCTCGACCCGCAGCTCGTCCCGCCGCAGCCCCCCGAGCACGACCTCGGCCAGCACCTCGGCGCCGGCTCCGAGCGCCGGCGGATGGTCCGGCCCGGTGACCGCCGCGATCCGCACGCCGGGCCAGGCGGCCGCCACCTTCGCCTTCCAGCCCGCCAGCTCACGCGCCACCGCAAAGTCGGCGGCGGCCAGGCGCTCCCCGCGGCGGGCGGCGGGCGCGTAGCTGGTGTGGACGTAGGTGCGCACCATCCGGGCGGCGGTCACGAAGGGACCGAGCACTGTGAGCGCGTGCCGGATCCGCGCGATCCAGGCGGTCGGGATCCCCTCGCCGTCGCGCTCGTAGAAGAGCGGGACGATCCGATCCTCCAGCAGCGCGAAGAGCTCCTCCGCCTCGCGCCGGTCACGCGCGGGCGGCTCCAGCTCAGGGTCCGCCGACGGGATCGCCCAGCCGTCCTCGCCGTCGTAGCACTCGTCCCACCAGCCGTCGCGAATCGAGCAGTTGAGGGCGCCGCTGAGGGCCGCCTTCTCGCCGCTGGTGCCGCACGCCTCGAACGGGCGGCGCGGCGTGTTCAGCCACACATCCGCCCCCTGGTAGAGCGCGCGGGCCAGGTCGATGCCATAGTCCTCGCAGAACACGATGCGGTGGCGCCAGCGCGGGTCGGACGCGAACTGGACCAGCTCGCGGATGAGGCGTTTGCCGGTCTCATCGGCGGGATGGGCCTTGCCCGCGAAGATCAGCTGCACCGGCCGGCGCGGGTCGGTCAGCAGCCGCCCCAGCCGGTCGGGGTCGCACAGCAGCAGGGTGGCGCGCTTGTACTCCGCCACCCGCCGGGCGAATCCGATGGTGCAGACGCCGGGGTCGAGCGCCTGCTCGCACCAGCCGAGGGTGCTGTCCTCCGCGCCGCGCGCAACCTGGCTCGCGCGCAACCGCCGGCGCACCGCGGCGACCAGGCGCTGGCGGCCCGCCTCCCGCACCGCCCACAGCTGCTGGTCGGAGATGGTGGCGACCGCGCCCCAGCGGTCGGCCGGCGCCTGGTCCCAGTCGGAGCCGAGATGGGCGCTGAGGAGGCGGTCGACGTCGTCCGCCACCCAGGTGCGGGGATGCACGCCGTTGGTGATCCCGTCGATCGGCACCTCCGCCTCGGGCACCCCCGGCCACAGGCCTGCGAACAAACGGCGACTCACCCCCTGGTGGAGCCGGGACACGGCATTGGCATGGCCGGCCAGGCGAAGCCCCATCACCGCCATGTTGAACGGCGCCTCATCGGGCTCGTCGGGATAATGTCCCAGCGCCATCAGCCGCGCGAACGGGATCCCGCACGCCTCCGCCAGCGGCGCGAAGTGGCGCCCCATCAGGTCCACCGGGAACCGGTCGATGCCGGCGGGCACGGGGGTGTGGGTCGTGAACACCGTGGATCCCCGGGCGGCCTCCACCGCCTCGTCGAAGTTGAGCCCGCCGCTCACGACCAGCTCCCGGATCCGTTCCAACCCCAGAAATCCTGCGTGGCCCTCATTGGTGTGGTACACGGCCGGGGTCTCGCCCGCCGCGCGCAGGGCGCGGATCCCGCCCACCCCGAGGAGGATCTCCTGTCCCAGGCGGTGCTCGATGTCACCCCCGTAGAGGCGGTCGGTGAGGCGCCGTAGCTCCGGCGGATTGTCGGCCACATCCGTGTCCAGCAGGTAGAGGGAGGCGCGTCCGATCAGCGCCCGCCAGACCTGTGCCACCAGCCGCCGACCCGCCAGCTCCACGGTCACCTCCAGACCGGCGACCGGCCGCAGCCCCAGCAGGTCGGGGTCGAAGGCGACGTACCGCTCGTGCTGCCAGCCGGAGCGGTCGAGCTCCTGGCGAAAGTAGCCCTCCGCGTAGAGGAGCCCGACCCCGACCAGGGGGACCCCGAGATCGCTGGCTGCCTTGAGGTGATCCCCGGCGAGCACCCCGAGCCCGCCCGAGTACTGCGGCAGTGCCTCGCTGATGCCGAACTCGGGCGAGAAGTAGGCGATCGTGCCCAGCCCCGGCGGCCCCTCCGCCTGGAACCAGCGGGGATCGCGGCGGTAGGCGTCGAGGGCATCGGCCTCGGCGGCCACCCGGGCGACATAGCTGGGATCGATCGCCAGCCGCTCCAGCCGCTCGCGCCCGGCCCGAGCCAGGGCCAGGATCGGGTTCACCGCGCCATCGACCCCGCGCAGGCTGCCCCCGCCATTGGCGTGGACCTCCACCGCCTCATCGACGAGTGGCCGGAAGAGCTCGCGAGCGGCCCCATGCCAGGTCCAGCGGAGATTGTCGGCGAGATCTTGGAGCCGGGCCAGCGGCGCAGGGAGCTTGGGGTGGACGGTGAACTGGCTGACAGGACGCATGGCTCCAGACGGTAGCGCCTCCAGGCCGAGGCCCGACCCGACGGCCAAGCGCCGGACCGACCGACCCCGGTCCCGCGACCGCGACGCGCCGCCACGCCCCTGACCCTCCCCCCCGGCCGGGGGGGCCAGCCGAACCAGCTCCCCAGGCCCCCTTGGGCGAGCGGATCGACGAGCCCGGGCGAGCCGCCCGTCCCTATCCCACCGCCGCCCGCCCGTCCGCGCGGGGGTCGCTGCCCGCTTGGAATCTGCCCTCGTGGTCGCGGCAGAGCACCTGGGCATGCCCGACCCCCTCGTCCAGGTCTCCCAGCCGGCGGACGCCGAAACCGGCCCGTCTGACCGCGGCGGTGACCGAGTCGGGGACGAGGCCCTCGGCGAAGATCGTGTCCGCACCCGGCTCCCCATCCTCTCCGCCGAGGCCGCCAACCACCCATCGGGGCAGCGTGACCGCCGCCTGGGGCGCCTGGGCGCGGTCCAGCAGGGCCATCAGCAGGCTCGCGTGGATCTGGGGGTGGGCGCTTCCGCCCATGGTGCCGGCCGCCACGCCGATGCGGCCGCCGGTGCGCACCAGCACCGGCATCAGGGTGTGGGCGGGACGACGGCCGGGGGCGAGCGCGTTGGGATGGCCGGGATCGAGCACGAAGGAGGCGCCGCGGTTCTGGGCGATGATCCCGGTCGCCGGCTCCCGGATCCCCGAGCCGAACGCTCCGTAGAGGCTGTGGATCAGGGACACGGTGGTGCCGTCACCGTCGGCGGCCACCACCGCGACCGTGTCGCCGTGGCGGGGATCTGGGGCGGGCGCCCCGGCGCCGGCCGATCCCGCCGCCAGCTGGTCCAGGTGGCCCGAGCTGAGCTGCGCGACGGCCAGGTCGGGGCCGGTGCGAGGGTCGCACAGGAGGCGGTCGCGCTCGGCGGTGACCGCCGCGAACAGACTCGCGAGCCGGGCGGCGTCACCGCCCAGGTGATCCCGGTCCAAGTTGAGCCGCTCGACCACCGCCAGGATCGCCAGCAAAAGACACCCCTGGGAGGTGGGGGGAGCGGTGAGCACCTCGGCGTCGCCATAGGCACCCGCGAGAGGGGGGGTGCGCTCGCCCCGGTGCGTCGCCAGGTCCGTCTCCGCCAGGGCCGCGCCCCGGGCTCGCAGGCCGACAACGAGGCGCTCGCCGATCGCCCCGCGATACAGCGCCGCCGGGCCGTCCGCGGCCAGCTGCTCCAGGGTCGACGCCAGCGCCGGATCGTGGACGGTCTCGCCCCGGGCGAGCGGGCGCCCGTCGCGGCAGTACACCGCCCGCAGGCCCGGGTCGCTCAGAACCATCCCGGCCTGCTCGTGGAGCGCCCGGGCCAGCGAGGGTGCGACAGGCAGCCCCGACCGCGCCAGCCGCGCGGCGGGAGCCAGGGCGGCGCCCAGCCCGAGCCGAGCCCCGAGCCCCTCCAGCATCCCCCAGGCGTCCACCGCCCCGGGTACCGTGATCGTCGAGGGGCCGTGGGAGGGCATCACCTTTGCCTCAGCCCGGATCCGCTCGAGATCGAGCGACGCGGGCGCGGCTCCGCTTCCGTTGATCGACACCACCTCGCCCGAGGGCAGCCCGACCAGCGCGAAGAGATCGCCGCCCACCCCGGTCATGTGCGGGTACGCGACGCTGAGGGCGGCGCTGGCCGCCAGGGCCGCGTCGATGGCGTTGCCGCCCACCCGAAAGGCCTCCCGCCCCGCCGCGGTGGCGGCCCCGTGCGGGGTGGCGAGGGCGAATCGGTCGCCGGTGGGTGCGCCCGCTTGACAGGCCACGAGCCGGAGTCTAGCGTGGACGTGAACCTTGCAGGTGTACGGGAGGGATTGGCGCCCGTCGCGCTGGTCGGAGGGTCGCGCGGGACCCCCGCCAGGGTGCGGTCCGGCCCGGGCCGATCGCCTGCTATCGTTCACCACCAGCGAGCCCTGTGCGGGAGCCTTGCGTGGCCCGGGTGCCGCTCGGCCGAGCCGGCTGTCAGCGGGCCGGCGGGGCCGGGTCCGGACGCCAAAGGAGAGCGGGCACGGGGCTGAGGTCGCCAGCTGAGGTCCGCGTCACTCTGAGGGGGTCCCCCATGGCCGTCGTCACCCGCACCGACACCCGCCGCTCCCAGGAGATGTTCTCCCGCATCACCCGGAGCATCGCCGGGGGCGAGAGCTCCTACGCGCGCCTCAGGTCCGGGATCGAGCTCTGCATCGAGCGCAGCCAGGGCGCCCGCATGTGGGACGTCGACGGCAACCAGTACCTCGACTACTGCCTGGGGTACGGTCCCCTGCTATTCGGGCACCACCCCGAGGACATCGTGGCGGCGGTGGTGGAGCAAATCACCCAGCGCGGCTACCACTTCAGCTTCCCCCACCGGCTCGACTACGAGGTCGGGGAGCGGCTGCAGCGAATGGTGCCATCGATGGAGCTGATGCGGTTCGCGTGCTCCGGCACCGAGGCCACGATGGCGGCGATGCGGCTGGCCCGCGGCTACACCAGTCGCGAGAAGATCATCAAGTTCGAGGGCGCCTATCACGGCTGGAGCGACATCCACTACATCAGCGCCCACCCCACCGTGGGAGCGGCCGCCTCGGGACTGCACCGCGCGCCCCGCTCCGTCCCCGACACCGCCGGCATCCCCGCCGCCATCGCCGACACCATCATCGTCCAGCCCTTCAACGACCTGGAGGTGCTGGAGCGCACCCTGCGCACGCGCGGCTTCGAGATCGCCGCCGTGCTGATCGAGCCGGCGCTGGCGAACTGCGGCATCATCCCGCCGCTGCCCGGGTACCTGGAGGGCGTGCGACGCCTGACCGAGGAGCACGGGGTGCTGCTGATCTTCGACGAGGTGATGACCGGGTTCCGGGTCGCGCCCGGGGGCGCCCAGGAGCACTTCGGGATCCGGCCGGACCTGTCCACCTTCGCCAAGGTGCTGGGCGGCGGGTTCCCGGTGGCGGCCTTCGGCGGGCGCGCGGATGTGATGGAGCTGGAGGCCACCGGCGAGGTGATGCACGGGGGCACCTACAGCGCCAGCCCGCTGGTGCTGGCCGCCGCCAAGGCGGTGCTGGATCGGATCGAGCGCGACCGGGACACGATGTACCCCTACCTCAACCGCCTCACCCAGCGCCTGCAGGACGGGCTGCTGGGGGTGGTGCGCGCGGCCGGCTACCCCAGCCTGGTGCAGGGGGTGGGACCGTTCTTCCAGCTCTTCTTCCTGGACCGTCCCCGGGAGCGGCTGGTCGACTACCGCGACGCGATGGGGCACTCCCGCCATGACGTGTACGCGGCCTTCCATGAGGCGATGCAGCAGCGCGGGATCTACTTCCACCCCGGCCAGTCGGAGCGCTGGTTCCTCAGCACCGAGCACACGGAGGCGGACGTCGACCAGACCGTGGCGGCGGCGGCGGACTCGATCGCGGAGGTGGCGCGCCAGCTGCCGCCCACGAGCGCGGCCGCCTGACCCCAAGACATCTGAGCGGGACGGTGCGAGGCGGTGGGGCGAACATCCACGCGGAAGGAGGCCAGACCATGGTGATGACGGCACGGGAGTTGGACCCGCGGGTGCAGGCGTTCCTGGGCGGGGGGCCCAAGCGCCTCCTGATCGACGGCGCCTTCGTGGAGGCGAGCTCCGGCAAGACATTCGCCACCCACAACCCCGCCACCGGCGAGCGGTTGGCGGAGGTGGCGGAGGGGGATGCGGCCGACATCGACAAGGCGGTGCAGGCGGCCCGGCGCGCCTTCGACGGCGGACCCTGGTCGCGGATCACGCCGGCGGAGCGCTCCAAGCTGCTCTGGCGGCTCGCCGATCTCATCGAGGAGCGCAGCGAGCTCTTCGCCCAGCTGGAGACGCTCGACAACGGCAAGCCCCTCACGGTCGCTCGCCGCGACGACGTCGGCGGCACCATCGACTACTTCCGCTACTACGCGGGCTGGCCCACCAAGATCGAGGGGGCGACGGTCCCGGTCAGCGTCGCCGACACCTTCGCCTACACGCTGCGCCAGCCGGTGGGCGTGTGCGGCCAGATCGTGCCCTGGAACTACCCCCTCATGATGGCCGCCTGGAAGGTGGCTCCGGCGCTGGCGGCGGGCTGCACGGTGGTGCTCAAGCCGGCGGAGCAGACCCCGCTCTCGGCGCTGGTCCTGGGCGAGCTCTGCCTGGAGGCGGGGATCCCCGCCGGGGTCGTCAATGTCGTGACCGGCTACGGCGAGACCGCCGGGGCCGCCCTCGCCGCCCACCCCAAGGTGGACAAGATCGCGTTCACCGGGTCCAGCGAGGTGGGCCGGCTGATCCTGCGGGCCGCGAGCCAGAGCAACCTCAAGAAGGTGAGCTTGGAGCTCGGGGGCAAGAGCCCGAACATCGTCTTCGCCGACGCCGACCTGGACGCGGCCCGGGAGGGGGCGGCGGCCGGCATCTTCTACAACATGGGCCAGGACTGCACCGCCGGGTCACGGGTGTTCGTCGAGGGACGGGTGTATGACGAGGTCGCCCAGTTCATTGCGGACCAGGCCGCCAAGCTCACCGTCGGACCCGGCCTCGACGAGGCCACCGAGATCGGCCCGCTGGTCAGCCAGGATCAGCTCGACAAGGTGCTCGGGTACATCCAGCTCGGCCCCACCGAGGGCGCCCGAGTGCTCAGCGGCGGCGGCCGTGCCGATGGCCCAGACCTCGCTCGGGGATTCTTCGTGAAGCCGACCGTGCTGGCGGATGCCCGCAACGAGATGCGGATCGCGCAGGAGGAGATCTTCGGTCCGGTCGTCAGCGTCATCCCCTTCCGCGACGTTGAGGACGTCATCCGACAGGGCAACGACATCGCCTACGGCCTGGGCGCCGGGATCTGGACCCAGAACCTCGCCAAGGCGCACAAGGTCGCGGCTGCGATCAAGGCGGGAACGGTGTGGGTCAACACCTATGGCGCCACCGACCCGGCCTTGCCGTTCGGGGGATTCAAAGAGAGCGGCCACGGTCGGGAGATGGGCTTTGAGGCGATCCATCTCTACACCGAGGTCAAGAGCGTCTGGGTCAACCTCGGCGAGAGCTGAGCAGCGGGGTCAGGGTCCCTCCGCCGGGGATGGACCCTGACCCGGTACCCCGGCGGGGGCTCCCGGGCCGGTGGCGGTGCTGCTGATCCACCCGCCGCCGGCCCAAGAGCTCCCACGAATCTCGAGCGCATCCGCGCCGGGGCCCGGTCACCCGCCCTCCCGTTGGCCCGTCAGTCACCCGGCCAGAGGACCCCGCCCGGGGTCTGCCGCCGATTCGAGCTGGGCGATCGCTGTCGGGGGCGGCCCGCGACGACGCTCTCAGATCGCAGCGGCGCACGGCGCCGGTGTCCGGATCAAGGTCTCGACCGCGAGGTCGTAGCTGCCGGGCCGGTGGACTTCCTGCTGCCAGCGCCGCACCGGAGCGGGGACCGATTGGTCCGTGACCACGACGTGTCGCCCATGTCGCCTAGGGGCGGCGACCGAGTTGGAGAAGGCTGGGAACAGGGACGGGATCAACCGGCCGGCCCACGACGCTCCCCGCCCGGGCGCAATCCCATCCCCGGCCGATACCGCGGCGGGGTCACCCGCCGGGCGAACAGGTCCATCCCGAGGCTCAGCCGCGGCCGGTCGGCCGGGGACGGGATGACGTCGATGACGCTCGACGGCCCCGAGTGGGGCGCCCCGTTCCAGATGACGACCCCCCCGAGCGCTCGGCTCCCGGCCTCGATGAGCTCATCCCACCGCCGACGGGCCACGACCACCCTCACGCTCTCTGGGACGCACCCCTAGGCTGGCAGGAGGCGGCCCGGGCCCGCCGCCCGCACCCGCGTGGGGCCCCGCGGCCGATCCCCCGCCACCGAGGTCGTTTCCATGTCGAGCCCGCCGTGACGCTCCCGCCCGCGCCCCGCTGCGGGTTCGACCACGTCTCGCTGGGCGTCAAGTCGATCGCGGCCGAGCTGCCCGAGTTTGCGGGCCGGCTGGGAGGGCGGATCCTGCCGGGCGGGGTGGAGGCTAGCTTTCGCGGGCTCCAACTCCGCTACGCCGGCGGCGGCACGGTCGAGCTGCTGGAGCCGCTCGCGGGCGAGGCGCACGGGTTCCTGCAGCGCTTTCTCGACCGGCGCGGTCCCGGCCCCCACCACCTGACGTTCACCGTCGACGACCTCTCCGTCGCCCTGGAGCGTGCCCGCGCCCTCGGGTGGCACCCGGTTGCGGTGGACCGCGGGCACCCACTCTGGCAGGAGGCCTTCCTGCACCCGCGCGAAGCCCTCGGCACCACGATCCAGCTGGCCCAGGCGGGGTGGCCCGGGATGGAGTGGGCCGCCGCCGTCGCGCCCCCGCTGCGCTTCACGCTCCCGGGTCCGGCGCCCGCGGCGCCGGCTCGGCTCGAGCGCGTCGATCACCTGGTGCCGACCCTGCAGCAGGGCCTGCGGCTCTACCGGGACCTGCTGGGTGGGGTGGTGGTGGGCTCCTCCGGGGCGGACTCCGAGCGGGGGAGCCAGACCCCCGTGGTCGACGTGGTCTTCGCCGGCGGGCGGGTCCACCTGGTGGCGAGCGGGACGGCCGACTCCTCCCCCACCGCAGGGATCCGCGGGCTCCACTTCACCCTGCCGGCCGCCGCGGCGGGGGCGCGCGAGCGGGGGGACGCCCGGCAGCTGATCACCGCCGCCGGGACCCCACTGCACCTAGCGCGCGCCTGAGGGCCGGCCCAGCC